>Ga0172381_10000029_pt1 | contig 159890 bp, 193 predicted proteins | sample Leawel6488metaG_FD_119754 | JGI IMG/M metagenome (GOLD analysis project Ga0172381, IMG submission 119754) | Leachate microbial communities from a municipal landfill in Southern Ontario, Canada - Leachate well 64-88 metaG | ecosystem: Engineered > Solid waste > Landfill > Unclassified | place...
AACTCAGGGAAATCGTCGCACAGAATGACGTTGTCCCACTCCAGCCCCTTTGCACGGTGTGCCGTGACCAGTGTGATATCCGCATCCTCCTGGTAGGGCACAAGACTCTTGCGGACCTGCTCAATTTGGCTGGGCACGCTATCCTGGTACTTGTCCACTATCGCGCGGCTGACCATATATTCGGCATCCGCGTTGCCGGTATCGCAGAATTCCTTGAATTCCCAGTAGTCTTGGAACAGCCTCAACTCGGGATCTCGGATTTCGAACTTGTTACCCTTCCAAAGGTGGAACACGTTCATGACACTATCGAACAAGGGCAAGTTGCCGGTGGTGCCAGCCCCAGGTGTGTAGAGCTTAAACTTACCGGCCAAGCCACAGGCGTAGGCAAACAAAAACGCGTTGGTGCGGCTTAGATAGGTGTAAGGCGTGCTCGGCATCTTTTCCTCCAAGCCCAGGATATGCCCTGGCTGCCCCAGGCCGGTGAGGAGGCGCTTTTCGCCGAAGAAGGTGCCCAGAAGAGTATTTGCTACCCCGGCTATTTCCGGCCCAAACCGAAACGACTGCGTAAGGTAATACGGGGGCGCATCAATCTTCTGGAGAGCGTCTACGGCCCCGCGCCATCGGTAGATCTGCTGGTAAGCGTCTCCGGCCAGGAAAATGTTGGTGCCATATTGGGCTTGGCTCATTATGATGTCCTGCGTCACCGGGTTGCAGTTATGGGTGACGATGCCATTAGAGATATAGGTGTGATCACGGGCCACTTCTATTGAGTAGACCCACCCGTCGTAGGATACCCGAGAGACCTCTATCGGAGACCAGCAGGTTCCATTTCTATGCACTTGGTTTGATCGATGCACGATGGTGTTAGCACCATTAAGTAATGACTCACTATCTATGAATTCCATACCTGTAAGCAAATTGCAGGCTCTTATTGTCGAAGCACGAGTATAGAGCAAGTAATCCGATCTGTTTCCAGTTTCCGTGAATTTGCGCGTTGCGATTGGGTAGCGTATATCACGCCCGTAGAATTCCAGGCATTTTTCGGCACGGTCAGATATATTTCCTATCTTAAACCAAATCTGGTCAAGTTCTGACTGAGTGATGTAATCACGCGAACTGTTAGTGCAGAATCGAATTTCTGGAATTGAAAACACGGCGGATACTTCCATTTCCGCATTTCTAGCGGTGCGACGGTCACCAAAAATGGCTAGGATGTAAATCGCGTCAGCACGCTCTTCTCGTAGTCTCCCTGCCAAACCCGATTCTCTTCCATTCTTGCCATGATTTGCAGATGTTATGCCAATCCGCCAATAATCATTTTTTCGCATCAGGTATAAAATAGATTTGCCCTTGAGGGCAGGGCCTATTTTTGCCACACAAATGTGCCCAGGGGTTCCTAGAAATTCTTTTCCGCTTGATGTAACGGCTTTAACCAGTGTACCAACGTGCCTATGAGAACTTGCTGAAATCACAGTGCTGCCCTGCTTTCGAAGGCGTAGTCCAGAACCGTCATAACTGATGACTTTATCACCGACACGGATTTTCTCCACGTCAAGGGTAGAGCCATCAACCATCGTTACCTTTGTTCCAGGTGGCTGGCAGTCCTGAGCCTCGTCGAGCATGATCAGGTCGTAGTTGAGGCGGGGCTTGGAGAGCTGATACATCTTCAGATAGGCATAGTGGGTCATCGGAAAGTCTCGATCTCGGCCATCCAAGATGAGTGACCACACCTTGCGGGCCATGTCTACTTCGATAGCGCTCATGTCCTCGGTGTAGCGGTCGATGAAGTCCGGTGCCGCATGGGACAAGTTTATCTCGGGATCAGCGCTGTTGGCCCAGAATTCAAGAGTCTTGTGCACCAACGAGGCCAGGTAGTAATCGATTTTGAAGTGCCCCGCTGTCTTGAAAACTGATAGCTTTCCAAGGGCGTATTTGGCCGTCTTGCCGAGGATCGCGTGATAGGCAAGGGAATGCTGCGTCTTAGACGTAACGGTCGCTGGAAACCGCTTCTTGGCCTCCTCTGCCACCGACTTGTTGAAGGCCAGGTACAAAGTTCGTTGTGGGGCTGCCTGAGCGCGGGCAACAAACGTAGACGTTTTCCCGGTTCCCGCATAGGCCACCACCTTAAGGTTGCCCTTTGGGGCCTCTATGACGGCTTGCTGTTCTTTTGTGGGGTTCATATCAAAATATAGGCGATAAAGGAGGGGAAGAGCACTGGCCCTTCCCCTCAGGATCTGTCGGAATTTTCAGTTGTTGGCCACGGTGGCCGTCGCGTCATCCGTGCCAGCGGTGATGGCTTCCGGCGTCCGGCTGATGATGTCACATTCCGCATCCATCAGGGCGTGGAGGCTCTGAGTTCGCTTGGGGAGGATAAACACCCCGGATTCCTTGGCTATTTCTGTGAAGGCATTGAACAAGCGCCAGGCCGTCTTGCCGCAGGAAACAAATTCCTGGTGGCGCGGGTTGCGCCATTCTTTGATGATGTAAGGGAGCTGCTGAGGGGTGGCAGCGCCGACGTCCAGGGCGCGAACGGCGATATCGTGAACCTGGGCATCTACCAGTTCCTTTGCCTTGTAGGCCTCATAGCGGGCGTTCATGTCCATCCATTTTTCGGAGAGCTGGCCAACGGCGCGACCGGTGAGGACGGGGAGATCACGCATGATATTGGTGGTGTGCTTACGGGCGATGCTGATTTCGCCAGAGAACGCGAGGTTGTCGCACACGAACACGCCCGAACCAACCACCAGACCAGCCGGGAAACATTTGTCATGCGAGTTGCGGAGGCCCAGGACGTAAGCGTAGTCTTCGCTAACAGTCTTGCAGTTGGCGACTTGAAGAAGGGCGAAGTAGCGCTGTCCGTTCCGTCCGAGGGCGTGCTGCTCGGTGATGACGCGCATGTTCATCTGGGTGAGGGCACTGGTAACCTGATCGTAGAGAGCGCGGTGGGGAATCGGGCACCAGCGGTCTACCGCTTCCGGGGTGCTGACCTGGGAGATTTGATCGAGAGTTGCTTGAGCGGCACCAGCGTGAAGACAAAGGTTTAAGTTGTGCATATTTGTGATCTTTTCAGTGTTTCCTGTTTTGTTCGTGCTGCGAGAACCATTCCCGCTTTCAACGCATCCAGAATAGCATGAAATAGAAGCGCAGCGCAAGAAAAAATATAGATTATTTTCGTGGTAATACTTAATACAATGATTTTGAGGCACTTGCACAAGAAACTTTTTTGATGTATGGCGGCTGTAGTTATCTTGAAAGGCCAAAACTTATGCCAGTATCAATTGAAAAGACAGACGGAAAATACCGAGTGAGTACTCCGCACGGAGTGAAGGCCAAGCATACGACTAAGGCAAAGGCAGAGCGGCAGCGCAATTTGTTAAATGCGGTCGAACATGGATGGGAACCGACAGGCGCTCCGGCACGTGACACGAAGGAGTCACTCCAGGGAAAAGCTCAAGCGCTTGTTGACGCCATGCTTGACGAATGATGAGAGACGATTTGCCAGATCTCCCCTTGGCCAAAGCCTCGAAAAAATATGCTCGTCTAACGAGTAAAGATTTGGGGTCTGACTGGAGTAAGAAGGTAGACATGTTTATGGACATGATTTCTGCGGAAACTAACCAACCCAAGGAAGGATTTAGAAATATCGATGCGGCAGGCAAAGTGCCACACGCGATAAAGGAGGCTAGTCAGGCCGCACTCGAATTAGCTGCACAGGCCTGGTGTGATGATCGCACAAGCCGCGTGACCATGAACGTGGACTTGGCCGAAGTTTTTGCTGATATACTGGATGCCGTGGAAAAAAAGGGATTGGCCAAATATCATGCTCAATGCACCGTTACCCCAGGCGAGTTAGCTGAGACAGTCGTAAGCGTTCTAATGGATGACGACGACGAACGAATTGTTGCAGCGGCGGTGAAGGGCAGCAACGGTAAGATCTACCGTGGAAAGGCTCATTTCGGAGCGATACAGAGTGCAGCCCACGATGGGCAGATGTACATGGTTCACTTTGGGGATGATGACCTCGGATTTGTCACCAGTAAGGGTCGATGGGTGGACCGGCCAGAGGCAGAGCTTATAGGCATGAGGCATAAGCAGCTAAGGCCTGAAATATCCGATCCTGTCCAGGTTCATGCAGCAGATTTTAGATTTTGATTATGGCAGATAACGCCCAATTAAATCAGATTGTACGCCTAATAGACGACGCATCAAAGCATAGCGCCCGCGCCGATAAGTCGTGGGAAAGCATTGCTAGCAGCGTCGATTCTATTACTCGCCAATTTGAGAGTGGGTGGCCAGCAGCTTTTGCAAAGAGTGGGGGATTACAACGCCAGGCTCTATCCTTCGGCAACATTATCAAGTCTTCGCTGATGGGAGAGAAGGCAGGTATCCTTAAGCTGCTGGAGGGAATGGAAGAAAAGCTGGTTAGCCTGGAGGCCCAGCGGAGAATACTTGAGAGTGATCCTGCGCTAAAAACTCCCACAGGACGCATGTCCAAGGCGGGCAAGGCACGGATAGAGGAAGCCACCGCCGATATCAAGTTGCAGAACGCGAAGATTACCTGCTTGAACGTAATCTCGAATCTGGAAAAACACGAGGCATTTACCTATCTTCCGGCTATGCTGAATGGCCTGGGCAAGGCACAAAAGTTCCACGAGGCTATCAACATCTCTCTGATAGAATCGAATAGTAGCTGGGGGCAGAGGCTGTCCATGATGGAGAAGATAAACGCAGTTCAGATACGAACTGGTATTGCTACTGATGACATGGCAGAAGCCACGAAATCACTGCTCAAATATGGCCACGATCTAACCGACAATTTCGCGGAAGCGCTTGCCCTTACGACGATGATGAAAGTCGGCCTGGGCGTATCGGCTGATACAACCTCCCAGATGCTGGCCACCACAAAGTCTATTGGGGGTAATTGGAAAGAAGTCGCAGACGGTATAGCACGAGTCAAAGAGGACACAGCACTCGCAGCGGATCAAGCGGCCAGGTTTGCCATAGAGATCGGCAACGCGATGGCATTGCTGGGGCCAAAAGCAGGCACTCAACTTGGTGCAATTGGCGAATACATCAATCGGCTAGAAGGATCAGCGCAGAAACTTGGCGTCCAGGCCGGTGGAATTAAAGACGTTTTGGTAGGGTTTACGACTGAGAAGGGAATGATGGGGGCGACTGCCCTGGGTCTTGATCCTACGTTTTTAACGGATCTCGAAAGAACCCGCATGGCAACCGAGCGCTTTTCGAGTTTCGTTAATCAGCAGCTCTCGGGTACAACGGGTTGGCAGCGCATGGTAATGCTGCAACAGTTGGCCGAATATTTTGGCACGAGCATCGAGGTCATCGGTCGTCTTAACGAGATTGTTGCCGATCAGAATAAGCAGCGAAAGTCCCAGATTACCGTAGAGAGCGCGTTTGCAAATCAGACGAAGACACTTACGGATCAGTGGAATCGGCTAAAGGCTAGCTTAGGCGCTATTATTAACGCGGTGCTGATTCCTGTGATTGCCACTGCAAATGCAGTTATCTGGCCATTTACAAAGCTTTTGGGCGTTATCGGCAAATCTGAGAAGGCCCTGTGGGCTTTGTCTGCGGCCATGACAGCGGTGATGGTTATCCAGATGGCAAAAATGATAGCAGCACTTCGCACCATGGCTATCGGAGATATCATCCTTGGATCTTTAGGTAAGGGAGTCATTGGCAAAGGTATCTCGGGATTTTTAGCAAGATTCCTGGGCGGTGGTGGGGCCGCTACCGCTGCTAAAGGGGTTGCCACTGCTGCTACGCGCGCGACGGGATGGCAAATGATAGTTCGGCTTCTTCCTCAGATTGGGAGAGGATTGCTCACCTTGGGTGGCACTGTCAGTGCAGCATTCCTGGGCACGGCACTCGCTATCGGGGCAGTAGTCACGGGAGCTGTGGTCCTGGGCACTAACCTGTATTACAAGCGCCTCGATGCTTTAAACCGAAAGAATCAGAATGACTACGTAAAAGCCATACTGTCGGGCTCCGGCAAATCGATGGATGTATGGAGGGCAGAAACATCGAAATTCATCGAAGCTCATCCCCAGATGTCTGAAAAAGACATTAGTCGATACCTCCACAAGACTACCTCTGACTTGGCAGTAGTTCAGCAAGCTCTCATGAAGGGTGACAAAGCTGCGGCCAAGCGCATTGTTGAGGGTGTATTCAACGAGTTTATAAACACGGGAGCAACGGCTCGCTATCGCCGGTCGATGAGTGAGAATGTTACTATAAACCGCGAGCAGGACATGGCGCGAGATCGAATATTCCTCGATACCCTAAAGCGCAGTGCTACAAATCAGGGGCTTGTGGTAACCACTCTGGAAGATACATCGCGTAAGCAGCTAATCGAACTCGAAAAGTCCAGGATTCGAGACGATGAATGGCGCGAGTGGCGCGAAAATCACGAGATGCTTTTACGATCTACGATTTCTAACTCTAGCTCGGCATCTACGGGTTTAAACATGGATGCCGGAGTGCATCGAACTGACCATTAACCATGGACGACTTTCCTAGAATTTACCGTGAGAAGGGCTACCCGGCTTGTGGGCGTCTTATCGTCCTGGACGACGGCACCCAAGCTGATCATTTACAGCCCCTGGACCAGAACAAGTTTTTCTCAATCGACTTTCCAGCGATGCCAGATCAAATTGAGCTGGCGCGCCAGGCCGACTACAGAGTCCAGACAAACTATGCCATGCCTGATGGCGTGCACCTATACCGAGGGACTAACCCAATGGAAGTCCCATTTGAGTTCAAGCTGCACTATTTGGACAAGAGCTACTGTAAGGAAGGGGCACTAACCCTTATCAACATTGCAGCTCGATTACACGCCCTGGTGTTGCCTATGGGAAATTCCACACTGCGAATCACAGTGCAGAATGATTCTCCTCTGGATCACAATGGCCAGACCGACCAGGGGGCTAAGAAGCCAGGCACTGAAACTGCCCAGTCTGCGCGTGCAGGCCAAAATTCGGCGGATAACAGCGGGATTAATCAGCAGGCAGATGCGGATTCTTCTGCTACTGTTACGTTAGACTCATCGAATGCCATAGATCCTCCTGTGACATGCCGCCTGGAACTGATGTATTCAACATCCACCGGTCCTGGCGTTGTGTGCAATGGCTACGTTAAAAACGTTAAAGTGGCGTTTCTTAAGCCTTGGCTACGTGGACCGAACGGGTCTTTTAACCTGCCCTCGGGAGGCATATACTCGTTCACGTTTATTCATCACCCAGGGCATGGCAACTATTTTTCGAACAGAACGGGAGTGGCAGCAATATCGCAGCAGGCCAACGCCTACGCAGACTTTATGCGTAGCCGGTTTTACAATACGCGCATGCTGCAAACTACTTCCAAGTATCGCGGGTTTAGTCGAACGACGCGTTAGTTTTCCACGAGAGTTTGGTCTCGCCTTGGCCAGTTTTCTGCGCAACCAGGACGTAATCGGCGTAGCTGGCAACCTCGGGATGGTGATCCACCACGAATATGAGGATGCCCAGGCGGTGCGCGGTTTCTTTGAGGTAGGTTAGGATGCTGCGCCTGATAACGGTATCCTGCGAGCTTAGGATCTCATCGTACCACCTGAATCCGATTCTTTTGCTGACCGACCCGACCTCTGAAAGCGTTTCTGCAATAATGAGGTTTGTCAGACCGGATTCACCCTTGGAGCTTCCCTCGATACGCTTAGAGCCTATTTTGTTATTAACGCGGATGACAAGCTCTGATGACGTGCCCTTGCCACTAGCCAGTTGCCGGGATGTATCGTACGAGACCTCAATCGTCCCACCGGTCATCAGATTGCTGATGCGGCGTGAAATTTCGTTTAGCGGGGCTATCGCTTCCGACAGGATCAGGTTGGGTATGCCAGTGGGGCTGAAGGCTTCTGTCCAATAGCCGACAACTTTAACCACTTCCTGCGCCTCAGCCAGCTTTGCGGAGGTCTCTTCCACGTCTGTAGTGATCTTCGCACTTTGGTCTTTTCGTTCGGTAACAACGGCTCCATAGCGTTCTATTCCAGATCGATCCGGTCCTCGGCTGAGGGCTTGAAGGCGCAATTGCGCCTGGTTGATGGCACTGTTCGACAAGTTGATGTCCCGCTCATTTTCTTCGTACTCATAACTAAGGGTGCTCGATTGCGCCGGAGTGCGAAGCTTGCTTATTTGCTCCTCGATAGCCCTTACTTGGTTGCGGATATCACCAGCCGATTTGTCTACATCCTGGATTTTAACCACCACCCCATCGTAGGATTTTTTGAATGATACGACGGCCAACTCCTGCTTTTTAATCTCATCTGCACTATGGGCTTTATCCCACGGCTTGCCACACGTGGGGCAATTGTCGGGTATGGACCTCATTTCATCGAGCACTTTGACCTGGGCTTGCTGCGCCGTAAAAGCCTTGGCCTTTTTCTCCACGAGGTCATTCCGTTTAATTTGGAGCGTGCTGGCATCCGTGTTAAGCGCCAAACGTTTCTTTTCAAGCTGGGCATAGGCAGCGGCCCCCTCCACTTCTAACCGCTTCAACTCAGATTTAATGGCTGCCTGGCGGGCCTGCAATTTAGCAACATGATCCTGGCGGATGCTGAGGCGGTTCTGTACCTCGGTGCACTGCGCAGCAATTTTAGCCTCCTCTTCCGCTATTCTATCCTTTTCATCCTGTAGGGTACGCAATGCAGATTTTATTGCCTCTTCCAACCGTTCCTTTTCGCCTTTGAGCCAGTTCAACCTTGTCTCTTCAGATTCAGCATCTCGCTGGGCATTTCCCAGCATTTTTCGAGAATGCTCATTTATTTTATCCCAAGATGGCTGTTGTAGCGCTGCCATGAGCAGGCCGACTGAATCACGCTCTGACTGCTTGTTAAAGCGCAGCCGATCCCCGTCAATGTAGACGGTCCATTCTGCAAGCTCCGGTGTGACAGAGATCGCAGACGCAAGTTCTTGCCGGGTTTCTCGGACGTAGCCTCGCTCAATGATGCCCTGATCATCGAATTTAAACCGCAGGCCTTCGCCCGTGGGGCTGATTTCCTTGCATTTATGTCCGAGTTCTACCACCAAAGGCTTTTGGCTTAGGTCGGTTTCCACACGGACGTACATGTTTCCCTTTCCGTGCGTGCTGTAATGGCCCAAGTTCGTGTAGCGGCCATCTATACCAGTAAGCGTTCGGCAGAGGGCCTCCCCCAAGGCTGTTTTTCCGGCCCCGACCGAGGACATTTTACCCGCAGATGCCAAGTTGTCACCGTTTACGAGGACGAGCCCCTGCTTGGGAAATGTAAGTTCGGCTTGACGAATCGTCATCCAGTTGCGAATATGAACACGGCGTAGTTTAAGCTCGCTCATTACACTAAAGAACAGAACCGTAGTTATTATCAAATGGCTGATTTCGAGAAAAGTTCAATTTCCAACTCGGCACAGGGATTTATGATAATTCCCTCCGTCCCGCTATTGAGCCATGGTGTAAGAGTTCCCGTTAAAGAGGGCGAAGACTTCATGGCAGCAACAGCAAATATTCTGGAGCACCATGGAATTTTGACCCAGGATCTCGCAACCTACATGCACAATAATGCAGACGAGGTTGTGCAGAAGATAATTGATGTCTACAAAATGACGTATATCGTCAAAATTGGCGAGGAAGTAAGCGTTTACAGCCCGAAGCGCCGACAAAGGCTGCCTGAAGAAGCGGCCAGACACGTCATGATCATGATGGACATCAATCCTCGCACTCCTGTTGGATGGTATGCAACGACAGACGGCAACCCATATTTTTCTACGGCTGACGTAGTGCTTTTCGGAGGGAAGGAACCTCCCGCTGTAAAGGCGGCTAAAACTAAGCGCTTAACACGGCGCATTTTAAGGCCAACGAGCACTGATGAGTGTAATGCGAATACCGTTGTTAACCAAATGATAGGCCCACGATGAAGCAACAGCTTACGCTTCAAGAATTGCTCGACGCCATTGCTTCTGAGGAACTATTCGAGGACATGACGTATGCGGATTTTTTGCGCCTGGCCGATCCTGGCCGACTTCAAAGATCCGGGTATGTGCGTGGCCCGCCGATGGAGATCTACGGTAATTCTAAGCAAGAATACCACGTTTTCAACTACAAATCCTACCCGAGCACGACAGGATTTAGGCATAAGGGCTACATCGCGTTTAAAAAGCCGAAGGGTAAGCCCCGCCCCGTAGAACAATTGGCCGTCGAAGTAGATTGCGATTGCGACGATTACCGCTACCGCTGGGCCTGGGCTAACCGCCAAAAGGGAGCCGGTAAGATCGGGCCGCAAAGTCTTAACAAGTGCATAAACCGTGCCCCCAGGATTACTAATCCATCGGGCAAGCCCGCGCTGTGTAAGCACCTACTCGCCGCGCGGCACAGCATAATGGGCTTACTGGCTCACTTCCCAAAACCCACAGAAGGCGAGACAGACGTAGACATATCCTGGAAATTAGATCAGCTCGTAAAGCAGACGCAGAAGCGCTCTGACAATTATGCTGCGGCCCGCGAAAAAGCGCGCGCGATGACCAAGTCCAAGAACCTGGTGCGCAACTACAGAAACGTCTACGGCCCGATGGCCCAGGCAGAAGTTCCCCCAGCGCCTGAAGATGAGCCTGTGCCCCTTCCACCTGAAATGCCCGAAGAACCCCGGATGTCACCCCGGAAGTCGCCTTTAGCACCGCCTGCACCAGGAGCCTTAGGCCCGCAACTTCCAGCGGCCCCGCCAGTAGCTCCAAAAAAGAGTGAGAAATTGGGGGCAAGCCCTGCTGCTAAACCACCGACTCCTGTGCCACGTAAGCCTCAAAGTAAAAAGCGTGGAGAATCTCTCGTAGTTATACAGAACAGTGATACTCGTATGAATGCTGAACTACTCAAAGAATCCAAGACCATCGTTGAAGAGATGGGTGACGAACTTGACACAGAACTTTCGGCTCCCGGTGGTGCCGAGGGTAATCCTGGTGAAGAACTTCCTCCTCCTGCGACCACGGATGAAATGCCCCCGATGGGTGACGAAATGCCACCTGGAGAAGGCGGCTCTCCTGAGGACGAAGCGCTTAATCTTTTGCGAGAGATCGCCGGAGGCATAACTCGCCTGGCTGACGAAATCGCGCCTATCGCCGCCGAAGAGGAAGCCGAAATCGAAGGAGAGGCTGAACCTCTGCCCGACGAGGATGAAGGCGAAGGAGACAAGAAAGACATCGCGGTTCCTCCGGTTGAGGACGAGGATGAATTCTCAGAAACTATGCCGGTTCCCACAGGCGCATAACGAAAGACTACTATGTCGTACCCAGGCGAATATATTGATCCACTGCCGCGAGTATCCAACGTGCAATGCGCGATGGTAAGCGGCTACGCCTGCGCACGCCTCCGCCGCGAAGATCCTATTTTCTTCGCGGGTTCCGGCGATGATGATGAAGCGCAGGTCTACCTACAGAATACAGGCGATGCCAACTTTACTGTTCAGTTGAAGCAAACCCGCCAAACTGCCGCTCCTGGCACCGACTCCACCAGCACGCCTACGGGCACCCGGTTTAATGTCGGCACAGCGCAGACACTAGTTCCCGGTGGGCGTTCTACGATTCAGGTCGCCCCGTGGATGGAATACCTGGAGCTGTGGTGTACTGCTGGAACATCGGGTAAGGGTTTTGTTCGGGCACAGATTACCGGTCGGGTTCGCTGGCAAAAAATGGCCTTCGACAAGACCGAGACAGTTGTTGCGCCCCAGATTTTGAATAACCTCAAGATCGTTCCCGTCGCACCCCTCATTTAAGGTGCTGCATTCGGATCACGAGCGTCCAGGAATAACCTCCTGGACGTTTCTTTTCCTGCCCCCTTGGTCGTCGCAGAAGATGCAGTGTCACCAATGTTGAGAGCCTGGCCCTCGGCGGAGTTTGGCGCACTTATGACATTTTGCCCCTGTTGCACAAGTTGGGTATGTGATGCCTGATTTACGTAGTACTCTCCACGCTCCAGAATGACTGTGGACATCAGAGAAGTCTTTTCCACGTTGTGCGTGACAGTGGGCACGTAATACATGCCGGAAGTTGGCGTAGTCTGAGATTGGGAGGGATTTACAACTAGGTTTACGATATCCCCCGCCCGGAAAAACAATGACTTAGCCAGCGAAAGCTCCACCCGATAATTCCCGGCTCTTGTGCGCTCGTAGATGCTTTGGCCGATAGCACTTACTTCGGATATGCGGTTTGACCCAACGTGATACAAGACATTTTTCTGTATCCCTTTGACCTTGGCGATATCAGGGAGTGTATTACCGAGCTTCAGGGCCAGGGCAGGATCAGATTCAATGTCCTGCCGAATACCTGAGTAAGGATCGTGTATCACCACGCGCACCCCGCCAGAGCCCGCATCAACCCTGCTCTGGGTTGCATCTATATGCCGGAGTGATATGCCAGAACTGGCATAATAAGCAAACTCCTTTACGTCGGCCTGGTAATCCATCGTGTGGAAGTGGAGCGTTCCATCCTTGAAGAAAAATTTGTAGTTTCCACGGCCTTTGTCATTAATGGCACGGGGTATCATCCTGTTCAGGATAAACTCGTAATCGCTAATGTAGCTTTGAACCCAGATGCCCTCATATTTGGTTTCTTCGACGACTGCGGGCACGCCATGAAAGTCAGCGATACCTTTGACAATATCGCTTATCTTGCCCTTGCGCGCTTGCACGCGGTTGACACGATGGATCTCAAACAGCTTATCGCAGCACGTCAAGGACGCCATGTATCCCGCCCCTTTTCCCAGGCCGACAATCGTGGAGGCATCACTTCTGATCAGGTATTCTCCCCAGGGCAGCCACTTAATGCTATTACCGGCTGAACCGTAGCCGATCCGCAGGCGGATATGCGGAGTTCCTCCTTTGGTAGAGTCTCTGATCAAACTGTCTACAAAATTCCGTGTGCTCGTTTGAACATTTATTACCCACTGGCCAAAGCCCAGGACAGTTTCGATGATATGGGCACCAATGAAGATATTTTCGGCGTTGAATACGGGCGTGACCTTGTTCGTCGTCGGCTGCCTAATTTCAGCTTCGACTAGGACAAGACCTTCTGCAATTGTAGGGACTTCTGCCACTTAATACCTACAGTTCATCCACGGTCGAAAAGCGCTTTTCCAAAGTGGCTTGGACGTCATCGGGAAGTTCCAGGTTGAACAATTCCAGGTTGGCATTGGTAACCGGGTCGATAGCCTCTATGAAGCTATTTACCGACTTGACGCTAGAAAATAACAGCTTGCACTCTTCCCCGTCGAATTCAATCTGCTGGCGACCACGGTGTACGACCGCCTTCGATGAGTCTTCCGTGACAACTGTATCTGGCACGCCATCCTCTTTAAGCGTTTCGATTAGTTCGATTAGTTCTGCGGATTTTTTCATCTTGCACTATACTTACATTGATGAGATTTACGGATCGCAAAGAGTTTACCTATGACCCCGCGCTGTTTAAACGCTCAGATACCCAGACAGCACTCGGGATGCAGGCTGAATATGTAAAAGCGTACAGTGCTCAACCGTACCCGAAATTCTTCGAGGTAAACCGGTCGGATTCAAAAGTTGATGATCTCTGGCACGTTCCACTGGATGATAGAACAGTTTTCTCCAGAATTTTAGAGATACCGGCAATAAATATGTTTGAAAAGCCGGAATGGAAATTGACTAAACTGGGCCTTGTTCCGGCCCGCCGAGACAAGTTTTGGCTCGCAAACACGCATCTTCAGCCTGCTCCGGTCGGATTTGACTATTTTCCTGAGCGAGGAGACCTGGTCTATTGGAACGGCTACCGCTATACGATTCGGGACGTTACTCTTGATCCAACAGCATATTGGCAGCAGACAGGCGTATGGCTCGGCCTTATCGTCGAGTGCGTCATCGCTCCCCAAGGAGATGCCAGGCCGGTTAGCAATAGTGGAGAGGCGGTCCCTCGGGAGACTTCTGAAACGCGTCTTAAACCAGAGGTATGAGCAAAGGGCTGTGGGACAGCATAACGGGTGGCGGGGGCGAAAAGCTTTTTGTAGACAGTTTGTCAAACGGCATGACGCTGGAAGATCGGCGGCACATCGCTGAAAACTTGAAGAACTGGCTCGTAAACACCACCCGCAAAAAACAGGTGGTAGACCTCGACCAGCGCTTAGTGCAGTGGGGCAAACGCTTCGATAAATTAGCCGAAAATTGCAGTTTCAGCATGAGGAACGATGAAGTTGTAGTTATGGTAGCAGACGGTGATGCCGACACTCTGCGTGCACTGAAGAATGGCACGAGTTGGTTTGATCCGTGTAACAACGTAGTTAATGTGATGATTTCGGCGCTGCTGAAGTCGTAATTAAGTGAGAAAATTATGGACAAGACGACTATCAACAAAGTGATTGAACAGGCTATACTGAAACCCACAAAGCAAGCTGTCGCGGAAGCTACTGCGAAGCTGCTCAGTGAGGATATCAAAGTAGGCCAGGAAGTTGTCAGCGTTGACCCCGAAACCATCGTAGGTGGCTACGTCGGCAAAGGCCGGGTCAAGAAGCTGTCTAACGACCCCAGCGGATGTGCTGAAGTTGAATTTCCGAACGGCACCGTAGTCCAGGCTCAAGTCAGCCTTCTTGTCCCGGTGTAAATCGCGGCCCATCACGCACAAAACTCAATTTCAACGCCCAGGTTCTCACACCTGGGCTTTTTGTTTTGGTAGTTAATCCAGTATGGCTGCTAATATGACTAACCAAGTTAGAAGTGGTGCCCTAGAGTCAACCTCTATGCGCTATCACGAGTTTGCAATGCAAGCTTGGTTATACAGCCATTTTTATGTGAGAGAGGGCTATCCTGTGCCCGTGGTATTTGGCACACCCATGGATGCGTTCTCCAAGTTCAAAGATCTGTGGGCTAAGTCCACCAATCCATTCAATTACCTCTTTGACTTGAAAGACGAGAATGGAACACCGCTTTACGAGCCGCATCCAGCAGTGCCGCGTTACCCCCTTATATCGGTATCACGCAAAGGCTGGAAGTATCGCACGAGCCAGAACTACTCTATCCACCAGTGGCGTCGGCTAAATTGGCCAACCGTCGCGGATGACGTAAAACGGGAGGATCTGGGATACGTCACAGTTAGCGATATGCCTATGGCGTGGGATTATCGGTTTCAGATTACGTTTTATTCCACGCGGCCCGATACCCAGGCATTTTTTATCGAGTCCTTCATGCGTGAATTCAACAGGACTGGTGGCACGCCTCAGACCTGGCTTCCCATCAGTTACCCTGGTATTGGAAACCACCTTATCCGGCTGTTCATGGCGGATGAATCCATCGAGTGGGAAACTCCTGAAGAACCAGAGCCCGATAAGATCATGGAGTACAGAACCTCCATCAACGTAACTCTCGAAGGTTACTCCATCGATGCTAGGTTTAGGCCGGTGCCTGCTTTGTGGACATTGATCATTGGGGGTGGCCCTGCAACTGTAGACGAACTGACCCAAATTTCTCCGATTGTAACTGACAATCTGCGCATAGGGAACAATAACCCGGTTTTGGATGACCGGGCGAATGTTCCCGCAAATGGGACTAACGCGCAGCCGGTGTATGGGCAGCCCATCACAAGCATACTGTCATTCGGGACAGGAACGCCTAGTACGGCTGATCCTACCTATTTTTCACCGTCGAGCTATACCTATGGGATTGTGTCGAGTGAAGTTTTTGGAAATCCGGTTGTAGTTACACTGTGATTTGTAGACGGCCACGCCCTGAGTTGAACGGATAAGGCCGTGCGAAAGATTGTATTTAGAAAAACGATAATAAGCTTATGGCAACAGTACGCGCAAGAACATTTCCTGGTGTTTATACCACCATCACCGATGCCAGCTTCTTGACCCCTGCCGAAAGTCGGTTTCGCGTGGGTCTCATTGGAGTAGCCGCCAAGGGTCCGCTGAACGTGCCCACTCATGTCCTGTCACTCAAAGATTTCCGGCGTCAGTTCGGAAAGAGTTTGGGGGCTGGCTATTACCTGGCCGATGCCGCCGCTATCCTGGCAGATCTTTCCGATGGCACTTATGTCCTCCGCGTAGCACATGAATACTCTCCCGTGGACAACTGTGCTGCATCCGGCACATCCGGTGCTTATAAGCTCTATACGCCGAAAGCAGCGGTGTTCGATCCTGCCAATTTTGACAGCGATCCCACGACAAACCTTTATCTCCGTGTCACCCAGACGGGACTTCCATCTACGGTAAACGCAATCGTAGCCAGCGCTCCGCTGACCGATTCCGGTGGTGCTTATATCTTGCTCCGTTCCAATACCGGCGATCCTGCCCTATCGGCCAATTATACGAGTGCAAACATCGCCTATAGCGAGCTTGATGGAGCCTCTAACAACGCAGAATCAACGGTCTATGCCTACACCTATGAGGCCGCGCCGATTGGTGCAGGAACCATCAGTGGTGATAAGTCCTCGTTCCAGTTGCTCTACACGGGCGGCGGTGGCGTGGCTGATTGGGAAGTGGGCGGGGTCTACAAGATCACCGAGACAAACAAGGTGACCACCCAGGAAATACGCGTCAAACGCGTGCTGGCCGATACCCCCGTCGTTGTTGAATTTGAAACGTCAGACATCGCCCAGGTTGGATACCAAGCCGTATCCCTCCAGGATAGCTATTCGGCTGCGACAGCCTATAAGATCGACAGCACCGCTGCTAATGTGGCTGCACTCTACCTGATGGCTGCATCTCCTGGAACATGGGCTAACGGCGCAGCTAGCACTACGGGGCTGTTCGTTAAGGTCCGCCCCGGCTCGAAGGCTGGCACCAAAATGCTCGAAGTCTATGAAGACTCGGCGCTCGTGGAAACTTTCGACAACCTCACGAACGTATCCACTTCCGCAAACTATTACAACACTGCCATAAACGGTGTTTCGTCTTACATCACGGTATCCTACGTTGGAAACGGTGATCCTGCGAACTCTACCACTCCTTGGGATTCAGCACTCACCCTGCTGACTACTCCTAAGTCGATGCCAAAGGGCGCGATCAACAACGGCCAGGCCGGTGGAACTCATGGCAGCTTTGCCAACGGAGCGAATGGCGCAAACATCACGGATGCCGACATCATCGGCACTGTCGATCCGAGTGACGATAGCCTCACCGGTATCAAAGCGTTTGAGGATACCGAGCAGGCCGAAGTTGACTTCATCTGCGCGCCTGGTATATCCAGCTTTGCCAACGGCGTTGTTTCTGCCGGTAATATATCGGTTGCAGTGATGCAAGAAATGGCCCGCGTGGCGGCTAAAGTTAATGCAATCGCTCTGGCCGATGTTCCTCGTGGCTTAACTGCCAGGGAAGCCATTGACTGGCATAATGGGCAGGGCCTCTACGCAAACCGTGGTGGTCGTATTGATTCCCGAAACCTGGCAGTCTACTGGAATTGGTTTACGATGACAGATCGGTTCGCGACTGACCCGACCGTCACCAAGGTAGTTCCTCCGACTCTCGCTGCTCTTCGCTGTGAGGCCTACACGTTCGATTCCTACCATCCTTGGGAAGCGGCTGCTGGCGAAACACGGGGCTTGATCCCGGAGGCACTTACCCTCGACTACACCAAGATTTCTGCGGATACCAAAAATGCCATGTATGGCAACGGTAATTCCGTGAACCCAATCATCCTGAGCCGGGGAACCACTATGCTCTATGGCGAACGCACCATGCAAGTAGCTGAGAGCAAGCTATCCGTCGTTCATTCCAATGTCCTGATTCACTACATTGTGAATAACATGGCGGCGATTGCGCGCAGGTTCGTGTTTGACCCGAACGATATCCAGCTTCTCACCCAGCTTAAGCTGGTATTCACTGAGTTCCTGGACAAGGTCAAGAACGAGCGCGGCATCGAAGAGTACAATCTCGTAATTGACGAGACCAACAACAACGCTGAATCTCGCAATCGCCGTGAGGTCAATGTCGATCTCTACGTTATCCCTACGGATACCGTCGAGCGCGTATACATCAACGCGATTGTGCGTGAGTCCGGTGCAAATCTGCAATCAGTAAACGTATAAAGTTTTATGGGACGAATTGTATTCAACAACACATTTGGGTCTCAAGGCTCGCGCCTGGACCTTCAGCGCAATGACCTGTGGAAAGTGTATATTTCACTGCCCACAGGCATAACACTCAAGTGGGACGAGGAAGTCCAGTTCGCAGTGGAAAAATTCCCGTTCCCTGCCCGCGAAAAAGAGGGCATACCTATCAAGTATTTGCAGCAGACCAACACCCAGATCGGTGGCGACGTGGCCATGGCTCCCGTGGAGCTTACCATTCGCTATCCATTTGCTGCCAAGACGGCGCAGGCCCTTGAGCAATGGTTTTGGCTTGTGGCCAATCCTAAAACGGGTGGCGTCGGGCTCACCAGCCAGGTTAAGTCGAAGGGGTATTTCCAATACCTTGTTCCAAACATGGCCCGCCAGATCGCAGACTTACAGAGCAGCGCGCAGAGCAGCCAGGACACACTCAAAAACGGTTTGAAATGGATCTTGGAAGGCGTGTGGCCTAAAGCGTTCAAAATGACGGATGCAGACATGTCCACCGGTAACGCGGTTTCCATGTGTCTGGTTACATTCTCCGTGGACCGCTACTACCCCGAGGATGTCAATTCTATGCAGGTAGCGCTTTAAGTGATGTCATTCAATACTTTACGAACTGAAAGCACCGTAATCAGGCCAAAAGGTTTGGTTACGGTGTCTAGCATCAAGCTGGCTAATGGTCAGTCCATTTCAACACAGCAAGCTGTGGACTATGGCTGGATCATTCCGGCCCCAGGAAGATCTCCCACTGGATGGGGCCTGGAGAAGCACGAAGTCTCCCTGGGAGAAAATCTGTTCGTTGATCAAGGGCGACAGCTACTCGCGTTTTGCTTCGGATTTAGAAGCCCGATATCGGACTTCACGGTTCAACAGTTTTCGGTGGGCACCGGCCTTACAGCGCCCCAGGTCACAGACGTCGCCCTTGAGGCACCAATCACGCTCGTATCCACGGCATCCACACTGGCCCCAATTGACGGCGTGGACTTTCTGACGCCTTTCGTGGTCCGCGTATCCTACACGATAGCATTGGGGGATGCAAACGGGTATCTCATTACAGAACGTGGCCTGCTTAGTGGTAACGGTGTGCTATTTGCCCGGCACGTTAGCAGCGCGGGCATCGCGAAGTCGAGTGACTACAGCCCAACCCTGACCTGGAGGATTCGATTCTAATGGCCAATCACGCACACATCCTGGCACGGTTGCACGAGGACTTCAGCACCAACCCAAACTATGGGGTGGGTGATAAGCAGCGTTCTGGAGACTCCAAGGTTGTCCCTGAGATCACGAAGAAGGAAGGCAGTGACTTTCACCCAACCGGTGAAGAGCGCCGGGAAATCCATCTGGCTGATAAAATCTTGAAAGCTGCCAAGAATTTGGCATCCACGCCGGATGTAGACGAAATTATCCGATGTGCCGAGGAACTAAAACAGTTACACGGTGTTACAGAGGGTAACCCGGATAACACATCCAAGTAGTTATAATATGGCAACCATTTTCTACACCGACACACAAGTAGTGGGAGAGACCTCATCTACCCTATTTTCCATGATTCAGCAGGGGCCGGTGTCAGCTCAGTTGATCATTAAAAACACGGGTGTTAACACGATCAACTACAGGCTCCAGGAATACAATGGAACTGCCTGGGTGGATCTTGGGGCAAGTGGAAGCGATTTCTACACCACGTTAACCGCCGATGAAGTGAAGTCGGTGAAGGTGACATCGAACTATCCCCAGGTGCGCATGGTCGGGAATGCCTCTGGTGGTGCCTATCTTGACTTCGATGTCACACGCTATGCCGAACGCGCTAGCGGGGGTGCTTTGCCTATCTTGAGCCTATAAGCCTAATCTTCGCGGCTTGCCATCCTGGGCGTGTAGACTGAGAAGTATTCTCCGTACACTTGGGCGTAATGATCAAAAATTTCAGCCAGATCGTGCTTCGTTAAGTCCTTTGGCTTGCACCACGATATGGCCTGTGGCTCTGGCACGTCAGGGATATCACAATCGAGTAGCGTCAGACCCAAAGCTTCGTAGAAATCATCGAGCTTTGACGCCGGTATTTGATCTACGATAGCGCCGAGAGCAGTTTCAAAATCCATGTCCGGGGTGACCGCCTCAAATAGCACTTGTGCTTTCTTCCGTCCCCATCCTTTAATCCCTTTGATGTTGTCCGATGAGTCTCCCTGAATTGCCAGGGTGATAGCGAGTTGCAATGGCCGCTTAATGTGCCACCGGCTAAGTATTTCCCGACGTCCAATCATGCCCTTTGCAGCGACGTCAAAAATGGATATTCTATCGCTGCTGAGCTGGCAGAGATCCTTATCCCCCGTCGCTATGATGACATGATCGGATGTGCTGTGCGTAGCGGCTGTGGCTATGAGATCGTCGGCCTCGTACGGTTCTATACGCGCGCTATGCGCTCCCCACAGGAGCTGCATGTAGCCTTTCACGTACTCCTTGGTGTCCTCATACTCCTTGGGTCGCTCCACGCGCTCCTTGGCCTTTTTCTGGCCTGCATCCCAGCAAAATAGCACACGATCAATATTTTCGCCTACACGCTTGGGATCTAGGCACATTAGAGCTAGCTGGAGGGTGGTAACGATACACTCTCGCTGCCTGCCCTGCACTCCGTACCACGCGCGGGCGTAAATCGAGTTCGTGTCAATTATTACATCTGTAGCCATCGTCAGCCTGCATTTTCGGAGTCTAAACGCTCCTTTTCCCAGGTGGCGTACTTGTCGAGCATAAAATCCGGTAGTTTGGTTATATCAACGTACAACCCGCGAGCGTTTAGAGCAAGGTAATAAAGCTTTGTCCACCTTGCCTCTATCCCATCAACGCTCGCCTGTTCGAAAAAAGTCGGTGTTCAGGTCGAGAGAGTAGATAAACTTGCGCCCGCAGCTATCACAGACATGGGGCAGGTCAGTATTAAGGTGGGGATACAGCGATCCCTGCTGGCGGTCGAGATAGTCGGCGTCCTTAGGGGACAGCGCGTTATACCAGGTGAGGATCTCCTGCCGGTTTTCTACGGCACCCCCACCGATTTCGATTATGGGCAGAAGGACGTGCGCCAGGTGATCTGACATCTCATTTCTAAGCTCAGGTGAACGCTCAGAAATGCTGATCTCGTCCGCTATCGTGAGAAATTTCACTTTCACTGCGTCTTTTGTCTCGGGCAGGGTAATAAGTTCGGTGCCGCTGAAGTCCAGTTCTTTCTTGGCAGAAACTTCGAGTTCATCAGGCACACGCACACTTTCTGAATGCTCGGTATTGCAGTTGGGGCAGACGGCGGTGTACTCCACCACGCAGTTGTTCCGTATGGATTTTGACACCATCAAGATGGTCCAGGCGTCCGAAACGAGCAGCTTTCCAACGTCGCAACCTTTCAGATCACAAACCTTGGCCGTTGCGTCCCAGAGGGCCATCTCGCGCTTGGGCTGGCGGCATCGTTCTGTCAGCCATGCGTCCAAAACACTGTCCCAGGGGTAAACAGTGATTTCTCCGGTGGGAAAGGCCTTACGGTCGTAGAAGGCACCACTGACGAGTCGGACGTTGCGTTTATACTGTTCCCGACGAGGGGCCAAAGACTTCAAATTGGTGTGAATAGCCATACGGTATTAAGAACAAACCTAAAATGTAGACATTAGTCCTGAATTGTGATCGTTTTCGATAGGATAGACGACAGCAAGCCGGATACTTCCCTTTGAGGAGAGATTATAGGTGGACCCGTTGGGCTGCCATCGTTACCATTGGAATGCGTGTGACCTGCGGCCCAGAGCAGAAAAACATTCCAAAGCTGGACGAGTCTCTCTCCCAGGACAGCGGGCTCTGTAGCCTCGGCACCAAACCGCATAAATGGGGATGCAATGGCAAAGTTGGTTGCCGCGTTCAGGCGCATAACCTGGCCGGACGTGATCGTAGCACTTAGCCCTGCGGTGAGATCATACGTGGTGCCATAGGTCTCTTCACCCTTTCCCAGCGCTGCCGTGGTGCGGTTGAGAGCTATTTTTTCTGTAACGCTTTGGCCGCACACGAGATCGATGTTTCCAATAGTCGTGACAAAATCTATGGAGCTTGACACGGAACGCCATTGTCCTCCTGAAATTTGCTGGCAATCGCCTATCACGTAAATTGTGAGCAGTTGATTCTGGTCGTCGAGTTCCCACATCTGGCCACGGGGCGTGCTGATCTTGATCTGGCCATTTAGCAACAGCGGATTTCCATTCAGCATGGAGAATTGATACCCTGACTTCGTGCTCATGAACATCGAGCCCGAGTTGATCTCAAATGTGTGCCCATAGCGGATCAAGCCTGCACGCTCTGGAGTGCCAACAGGAGTGCCAACGCCGTAGTTGTGTATTTTATACCCTTTAGACTGGTCTATGGTCTGCATCATCCACATCCACACCGGTTTTTCTGGCTCACCGTCTAGAAAGAATACGAGAACTTGATCCCCTGGCTCCGGCAGCCAGTCTATACCGCCAGATAATGCCGATCCACCCGCAGGCAAGCCAGCGGGAATTGCCCAGGGCAAGTCGTTCACGCTAATGCCCCCGAGTTCTGAATCAGGTACTCCGTAGACGTGCGCGACCGACACTTTCACACGACCCAGTTTTTCTGGGTCTTTGTTGGACTCTACCACGCCGACATATGGGCCGCATTCCATGCCTTAACTACCCACAATAATCAATACGAACTAGTAGTTAACAGCGTATGGGCAGAATAATCTCTCAGCAGCGCAATACCTGGGGAAGTGCGGGGAATACGGATAATCCCCAGAGGGCAGATCTCTGGGTTGTAGACCTCCAGTCCGTGGTCCGGGGGCTCAACGCTGCCATCGTGGCTAATCCAACGTTTGATATTGCTCAATTAGTGGAACTTCCTCTCTACTTTGCACAGAGCATAGCACTGCCGGAATTGAAAGTTACGCCTGCTGAGTTTGGGCGCGATTCAAATCCGCACCAGATGCCTCTTAACGACGAAGCCACGGGTATGGTCCGCATCGTCTTCTACATGGATTCCCCTGGAAATCAAGCCCGGTCTAAGGTATACCAGCTTTTAGACACCTGGCGGACATTTGTGCGCGCCGGTCGCCCCACGTTTGGATCAGAAAATGGGATTCCACTTTACACAACATCCGATAAAGTAACGTACAGCACAGATCACGCGTTCAACATAAGCGTTCAGCTTTTACGTGGTGCTTCCAAGCCAGAGATCATTGATGTTGTGAACAATATCTCTAATGAATACTATGGCAACTTAGACGAATTTTCCCGCGAGTTGGCATCCTTGCCGGTTGAAGAGCGAGAAGCCAGGATGAAGCAGATGCTGGTTAACGCGGGGCGCACTGATGAAGTCGGCGTGATCAATGATCTTGAAGTGTGTGGGCACTATCAGATCCAGCAGGCCTGGCTGAGCAGCTTTAGAGTATCTGATTTATCTTACGTTAACGGGGGAGCACTCACCACAATCGAGGCTAACATCTATGCTGATTATTTCATAGATATGGCCGCAAGCGCCAAAAAGACCGCGTCTGTCTACTCCACCATGTCAGGCGTGACCTCTTAATTTGGGATCGGCATGGTGCCAAGTGGGGGAATGGGCTTCTCCACCGGGGCGGGCTTCTCCGCTTGACGGCGTGCCATATCCAGCGCTATGTTGACCTGCGCGGAGTGGTCAGTAGTTGGAATCGCAGCAGGCGTTTCCGATTTTGATCCTTCTACCTTTTTGGCAATGTCTATGTAGTCATTAACGTTCACACCATTAAGAACAAAAATCGCGTGCAAACCTTGGATAATTTACGTTCTTAGCCTCGGGCTATGACAGGGCAAACTCTTAAGCATACCGTTGAGACCATGTTTGATGTCGTGCGCGACAGGTGCACGCCAGACGAAATAGTCTTCATCTGCCCACAGCCCGGTTGTGGTGATTCCACCGGCAACCGTTCAGTAAACCTGAAAAGTGGCAAGACTTCCTGCTGGAGATGCAACATAGGCGGTGATTTCGTAAAGTGGGCGCGCTGGATAGGCTTTGCCCTGGAGGACAGCGGCGAGGCAGGCGTTACCGTAGAAGATTTACGCGCAGCCATAGAAGCCCCCACTAAACCGGCTCCGTTTGTGCCCGTTATCTCGGAGATCACCCTCCCGGTTGGGTTTAAGACCTGTTATGATAATCCAGATTCTGTCTACACTCGGCTCATAGGAGAGATGGCCAGGAGGAAAAATCTTGAGCCCGAGGATCTCATCAATGCCGGGGTTGGCTACACGAATGACATGAAGTCCAAGTGGGAGCCATTCGCAATTTTTCCAGTCTTGGAGTATGGCCGCACTGTGTATTACCAGGGCAGAACGTACTGGGATGATCCGGGGGTTAGCACAAAGCGCTTTCCCAGCCGACTAGAGGCCCCACTATCCTCCAAGTATTGGCTCTACAACATAGACGCTTTACACGCGGAGACCGCGCGGACTGCCGTCGTTGTGGAGTCAATGCTGAACGTTTTAAGCCTTCAAAAGGAGTTTGGTGCCCGTGGCATCACCGACATGGTGCCAGTATGTGCGTTTAAGCACGCGGTAAGCAAGCCTCAGTTCTACAAATTGCTGCGGTTTAAACACCTTACGGAAGTATGCCTCCTGTTCGACTTTGACGCAATTGAGCTATCCTGGCAGGATGCCAAGAAGATCGATAACAACATCCACGTATCCATAGCCGAAATGCCATTGAATGCGAAAAATCCTAAGTTTGACCCAAACGATGACGTTAAAGCCGCTATGGAGGCCATCTACGCTCGGAAGCCATTTCATCTATCCGATCTTACGGCTCGCCGCTTGCAGTCAGTTGACTATTCTTTCATGTCTCGATCCTTAAGCGGGCAGCTCATCGACTTCCTTCATCCCGTTCCTGTCGAATTGTCTACTAAATAATATTGTTCTCATACACTATGAGCAAGCTGCATTTATTGAACGAAAAGATTGCGGTGCAAGAGATACGCGAAGAACTTCAGGGCTCTATCGCCCTGCCTGAGCATCGCCTTATCAAGCACGAACTGGGCCGAGTTGTCGCTGTCGGCAATGGCAAATACCGCACTGGTGAAAACAAAACGATGTGGGTGAAAGAGGGTGACATCGTACTCTACCAGCTTGGTGCCCCACAGCAAAACAACGCGCTGTTTAAAATCGACGGTAAGCCACTCAAGGTGTTTCACCAGGGCGACGTCATCGCCCGCTTGTCGAGCCCTACCGTGAAGATGGAGAACTTCGCAATTGTTGGGAATTGGGTGCTCTTGTCCGTGGAAGTCGAACAGGGCGTTATCCTCGTGCCTGAGGCCATCGCTCCCTCCGAGACTTTCAAGTTCAGACTGCTCCAAAAAGGTGCAGGCTTTGACCTGCCCGGCGTCGAGATCGGAGACGAAGTGCTCCCCGAGCGTGGACGATGCGCCCCCATAGAAATCGATGGTAAAACTTACGTGTTTACGCTCCAGGACTTCATCCACGGCACTGTCACGGACGGCAAGTCAAAAGCGACTAAGTAAGAGTCGCAGGGGGATCAGTGAGAAGCCGCTCGTCATTGAGCGGCTTCTCTGTTTTAAGGCCCGCAATCTCAGGGAACTGAAGTTCGTCATCGTGAGTGGGCAGCCACTCGGCAGGAACATCTTTTAGGAAGCTGGTATCTTTTAGCTGCCGGTTCATTTCGCTGTTCTCATCCGAAGCATTTTGAATGATGAACATCACCGACTTTATAATGTGCTGCTCTGGATCTTTTATGTTCTGCCGAAGCTCCACGTACACTACCAGGGATTGTGTGCCTGTGACTGTCACTCGGAGTAGATCACGGGAATGGAGCTGAGAGCGCTGCCAGGCACGCCCCTTCTTGACTATGCCCGGTCGATTGGTTTTGCTGATCTCCTTGGTGGGATCAAAGTCTGGATTGGACGTAACGTAAGCCATTCTTCCACCGGCCTGGTTGTCCTCCAGCTTAAGCTCGATGCTGAAGCGCTTTCTTTCAGTCACAAGCGAGCCATCCTCCGCTGCCAGTGTGTTGAACTTAAAGCCTTCTTCCAGGAATGCGCCAAGACGCCGTATGGCACTGCAATAAGCTCCTATCCGTTCTTCTCGACAGGTAGGTAGTTTTCTTCCGGTCGCAGGGATAGATACCGGCTGGCTTTCATACCTCGTGATTTCGTTCATTATTTACAGAACAAAAAGCCGCCCCAAATTGGGACGGCTTTTGATCGTATCCGAAGAGATGGCGTTTAGACGCCTTCTTTTGTGGAGTCGATAATACCGGTCGCAGGAGCCACAGTGCCCCATTTCTTTTTGAGCTCGGTCTTGTTCCAACCCTCATCATAGCCCCAGGAACGACGACCGGTGGCCACGATATCGATCTGTGCATTGCGCAGGTCGGCTTTGTTGCGGAGAACGGCGGTAATGTTGGCCTTTGCCCCGACCGCTGCACCACTGAGGGAGTTGTAGGTCGAGCTGACGGTGGCGTTACCCGATCCGAAGAATGCAACGCGCTTCGAGAGCAGGTTGAATGATTTGGTCTGGGTTCCACCGGGCACGACTACGAACGGAGTTCCAACCTTGGCCCAACCTGACGGCGAAGAATCGCCATCGTAGGATCGAAGCTGAATAACCACCGTGTTAGCACCCGTATTTTCGACGATGAAATCGATGTTGCCGAGGCGGTCGTTGGCCGACTGCGCATAACCGGCGAATACATCGATATTCGTGCCGAATCCAAATGTCATCTGGTTCAATTGAGTCTTTCTGTGAGATTGCTCAATCCTAGCAGATACTCACTATGCTAGCCGTTTTGTTGATAGTGGGATTGGCACTATCCTTAGAAACAACGTGTTTCTCAGTAACACTGTAACAAGCGTAAATGTGCAGCTTTTTTCTTAAAGCTGTGGGAAGCTAATCTTTTACGAAGAGTATACCTCCATTCCGAACTTGAGCATCTCCTCACTCGAAATGGGTATACCCCGATCCGAAGGTGGATTTTTATCCAGATAATGTCGCATCACGCGCTCCGGTGTCCAGGATTCGCTGGCGACCTCAGCCCGGCTCTCCGCAAGAGCAGCAGAAACATCGAAATCATATTGTGGCTCAGCACGATGCGAAAATTTGTGGGCGTAAAATTGGGCGGCTTCTTCAGGCGATTTCAGAACAACACGAAACCGATCTTCGCATCCTTCTGTGCAGAGATCGTTAAACTCGTGCAGTTTGACCTCGCGATATTCGGGAAAGCCCGCGATGTCTACCCATTGCAGATCGATCTCGCCTTCAGGTGAAATGTCTACAATTCCCACTCGTTTTTCTTCGCCAGCCTCGCCCCAGTCCTGTTGAAACGGGCTGCCAACATAGTGGCAGTTTCCAATCTGCTGTGGCCGGTGGATGTGGCCGAGGAGGCCCAGTTTGAACCAGGCTAACTTTTCGATGGTCAAGCCTGCCAGCAATTGGCCACTTGGACCCCAACAGCCTGAAATCTGAAAATGGCCAAGCAGGATGCTCTTAATACCCTGAGACTCTGCCCGCTCCTTTTCTAGCCAGGTAGCCAGCTCGATCTCGTCAGCCGGATAGGGAGCGCAGACGACCTGGACATGGTCATTGACCATGAAGGACCACGGCTGGCTGACCACTCTGAAATAGGGCTGGAATAGCTGTCCTACGGTGACCTGGGTATTGCGCAAGTACTGCTCGTGGTTACCGACCAGCTTCACGTTGAAGTCGTTCCAGGGAAATTGAGCGAGATTGGCACAGAGGGCGTCAATGGCTGGGACAGGGATAGCAGTGCGGTCGTCAGTCGTGTCGCCCAGATCCCACAGGGCGGTGCAATTGAACTTCTTGTAGATGTCTAGCAACGACTGGTAGAATTGATTTACACGCCATATCTGGAGTGACTGGGTTGGGTTGCTGTATAGATGTTCATGGCCATCGGTGGCCTGGAGATCAGCGTAAACAAGTGCTCGCATAGTTTCTCTTTACAAGAACACATTAATTCGATAATATGTGTAAGGTATGCGAAACAAAATTGTTACATTTGGCGATTTCATCAGGGCGACACTCGGTACAAAAATGAGGCCGAGTAAAGCCACCAAAATTGTGAACAGTGACCTTTTGACCGGTTCCATCAAATTCTGCGATCCCAGTGCAGCCCGCCAGTGCATCCGCCAATTCACCGAGAGTTTCGGTTGATTTTTCAATTGTTTATAGCGCAGTTTGTTGACACCGTAATTTTGTTCTTTAAAGCAGGACATTTAGTACGATGCAAGTCTACGCTTTATACAACGGTAGTGATAAGGTCTGCGAGGTTGACGTTGAGACCGTGCCATGGCTGCCGGTAAAACCGAGAGTGCCGGACGCGTGGCTGCGTATTTTCGTAAAAACGGCGCTTAGCAGCTATTTCGGCCAGTCTAAACGTCCTGCACGGCGTTCTAATCGGCTTGCAACAAGCCTGGATTCATGCCGCTAGCTGATCCCACTTCCTACCAGGTGTAGTTAGATGCGTATGAACATCACGTACGAGCGCATTGCAAAAATAATGCAGGAAGATGCGGCCCCGTCCCAAGTTGGCCACAAGACTTCTGTGTTCATAAACCGCATGATGATGCGCTTGTTCTCTGCGCCTTCGCTGCTATCAACACTCGCCGACGTAGGAATTGTGTCCGAGGGAGCAACCAATGGTGGATCAACCACCATCCAGCTTGATTTTCAGCGTTTACCTGAGGAGGCTATTCCCGTCGTTATCAGCCTCATAGCGTCCCCGGTGCCCATGCGCATGCTGAAATATGTGAAAAACGGCCAGGCCCGCAATGGGTTTGAATTTAAGCTTTCCGAAGCCGATCTACCCTGCGACGACTACGACATGGCTAATTAAGCGCCTATCATGGTATCTCCTACCGCGAAAAAGATCGTTGGCGTATTTATCCCGGATGACACACGACCCCGGCCCTCCACGATTAAATGGGTGCAAGAAGAGTGCCGTAAGGGCAGCCTTAGGAAAGTAGTGGACGAGTTCACAAGGGCTCAGGATGAGCCCTTGGATGCAGACCTTTTACTGGTGGAAAAGATAGATGATTCGGGCATGACATGCCGAATACCCTGCAAGGTTACAGATCACGAAAGTCCTCACGCATTTTACACAGAGGTATGGTTTCGGCTTGATCCGGTCGCTAAGGAGTGCGCGCGCTTAAACGATCAACGCGCGACTTAGTGATAAACGCGCGACTTTAACCTCTACTGGCCGGGAGGTTGGTTAAGAGCTGCCATTTGATCCAAAACTTCCGGGTCGGCGCTCAGATCACTCGGATTTTTGTAGGCTAGGCGTCCGGCCATCCAATCCAGGGCGAGCTTACGGTAGAATTTATTCGCAGTATCACAGTTGATGATTGGGCTCGCACGGAGCATATCTTCCACCTTGTTGTCAATTACTTGCGAAATTCGGAAGGAAGCCACGCGGTCTTTTAAGCTTTTTTTGCTCATATCTCTATAGGAGAACAGAAATCGGAAGAAATGGCAATACTTTTTGTTCTTTGTAGTTAATATTATGGCGCAGACCATCTCGACAAATTTGCTGTCCTACCTGGGACTCCTTGGCTCTACAGGCTCACACACGGGCTCTCTCGTACCCCGAGCGAACACGCCCCAGGCAAGTCAGGAATTGTGGAAGGACTTCCTTGATGCTGGCCGCGTAGCTGATCCCGACATATGGTCGAAGTTTAACCAGGTGATGAAACGGCCTGTCACCTTCGACGCCATGCTCCAGTTGTGGGAAGAAATGGCGACCTGGGATCTCATGGCAGCCGCACTGGTCGAAATTGTAGACGAAGCCACGCAGGTGGATGCAAATTCTCCTGCTACAGTCTGGTACACGTGTAATGATCGTGCTTTTGAAGACGAGCTAAATTCGATGCTGGTTCGGCTGGATGTGGAGAGTAACGCTCCTTCTCAGGTTTGGCACATCGCCGCCCTGGGAAATCACTTTGAAAAGCTTGAGTATGCCCCAGAAGAAGGCGTTTTGGGAATGAGCTACACGCACCCGATGGACGTCCGCAGGTATTGGCTGGAGCGAAACCGAAAGCCAATTGGATTCCGATGGGCCGGGCACAAGCCCTCGAAAGAAAACGCTTTTGTAATGCCGGATAATAAGACCCCTATTCCACGCGTGGTCCTTTCGGATGGTGGCAAGAGCACCGAAGAACTGTGGTATCCGTGGGACTTCATGCACATGCGCCGGATGTTCCGGCTCCGCATTTCAGAGCATGGCGAGCCCATTTTTGACGAGGCCGAAGGAATTTACAAAAAGCTGAAGATGGCCATCGATCAGATGGTTGTCCACCGCGCCCAGGTGCAGCCGGATCGCTACGTTATTAACGTGGACGTGAAGGATCAACCCCCGGCTGAGCAGGTCAAAACCATCCAGCGGTGGAAGCAAGCCCTCAGATCTAAGCTAGCGTTTGGCCAGGCGCAGCAAGGGGGCACAGCCGGTGCGCTCACGTCTCCAACTGATTTCCAGTCGTTTTACAACGCCTGGGCGCTGGATACGATTCTGTGGGTTGCTAAGCCTCGGGACTTCCAGCACTCGGTCGAAAAGCTCCAGGGAACACAAAACATTCCCGATGTGTACGATATCGAGCTGCTGACAGATCTATTTTACAGCATCATTGGCATGCCCCGTTCCTGGTTTTCGGCTAAGATGGGTGAAGGCAGCGAGGGTAATGCTCCCTCCGGTAAAGCGCTTCTTGCCCAGGATATGCGCTTCTTGCGCAAGATTAAGTCTATCCGCCGACCGATGATCAATTGCTACACGTGGCTTGGCTATTTTCACGCCGTGTTGAAGGGAAAAGATATTCGGCAGCTCGACATCAAGGCCAACATGCCGCCCATCGGCAGCCTCGAAGACCAGATGAAGATGGAGATGCTAAAGCAGCAGGCTGAAGTCCTCGACATCCTGGCCGACGTAATGGAGAAATATTCGTTGCCCAAGGAAGCCTGGATCGAGATCGTGTTTAAGAAATACCTCCATCTCCCCGATGAAATTGTTAACATCTTCATCACGGCCTTGCCTGGTGAAATGGAACCGATGCCCGTCGAGAGCATGCAGCATGCGAAAGCTCCACAGTCATACCGCATCATTCGTCAGATCCAGGAAGAGGTCCAGAACAATCCAGCTTTAGCGGCCAAGATTGAGCTGCTAAAGAGTTCGATTTATGCCGACAATCCCCAGCGCATAACGGAAGATAAGATCCGCAAGATGCGGGGGACGAACATGGCTGAGAACATGTTCAAGATGCCCTCATTTCAGGACATGGATCTTATCGTATCGTCCTACGGCAGGCATCCCTTCGAGCTGAAGCGGCTCAAAGACAACCATAACCGTGAAACGGGCAAAGTCATGATCCAGCCGGGGGCAATCATGGAATCCGCGCCGAGTAATGCAGCAGTAGACGCGGCTGTAAACGAACGTCCGGCACCCGTGCAAGATTCTGGGTATAGGAAGTACATGCCGTCCAAGTTCTAGCCATGCTTTACGTCACTAAAGGTCTTAGCGGAGTTGATACAGGTGAGGCGATCACTATGGTAGATGCTGCGTACGAAGACGCAGCTAACGGAGCAAATGTTATCATCGACGCGTTTGTTCACGAGACCGATGTGCTGCTTCCCAACCAAGTCGTCAGTGCCTACCTGGATTGGAACGATGGCGGTGCCACGGTGTTATTCCCTAAGATTGTCGGGGGCCTGCTACACGTTAGTGCTACACGGTTTTTAGCGCCGGGGCAATATGTGATACGGCTTAATGCCCAAAACTATCGGTCTCCTCTCCAGAACAAGGTAGCTGTAAACTACTTCGTCACTGTCACTTCGACGACCCCAGTATCTAACCCACAAAAATACATATTTGGCCCAATATTACCAAGAGACTCGGGGTTTCCAAATGTCAACCAGTGGGAATTTCAGCTAGACTCAGATCAGCTAATTTTGGAATCGTCTGTCAAGATGCTGCTACTCACATCCAAAGGTGAGCGCGTAATGGAGCCGAATTACGGGACAAACATCCGGCGCATCCTGTTCGAATTGCAAATAGCTGGGATAGATAGTTTGCTACAGGATGAAATCGTGAGCGCTTTAGCTCTCTGGGAGCCCCGTGTCGAGCTGCAATCACTCACGCTACAACGCGATCAAAACAACCGAAATGTCTGCATGAATTTGGTTCTTATATCCAAGCTCAGCAAGCAGGCATTTGAAACAAGCGTTGAGTATGTGAGATGAAAAAGGCTATAACCGTAGGAAGATCAGATTTTGTAAAGCAGTTGATGCGGCGCTCTGGATTTAAGTACGTAGAGGCGTGCCAGGCATACGAAACGATGATATCCACCCTATCCGACGCTATTACGCGCGGTGATTACGTGTGCCTCGGCGAAATTGGTGCCCTGGTCCCATCCATAGTGCCGCCGAAGCAAGTTCGAATGGGATTCGTAATGAAAAAGGGTGGAAAGACGGAGAAGCTCACGCGGGAATTCTTTTTAGACAGCCGACTCAAGTATAAATTTCGGCTGTTCAAGGGTTTCGTCAAAAACCATCAATTACACTGGCCCGTGCAGTAGTTAAGGCGTATGTCAATAGACCCGTTATCTCTTCCGAGTGCCGCAGGTATCAACTACGGTGAAGGAGACGTTCGGCATTTCTCCGAGGGTGATGCCGTAGCAGTCCCCTCATTATCAAATCCGACACGCCACCTGGCCCAGCGTGATTCTTTGATCGTCGATAAGCTGAATGAAGTAGTCTCCGAGGTCAACAACAAAGAGCAGATTGTGCCACTCCCGGTGTATCGCACTGTCATCCCTGCCAATACCGAAGAGATCATCGCCAACCTGCGCATCCCTCCCAGCTATGAAGCCCGAGTGTTGAGTGCAGCGATTGGATCTAGTCCTATATCATCTAACGTCGAGCTGAATGTCCTGTGGAATAGCACTTTTGGGAACACCACCGGCACATCGGTCTTAACAACCGCCGCAGAGACAAATGGCGGCACCAAATTTTCGCCTAGTGGCGAGTTCATAATTTCTGTCAAGAATAAGGGTGATACAACACTCGATATCATGGCTAGTGTTACGCTTACCATGCGCCCGACGTCTACAGTTACAAGCGCACTGTTGCCCGCGCCATCGCTGGCACCCTCTGGTCCTCCGGGGCCTAAAGGAGATAAAGGAGATCTTGGCGGGGCTGGCCCTACTGGGCCTGCGGGAAGTCCAGGATTGATCTATCGAGGCCAGTGGGCTAAGACTCCTTACCCTCAGAATTATTCTGCGAATGACGTAGTAACTCACAACTTCGCAGGGACTAGTGGATCTTCCTCATACGTGTGCTTGACACCCCACATCGCTGACGACATAAACAAACCGAACCCCACTTTAACACCGAGCACTTACTGGGATTTCATCGCATCTGCGGGCGCTATTGGCGCGTCTGGAAGCGTAGGATCAGCCGGAACTACGGCATTGTTTGGCTTCAGCGATAACCTCGTTCAAGGAACGCTTATCACCAGCAGTGATTTCTACGGGGATATTTTCAACTCGACTTACAACTCGGCGAGTATACTGCCAGGCAAGACATATGGCTTATCGTTCCATGAGATATCCATGGTAGCTCCCGACAATAGCCCGAGTGGAATTTGCATGATACAGGCGCAAACCACCGCTTGTTTCTCTGGCACGCTGGCACTATATCTCCCTGGGCTGATTAATGGAGGGCTGGCAGATTACAATCTTCAGCACTGCAACATAAACGTAACATCTCACGGTTCAATTGCAGATGTGGCTTCAGCGCTATTCGTAGTTCCTTCGGGCACAACCGGCGTTGAAATCGTTCAGTCAGGAACGGCGCGGCCAATATGGATATCTGTGAGTGGGCAGCAGCTAGTGCCTTAAGAAGCGTAGAGCAGAGCGGCCCCAGGTAACCGTCTATCGTAATAATAGTCGGTATCTGAGTCAGGACCACCAAATATCCAAGATCCATCTTCGTCATTTGCAGAGAATAAGCAAACGTTTGTATACGCATTGCCAAATCCGCCTACGAATTTTACGCGCACGAATTGGACCGGGACACTGTCATTACCGGCTGTCGAATACTTTAGGGTGCATGATCGGTTATTGGCCGATATCGAAAACGTCGTGGGCTTACGCCCGGCGTGACAAGACCCTGATACACCGCCTGCGCCTGTTGGATTCAAGTCATACCAGATGACACTCAGTGAATATGGATTAGACCCAGAAGGCCACCCGACCGGTCCAGCCCCGTTTGTCTGCCATATGGTCTTAAACGTCGCAGTCGAAGTAGGCACCTTCAAATATATCGTGCCTTCCTGATCATCGTCTGCCGCGCGGTGGACGCGATTATACCATTGTGATCCTGAGTGCAGAGTGAAAAGCTTAGCACCCCGAGGAGTCTGAGGAGGGCCATAACCTGCGGATTGCATCGATACGTCACCAGGCAGCTTATAGGCCCGGCCATTAACCCCAATTGTGACAGTATTCCTTCCGATAGTGTGCCCGTAAGTGTCGAGCACGTCCTCGGTGGTATGCGACGTTCCGCCATGGGCTTGTAACTCGCGTATGTCATCGATTGTCATGTTCGAATGCGCGAGCAAGAGTTGATTGTAGACGTACGCTTGTTCAAACGCATCGGCAGACGGCGAATACGTTACGAGAGTTTTTGACTGAATCGGCACGCCTGGCATATTGCTGCCCGTCGTGGTACTGCTCAACCCACCATCACTTGTGGAATGAGGACCAGGATCACTCGGCGTGGCATAGTAAGATGTTAGCCTGCAAGGCACATAAATTGTGGTATCGTTCGGGGGATCTCCAAAGTGGAACGCAAGGACCATTTCCCCGATCCTATCCCCGCCATTGTCGTAATAGGGAGTGCTGACAATGTTTATCCCGTGGACCTTTGACATCGACCCGTTGATATGGGCATTCAAGTTCTTCTTGAGCTGGTCTAATTGGGAATTTAGCTCAGCAAGCTCGGCTTGAGTGAATAGTTGGACCTGGCTCGGCATAGTCTCTAATAAGGCCGCGTAGGGACGGCTTCTCCTGTTGTGGATTGTATCGCAATAGTGGCAATTTCTGACAGAGTTTGGCCATTTGCGTTAGTTGCGATGCAGACGTAATTTCCCACGTCGGACTCTGAAAAATTAGAGAAGAATAGCGACGTGGACGTTGCGCCAGTGACTGGTATTCCGTCTTTGGTCCAGCGGATGAGTATCGGCGGAGTCCCGATAACCGTGCATTCAACCACTGCCTGATCACCCAGGGCGATAGCAGTGCTGGGTGGCTGCACCGTAAATGAGGGCGCTGTGGCCGTAGGAGATCCAGACCACGTGCCGGTGCTGACAAATACGCCAGAATCAATAGCTGGGATGTAGACACCGTAGTTTGTGCCATTAGCCGTAATCAGGAGCCTTAGCCAGCACGAGTTCTCAATCGTATGCTGAGTGTGAGCTTCATCAGACGGAGCTTCACTGGGAGTAATGGTCCAGGGAAGATCTACCTTATTCGTCTCGTTGTGCTGCCACCAATCCCCGGCCATGTGGGCAGCAATACCTCCTGCTGCACTCGCTGCTACCTGTGTAGCAACGTCGCGTGTGGATTCGGTGGCAACGCTGGTCTCACTAGCCATGGCGAGTTCAGAGTTAGTCTAAGGGTGGAGCGGGAAGTAAAATACCCTTCGCTCGACCGAGGGGGCCTCTTTCGGCACCAGGGCCAGTTGGCCTGCCGGTTGGCATAGCACGATCAATGATTTCACGCTCTTCTGGAGACAGCTTCGGCCCTTCCTCAAACTCGCCGCCTTCCTCGCCCTCTCCACCTTCAGGAGCGCCTTCACCACCCTCAAACGGCTCTTCCTCCTCACCGCTCGGCGGCGGTGGGAGTTTTCCGGCTTCAAGCTCGGTATCCCCTGGGGGTGCTTCATCGGCTGAGATTTCCTCCCCAGCTTCATCCTGGGTCTTTTTGGACGCATCGCGCTGCTCTTTAAACTCGGCACTGTCAACTCCAGGGGGCGCTACGTTGTCCAGCCAATACACCAGCTCGGCGTACATTTCGTCTGCCAGGGGCTCTGCGTGATCCTTTTCCAAGGCGTTTCGGATAGCCACTAGCTGCCCATAGCTGAGCGAAACGTCGTAATCGTTGAAAGTGTCTATACCGTCAAATTTAGCTTTCTTAATCTTCATAAGCTTTACGCTGGCCTTTGTCCTGTTTAACTACGCTCGCGCCCCAGAGATTGAATTAGCAGAACTTGTCTACAAATGGTTTCAGTTCTCTAAAATACACATATATGAACAAAGTTCGATTTCATGAGCCGGTAACACTCAGCTTTCGCAAGTCGGCGGGCGGCTCCACAATGACGTTTGACGCCCACAGGGATTGGATTATACCCAACGCCCAATTGGATCGAATCATGCAGGATGCGAATATCAAGGCCCGCACCTACAAAATCTCCAAAATTGACAACTTGATACCAAACTTCAACGTTAATGTCCCCAAAAAGCCAGGGGCCAATCGAGCGCTAGTTTACAACGGCAGCGGTGGCTACGGCGACCAGCTAATGACGTGGCCCCTGACACTCATACTGACGCGTATGGGCTACGAAGTGCACATGATGGTAGATCCCGGAAATCAAATTTGTTGGTGGAATGTTCCGTGGGTCAAATCGGTGCATGTCGTTCCGATGCAAGATGAAGTGTTTCAAATGTTTGACCACCACATCATCTTCGATACGGCGTGCAACATGATGGAGCATCCGAATCATCCGCATCCACTGGATTTGATGCTGCGAAAAATCGGAATAGATCCCAGTACGGTGCCAGACAACCTTAAAGTAGTCCGACCACTATTCACATCGGGAGAAATGGCAGCTACTTTACCCTACCGGGAGCGGCAGCTTGCACTGTACCAGTTTGCGAGCGCCAATCCTGTGCGCAATCTTCCTGCACCTGATAGCGCTTTTATGCTGAGCCGCCTGAGCGAAACTTTTCCGCAGTACACGTGGATGGCGCTCTACGACGAGTTCATCCCCAAAGAGTACGTCCAATCGGTGATGGAGGACGTGGTTGACCCTGATACAAAGGAGGTCAAAAAAGACGAAAAGGGCAACGTTCTCAAAAAGGTAAAGTTTCCGAACTGCATAGTTTTGTTTTGCCCTAACCTGCGGGAGCTGTGGGCGATCACATCCCAGGCCAAAATCGTTGTAGCCCCCGACAGTATGATGGTCCACGTGGCGGGTTCATTGGGAATCCCGTGCGTCGGCCTGTGGGGGCCTTATGATCCCCGAAGTCGTGTAAAATATTACCAAAAGCACTACCCTGTGTTCAATGTGTCAGCTTGCCCCCAGGCCCCGTGTTCGCATTATTTGGCTACATTTCCGAAGTACTGCCCGCCCAGAGCCGGTCGTAACGTTTGCGAAGTTATGGCTGCGATTACCCCGGAGCAGGTAATTGATGGTATTCACTCACTCGTGCCAGAATCAAAACTGCAACCGAAGATCTCAGCAGAAGAGCCTGTGTTTGACAAGCCACCGTCTGTGGATATAATCAAAGAGCCGTGATTACACTGCTCGAAAAAAGCATTTATCTGTACTTGGCAGGCCCTCCGAACGATCTGTATGATCTGTCGGATGCTTTGAAAATTCAGCATCCTCAGCGGGATAAAATTGACCTGTACCATTTGTGGAAGAGGACCAAAGGCGAAAAAGGATGGGATGGCACGGTTAAGCCCCTCAAAGTTGATCGCTCCGGCCACGAGGCGTCCATCCTTCGGGGTCACAAGAGCAGGGTTCTCACAACAATGGGTAAACTGGGCATAGAAGTAAGCCCAAACAGCAAGCTGATAACCTCCCCGTTCGCAGAACTGACATCAAACGACATCAACCCAGATTGCATCGCGGGTGATTTTCCCCTGGATCATAATCAGATACACTGCATCTTAAAATGGCTCCAGAACGGAATGGGCATTGGCAAGATCGCCGTCAATGGGGGAAAAACGGCAACTTTCGCTGGCTTCGCGGCTACGCTAAAAAGTTACATGGAAGATGCGCGTTTTGTCTACATAACCGACCGCGAACGTCTACAGTCCCAGGTTGGGGATGAGATGCCAAAATTCTTGCCCGGCTGGGGCATTTCTATCTTCGGGGGAGGAGGGCAGGACTACGAGGGAAAGGACATGGTTATCTGCACCTTGGCCATGCTGCGGACGCACAAGAATGACCTGGAGGCCCTCGGGTGGTTTAACACTTTCAACGCGGTGTTGTTCGACGAATGCCACCACGCCAACGCCGACAGCGCCGAAGAACTGATGCTGAGGTTTGGTGGTGCTTTCTTCCGCATTGGCGCGTCGGATACGGCGAGGGAAAAGGATATATTAGCCCAAAACCGGATCACGGGACTTCTCGGGCCTGTGCTCATGCAGGTCGATCAGGTGGAGCTTATCGGCCTGGGGAGAAGTGCACAACCCCACATTTACGTCATAGACGATAAAAGCTGGACTGGCCGGTATGATTTGGTTCCTTACACGCCCCAAGTTGGGACTACAGCCTGGGCACTTTTGGACGGCCAAACTGAGATGACCCAAGGGATTTATAAAGGCCCCGTCATAGAGCTGGATGATCAGGGCAACCAGGTAGTGGTGGATAAACGCATCTTGGAGGGGGTTAAATTTGTAAAGGTAACGGAGCCCAAGACTGTGCCGGGTTTGCACCTTATCGAGGTCAATGGGGTAGACTATGAAATTAACTCGTCGTACTGCCTCCTTGAACGTTCTGTAGACAGATGTATCGTAAGATTCAAAGAGCGAAATGATTTAATCACGGAATGGTCTACATTTTTTGCAAAACAGGGCAAGCGCACGCTGGTTGTGGCTACCCGGCTAATGCACATTCTTATCCTGGAGAGCCTCATCTGCAACGCCTACGATCCCGACCTTGTGCGCACGCTGACCGGTGAAGACTCGGTAGGCACCAAAAATAAAACTTTCGAGTGGTTCAAGAAGACCAAGGGCGCAATCCTCATTACTTCACTGGTAAAAGAGGGCGTCAGCATAAACGAAATAGAAGCAGGCGTCGTGGCCGACTACATCGGAGATGCCGAATTTGCCAACCAGATCGTGGGCCGTTTTCTCCGCCGAAAAAAAGAGGGGGAGAACGTAACTGAAATCGCCTGGTTTCTCGACCGTCAACAGCGCCGGTTTGAGCGGGGCTGCAAGTCGGTCATACAGCGCCTAAGCGAAGCGGAAAAGGGCTTTATTTTTTACCATCCACTCGTGCATCCTTCAGACCTTTCGTCTGAACCTCGGGGATATCAGGTTTGGGATAGCCAGCACGAGGGGGAGTGGCGAAAAGACGAGGGCGAGCTTCCTGCACATATTTCTCTGTAGACTTCCTTTTTTCCCGTTCTAGGAGTAGAGCACTAAGCTCAATTTTACTCTGTATACATCTACATTATTTCACGCCAAACGCGGAGGGCGTCAGGCTCGGACCTGTTAAAGCCGCCGTCTTGCCGAATCCGACGATAAGAACGGCTGCCCTGGTACGGCAGGACACGTAACTGAAAAATTACATATCCGTTAAACAGCCAATGTTGGCAAGCCACAAGCTTGTTTCAGAAACACCGGTCGTTTGAGGACCACGCGGTCGGTGTAAAGCGCGAATGCCCGAAATAATAGTAGGCGCGAGTTGGCCCGGTCTGTTCAAACACACGGCGTGCCGTGGCCAAAGACAGACGCAGTGGAAAGAGGTTTTCACTGGAGTACAAGATCCGGCTCAGCCCGAAAAATATCAGGCTGTACCTTGAGGAGTGCGAGATCCCTCTCCCGACCTGCATCAAGGGGAGACTGGATATTTAGCCCCGTCGCCCCACGCTTGAGTATACTGTGTGGTTTGCATAAAGCCGCAGGTTGCAGCCTGCGAACTGAGCACAGATCCCTGTTCCTATTCGATTTATTTCCGGCAAAACAACACCTGAAGTGTGCCCTTTGTTAGCCCGGAATTTATCAAGTCTATCCAATTCTACCTAAAACTGTGTAGAAATGGTTAGAAATCTGATGTCACCGCCATTAGGGAGTGGTGAAGAGACGACATAGGGGCTCGGTGTGCCCACAGGACAGCACACCCGACGCCCAGGGGCTAACCCCGTTCGGGAGAACATGTACACATGTGATGACATAAAATTCTCTTGCCATCTGCTTTGCATTTTGCTACACTCCTCAGCATTGGAACGATTATGAGCCATAAAGCAAAGCTGAAACTCAAACAACCCGGTGATAAATCGGTTAGCGTCCACATGGAATGGATAGTCCAAGGCACTGATTACACCATTGTGAGGCATGTGCCGAATGGTAGTGTAAATTCCAGTGCAGCCAACCAACGCCGGATCAACTGGTATGTTTCCGGCCCCAACGAAGAGATCATTTCAGTTCCAGCCAACATCCATAAGCATGAGGCCTCCATAGCCAGGTGGCTGCTTTCAGCAAGAAAGGACGCACATGAAAAAGATTAACTGGACCAAAGCAAATGCGTGGATCGATAGCTACCTCACCCACATTACCAACCCGAACACCATCCCCTGTCGGTTTGGACGGGCATGGCTGGAGCAGGAAGCCGTGAAGGTGGGCCTGGTTGAAGATGATGGCCAGAGTTGGGAGTTTATGGAAAGCCATGCGACCTGGTATAATGCACTAATCAATACGGGTCGGCTCTACCTGGTGATCAACACGGAAAAGGCAGTATCGAACCGAGGCCAGAAAGGTGAGCCCACTACACTCGATGCCGTTCGTGATCTCCTTTCTGAAGAGAAGCGTAACACACTTGCCGCCAATGTATTTCGCGACGTGCTGACAGCGGTGGGGGACATTAGCCCAGTTAATGGCCACACCAAAGTAGCACTTCACCCTGCACTCAAGCTCTTTCAGCAGCTCTTCGAGGAGGCCTGCAAGAATCCTGGCCCTGAGTCTGTAACGAATTATGTCCCTCGTGCGGTGTTTCACAAGCGCGCGCAAGAGGAGGGGATGTTAACGTCCGATTCCTGGGTAGACGCGTTGAAATGGGAAGAAGAGGTCGGGATGCCTGAATTTGCGCACAAGTTGTTCGCCAAGCACCACAAGAAGGTAGGCTCTGATTTTACCCCGATGGAAAAGGGCAAGTGGAGAAACTACAGGAAGATGAAAGCTCTTCGCCTGGGTCAGCAGCTCAAGGGATCGTAGTATTACGGACAAACTTTCTGAACTTTTCTATTGCATTCGTAATTGAGTACTGCTAGGATGGCGGCGTGATAAACGAAACGACCACGACCCCTGACCTGAGCAGCTACGACTACTTCATCGTTGCATTGTCGGGTGGCAAAGACTCCGTTGCCTGCGCCCTCTGGCTGATCGAGCAGGGCGTTGATCTCTCCAAGATCGAGCTGTGGCATCACGATATCGACGGTCGCGAAGGATCTGATCTGATGGATTGGACCGTCACCCGCGATTACTGCAAGAAATTCGCTGCCGCATTCGGGCTGAAGATCTACTTCTCCTGGCTCCAGGGCGGTTTCGAACGCGAGATGAATCGCAACAACAGCCTCAAAGCCCCGACCTCCTGGGAAAACCCCGATGGCACCGTTGGCACCAGCGGCGGCGTCCGTGGCAAAGCCAACACCCGCCAGGTATTTCCCCAGGTAAGCGCTGATCTGTCCGTTCGCTGGTGCTCAGCATATCTGAAGATCGATGTAATGAGCGCAGCCATCTGTGGTCAGGAACGCTTCAACGGCAAGCGCACCCTCATCCTTACCGGCGAGCGCGCCGAAGAATCCTCCGCTCGCGCCAAGTATGCCACCTTCGAGCCCCATCGCGCCGACGCTCGTAACGGTCGCAAAGCCCGCCATATAGATCAGCTCCGCCCCGTTCACGGCTGGTCCACCCGGCAAGTCTGGGACATTATCGCGCGCCACAACGTGAATCCTCACCCTTGCTACCGCGCCGGTTTCGGTCGCTGCTCCTGCATGTTCTGCATTTTCGCCTCCGCCTGCCAGGCCGCTACATCCCGCCTGATTGATCCTGTCCGTCACGCCCGCGTTGCCGCATACGAAGCCAAGTTTGGCAAGACCATCAAGCGCAACAAGAGCCTGGATCAGCTCGCCGACGAGGGCACCCCTTACGCCGCTAGCCAAGCCGACATCGAAGCCTGCCGCAAGTCCACCTTCGACGAAGCGATCATTCTCCCTGATGGCCAGTGGAAGTTACCCCTGGGAGCATTTGCTGAATCCTGTGGACCTGTGTAATTAAGATATGCACTATCGAGCAATTCTAAACAAAACGCTGGAAAAGCTGAGGGCCATGGGCCACGACGCTGCATTGGTAAAGAAACTGGGCTATGCCGAGAACATGGACGAGCTGCACAGTGTCTTGCGTGAATACGTCCTGGGCACCGACGCCAAAGTCAATGCCTTCCTAGACCAGGTGAAGGGCGAGCTTCAAGGTCAAGCATCTCAAGTAGTTGGCCGAATGCTCGATACCCCGGCGAGGAAATGCCCGAACTGTGGATACACTTTATGAGCAGGATTGCCAAGCAGATCGTAGGAGAAGCTGCCGAGAGAATACCCTACTGGGAGCGTGAAGAAAAACAGCAGCACATAGCCAACCTTAAGGGGAACCGTATTTAATTTGTGGCACGCGAATCACAATTTGTAGACAGATACCTCTCCCTGAATGGGAAGCGTGGATGGGACGACGGCCTTACGATTGGCTCATATCTCCATTCCGTTCTTGGGGGTAAGGCTAGACAATTTTCGGCCAAATATGCTGTTGCGCTGCAAAGGGCATGCTGGAATCGCGTCATGACAGGCAGGGCTCGAAAAGGAACGAGCAAGCTCGGGGGCACCGCTTACTATCCCACGCTCGATGTTAATGCAGTTGTAGACAGATTACTCGATATGCCGTCCAAGCCATCTGAGTCGGCCTACGACATCGATGATCCGCAACTCGGAGAATAGCACGAAGTATGACCAACCTTAAGAAGATATTCAAGCCTGGGACCGTCTGGACGCGGACGAATCATCGCTTTCCCTACCGGAGAGACGGGAAGATAGTGGAGCCCACTGGGAGTCCTGTCCAGGTCAAAGTAGTGCGCCTCTACCCCGATGCGGTAGCGTTTCAGCTCGATCACGAGACTATTTCGTATCTGTCCTGGCCGCAGCCGCCGCTGGAGGTTAGAGCTTCTCCCGATAAGGTCGAGATCTCGGACAACCAGGGTATTCTCCTGACCTACGTGAAGGTGCCATCTCTTTCCGAAGTCAACAAGGTCACCCTGGCCGACTTCCTCAGCAATGGCTTTTTGCTGATGAAACTCATCCCGTTCTGGTATGCCGTCCACTGGCGCGGTGAGAGGGTCGGGGCCGTCCGTATACCGTCTTGGAGCAACCCACAGCGGGTTGTCACCTGGCTGAACATGGCGAACCAGAAGATGCCGTTCGACTTATCTGTAGGCAATTTCCACAACTGGATGAAGAGGCTGGAAGCAGAGAAGGTCATGCCAAAGTTTCCCATCTTGCCACGCGTATTGAACAAGGTTGCGGAGTCAGTTGTAGACAGCATGCTCGAAAACGCCGTGACCAAAGCAGCTATCCGCATCAAGGACGGTCGGATATTCAGCGGCCCCATCCATTGCATGGCAGTCTCAGTGATGCAGGATCAGAAAGTGCTATCGCCAGCAGAGGAAGATCTCGAAGGTGAGCTTCGGAATCTGGGTGCAGAGTTCGGCTGGCTGGACGAAGAAGGCCAGTTCCTTACCCGCCGCCAGGCTTACAAGCTCGCGGTCGCCTCCGGCCAGATAGCCGACACATACGGGCCTGATGGGGCTCTGACCCATGACATGCTCGACGATACGTCGATTGCCATCGACGTAGAAGATAACGCTGAGGGCGTTAGTCCTTAACCATATCGCGCAAATCCGCAATATGGTTAGGGGAGTAAAGCATCGTAGACGCGTTCTTCTATACATGCTGGATAAAGTCTCTCGGCAAATGCTACGACATGTCTGCTACTGCCATCCCAGGGGAAACCCAAAAGATCCTTACCGCCATTTTGACATCAGCGAAGGCCACATGGTTCGGGGATCATTGTTCATCTGCAACGGGTGCGACCGTAGAAAGCGGTGGAAGTCTGCGGATCTTAGCGCGATTTGTAAGCATAACTCAGTCGAAAAGATAATCCATCGACTTTTGTTCGCGCACAAATGCCGGTTCATTCCCGGCTATTGCTTAGGAAATTTCAAGTTCGACTACGCAATACCACACCTTCGTGTTTTGGTGGAGATTGATGGAAAAACTTATCACAAGGAAGAAAAGCCTACAGAAGACGGCCTGCCTAAACCTTTAGTGCCGGGCACCAAAGCTTGGGTCGTCCACGAGCACGGCTGGAAATTAGTGCGGGTGCAGAATGGCCCACGGTTGAGAGAGCGGTTTATTGCAGAAGTGCTAAAAGCGTGCCAGGTAGTTAAGGCATGAACAATCCCGCGATTGCAGAGTGCGCTGTAGACATTATGCTAGATGCTTTTCCTGCCCAGCAGGAAGGTGTCGAGTCTTCATCTGCTGTTCCTACGCCGCCCGCAGAGGGTGGGGTATCCTTTACGACGAGTGACATGCGCGATCTTTTCTACAGTTCGCACACTTACGGGCCAATCTTACTCCTGGTTAGTGAAGCGGACAAGTGGGAAGGCAGCACCCTGGATGGGCATGTCACGAGAATTAGCCATCAGTATTTGCACGAGAATACCATCATATTCCAATGGAGTGATTACAACTACACCAGGGAATGGACTGATAAAGGTACCGGCGAAAGGATACCAGAAAAAGCTGCCTTGGCTATTGACGAGCTAATCGACAAAGTTGAGAAGCTAATGACTCGGCATGTTCGAACAATTAGCAAGCACATCTACAGGGATTTGGAAAAAGAATACAATTATCTGAATAGCGAGGAAAGCGTTGCTGAGATTATCCGTGCAAATATTTACAAGTTCGACGAGGATGGCGAGTATGATGACAGCGAGGAAGGCGTGGAGTATGATGATCTGAGTGACAGGGCCAAAGAAAAAGCCCGAGAGTGGTACACATCAAACGGTATAGACTATGATTGGTGGGAGGACGTATGTGACACCTGGAAGAGTCGGCTAAATGAAATGGGATTTGGGAGTGGCCCAGAGTACGTCAATATAGGATTTTCTGGATTTTCCAGCCAAGGTGACGGAGCGTCGTTCACTTGCAAGTCTTTCGATATTCGGGCGTACGCTCGCTACCTGGTGTCTGGAAAAGCAAAGGATCTTGGCTTATGACTACTCTTGCCGAAAAGATCATTGGTGAGCCCAATAAACAACGGTTTGTCTCGCTATTCATGCACATGAACTCGGAGGATCGGAAGCTCATCCACCACTGGAGTATCGATCACGATGATTCAGTTTCGAAAGTTTGCTTCTACATGACTCTGATTGGCCAGGGATTTATCGAGTTCATCTCGGATTACACCGATAGGCATAACGGGGATTTCAGGATGTACCCCTATGGGGCGTGGATTTGCGTGGAGCTAATGATACCTGATAGTAGCCCAGATAAGCTGCCCTGACTACATCTTCTGCACAACCCGTATTTTAATTACGGTAGTTATAGGGATGGCTGTTGTTCTTACAACCGAGCAACTTGATTTTCTGGCAAAGACCGCCTCTTGGAAGTTCGATGTGGACTTCAAGGATCTGCGGGACAGCGTTACGTACACAGGCGACGGAGTAGATGACCTGGACATGCTCATTAACAGGCTGACAGGCCCACTGTACATGCAGCCCAAGATCCTGTGCGATGTGGGCAAGCTGTTTAGTAGCTGGATAATCGTGACTGTAGATGATATTTACGCGCTGAGAGGGCGCTACATAGAAATTCACGGTACAGCTAGCAAACCACCCGAGTATTACGATCAGCGCGCGGGCTCGACGATTGAAGTGACGGGCACCACCTACGAGGCTGGGAACGTAGCGGGGCCAAACCCAGAGGGCAACTACGGCGACTTTACAGACTATGGAGATGGTCGGGGCCGGACTCATCCGTCTACAACTCCTGACCAGGTGGTGGGGCTATGAGAACGGTTCACGAAGTTATAGCAGCTATGCCCGATGATTTTGGCATTGAACCTCGCGAAATAGTAAGAGCAGCACTATTTCAAACGCGCGAAAAATTACTCGATGACTTCGGCCTGAAGAAGGATGACAAGGAAAACTACATAATACCGGATACTGGGTGGACAGAGCATTACTACAATCTCTACGACCGGGCCAACTACCTGGCTTTCATTAAGCACTTTAAGCCGTGGGTAAAATCCAGCCCGCATGGAACTGAAGAAGGAGCGGTTATCCTGCATAGGTCGCTATTTTTCATGCCGACGTCCAAGATAAAAGAGCTTTTGGATGCCATCACGGATATTAAGGACAATTATCCAGTTCTTGATGAGGAGATCCTAAGTGATTTGGAAGTGGAATTGTCGGAGGAAGCCTGGGGGAGCACATATCGAAAAGAGTTCAAGAAACTGGTAAAAGATGCCGTCTCTCCCTTCTTTGAGGATATTACCCCCGAAGAAGGCGCATCACCCTGGGAGATGGTTGAAGATCTTTTGGACGGTGATGAAGGCGATGGTATACTCGATGATTTTTTTAGGTATTATCAAGAGCACTCAAATGGCGATGACTGGGAGTTCGAAGATAGTGGTGGCGTAAGACTTCGATTGAAAAAGGTGGAGCAGGATATTTACAATAGTGATTTAGGTGTGAAATGGGCACGCGAGCTGAAAAACAAGCTATGGCCGGAAGACCCGAGGCAGCTAAAGTTTAAATTTGCCGAGTGCATTGTCGGGCATTTACTGGCGGGCTGCGTCACTCTGATAGAGTCGTCTGGAGCTGCCCGTATAATGGCCGCGCAACTCATGGAGGACAGCGGCCCCCATGAGTATTCGTGCGTAATGATAGATCTTCCACCGGATATGTCGGCTAAAATCATTGCGTGGGGTCGGCAGCAGATTCCTAATGAGCAGCTTTTTGTAGACAAAGATGGTGGTAGCGGTCGGGAGGAAGAGATTCATGTAACCGTGAAATACGGACTTCACGACGCGATGCCGAATGAGGCGCTCAAGAAAATTTTCGGTAGCACTGCGCCATTTGAAATAGAACTTGCCCCGATCAGCTTGTTTAGGAACGAGGGTCATGACGTCGTAAAAATGGAAGTTAGTAGTCCACAGCTTCGGGAGCTAAACCGGGTGATAACGGCATCGTGCGATTGCACGGATTCCTACCCGGAGTATAAGCCACATGTCACTCTGGCTTATGTCCGCCCCGGCACCTGTGACCGGTTGGAGGGAACATCCCCGTTTGATAACCCGATTAAAATGGGCGCGACCACTCTCAGGAAGGAAGGCCATTTTACGGCTAACCAGGTTGTCTTTTCGTCCAGAACTGGCATAAAGAAGAGCTATAGCTTAGGCCCGGAAGAGCCGGAGAAGGAACAAGTAGAAGAAGATGACAGCGCAGGCGAATCAACGCCCGGAATAGATCCGGCTGAGATTGCGCGTCCTTTTATCAGGGGTAAGGAAGTGTCATTGAAGAACCTTCGATTAGCGGCTAGCCGTGAACTCATAAGGTCGATCCATGTCAACAGAAGGGGCGTGGGTAGCTATCCTGAAGGAAGACTGACTTTCTTTTTTATGCGCGGTGCAAATAGATACGTTGATTTTTGTTCCCTAGGGGTGCTGGCTCAAGCACTTCGGGAATGGCGAAACCTTAAGGGTGTCCCACTCTTCGTCGATAATGCGACAGCCGGTGTGGTTTCCTACCAGAATCCAGTTCTAGCGGCTTTGGCTCGCTGACCGTAGTTAAGCTGGCGTATGTCGCTCCAAAACCTTAAGGAATCGTACCTGTACAACTTACTCCCGGCTGGAGTACTGGACATGGATGAGAACGGCCTTCTTGCAGCAGTTATAGGCGGCGTGCAAGACCGTTTGGGCGATCTGCGCTCATATGTCAGGAAATACGAGCTTTTCTTCGACACGACGGGGCTGGCGAACAAGAACACGGTTGTCCTTGTCACATTCAGTACTGACTACGGCAAAGTTGTAACCAGATCCCTGGACATTCAGAATGATACCCCGTCTGTGGCCGGGGCAAGCCTCACAGCATGGGCGGCTGAGCAGATGGATATCGATCAATCTCTCATCACGTCGTGCGTTTTTGGAGAGGATCTTCTGCGCTATGTCGATATCAACACGCTTCAGTATATCGCGGCCAGCGTAGGTGCGATTCTGTACGCTACCTCTGCCCAGTCTGGCACGGAGCAGTTGAATCAGCAACGAATCCTTGATAGCTATTTTCCTCGCCTTAAAGTAAAAGGCACAGTCCAGTCATTCGATGTCCTTGGCCGACTGCTAGGCTTCGATGACGTGCAGATCATTCCGTTATGGGGGCGTCTGAGCCCGAGAATTTCTAACGATTTTGGCAATCCTGCCAATGACGCAGATTTTGCACATTCTCCCCAGTATCAGCCACAGCAGGTAATCGGCGTTGCATACAATCCGTATTCAATGCGGGATGGGCCGTTCTACGCATGGTCGGGTACTGTTAGCGCCGACGAGTCTCTTGATTACTACTACCCAGAGGCGATCAACGGACGTCAGCCTTGGGTAAAAGTGTCGGTAACAGGCACCGTGGTGCATCCTGCCATTGGCCAAGTGGTTACTCTCGGAGGGGGCGGGCCGCATGTCAAAGCCTACGCCTTACTCGATTCGAACGGTCTTAAATTCGAGGCTGTTGGCGAAGGTGATAGCTTCAACGGCCTCCAGGTTGAATTTTCGGACTGGAACTCCGGTACTTCTCGAATCGTATCCATAGTGGATCGGCTGTCAGCGATCAAGTATCGCACGAGCTATTTTGACTCGGTTGTGACACTGACAGATGCAAGGGCTATCGAGCAATTTGGAACAGTGGCTGCAAAGCGGAGTGCAGACCTGGCCAGCATTCCAACGCTCGACAGCGATGGCACTGCATTGCCTCCCTATAGGCCTTGGTACTCTGGTAGCACTAAGGTGGATGTCGTCTACAACGACTATACCTACAAGGTCCAGGACGGGCCAATGCAGCTCGTTCCGAGCGATCCCAGGCTCCAGGCCACATCTTCCCAGACTCAGTTCAACGTGTCTGACATGCAGAGCGCGGCGGTTCAGTATGTCCAGGCTATTGAGGAAGTAAAGCCCGCGACTCGCTTACCTCGAAGAGTTAGCATAGGGTGGCTAAACAGGGATCAGGCGGCTTACGCTGCCTACTTGGAAGAGAGCCTGCTAGCTACACTCAGCGGGACAAGCGCTGAGGGTGTGGCCAGTGCCATAGGAAAGCCCTACATTGTAAACTTTACCATTGATTACGCAGGGACAGTGACAGAAGTACCTGCGGAGTATAATCCTGTATCCAGTGGAAGTTTGGTCAATTTTGTACTCCCGTCCGTAGTGTCTGGGACTTACAATCGTTCAACTGACTACTTCAAGATAGTGCCCATCGCTCCCGGCAGCATGTCCGTCTACGCGAATTGGACCCCAGGCTCGACAGAAGTCATACGCTCATACGCTGGTACCGATGTTCTAACAGGATATCAGAGTCGTCCCGAGAGCGAAGCGGGCACTGCGACACCTTTTGAAACTGTAGACGAATTCCCCTGGCGCACAGAAGTTGTAAACGGGGGTGATCTTGTCGAGGTTAAGGGGTACGCGGTTTCCGTGGTGGCCGAATATGGCAAGCTCTCGGTGCAGAGTATGGTGGCAGTAAAGGATCAGACCGGCATGGACTACAACCTTTTTGGAGTTCCATCCACGGTTAAGCCATTCAAGATGGTTTTGGAGGCGAGGCCTACTGATTCAACCTACCAACCAGGGCAGTTGGCCATAGGTTACAGCAAAGGTTTTAAGAGCCTGGATGATATCCCGGCCAGTGACTTTAAGCTGCCGGGCCGATACTCCACTGACCTGGATGTCTATTTCCTGCCAGGATCACAGCTTTTCCACGTGGGCTTAGCCCAGGGCGTGCTGGTCGCGGATTTGCCGAAGTTTTTCGGCCCGCACCACCGTGATGGGCTGGTGGGCTGGCTTCCACTAAACGAGCACCCCGATGAAGGCGCAGTGGCTTTTGATCGTTCGTCCACGGCAACTACGCAGACGGTCAAGGGCTTCGAGCTGACTGGAAGCTTTGCAGACAGAAAATGGAGTGATGAACGCGGATGGTATTTGGACGTCAACAGGGGCGGAACGGTAGCCACGAGTGATCATCGCCAGCTTAAAACGGATTATACGCTGTCGATGTGGATCATGCCAGAGGGCACAGTATCGACGACGGGCACCCTGCCAATATTTCAGCATGGCCCAGTTAAGCTAGACCTGCCTGATGACAAAAACGCGCTCATTCTCAGCGTGTTCAACACAGCGGGCACTCATGAGCAAATTGCTTCAATTCCAGTCTCTCAAGGCACCTGGAACAATATCGTAGTTGGCCTGGATGATTGCTACACCTACTACGGGGCTGCCTTGCTCTCTGGGTCATTAGCCCTCGCGCCAAAGGCCAGCGCATATGAGTTTCAGAGCTTTGACGAAGTCGGCGATGCGATGATTGTAAGTTATGGTTCAAATCGTGGGTATGGCATCCAGGACATTCGCATATGGAGTGAGCTGAAGGATCAATCCGACGTAGATAAGATCCATCAGCACAACCCCACACCGACGATTTGCACGTATTGGCCTGCTAACATTCTAATTGCCGGAACCGGTGACCGCTATGGAATGAAAGTCACCCCGTCTGGGTTTGTCTACCTCGACAAGATGCCGCCTGCGGTTCGCATGAATCAGCTCGCGCGCATTGTTTGCTACAATAGCATGGGTCGATACCAGGGGGAAGAACGACGGAAAGAAGTCGGACTTGGGGGAGGAACAACACTGCCTAGCGTCTACGTGTTGGGCCAGCGGGGCTACAGCTTGTTTTCGACCGGAACTGCCGTGGTATCTACGGCCACGGGCGCGCTGCCTGGGTACAATGCCCTGTGGAACAGTGTCCAAAGTGGTACCATGACACTTGATCCGATGCAGAGCACTAATCCATGCCGCAGCACCATCTGGATCTCAGGCACCGATAATAGAGTTTACGAAGTCTATTTGGTCAGCTCGGGCACAGCCAACGCCCAGCTCTACGGGACATTACCCGCCGCTCCAACCGGGGCCAGCGTGCTTTTGTCAGACGGCGTGTTAAAGCTCGCGTGTGCCACGAATGGAAATGTATTCCAGACCTCGGGGACTGGGATCAATACCCCGCCTTTGTTCATGTATCTTAACTCCAGGGTGACTGATAATGCTACCCAGGCGTATTCTCAGTGGACTGGCCGGGATACACCCACCGCTTTTGGCAATAAGCAATCGCCTCCTGTGGCAGCCCTGGACAAAGCGGGGCAGCTTGAGTTCGAGTGCACGAGCACACTCTACCCTGGCAATTATCGGCTGACGATTACGTCGGGAAATATTGGAAAGGTCGATGAAGACTTCGACGGATTTTCTGTAGAAATTAGCGTTGATACCCTTCTTTTGACAGGGCGTCTATGCCAGGGAAAGTCCGGTGCGGATTTTACTGCCACGGATATCTTTGAATTTCAGGTCACGGAGGCCATTCCAGCCAACTGGTTCATGACAGTAAACTGGCTGAACGCTTACTCTAATCTGTCAAAAGGCGTGGCAAGAAAGCTTCGGATTGATAGCTACAAGGTTGAGTGGATTCGCTCGGAATTGTTCAAAGTTGAAATGACTGGCACAAGTGGTCAACCACCGGCAATTACTGCGCAGGATACGACTCAGTTTGATCCTGCGGTAGGCGGTGGCTGGCTGGCAACTATAAACAGCTACGGCACAGTTTGCCAGTGGAGGCATGAATCCCAGGTGTATCCGTCAAACGATACTGTAGTATCGGTGGTGCCCTTATCTGATTTGCTGACTAGCAATACGTTGGATCGCAAAGATGACCAGATCATTACTTCATTTGCAGGTAACGATGTTCTGGTGGAAGAAGCTGTCCCCGCGATGCCCGTATTTAGCACACCAACAGTAACATGAACGTAGGAGACGTAAAAACATTCACCCTCCCAGGCACGTTGACTTCAGATATGAGGTACGTGTGGAAATGGTGGGATGGCCAGACGGATTGCACCACGGTCAACAGCATAAATAAGTCGTTGAACATGGGCGGAAATCCGTCCGATGGTTTTCTTCTGCGCTATACGGTGACGCCTGTTGATCCTCTCGGGCAATCAGCAGAGTATTCAGGTAATTTCGTGGCTAACAACCCTCCACAGATCGTGGTGGGATCGGCGCGCCTATCTCAAAACGGGCAACAGGTAAACTTTGACACGACTGCGTCCGTAGACGTTTATGACCTGGAGGGGCAGCAGCTCAGCTATGCGTGGACGTCAGATGGCGTGTTTTTAGGCCATGGCACTGCAACGCCCATCGGTTTGATTCCTGGCACTTACTCGGGCACCTACTGCGGTCTGTTCTGGGGCACGCGCGTTTCTCTGGACTATACCGTCGAGCATATAGTCACGCTTGGCCTTAACGTTACCGATGCCTTAGGAGGAGAGACGGAAATAGAGTTTCCGCTCTACGGATACAGACTTGCAGATGCGGCCTATGCTCCAGTCGCATCTCCTCTGACACAGACCGATGAATCGTCCAGCCTCCCGATAGTCACAATCGGAGAGCCCGCTGTATTTTCGGTGTACGCCGCTACGCCTGTGGCAACAACGCGCTTTTCGTGGGTATTCTCGGGCACTAATGGATGGGCCTCCCCGACGTCCTCTGAAGGCGTGGCTAATACCCTGCCAGACGGATCTGTGCAGAGCACGGTAGTGAAGTCAACGATCAGCGAAGTGCCTGGGCACAAAATCGCAGAAGTTGACGTTATTGACATAACGCATGATACGAGGGCACACATCGAAATTCCAATTGAGCTAGTGCTGAATGAATCACCAATAATCGATTCTACGGAATTTCTTCCTGCGGCTCCTGTAGCCGGGAATTGGGTAAAGTTTAGCGTGAACTACATTGATCCTAACGCGGACATCGCTACAGTCATTTGGAATTTTACTTCCCCGAGCGTGGTTCTTTATGGCAGGACAGTATGGGTTGATACCCTCGGGATGTCCTCTGGAAATGTCGTAGTCGGCACTTGCACAGTCTATGATCGGTTTAATGCCACAGACTCTGAGGCTATCAGCGTTACGCTGGCATGACCGTATTATTACGGATACGGTTTTTCTATATTTTTCGTTGTGCTCCACTCTCAGGCCTGCTAAAGTAGGGCACGATGAAAACATCCTGGACCTCAAGATGATCATTTCTACCGTGGTAACTGCGACCTCGATGCTGGCCGTTTTAATACTGGCCGCGCTCTTTGTCCAGTCGAATGATCCACGGGATATGCTCCTAGGGTGGTTTGTCCTGGTGGTCTATGCTGGCGTTGGAATTCGCCGTTGGACCACGCGGCATGAGGAATAAACAAGACTATGCAAGACGAAGCTTACTACAGCAGCAAATATCCCACCGTTCCACACCCGGTATTGACCAGCGTAATCGCTTACGTCAATCAGCACCGGGCAGTCGGCGGTTTCGTTCGATCCGTCCTGGAGAATGACCTCCAGCGGGCGCTTGGCAGCGCGGACGGTCGTAGTCTGGTGGCCTTGCGTGAAATAGCCAAATTCGTATATTACGAAGTACCCAGTAATTGCTGTGGCAGCTCAAAAGCTGTTGCTGAGTGGCTAGGAGATCGGAGCTAAAACTATGAGCAAGACGGCTAATGTGCAAAAGTCTAAGGGCACCCCGTGGTCGATAGGATACTATGACCGGCACAAGGGCATTGAGCGCGATTTGATCCCGTATTCCAGTCCACGCTCACGAAGTCTGTGGCTGGATGGCTGGGACAGCGCTGATGCGGAAATAATAGTTGAGAAAGGTGCACGGGATTATAAAGAGCTGGGGGTAGGCACCATTTTGGACAACAGCATTGGCTGTGGTACGACCCTTTTCTACCAGGTTACCTGCCGCAAGGGCGACTTGATTACGGTCAGAAGGCTTAAGAGCCATTACTTAAATCACAACCGGAAATCCCAAACGTGCGACGTGCTACCTCTTAGAGACCAGTTCGCCGGGGATGAGGAGGAAAAGAAGCTCCGGCTGAAGATCGGACATCGCGGAAAATTGCAGATTGGCCCCATCAAACGCATGATCTGGTGGGGAATTTGGGACGGTAAGCCCAGTGCTCAGTGGTCAGCTTAACAGATTACAATTATGAAATTAACACCAGGACAGATCAAAGCTCTAATTATGCTTCACAACGCAAGTGCAACAGGCACGACCAGCCTAGTGCTACCCCAGTTGCCCGAGTGGTGGGAAAAGCACACTCCAGTTTCCATGCAGAGCTTTGCTGCTCTCGAATCTAAGGGCTTGGCCAAGATCTACCGGCATCGCACGTGTGCTTTAACCCAGAAAGGGAAATTCGAGATTTATCGGCAGAGCCGCCCCGAAGAATGCGGTGTGCCTGCGCCTAAAATTCGCCCAAATACATCGCAACCTGGCCCAAAGTCGCCGGGGGACGATGAGTCCGAATCATGGAATCCTCCCCCGCCTCCACACATGTCCAATGAGATGACATTTCCTGTGTATCTCACCGAGTCGGAGATCAATTTTCTCACGAGGTTGCTGACTCGCACAGAGAGCATGAGGGACAAAAGCAGGATACGCCGGATTCAGGATAAGTTGGAATCCGCAGGCTGAGCATATGAAAGGATAAGGCATGATTCGGCGCTGTATTCCATATTTACAGCCTTAAAACGCTGTTGGATAAGTAGCCTAAAAGGATAAGACATGATTTGGGAAATTGCGCACAATAGCTGGTGGTGTTACGATTGCCTTTGGCTGAATGAGCAAGTAACGGAAAATAATGCTTACTTCATAGCCACCTGGATGCCTCCGGTCAAGGCTCACGAGTGCGTGCCTAATAGCCTGGCGATTGAACAACGGGCCATAAGCACGCCCAGGAAGCCGCGACCGATATTTCAACCGTGCTGGTCGGCGCGCAGATGGAAGAGCAAAACATGAAAAAGATATGGCACAAGCTGGTACAGTGGTTGTTCGGGCCTACCCAGGCCGAGGTTGAGGACTATAGGCGTCGGTTTCCACGGCGCTGTATGGTGTGCTCATTCCACGCCTGGGGATACTCGAATGGCTTGACTGATGACCCCAGTCCACCTTCACATACCCACGAAAATGAGTAATGACCTGGAAGCACTGTATGTCGATATGCGAAAGGGAGTCGAACTGATCCCTCGGAGGCGCGTCGAAACCGTTTGGGATAGGCTCAAGGCTCCCCTCCGCATCGGCCAGCGAGTATGGTGGTATTTTCAGGAGGATGCCAAGCTTGCGCGGAAGAGCGGTTTAAAGCCCCAAGATTGTGCCAGGTACAGTGGTATAATCATACCACAGCCTGGGTGCGACTGCCGAAGTCAAATGGAGCCGGAGGATGCTATCGTTGTCCACGATTGGTATCCCTTCGAAAAGCACCATTCTAGTGTGCAGTATACTACCTTGATCCGACTTCTTTTGGCTCCTGGCCTAGTGGAAATCTTTTTGCGTGGCCATAACCAGAATCCAGCCGAAATCCACTTGGCCGAAATTAACCCCAGGTTCAAATATGATTGTGGTCACTGCAAGGTCAATTGGTGCTGCGGGGAGCTTTGTGCTTGTGAAAATAAGTCTCTGTCCAAAGACTGGATCAAAACTCCACTTAGCCGCCAGCGCCAAGTCGTAAGATGGCAGGCCGAGCAACAAAAGTATTTCTATTTGCCAGACGCACCCGACAAATTCGAAAAATACACGGCGTTAAAAGCGCGCGTGCTGAAGTCACGCCAGAAGTGGTACGCGAAGCATCCAGAATTTCCATCATATGAAAATCATCAAAAGGGGTAAATTACCAAAGCCAAAATACGAATTCCGATTCGAGTGCTCTCACTGCGGGTTGATCGCCGTAGCTCTTCACGAAGAGGTTAAATTTGTGGAGGATCGCGGGGTGGATCACCCGACCTTAAACTGCCCAACGCAGGGGTGTGGTCACGTTGTCTATGGTAAGGCCATCGACAAAATATGGATTAGCCAGGTTATGGCGGATATCAAAAGTAATCATGGCAAAGTGCCAAGTTGGGTAAAGCTCGTGGATGTTTAATGCCCACTGGAGTCCGTACAACTACCGGTAGGGTTTTCTATCTTTTTTATTGCATTCAAATCCCCATTTGATAGTATTGGGGCATGAGAAACGCATACGCTGCTGCTGATCACGTCGAATACTGCCGTCTCTGTGGTGCTGAAATCGTTCGTATGACCTATGCCAATGGCCAGCCTTATTATACGGACGTTGTCATTGGCCCAAATGGCCAAAAGCGGGTTATCACTGGCTCGGGCAACCACCTTAACTGGAAGCGATCCCATGACTGCGTCGGGGAGGCCAAGCGCGTGTGGGAAGAAAGCGTCAGAAATCTCGAACGGTATACCCAGGAATTGGAAACACTCCGGCAGTCTGTCGCCGCCTATCGCACTCTCAGAGATGCTCCTGCGCCAACCACGCCTGCGCTGATCGAGACGGTTAAATCCTTGATGAGCAGCCTGTCCCAGGTGGAGGCGCAACTGGCTGAGAAGGAGAAGTCTGTTGCACAGTATCAGCCTTATGTCGCCCAGTTCAGGGCCAACTACGATAAGCTCGCTTCCGGCGTATCCATCATCCCCGAGTCTGCGGTGCAAGTCGGAAAGACGGTTAAAGTGGTTAAGGGCCGCAAAGTTCCCGTTGGCACAGTTGGGCGTGTTTTTTGGATGGGGGAAGACCAATACAGGGAAGGCCAGATGCGCGTTGGTATAGCCACGGCAGACGGATCAAAGCACTATACCGCCGCCACCAATGTGGAGGTTTTATGATGCAACTGAAAAGCCGTTGATCGGCGCGAACCAATCAACGGCTGTTTTCTCCGCTAACGAGACAAGCGGAGATTGGCGGATGGGACCACCCTAAACCACGCATTAAATTGGTGCAGGAAAGTCCTGCTGTCAACATCTGAAATTTCTGAAATAAAATCGTTGACACCCTGCAACTAATTTGATAGATTACACAAATAATAAAAGCTAAGCATATGGACAGCAAGGATAATAATAAAACGGCAGCTATTGCAACGGCCAACGAGATTGGTCAGCGCTTTCAAAAGGTGCTAACGGCGGCTGGTTTCAGCCTCGAAGTCCGTGGAAAACCTGGCGAGGACAACTCGCCGCATAGCGTTTGGATATCATTTCCCCAGCACAGCGATAGCTGGAGAGAACGTGCCAGCATTAAGATTCAGGGAAAATGGCGATTTAAGGGATCAACAATGGAGTACAGCCCCTTGCTGGAATTGCGCACAAATAAGCGCATAGGCTCTACGTGCAGAATGCGCAAATACACCAACTTGAGTGACGCCAACATCCAAAAGATCTGCCGTGAGATGTTGAAGCGAGTTGAGCAATACGCTGAATCCCGGCAGCAGGAGAAGCAGGTTCAGCAAGAGCAGGACGAGCTGAAAGCGCTTCGCCGAGAGATTTTAAAAGGCCTTGTTGTACCTCCAGCCATGTCCGTGCACATCGTTCAAGAGACAGATGCGTGGACCGGGGATAAATCCTCCAGGTTTTCCCTCGAATTCAAGACCTATGGAACTCCTTCCCTTCGGGATATGAGGTTTAACCGCGAGCAATTGGGCGCTATTTGCGCGGGGTTTAGAAAAGCCCTGGGGCTGGATACGGCTTACGTAATCCGAGTTGAGCCCGAGATCGCCGGGGTGGATAATAAAGGGCCAAAACCACGCACTTATCGTGGAGTCGGGTGTACGATGACAACCCGCTATGTCAGCGAGGCCCACATATATGCCACGGAGATCGAAGCCAACAACGCTTTAAAAGAATTGCCAGATGCTTACCTTACGAACGCCAAGGTCGTGCGTTACGCCGACGAGTTTCTCAGCGATCCCACAGGCCAACTTTTGGATGCCTGGGTAAGAGGGTAGAAGGGCTAATTTATGAGCAGAACACGAAAACCAAAACCAGTAGATCCTCCCGAACAATTGGGATGCCCGTGGTGTGGGGAGAGTTTCATCACTGCTGCGCTAAAGCGCAAAGCGGGCATAACTGTATCGGCGCGCTTGGTCTGTTTTACATGCCGGGCACAGGGGCCGATAGCACCGACATTGGCCGAGGCATGCCTAAAGTGGGATACGCGTGTTTCGACTGCTACGGATTCCCACAAGGTCAGCAATGAGCACAACGAACATCATGAATGTAGCACAGCGAATGGCACTGTTAGAGCGGAAAATGAACAACCGATCACCCAAGGCGTCCAAGCGTCTACAACACAGCCTGGCAGCTCTACAGTGGGATCTCCTGTTCAACTGCCTGGGGGAAAAAGATCAGTCCCTGGTGAGGAACCGGACGCATCCATGCCTAAGCCATTCCCCCAAGCGTAACTGACAATTTTCCTGACGCTACACGGAAATCGTGGCATATTCACAGGCGCACAAATATGAGTGAGTTTGACCTAGTTTTTCAGGACTTGTTGGCGAGCGAACCAGCGCGCGAGTCTGCCCAGATTGCCCGGCACAAGGAAAAGGAACACTGGAGGATGGTGGCGGGTGGTTTTAGCCATATTGCAGAAATGGGGGCGGTGCTGGCAGCTCTTGACCGCCCGATCCCCCTTATGCTTGATGGGCCCCCAGGCACGATATTTTATCCTAGCATAGCCAGCTTTAGCCTGAAGCCGGTGGTTGAGCAATCGGAAGCTGATGTCATCTATGCTCCATCGGATGAACTTTTGACGCCAGGACATCCAGCCAAGGTTATGTACGGCCATTACTTGAAGAATCGAGCGCGCACAGTCGCTGTGGATATGAGCGAGGGTAAGTCTCGCCAGGTTATGTGCAGCCTGGAAATGCGATGCACTTAGAACTAAGCGGATTCAATTAAACTACGTATGAACGCAGGAAAAGGTGATACACGTCGGCCCACAGACGAGAAGAAAGTCGCTGAGAATTGGCCCGCCGATCTCGGCCCAGAAGATGGCAAGGTGAAGCGCTTTCACAAAGTCTACGGTGGGTCAGCTACGACGGCGCATAAATTGGTCTGCTCATTTGGAAGGGTGAACAAGTTCTCGCCTTACATAGAGTATGTCCACCACGGCGCTAAGGTTACGGTCAGAGAAGATCTCAAAGGCACACACCGTGATCATTGCCTGTGCTTTAGCTGTGCTAAGTTCAGGCCAAACAACCACGGAGAAAACTGCCGAGTTGCCAATGACACGTTTGCCAATTGCGCGAAGCACAACCTCACTACACCCGTATTCGAGTGCCTGAATTTTGTAGAAGGAGAACCAGATGCTTCGTAGGCTTATCCAGGCTATCGGCCACTGTGGGGGCGCTCTACTTGGGTACGATTTGTGCATTGCATCTTGCCGGGATGAGCACGGTGTCTTTCGGTGGCGATTCAAATGGGCTAGGATCGAAATAAAGCGGAAAACACGTTACGTCCTTGCCTGGAGTTTCAGGGCAGGGGATAAGACACAATTTTTCAAAACGTACGATTCATACGCCGAGGCACTCCCGTGGGCGGATGCACTCGTTATTCGCGGGGACTGCTCCTGCGTAGAAATCTGGCAAGAGGATACTGTAGACCGCCTCGTGTCACGACGAACAAAGGTCTGCTAAAGGATAAGCATATGGATACAAATTCTGATATTCAAGTGGTGGAAAATGCCGTCGTCACGACTGGCGATAAGCCCGAGGTAGTGGTGGCAGCGCCGGAGAGCCTGGAAAGCCTGGCCGACAAGATCGTGGATGCCGGGCAGCAAATCCAGGTGGTCAGCGTGGATCGGGCAAAAACGGGTGAAGAGAAAGAGGCGAAAGAGGAGATGGTGGATCATGTCGCCAGGATACCAAATCCCAGTTGCAAATATTGCTATGGGCGCGGGCACCTGGGCAAGGATCTTAAGAGCGGTCGCTATGTCCATTGCCGGTGCGTTATGACTAAGGAAGAACGGAAATCTCGCCGGGCTTAGGGTCTCATTTCGCGCAGTCTGCTAAACTCCGTCCTGACACGCAGTTAGGGCGGAGTTTTTATTTTATCTTTTTTGTTGCACTGCAATTGTCGCTCTGCTATATTCTAGGCAGTGAAAGGCACAGTGTGTGCTCGAAGCGCAAAGAAAGACGAAATATGAGTAAGACAAAATCAACGAAAAACGGAATGGTTCCCCTGGCTTCTACTGGCGTCCCTTTGGCTCCGCCCGAAGTTTCTCCCGAAGTCAACAAGACCTGCCTGGAGATCTCCATCCACGGCGATGCGGTGACCCGCTACAACAAGCATGCGAAGGACGAAAAGGAGGCCAAGAAGGCGAAGGATAAGGCTCGGCCCGAGGTCGAGGTCGAAGCCCTGGACGAACTGTTCAAGTTCAACGTGGAAAACCCGAAGAACGTCAAAACTACCATTAAGGTCACGGATGACGAGGGTGCAAAGGCCAATGTCTCCTTCAAGAATGCCTATGCCCCACTTTCCGACGTCCAGGAAGTGCTGAACAAACTGCGCACGCTCGGCGTTAGTGATCCGAACCGCTTTGTCCAGAAGAAGGTCGTCATCGGTTTTGATACCGATGTGTTCTACGACAAGCTCGACGGAAGCTTGAAGCTCGATCTCTACCTGGCGATGATGAATGCCATCCAGGACGTGGCTGCGAATCACGGAGTTCCATCGCCATTCACCAGCCATGAGGTTCTGACCGTAAAGGACAGCTTCCACGAGGATCGCTGGAATATCGGCGCGAATGAATCTCCTGAAAATCGTGCGGATGCCCAGGCCTGGCTCCGCGAGACGTTCAAAAACACGGTGTCTATCACCCCGGTGGCGCAGTAGCGTTAACCAGCGCCCGCCATCCTATGCGGTTAGGGTGGTGGGCGCGCAACCTCTTCTGGATCATGAATACAACTCAGAAATACGAAAACAGTCTACAGACCGGCGTGCGTTGGGCTTGGTCCAGCGTGGTCGCTATGTCCTGGGCTTGCATTTTTTACCGCATCTTTCGCACGATATTTCCTGCTCGTAAGGCTCTGTCGGTGCCGGACCCTCGCGACATCGTATCGGAGAACGCCGAGTATTTGCGCAAGGCAGAGCTTACTGTCGGTAAGTTTAAAGAGGCCCTGCGCGAGGAAGCGGAGATTTTGGAGAAAACCAAGTCTCTGCCTATCGTCAACAGGCCGACATCCGAGTCGAGCTATTTCGGTGACTTGTTCGAAACTCCAGAAGAGAGTCTACGCCGCCTGATCTCTGGCCTTGTCGTAGTCAGGAAGGATGCAGCGCGCAAGTTACTTGCACAGGTAGAAGTTCCGACCAAACGCCAGGCAGCACAGGTCAGGCGGCTGGCGGCAGTCCTGGATCGAGACGATGCGAGAACGGCAGCGCTCCGCGAGAAGTTCCAACGCCAGTTTGAAGAGGATGATCGCCGTAACATCCCCAAGCTGTATGACTACTTGGTGAAGAACGGGCACTTAGACCCAAGGATCACGCTGGAGCAATTCCGCCGAAGAGCGTACCCAGAGCCGCTTATTTCCGGCAAACCTCTCGACGTAAGCAAGTTTACGGGAGTTCTAAAATTGGCGGCTGCGATTGTGATCCCGTCCTGGGTTGTTCTGACGATTGCCGCCCGAATAATCGCACCAGAACTGTTCCCATTTTGACAAAATTCCTGTTCTTATTATGATGGCAAGACCAAAAGGTAAACGTGACGTGGCAGAGATAAAATCCGCCATCGAGGAATGTATGGCGGGTGCTACGCTAACGAGTATCGCCGAGCGCCGAGGAGTGAGCCAGCCGACCATATCCTACTGGTTGCACAAATGGGGTAAGGTGTATTACCCCACCTTTAAATTGCGCAAGCAGGGCCGCAGGCAGGCTGTCGTCCCAACGAAGCGCGATCAGCGCATTCTTAAGGCCATTGCCTCGGGCAGGACGTTCGGAGAGGTCGCCAACAAGCACCGGATCAGCCGGACGAGGGTGGCATCCATATGTAAGACCTGGGCTGACCGGGCTTACAAAGTTCCTGTTACACCCGAGGGCTAACTCCGGCCTAGAGCGACTTGCAGCGCGTGCACCAAAGTGTTGTAAGTAGCAGCCTGGCTAGCACTAAGGCCGTATCCTATACTGTAATACTGAAATGCAGTTGCGGTCGCGCCAAAGTAAGATCCAGCTTCTGCGGAACTTCCTGTAGCTGAGCCATGGCTTACACCAATTCCGCATGACCATTCTGAGGGCTTAGAGTAGTCCAGCGCGACAGATTCTACAGACGTCCCATTAAGGTATAGATATGCGTTACTACCTGAATAATGCGTGGTAATTCTAAACCCAGCCGTTGTGCCACTACCACCTGTTCCAAAGGTTCCCCAAGCAAATGAGGGAGTTGTAGAGTAGTCATTGTAGACTAAATAGTGCCGAGTTGCTACAGAGCTCCTGAATACTCCCATTGGCCGTAGGTTAAATGCGTCCTTGCAATACATTGCCAGGTGCAAGTTAGTGCCGTCTGCTGATATGTAGTCGAGCCTTACGCCAGAATCGAGATATTTATAAGAAATCGTTGGGATATACCCCGCTGATTCAACATAGTTTGTGCCATTGACAGCCCCGACCATATTGGAAATAGTTGATTGTACCGTTGGCTGATACTTCAGCTTCACCAGAGCTGCCGTAAGATCGTTTCCAGCAAATACTCCGATATCAAGCAGGCTATCCCATATGCGGGCGGTTTTACACCCGGCTACGAAGGTTCGCACCTTGGCAACTGTGGAATCGCTAACCGTAGAGCCTGCGGCTATTATTCTAGCTTTCCAGTTGTCAACTTCGACGGTTCCTGACGACGTGGACGCCAAAAACCAAGGGTTCATTATGGTAGTTGGAATCATACTATGCCTGGGCTACCCAAGCTGCAACAATATCGGTCTGGCTTTGGCCAAAACAAGTAAGGGACAGGACAGCGTATTTTCCAGCAGTAAGCGTATTCGATCCAGCACACGATGTGCCTAGCCACGACCAATTTTCTCCGAAATAGATGGCGCTGGCAGTTCCGTTTGTAGACATTCTTACACTGATCCAATTTCCGGCTGAGACATTGCTCGTGGCAAAAGATGTTGGTGCGCTGATAGCGATAGAACGAAGTCGAGGCGTGCTGCTTGAGAGATCTAGCGTAATTGTGCCTGTGGCCGGGAGCAGAGTGCCATATTCCACCATGTCTGACCAGCGTATGTCTCCGGCTGTAGACGAATTCTTTTTAAGTACCTGGCCTATTGTTCCCCCAGTGACGATAGAAGAAACGGACGCTGTTCCTGCCCAAGCCGTATTCAAAGCTGACACTGCAATGGAATTGGCAGCACTGGCCGCATTTGTCCCTACCCAAGCTGTATTCAAGGCTGACACTGCAATGGAGTTGGCAGCTTTTGCAGCATTTGTTCCTACCCAAGCCGTGTTTAATGCAGTTACGGCGGTTCTGTTTAGACTTTTTTCTACGTCTAAAGTCACGGACAGAGAATAATCTGCCATGTAATAAGCGTTGTCAGCAGCACTCTTGGCCAAATATGCGGCGTATGTTCCTGCCCAAGCCGTATTCAAAGCTGACACTGCAATGGAATTGGCAGCACTGGCCGCATTTGTCCCTACCCAAGCGGTGCCCAGCGCTGTAGTGGCAACTGAAAAGGCAGCCGTTGCCTGACTATTCGCACCTGCTGCTGCATCAGTGCCTGTCACGGCTAAGCTAAAAGCATCCCGCCCCCACATGTCTGCTGAATCTGCGGCTTGTGTGCCACTCCAGGCCGTGGTTAAAGCCTGATCCGCTAGGGCATAAGCTTGATCGGCTGCGTTCGTACCGGCGACCGCTAAGCTAAAAGCATCCCGCCCCCACATGTCTGCTGAATTTGCCGCAGTCGTGCCTGCTACGCCTAGATTGTAAGCTTGCTGCAACAGGGGCATGAATGCACCGACGGAGTTAGTGCCGGAAAGAGCCAAAGCTTGGTTGGCGATAGCGAGCGCGGCAGCGGCAGCGTTTGTGCCAGTCTCAGCCAGGCTGTAAGCTTGATCAAATAGGCCGACCGAGTAGTTTGTACCATTCCAGACGTCGAGCAACCAATCTCCAGCGTAGGCAGGATTGGCCACTGTCACATCAGCCTCAATTTGAACCAGGTGTGCCCAGGTCGTATATTCTGTTACATCGAAAACGGTGGGAAGAGCAACATTTGTATTAGCTACCAGGGCGATCCAATTATGCCCCTGACTGTCGGTAGCGGCATCTCGGCTGACGTAAGCCGTGGACCCACTCCATGCGCCAGTAAAAGTGATAATGTCGCCACTAATTACTTTCCTGCCCGCCGAGGATATGTACGCATAGAGAGCCATATGGTTTAAATACGATGGGAGCTGGATTAATCTGGGGTTTCATGCGCGGAGGCGCGGGTAGTTAGTACGTGATCGCGCGATACGTTGTTGAAGTTCTGCTTGAAGAACAGCCCAATTTTAAACGGGCTGATCAGGTGTTTAACGGCGAAATACCGTTTGGGTTCATAGGGGTTGTAGACAATGGCCATGTCCGAGCATCTGTGGGTGGGCTTGAATACGTGGATCACTCTGAGCTGGGGTATACGCAGGAGACGGGCCGATGGCGCTTCGCGACCAATAGGCGTATCCCGGTTGTACTCTGGACAACTCCACCGACGATGGCGCAGATATTCGAGGTCGAGGAGTGGCTAAAGAAGAAGGGCTACGAGGTAGCCAGTCATACACAAGATTTCAACAAATGGCGCGGCTTTTGAGTTCTATACACTATGCTCGATCCGAAGAAGAAGGTGGATAATTTGATAGGGCTGGTGAGTGGAACAAGTGCGTCCGCACAGCCTACCTCTTCGCTTTATCAGGCAATCCATGTGGAGCCGAGTAAAGAGCCCGGCTATGTGGTAACAGCTTCTCCTCTCCCTCCGAATGATCCATTGGCCTTCATAGGCTGTGTCGATACGGATACCCTGGGAACTAATCCCATCGTTGACAATGCAGATGGCAAGGCCTGGTATGTGGATTACTACCGCATGCTGGAAGCTTACATAAATTCTTCAGATTGGGCACTGGCTGATGGAAAGAACTGGCGCGCTCTGGCTGCTACTCCAAGGGCTTTACAGTCCATGTTTTCTTCACCCCGGCAGGCAGCTATGGCTTCTCTGGGTGAGCCCATGGTTCAACGGCGCATCATCCGTTATGGCCTGGCTAATGAATCAGACTTGGCTGAGCGCATTGAAGATGCCGTATCGTGGGAACGGAGGCTGCATGTCATCTCGCAAGCACTGGCACGATCTGGATGGAAGCCAGGCAGGATAGGACTGCATGCCGGAACAGATACCGTATTCGCCATCGGAGAATGTGGCGGAGAAATCCCTAGCAAGGTTATGGCTATTGTCCATACAGCCTTAGGCGAAGCAGGCCTTGTGACTGAGGATCTCCGCGTAGCCCGGCGAGGGACATCTTCTGGCGGTCCATGGCAGGCCAGCTTTAGTCTGTTACATGAGGAGGATGATGACTTTGAAGATATCCGCCCCGAGGATATCGCTACTCCGGCCATCGAGCAGCATCCAGGCATGAAGTCTGCCAACTTAGCGCATTCAATTGCACGTTCATTAAAGACTCGCGTACCGGCATTCTCATCTCTCACCCTGGATACAACGTCGTTTATTCGGGATAAAAGAGGATGGCCGATGCTAAGGTTCTTTGTGTCAGTATGGGAAAAGTGGCCGATGTGGGGATCTGATGTCAAACCAGGAGAGTCTCCGGTTGTGACTTACTATAGCACAGAGGACATTATCAAAGCCATAAAAGATACATGCGCTGAACTTGGGCTAGTGATGTATCCATATCCTCATCAGGATGTCCAGGTAATAGATGGCATCTCTATAGAGAAGCATGTGCATCATTACTCAATTGTGTTCCTAACCCATGGAGTTGAGTATCTATCCAAGTCCCCTCTTTACCAAATTGGAGAGTCTAAGTCTCCGGTTAAAGATACCGAGGGATCACTGGATCATCAGTATCTCAGTAAAGTTAGGGATGTCCTCGAAAAAGATGCAAGCTGGAAGATGTTGATCGCATCGGTTCGCCCTACAGAGTATCCCCTCAAAGAGAGTATCCTGATTCGTGCAACTCTTAAACCTCGCTATCCCATGTGCGAAAGAGAGGCATCAGAATGCGTAGAGTCTATCCTTAAAGATGCGAATCTTTGCCCAAAAGTTATCTTTTGCCGTATGCAGGAGGATGGCAACTACGGTGTGTCCTGGAGGATGAAGTCACATGATCACGATAAAGATCGCCGGGAGATTATCATCTGTGAGTCTGGGATAAATCCCGCCGATGCTCCTCTGCTGCAAGATGACCAGGATGCGCTGGGAGACCTATCCAAGTTTAAGCGCCTTGTTGGGATGGTTATGTCCAATGCTCCACGGGATATGGAACTTTCGCAGGCTACGAGCAGGCCTACATGTGATCTGAGCCGAGCATCTGAGTTTACGGCCCGGATTGAAACTCAGCATGTGGACGTGACATCCATCAGCCGTTTCATCCTGGACTCCATGGACATGCTGAACATGCACCCGGTGCATGCACCCAATCCATTCTCAAGTATCTCCTACAACGGGTATCAAGTATCTGTGCGCATCCCTTACACCCGAGATGCGATGGCTCGAAAAACTTTAAGATACGATGCGGATAACGGGGCATCTATCGATGATAAGTTTCAAGTCTCCGAGGCAGATGAGTCTGGCTTAGATCCTTCAGATGTAGAATGGGCTCGGCATACGCTATCGAAGGTTGATCCGTGGTGGAATGATCGGCGAAGGGTATTAGACATTTCGACTGAGTTGCATAATGCGGGATTTGATGGAGATGTTACACTCTTTGTCCAGCCCAGGGAATACAGCGCCAGATCCTATACCCCATTGTTTGGAACTTTTATCGTTCATCTAAGGGCGCTTAATCCCGAGGAGGTAAAGGATCGGAAGGATGTATGTGCCAGGGTGAATTCCATATTTCAAAAGTTCTTCGACATCGACATCCAGCCCTACAGCATACGGGAGCAGTACGAGGGCAAGTGGAAGCACTCCTCACGGGAGGATAGGCGTTCCCACATAGGATGGTATACTATCTTGATCGGCAGTGTAACTCTTCGTAACACTCCCAAGAAGGGAAGTTTTTCTCCTGAAACCATCACCATCGCCATTGGTGAGTCCGAAGATATACAACCCTCCGAGTTATGGAGATCTTTCACTTGGGGATGGAAAGTAAAGCATGTAGAATCAGGCCCCATGTGGTATAATCGGGGATTCTATGTCTATAGAGGCGCTTACTGGACTCCTTACGTTGATAGTGTCTACTACGGCCCGTCTGCAATTGGCATCCAGCGCTTTATCAATTACATGGAATGGCTGGAAGCTACTTGGCAGCCGGTGGGTAAGGAAGCCCCTTATGACTGGCTTGTGCGGGCATCCAAATTGAAGAAAAGGGAGGAGTTCGAGCGGCTGAATCCTCCGAAGGCTGAAGATATCCTGGGAGAGAGTGCTGAAATAGATCCGGCTGATCTGTGGAAATCTCATATCGCCGGATGGAGAATAAAGCAGGCATCCTCCGAGGAGAGTAGTGTAGCGCTAACGGGATACTACATCTACAAGGGAGATTCCTTTAAAGACTCTGTCGGAAGTAGGCTGCGCTGGGGAAATGATCCAAAGGGCATAGAGCGCGCGGCCCATTACATGAACTGGCTGGAACGGGAATGGGAGCCCTATGTCTATGGTGAATATATCCGTGTAAGCGACTGGCTGGATATAGCAAGAGTCAAAGGCAAGGAAAAGGAGTACGTTAAACTCTTTCCCGAGGCTGCCACGCCCGATCCGATGCAAGAGGATACCCCCGAAGAAAAGATAGATCCCTGGGAGTTGCTCTACTACACAGATCCCAGTGTGCAAGAGCGCGCGATGCTGTCGAGCCTGGCTGCCAAGATAAAGTCGATGGGCTACACGGGCGGGCTAAGCTCGGACATGATCGGGAGTGGTGGAGTAGTAGAACTCTACCTGCACACAGGCGTCTACTGGGATAAGGTCAATTATCCCGACATTGCAAAGCAAGAGGATGCCCTCCTTAAAGAACGTGCAGAAGGATTGAATAAAGCCGTAGTGGATCTTCTGAGAAAGTATCGCTACGAAGTGGATACTCTTACTGCCACTCAAGGCCACGACTTCAACTGGGCCACCGACAATCTTGTCAAAACCGGATGGGGCACCGATCTATACGCCCCTAAAGAGGATAACGACTCATACATCGAGATTATACTAACGGGATACGTCCTATTCAGACGTCCCGATTACCGAGGGCCGTACAGCGCCAAAAGCTTCCGGTCTAAGGATAAGAAGATGACCATCACGATCCCCGAGGCCCTGGAAAACCATCCCCTCGACCTGACAATAGAAAGTATGATCCAGGACAACTCCAACGAAGAGATGGGCGTAGACATGAGAGATATCTACAACCAAGCCTTCAGCCAAAGCCTGGCCGCAACCAAAGCCCCTCTCAAGAAGATGGCCGACCATCTCAAAGGACTAGGATATACCGGCACCATCCGAATAGTTCCCTCCCTATTCGATAGGCCCAACAATCTGCATACGTTCATCCTCATCCCCAAAAACGTAGCCCCCAGTATGACGCCAATCATACAGAGCGAGGAAGATGTTGATGCCGCAATAGAAGCAGCAGGTTACCAGGACTACGCCAAGAAAGAAGCCCCAGGCAATAAGTATTACACCATCTTCGATAGTTACTCCTATGCCCGCAAAGGTGTAGAGGCCCTCTACCTCAAAGCACAATTACCTATCCTGGGGCCTAGACCTCTCTATACCGTGGAATACTCCTTCTGAAGAAGAACAGGGGATAGCACATTCCCGAACGGTATCATCCAGGATCTATTCCTGCACATATTCCCCTATAAGCCCCGAGCGGGAATACCTACACCGCTATTAGCCTAATGCAGACGTAATCACCCAGTGTTTATGTGGGTGACCTCGATCCTTTTCTATCAAATACGCTGGCAAACTAATTTGCGAATCTATAATTTACGTGAGCAAAAAGTGACGTTGAGCCCCTTGACAGAAGGGTATTTTAGCAGTTTACTCTTCTCTAAAGAGAAGAGTATGTGGAGAGGAGCGGGTGATTATCAGCCCCTATCTTACCGCCAATTGACCGCCAATTGACTGCTTATTGACCATGTATTGACCGTGGTATCATCCCGCGTATCCTCCATTTGTGCCATTTTGCTGGGCATTTCGCATCTTTTGAACATCCCAAGAAGAGGTCTAGGGGAGAGATGCCAGGATGCGTAAACCCTTGTAAATAGGGGGAGCGTCATGAAATTCTGTGGTGTTGACATTGGGGCCAAAAGCTGCTAATGTGGCTGCCTATGAGAATGGCCATCGTATCCGCCAATCGCCGAAGCATTCAATTCTCGAATAAGCCCTTCAAAGGTGCGCGCAAGATCCAGCTTATCCACAGAACGCCGGACTCCATTGACTCCATAATGCAAAGTCCTGGTTGGCCTGGCCTCCGGGCCTACATGTCCGTCTGTAATGCGTGCTGGTCGGATCTTCTATACATCATGGGTCGGAGCGGGCTCGTCCTGTTCTGGAAATACGGTGTGGCCGGGAAGACGGGGTATGGAGCGCGCGAGCGGAGGCCCAAGTTCCCACGCAAGATGTTTAATGGCGGATTCCTGGCCATGCACACAGATCTCACAGGGGATTTCTGCATACCCATCTACCAGCATTTCCATTGCAAGGAGAGAACGGATAGCGAACGACCTCAGAAGACTGGCTCATATTACTACTTGTCATACGACATCAAGCTAAACCCCAAAGTGTGCAAGACACCCAGGGAGAAACACGCTGCTCGGGAAAGAGGACATGCTGTTATTGATCTCCTGTGCGCGGATCATCCTAGAGTCGGGCCGTGGCTCAAGAAACATCCTGGAAAGCATGCTCATCAGTGGTTGCAGGAGAACTTTTAAATCACGGGCTTGACAACACACAACAAATAGTCCATCATCCGAATGCTATGGCAATGCTTCCCTCTATCCGCGCGTCTCTTCACTACGAAGACATCAACCTGATTCCCCAGCTAAAGCCGGGTGTCGTCCTCGATGCGAAGGTGCAGAACGAGATGTCTCGCGTCATCGTGCCTCCTATGGAGTCCATCGTTGGGGAGACATTTGCGGTGAGGGCGTTGCAACTGGGGCTGTCTGTTTGCCTGCCTCGCTTCAGATCTGTGGATGAGCAGAAGCAGATCTTTTGTGCCGTCAAGAAGCAAGTTTCGGAGGACGTGTTCTCGCGCAACCTGTATGTGGCAGTCAAGGTCAACGACATGAAGCGTGTCCAGGCACTAGGGCATCACAAGATAATTGTAGACGATTTGAATGGTTATGCCGCCGAGGCCATTCAGTTTGCGCGCACCCTGGTGGAAGAGGGCAAGTCTGTGATCACGGCCAACGTATGCACCCAGGAAGGGATATTAGCCTATCCGGTTGGAGCAGATGTCAGGGTCGGGATAGGCTTGGGGTCCACCAGCAATTCTGCCGTGTTTAACGGGGTCACCAGGGGCGCAGTTACATCCATACTCGATTGCGCTGATAGAGGCGAAGGTCGGCGCATTATTGCAGACGGAGGCATCAAAAACCCCGCCTGCGCGGCCAAGGCTTTTGGATTGGGGGCCAACTATGTGATGATGGGCTACTATTTCAAGAGAGCCTTTTCGGCCCAGAACGTCCTCGACCAGAATTATGATTACCACGGCATCGAAAGTGCTTCGCAGCATTTTAAGACAATGGGCAGCATAGAGCTGCCGACCGAGGGATACACCATCCATTACGACAAGGGCGATGTCTGCAATATACGTACCCTGGTGGAAGATCTCTGCTACGGACTTTCCAGCGCGGTCAACTACAGTGGGTTTAACACCCTTCACGGTTTCATCGGCAACGGCGCGTTCGAGATCAATCACCCAAGAGAATGAGACCACCTTCCATCCATGGCCCGCAATACCTGGCTATCACAATCCTGCTTTATTGCATCGCATTTCGAGTAGCGGTAGCCGGGGTATACATTCTGATGCGGATTATCAAGGAGTGGAGGAACAAAATATGAATGATTCAAAAGATGCAAAGACTCAAGAACCGACGCGCTACGTGCTCGGGCTGATGTGGCGGAGCGACAATATTTCCCTCGTTGTGATACGAAAGAAAAAGCCCGCATGGCAGGCAGGCCTGCTAAACGGCGTGGGCGGAAAGATTGAGCCCGGCGAAACCGAGCTGGAAGCCATGATCCGCGAGTTCAAGGAGGAGACCGGTGTAGACACGGCGCACGTAGGATGGCGGAAGTTTTGCGAGATGCACGGCGAGGGATACATGGTATCCTGCTTTACAGCGAAAAACGCCGAGGCCTGGCATAAGGCAAGGTTCACTGAATACGAGGCTGTCGAGAAGCGCAATCGGATGTGGCTGGTCTGGGAGGAGTGCGTTCCCCATCTGCTGACGCTTATCGATCTCTCCCTGGACAAAACAATACCGGAAGGTTCCTTTGCCACCCTTCATTTCCCACGGCACTAAAACCCACCTACACCTATGTTCAAGTATATCCTCTTCGAAGACGAGCAATCCCTCCCCCACCTGCGCATCTTCGATTTCCTCTCCGAGAGCCACGCCGATGTAAAGAATTCGGCCCCTCCGGGGTGGCATGTCGTCGGGGCCGGGGAGTTTCATTGCGAATCCATGTCCCTTATCCGTGGATCTGTAACACTCAATATGGCGCACACTAAAGAGGGGTGTATCGACGACACCAAGCTGGCCAATCAACTCTATAACGCGGCATGAAGAATCGAATGAGACATCGAATGCACCGCTACCTCGAAAGTCTCTGCGCTGAGCACTGCCGCCTGGAGCCAAATGCCAGACGGCTCCCGAACTGGCTGTTTAAAGTCGTTAGCTTTCTGGAGCACAGGCTCCGCCCCAAGCCCTACAAGTCTTACGCTGCGCACAAATAAACTCCCCTACAACACATGAAAAAGATCTCCTTCCCTCGCCCGATCCCGGTTCCCCTGTACTACCTGAAGCATCCTGCTCTCCGCCAAGTAGGCTGTCCAGTCTGCCACTCGCATAATGTCGCCATCGATCTGGGCAACACGGCTGTGGTGAAAGGGCCGGTAAAGCATCCGACTCTGGGGCCTATATTGGGCGAAGTATTCTCGGTGGTATGCCATTGTGCCATGGAGCATTCTTTCGTATTGCGCCTGGCCAACCACCGGAATACCTCTTTGGTGTGGACCGATGTCGCTATCGTTGCCACTTTACCGGATTCCATGGATGCTATTAAGAATGTCACGATAGATCCTCCCGTTGCCGCTCAGCAGGCATTCGATTTGTCCGCAGGAGGCAATGTGGTCACGGATCACATGGACAAGCTGGAAAAGACTGGCATCCTTGGCGACGAAGACAAGGCTCTCTACGACGCGATGCAAAAGCATCAGCCTCCCGCAAAACCTATCGACGAGATCCCAGGCAACAGTCTTGACGACGACCTCTACCACGAGGCCAAAGAGCCAGACGAGATGGATCATGAGCCGGAAGAGGGCAAGTGCGCAGAGTGCGAAGACACGGAGTGTAATAACAACCCGAATAATCCGACCAATCTGACCAATACTTTTCCAGGTGAATCTCCCAACACCGACTATTGCCATGCTGGTCTGTCTGTCACAGATTCTCTCTACGATATCAAGGAGTTTGGTGGCGTGCAGGATACTTGCATCTGCTGCCCCAACGTCGTATGCCCGGTAAACATGAAGGTCCAGAAGATGCTTCGCACTCGCAAATACAATCTGGACAGTTGTAACGGCGAGATTGTAACGAAGCCAATTGAGCCGCACGATAGATTTTTCGAGGAACTCCAGGAGATCCACGAAGAGAGGCTAGACCATTATGAGAAGGCCCTCAAGAGCCAAAGTCTCAATATCCTGCCCAATGTCGCAAAGAGGCTTTTGGCTAACCTGGCCGAAGTGAATAAGCTGAGCATACCCTCCTTCATAAAGGTCTACAAATTGAGGGAACAACTGGTGAGGGAAGAAGTTGGCTTGCGAACGGTGTTATGCAAGATCCTGAGCATGCAGCCCGAAGATCCCATGGATGCACCGGCCTCGGAGGCCAGCCCGCAGCCGAATAAAAAGCTTGCTAATACGAAAAATGTAGACAATAATGCTCCCAAGAAAGCACTCGTGCCTGGGTGCCCGGAGAAACTCACGGTGAGCCAGGCCAAGAGCGATCAGTGCCAGAAGTCTTTCTGCAAGGGCTGCGAGAAGACCAGTTGTCCGGCACATCCCGATCATAAGCCAAAAGTATGAATAAGACCACGAACAAGCCAAAAACTAAATGGGCACGCGCCAAGCGTCGGGAGGGGATAAAAGCCTGGAACGAAGTTCCTGCTCCATCCGTCCTTATCGACGTCCTTAGCCAAATCAGCGCTCCCAGGGCAGTCTTTGTGGAGGTCAGCATAGTTATTGCCGAGGCGGTTCTCCCCAAATTCGAGGCAAAGCTGCCCAAGGACACCCGACCTCGGCGGGCGATAGATACGGCCAAAGCCTGGCTCAAGGACGGGACCGTATTGAATGGCGATGATCTTGTTGGGGCTGTCTGGGCTTCTCATTCTGGTCGAGTACTGGCTCGGGATGTTTCTTACGCTGCCTGGACCGCTTACTATGCTGCTTGCACCGCCCACGCTGCTGCCGATACCAAGTCTAATGACGCCTATGCCTATGATGCTACGGTCCACTATGCTTCCACTACGGTTTCTCATGCCATCGACGCAGGCCTTGATTGCCAGCGCGCGATGGGCATCATTAAGAAGATAGGACACAAGCACTTTAAATTCCTGCGCGAGGCTAGCACAAATGAACAAGCCAAAGGCTAAAACCACGGGCCTGACTAAACTCGCTCGGGATCGCATCAAATACCAGGCGGAGATCAAGGCCTGGAACAAAGCTGATACCCTGAGGGAGGCCATCCACGTCCTTGCGGATATCAAAGCTCCCCAAGCGGCCTTTGTAGAGATCGGCATAGCAGCCGCTGTCGCAGTTCTTCCCGTGTTCGAAAAGAGTCGCCCCGATGATCCTCGATCTCGCAAGGCAATAGAGGCGCTCAAAGCTTTGCTTAGGCGCGGGACAAAGATCGACGATGCCATTGTTCATGATACTAGTGCTGCTGCCTGGATTGCTGACCGGAACGCTTCTTATGCGGCCTGGTCTGCTTACTACGCCCTCCAAAGCGCTCAGAGCAAGGATACTTCGGCGTATTATGCTTACTATGCAGTTTCCCATGCCGTTGGAGCGGGTCTTCGCCACCAGCGAGCAATAAGGATCATCAAGCGAATCGGGCACAAATACTTCGCATTCCTGAGCAAGCGCTAAGCGAATGAGTGCAAAACTCCAAGCTCTAGACCCTGCCGAATTTGTCCAGTCCTATACCGCAGACAAGTACAAGATGGAGATTGGCGCTTGGGACAATGCTACCACTCCGGGGGATCTTCTCTACGCCCTTAAATCTCTCAAAGCTCCCTGCGCAGCCTACGTAGAAATGGGAATAATCATTTCCGAAGAAGCTCTTTCACAATTTGAGGGTGTGTATCCCAATGATCCTCGGCCTCGACAGGCAGTAGACGCTGCTAAAGCCTGGCTTAAGAATAGAACAGCGGCCAATGAGGGTGCTCTTAATAAGGCTACCGATAATGCCTACGCTGCTTATAACGCTAAGCTCCAGGCTGCCAGTATCACTTCTGAAACTAGCCGTGCTTGCAAGGGCAAGGAGGTTCAATTTCGTGCGGCTCAGGCTGCTGCACAGGCCGCTTCTGCTGCACAGGCCGCTTGTAGTGCTTCTTGCCACATATGTGATGCTGATGCCGAGATTGACTGTGCTTCTTGTGCAGCTTCGGCGACTGCTGGGGTAGCTAACGATGTTGCCCACTATGCCGTCAGGGCAGGTCGCCCCGTTAAAGATGTGATGGACATCATCAAGGAAGTAGGGCATAGATACTACACGTTTTTGAAGCAGAGCTAAATGAACACAACAACCGAGATCACAGTCCCAGCCGAATTTGTTCGAGCTTTCACGGCGGACAAATACAGGAAAGAGATTGTGACTTGGCATACATCTTCTGCCCCGAGTGATCTTGTCATGGTTCTTAGAAACCTCAAAGCTCCCAGGGCAGCCTTCGTAGAGATTGGCGTAGCCCTGGCCGAGGGAGTTCTTCCAAAATACGAGAGCAGATATCCAGCAGATCTCCGCCCTCGGAAGACAATAGACGCTGCAAAAGCTTGGCTTAGAGATGGATCAACAGCCAATGCTCAGGTTGCTGACAGGGAGACCCAGACTTTCTATATCATCACAAAAGTGGCCGACGCTATTAGCTCAAATAATGCTACCATTAGCGCAAATAATGCTGCTTATGCGGCTGCTTGCGCTGCCTGGGTTGTCACTGCTGCCCTCTCTAATGTTTCCGTCGTTATGGCTGTCACTTACGCCATGAATGCAGGTCTCTCTCACCAATGCGTAATTGATATCATCAAAGAAGTGGGTCAGCGATACTTCGCATTCCTAAAGCAAGCCTGAATGAATGCAATAGCCGAATCTCTAGATCCAGCCGAGTTTGTCCGATCCTACACCACGGACAAATATGGGGAGGAGATTGCAGCCTGGAGCGGGGCTACTCTTCCCGAGGATCTCATCGACGTCCTTAAGGATCTTAAGGTTCCCCAGATAGCTTATGCAGAGATCAGTGCAGCGCTGTCAGAAGCAGTTCTCCCCATATTTGAAAAGGAGCATCCCGATGATCCCGAACCTCGGCAAGCCATAGGGATTATCAAATCCTGGCTTAAGGATCAAACAGAAGCCAATGTTCGAGCTGCTAAGCAACTTTGGGTTTTTCACGCTGCCAATACCTCTTCCGATGCTGCTGTCGATGATCCTGCTGGGGCTGCTGCTTATGCGGCCCATACTGTTCTTTGTCATGCTATTCTTTCCATCGCTTCTCCTTTTCCTGCTCTATCTGCCCAACGGGCTGCTTTTACAGCCAGCCGGGCGGGCCTCCCTAACCGGCGCGCGATGAGCCTGGTAAAAGAAGTGGGCCACAAGTATTTTGCATTTTTGAGCAAGGGCTGAATGAGCACGACACTCCAAATTGTAGACCCCGCCGAGTTCGTGAAAGACTTCACGACGGCCAAGTATGCGCGGGAAATCAAGACCTGGAATGATCCCTCTTCTACCCCTAAGAATCTTGCCCATATCCTTCTCGATCTTAAAGCCCCCACGGCAGCCCTCGCAGAAATTGGTCTAACGTTGGCAGAAGAAGTTCTTCCGGTGTTTGAGAAGAAGTGCCCTAGCGACCCCCGGCCCAGGAAAGCTGTAAAGGCGGGAAAAGCCTGGCTTAAAGACAGAACGGAAGCTAATTACAATGCTGCTCAAATCAGCTCTTGGGCTGCTGCCGATGCTGCTCGGGCTGCCAGTGATGCTAATTCAGAAGATGCTTCCAATGCCGCCTGGACTGCCACTCACGCCCTTCACAACATCGAAGTTGCAGTTTTTTACGCGCGCTACGCCGGGCTTCCCAATCAACGTGCATTCGGCATCATCAAGAAGGTGGGCCACGATTACTTCGCATTCCTGAGTGAGAACTGAATGAGTGCAACAACCCGAACTGTAGACCCTGCTGAATTCGTGAAGTCCTTCATGGAGGACAAGTATAGCAGGGAGATCAAGAACTGGAACGAAGTTTACGCGCCAGAGAGTCTCATCTTTATTCTCAAAGATCTCAAAGCTCCCCATGTAATCTACGCAGAAATTAGCGTAGCCTTGGCGGAAGAAGTCCTTCCGAGATATGAAGAGAAATACCCCAAAGATCTCCGTCCCCGACAGGCGATAAAATTCGCCAGAGATTGGCTCAACGATAGGACAATGAACAACGCTGCTTGTGCTGCTTGTGCTGCTGCCGCTGCTGCCGCGCGCGAGGCTGTTGATGCTGCCAATAGCGATATGTGGGCTGTTAATTCTGATGATTCGAATGATTCTGATGATTTTACGGTCGTTACCCCACAGGCCGTTAATGCTGCTCGGGCCGCGTATGATGCGGTTTCTTCTGCTGCCTGGGCGGGTGCCCACGTTACTCGGGCAGCTTCCAACATCAATTATGCTTCTCACTACGCGGGCCATGCCGCCGATAATGCCGCCAGAGCAGGTCTTTCTGATCAGCGCATAATGGACATCATTAGAGTAATAGGGCATAGGTATTATACGTTTTTGAAGCAAAACTATCGACATTACACTTTTGAAGTAAAGACGAATGAGCACAATGACTGAGGCTTTAGACCCGGCTACGTTTGTCCAGTCTTACCTGGTGGACAAATATAAGGCTGAGATTGTAGCCTGGAACGAGGCTCCCTCTCCAAACGCTTTTATCGATATTCTTCGGGATCTCAATGCTTCCAAAGCTGCTTTTGTAGAGATCTGCGTGGCGTTGGCTGAGGAAGTTCTTCCGGTGTTCGAAAAGGAATTTCCCAAAGATCTCCGCCCTCGGAAAGCAATAGAAGCAGCCAAAGCCTGGCTTAAAGATCGAACAGCCGCTAATACCCGAGCTGCTGCTGTTGCTTCTGATGCCGCTTCCAATGCTGCTGTTAATTCTACCGCTATTAAACTTGTTTCTGTTCTTGAAACTTGGTCTGCTTCTGTCGTTGTCGGTGCTGCTGCTTGGGCTGCCAGCAGAGCTGCTAGTGCTGCTGCTGATACTTCTTATGCTTCTGACTTCACATTTTGCACCGCTGACGATGCCACTAGAGCAGGTCTTCCTGGGCATCGTATAATGGACATCTTCAGGGAAGTGGGCTACAAGTATTATGCGTTTTTGAAGCCAAGATGAATGAGCACAACAACCATAGATCCCTCCGAGTTCGTTAAGTCTTACACTGCGGAAAGGTATAAGGCTGAGATTAAGGCCTGGAACAAAGCCATTACTCCAAGTGCTCTCATCAACTTCCTTAGAGCCTTCAAAGCCCCTAAGGCAGTCTTTGTAGAGATCGGCATAGCGCTTGCAGAAGAAGTTCTGCAAGAATTTGAGAAGAGATGCCCCAAAGATCGCTGTCCTCATCGAGCAATAAAAGCTGCCAAAGCTTGGCTTAACAATAGAACGGAAGCTAATGCCCAAGCGGCCCGCGTTAGGGCTACGGAGGTTTACGAAATTTCTTGGGCTTGTGCTACTTCTAATGACGCTGTTAGCAGTACTTATGCCGCTCGTACTGCGGCTTGGGCTGCCCACGCTGCTGAAGCGGAGACTCCTGTTGATGCCGCGTACAATACTGACAACGCGCTCGCTTATGCCCTGGCGGCAGATCTTCCTCCCGTACGCGCGCTTGACATCATCAAGGAAGTAGGATATAGATATTATACATTTTTGAAACAGAATTGATCGAATATGGCCGGATGAGCACGACAACCGAAATTGTAGACCCCGCTGAATTTGTCCAGTCCTTTACTGCGGCCAAATATCAGAGAGTGGTAGACGCCTGGAGCAATACTCTTTCTCCAGGATGTTTTATCAACGCTTTGGCATCCGCCAAAGCCCCCAAGGCAGTCTATGTAGAGATCTGCCTGGCGTTCGCAGACGAAATTCTGTCGGTGTTTGAAGAGAAGCACCCTGAAGACTTCCGCCCTCGAAGGGCAGTAGAAGCAGCCAGGGCCTGGCTTGAGAATAGAACCACTGCTAACGAAGAAGCTGCGCGCAAAGCTGCTGGGGAGGCTTCTCTCGTGGCTTTTATCTATTGCGACGACAACACCACTCGTGCTGCTACCTGGGCTACCTGGGCTACCGCTAATACCGCTGGGGCCACGTTTTCTTACGCTGCCTATAATGCTGTCCAAGCCGTTATCTACGCTATTGGAGCCGGTATTCCTCAACAGCATCTCATGGATATCATTCGGGATGTGGTCCATAGATACTACGCATTTTTGAGCCTGTGTTAAATGAGTGCGACCGCTGAAACTTTAGATCCTGCTACATTCGTTCAGTCTTATATTGTGACCAAGTATAAGAAGGAGATCGAAGCCTGGGGCAAATCTGCCATTCCAGAAGAACTCATTAGCATTCTTAAAGACCTCAGGGCTCCCAAGGCAGCTTTTGCAGAGATCAGCATAATTCTTGCAGAAGGCATTCTTCCTGCAATTGAATTAAGGCATCCTGGAGATCTCCGCCCACGTAGGGCGTTAGAAGCTGCAAAAGTCTACTTTAATAAAGATACCGAAGATAATGCTAAAGCCGTTACCGAAGCTATCGACCACGCATTTAAAGCCGAAGCCGAAGCTACCGGCCATGCTGAATCTGCTGCTGCTGCCTACGCTATTTGTTATGCTGCTCGTGCCTCTTGTGCCCGCAATATTGAGGAAGCGTCTAATAATGCTGCTTGGACTGCTTATTATGCCACGGCAACATTCCGCATAAAAGCATCCTATGACGCTGTTGAGGCGACTTCTGCGGTCCTTAACCAGCAGCATATACTGGATGTCATAAGGAAAGTGGGCCGCAAACATTTTGCATTCTTAAACAAGGCCAAATGAGCACGCTAACCGAAACTTTAAATCCTGCCGAGTTCGTTCAGTCCTATACCCTGCAAAAATATCGGAGGGAGATCGAGGCCTGGGGAAAAGCCGCTACTCCAGGTGATCTCATCAATGTTCTCAGAATCATCGGCGCTCCGAAAGCCACCTATGTGGAGATCAGCATAGCTCTTGCCGAAGAAGTTCTCCCTGTGTTTGAAAAGGAATGTCCTCAAGATCCCCGTCCTCGGCAAGCCGTAGAAGCGGCCAAAGCTTGGCTTGTGGGCGGGACACAGGCTAATGTTGAGGCTTCTGCAAAAAGTGCTGAGGGGGCTTTTAATGCTGTTTGGAATATTAACGCGCTTATGGCAGGGGAGGCCAGGTATGCCGGTCGTGTTGCCTACTGCGCTGCTTATGCTGCTGCTTATCCTGTGAGTAATGCTGATCAAGCTGCTGTCACTTTCGCTATTGCCTACGCTGTTACCACTTCCGTAGGATATGCCTCTTACACCGCTGCCTGCGCTGATCAATCTGCCCAGGCGGCTTATAGTGCTGCTTATTATGCCGTTGAAGCAGGCTTTTCTAATCGTCTTGCGGTGGATATCGTTAGAAGGGTGGGCTGTAGGTATTTTGCATTCTTGAGGAAAACCAAATGAGCCCGACAGCCAAAATTGTAGACCCTGCCGAGTTCGTTCAATCCTTTACTGCGACCAAGTATAAGGAGGGGATCGAGGTTTGGCGTGATGCTGAGACGCCAGCGGATCTTATTTTTGCTCTTCGAACCCTTAAGGCCCCCAAGGCAGCCTATGCCGAAATTAGTGCAGCCCTTGCCGAAGAAGTTCTACCGGCATTCGAAAAGAAGTACCCTTGTGATCTTCGGCCTCGGAAAGCCGTAGAGGCTGCCAAAGCTTGGATTAAGAATAGAACAGCGGCTAATGCCAGGGCGGCAGAAGAAGCTTCCAACGATGCGTGGCATGCTGCCGATTATGCTACCGACGCTACCTTAATGATGGTTGCCAATGATGGTGCTGCTGATGCAGCTTCTGCTGCCTACAACGCCGCTGCTGTTGCTTCTGCCGCCTACCCTATTTTCAATGCTTGCCATGTCGAGGGTGATTACACCATCTATGCCATTTACGGCACCGTTGACGCCGCCAAGACGGGCATACCCAATCAGCGCATACTGGACACGATCAAAGAAGTGGGCTATAGATATTTTTCGTTCTTGAAGCCGAGCTGAATGAGTACAGCGAATGAGTACAATGAGTACGACGACTGCCATCATAGATCCTGCTGAATTTGTCCGGTCTTACACCGAAGCCAAATACTGGAAGGAGATCAGGAGCTGGAATGAGGCTGAGGCCCCGGAGGATCTTATCGATGTCCTCAGAGTTCTCAAAGCTCCTAAGATAGCCTTTGTAGAGGTTGTTGTAGCACTCGCCGAAGAGGTTTTTCCGACGTTCAAGAAGAAGCACCCCAAAGATCTCCGACCTCGGCAAGCAATAGATGCGGCCAAAGCTTGGTTTAAGGACCAAACGGAAACCAATACTAATGCCGTGAGGGTTGCTGCCATTGCTGCTAATAGAGCTGCCCATGATTGTGCTGCCCGCGCCGATTGTGCCGCTCAGGCTGCTACCGACAGCGCTTACGTCGCTGGCAATGCTGCTTCTATCACTGCCTATATCGATGATGTCGAGTATCCTGTCGCCTATTCCACTGTTGTTTCTTATGCCTGCATCGCTACCAGTAATGCTATTCGGGCAGGTCTTTCCGTCGAATGCGCAATGGATATCATTAGGAAAGCGGGTCATAAGCGTTTTGCATTCTTAAGATTAGATTAAATATATCTTGAAATGGAGGCAAGAATTGTCTATCCTGCATACGAACCGATAATATGAACACGGACACTACCAGGACGGAGAAACTCTTGCTTAGCATTGCTGCCGATTTCAAGCGGGGTGCCCAGCCAATGAATCCGGCATGGCTGAGTGAGAATAATGTGGAGTTGAGGGAACTCGAAGCCCTCGGGAGCAAGCTCGACATTATCATCCGAGGGTGGGCTCTGGCACCAGGTAGAGTCCGGGCTGCGATCCTGGCTTGTGCACTTTCTGATGACAAACAGTCAGCCGAGTACAAGGCGACCGTGGTGCTGAAGGCAATAGAAGGGATTTGAAATGAGCATAGAAGTGTGGGTGGATACGGAGGATCTGGCCGATGTAATCAACGGCAAGAAGACGAAATTTATAGGGCACTGCTACGAGGCGAAGGACCGGTGGTGTGCTCGGTACAAGGTAATATTCGGGATGGACTGGCATGTCCGCGAAGTCGATGGGGACTGCATCACAATGGAGAAAAACGCATGATCACGCTCGTAAAAGGAATGCTGCGCCAGGAGGCTGCAAAGCTGAAGTTTCCGTGGTGGCTGGGCCGGGTAGCCCACTGCCCAAATTGCGGCGGGCAATTCAAGTTGGAGAAAAACGACAGCGTCAATGACATGAATCAGCGCGAGGACTTACCGCCCCACGCCGAGGTTGTGTGCCCAACGGTAGGATGTAGCCACATTATCTGGCTAAGGCGATGACTACCCTCTGCAAAAAATACCTGGAGATCGTCCGTAACTACAAAATAGTTGAGCGTGATGCCACTCGGCAGCGATGAAAAAGCCAAAGAAAAGAGTTATGACACCGATGAAAAAGCCAAAGAAAACACTGGAGATCGAGACTACGGTGGCAGTTGTAGAAGAGATTGCCGAGGCCACAATGAGTGTACTGACGATTGGCAGCTTTTCGAGCGATCTTTTTAGCTCGAAGACGCGCCGGGTATGGAGACGTGCAACCACCATGGCTGATCGCTATAAGGACTGCGACGTGGATGTCAATTTTATATTACCTACTTTGGCAAATACGAAAAAGAAGAATTGCACATTTACCGTGTCAGCTCCGGTGCGCGAGAAGATTACCCGAGGTTAAACCATGAATCGCGGCCAGGCCAGAAAGTTCGCTTTGGAGTGCAGTACTCCAACCACAGAGATCATATACATGGAGACCCCTCATTCTGAATCCCGAGAGATGGGAAAGATCAACTGGCACGTTAAGTGTGGTGACACCTTTACCATCAACGGCATTACAGTGCGCGTGAAAGGCCACGGTCCCATTGACTCTCTGCATCAGCGCGCGCTGGTAGGGCCTGCTCCTGCCGATCACGATCCGAACGGGGTGGCACCACATTAATTTAAGTTTTTGATTGCAATTTCACAGGGATCACTTAGGGTAGCAGTTGTAACGGTGGTTAAACCAATAAACCAATGAGTAAAGAGCAGATGTCCAAGGCCCAAGTCGAATTGCTGCTGGCCATCAGCCACGGCAGGAAATACGTGGCGAGCTGGTATCCGAGTGCAAACAAACTCGTGGCATATGGCTACGCGCAGTGGGTGGGAAACAAGCTCGAAATAACCGAGGCCGGACTTCAGGCTCTCGCGACAAGACCGGAGGCAAAATGAAAGTAGTAGTCAACGAACATGATCACAGTTTTAACATCGTATTGACCGCCGAGTCCATGGCAGACATGTCTTCTATCGTGAGACTCGGAATGAACTCTGTCAAGGCGGTGACGTATAAGCAAGCCAATGTCTACCAGGGAGGGGCAGCAACCATGGACATCTCGTTTGACAAGCGTAGAAACGCGGGCTCAATCGTTCCAGTCAAGGGAGTAGTATAGCCCATGCAAAAGACCATCCATATCACGCACCAGGTAGTCCTCACCTATGACAAGGCCAAGTTCACCAAGGAGTTCATGGCCAACTTCCAGGCGCATTTCTACCCTTTTACGACTGTGGATCAGCACCTGAACCACATCGCATATTCCATAGTCAGGGGCACCGTTGCGCATTCGTCGGATTTTCTTGAAGGCTACGGCAAGCTTAGCAGTTGGGGTATTACGTGGGATCTGGTAACCTTAGAACCGGGAGAATAAAATGGCACGAGTAAAAGCAAAATTTTTCGTCGAGCTGCCCTCCAAGAAGGGCCAAAAGCAAAAGCAAAAGCGGCGTAAGCCTACTTCCAAGGAAATGGTAGAGGCTGACGACCTGCGGCTAGAGATCGAGTCCAGGCGGCACAGCTTAGAGTGTGCAAAGCAGGAGCTAGCCCGCGCGGAAGCCCGGTGCGAGCATAATGTCAATTTCGAAAAGGATATGGAAGGATACGTCGTCCGTAGCTGCTATATCTGCGGGCATCCCAAGGGCATCCTGTAGACATCCTGAATTAAGTTCTAGTAAGTGAATCTGATTATGCTAACGATTGTAGACAAAACTGTCGAACTGTTTCAAGAGGCCGTGGAGAACAGTGGCAACCATTACCTCTACTTTGAACTCGCCTACACCAAGCAGACCAAATGGATGTGCTGGCTTCAGAACCGGGAGGGCGGCGAGGATCACAAGTACAATTTCATCCCACCGGGCCAGGCCGATGAACCCGGTGTAGCCTGCGTGCCTATCAAGAACTTTCTCCAGGCATGGAAGAACAACGGATGGAAGCCGTATAACCCACCGGCTGTCCACCCCAATACGCCCCATCCGTTCGACGGCAAGTGGGGAGTGGCCGACGCTTCCTCGGAGGAAAAATGAGAGTATCATCCGGTGCATGCGAAACTGTAACAATCTAACGGTTTGGAAGCGATGAGAGTTACCCGACTAGTCTTAATCGAACGCGACATCAAGTGCTGCTACAAAGAGTGTCCTTACATGAAAGTCGAAGGGGCAGAGAGCTTGATGGTGTGCGAACATCCTGAAGCCCCGGAAGTGAATGGTCGCAAAGGACTTATTATCAGTCATCCCGACTGTATAATCGGATTTCCCAAGGAGTGTCCACTTGCCAAAATTACACCCACTCGATGGGACAAAAAACCATGAACACACGCACATTCATTAAGACCGGCCTGACCGCCCTGGCGGCAGCAATCGCGGCCCCGTTTATCGCCAGCAGGATCAAGCCGGTTACCACCGACGAGGTCAAGCGCGCCTTCTCCAATCCAATGGGCACGAGGAGTAACCCGGACAAGCGCTGCTTCTACCGATTGGACAGAAACGGGTGCAATCCCCACCGTCAGCCGATTTACTTTCTCGGCAAAGGCGACCTGTTTGTATTCGCTGATCCTGTCACCAAAGAGTGTTCACGAATCCATATCGTGACGGAGAAGCCACGGCTTGTTGAGGCACCAAAGGGATTTCCAGAGCCCCTGACCTGGTGCATCTCCTGCAAGCCATACAACGCGTGATCCCCAAAGGATGAAGACTATAGGTGAAGCATTCGTCCTGGGCCTGATGATCGGCATCCTGATCGGCGCACTGTTCACGACCATCTATCTTGTCTGCTATTACAGCCATGGCTATCGCCACGGTATAACACTCACAGAACTACCTAACTTATGAACGAATCGGAACTGAACGAATCGGAACTGCACGAATCGGAACTGAACGAATCGGAACTGAACGAATTGGAACTGCGTGGATGGAAACCGGTTGTGTCTGGCGTCGAGGACAACTGGATGCTTACCGCCACTTTCGCTGAGGACTTTAGACGTGACGGCTTCGAGATCGTTGATTCGCCGTCGTTCGAGAACGATGGCAATATCGTGCACGTGAAGACGTATCCTGTAACGTGTGAGATCGCTGCGATCCCGCCCATGGAGGCCGTGAAGAGCCCCAAAATATACGTGGAAGTTCGAAACTACTGCCGGTTCAAAGGCATCACCCACGTCTACCAGGTTGTCATCAGGCGCGAGGTAATCCGTGGATTGGTATCCCCAAGTCTGTATGTCTACGTCCGGGGGCGCAGGGTTGTTCCCGACGATCAACCGGCATCCACTACAAGCAGGAATCGTGAGAAGGTCGGGGATGCCCGCCTGGGGTTTTATCCCTACTTCATGGATGGCCAGCTTAAGTGGCATCCAGAACCCCGCATTGCCGCCGATCTACTGTACACCGAGATGGAGGGCAAGCTAGATGCTAAATCTAGCAAATTCGTTATTTACGCGGTTTACGAGGGTGAAAAAATGACACACCGCGTAGGGAAGACCCACGTAATCGACATTAGGGATCGAACCGTGAGGTTCTTTTCCTGGCTGGCAAACAGGGCTATGCCTTCTTACAGCGATTATCTCTATGTGACGGGCTTGTCCATCGCTATGCGTGCGACAAGCGACCGCGAAGCAGCAGTTAGTGCACTAATTCGTAGCTGCCAGACCCAGCTCGAAGAAGCCTTTACACGACTGTCCAGGATGCGGGAAACCAATCCCAGGTGGGAAATGGTGTTCCAGGAGGAGGGCACCACGCCTGATAACCCTGACTATACCCCAGTTGTAGCGGGTACGATGACCGTGTTGCCAGACAATACCCTGGCCTACCTGTTCGATGCGGGTGAGCCCCATCCCGGCGATCCCCGTCTTTCCACCAAAAAGCACTAAGCATAAATATTCAAGTATGACACAAGACGACCGGCTTACACTATTTTTAGGCCAGCTCGCGGATAGTAAAGAGCCGTTAGGCTTGACAGCAGGCGAGCGCGGATTTGCAGACGATTGCAGGTTTGCTTTCAATCTCTCCCCAAAGATGAAGAAGTTCGCCCTCAAGCTGTTCGATAAGTATGGCCGACTTATAGGCTGGAAGAGCCTGGAAGAGCCTCCTCACTAGCCTTGTGCTGTAGTTACCTACAGCATGAAGTGTCGGATCAAAGACTGCCACGGTTACGTGGCTCCCCACGCAACTGAGGAGTCGCGCGTACACGATCTTTGCCCGGCTCATTCCGAGGGCCTTTTAATGACGGCGGAGGAAGTTGTAGACGAAGCTTTAGACCCTGCCGAGTTCGTTAAATCCTTCACAGCAGCCAAGTACAGGGATCAGATCAGGCGTTGGGACAAAGCTTCCACCGTGGGGGAGGTCATCGAGATATTGCAACATCTCCGCGCGCCAAAACGAACTTATGCAGAAATCAGCATAGCCCTTGCCGAAAAAGTTCTTCCGGTGTTCGAAAAGGAATTTCCCAAAGATCTTCGCCCCCGGCAGGCAGTAGAGGCTACCAAAGCCTGTCTTAAGGACCAGACGCCAGCAGTTGTTCAAGCGGCGGTTAATGCCGCTAATGGTGCTAACGATGCTTCTATCGCTTCCACTATGCACGCTGCTGCTTCCAACGCTGCTTCGGCTGCTTCCAACGCTGCTTGGACTGGTGCTGACGGTGCTGACGGTGCTGGCGTTGGTGGAGCTATGTGGGCTGCCGTTGATACTGCCAACACTGCTGCTTATGCTATTAACGCGGGCCTTACCAAGCAGCATGCGTTGAACATCATCCAGGAAATTGGTGAGAAATACTTTTCGTTTTTGGCCCAATGGGTCAGGAATCCCAAGGCTGAAAAGGTAGCGGAAGCCGACGAAACTTTAGATCCTGCCAAATTCGTTAAGTCTTACACCACGACTAAATATAAAAATGAGATTGAGCGCTGGAACAAAGTTTCCACCACAGGGGATGCCCTCGCAATACTGCAATTTCTCCGCGCTCCGAAGGTAGCTTACACAGAAATTAGCATAACACTAGCGGAAGAAGTTCTTCCGAAGTTCGAAAAGAAGTATCCTAAAGATCTCCGCCCTCGGAAAGCTATAGAGGCTGCCAAAGCTTGGACTAAGAGTCAAACGTCAGCAAATGTTCAAGCGGCTACTTTTGCTGCCGATGCTGCTTACAACGCTTCCGTCGCTACCTTCGCCAATGCTGCAATGGCCGCTTCTAATGCAGCATTGGCTGCTTCCAATGCTGCTGCTCAGGCTGGCGCTGATACTACTGAACGGGCTGCTATCAATGCTGCCAATGCCGCTTATAACGCTATTAGTGCAGGTCTTACCAAGCAGCACGCGTTGGGTGTCATTAAGGGAATTGGTGAGAAATACTTTTCGTTTTTGATTCGAGGCTGGGGTAAGCACACGTCTGAAAAGGTGGCGGAAGCCGACGAAACTTTAGATCCTGCTGAGTTTGTTCAGTCCTTTACTGTGGCCAAATACAAGGATGAGATTGAGCGTTGGACCAAATCTCCTACTGTGGGGACTCTTATCGGCGTCCTTAAAGCCATCAAAACCTCCAAGGCAGTCTTTGTCGAGATCGGGATAGCTATTGCCGAAGAGGCTCTCTCGGTGTTCGAAAATAAGCACCCCGGAGATCTCCAAGATCTTCGCCCTCGGAAAGCTTTGGAAATAGCTAAAGCCTGGCTTAAGGATCAAACGGAAGCTAATGCTCAGGCTGCTCAGCATGTAGCTTATGAGATTTACGACGCTTATGTTGATTATGGCACTAACGCTGTTGCTTATGCCGCCCAAGCTGCTGCTTATCCTAAAGCTGCGGGCAGCTATGTCACTTATGCTGCTAGTTCCGCTATTAAGGCAGGCATTCCTTCTCAGCGATTAGTGGATATTATTCGAGAAATAGGGCATAAGCATTTTGGATTCCTACCCCAAGGATCGGGTGAAACAGCAGCAGAGCCAGTTGTAGACGAAGCTCTCGATCCTTCCGAGTTTGTTCAGTCCTATACCACAGACAAGTATAAGAAGGAGATCAAGACTTGGAATAAAAATAGTACTCCAGGGAGCCTCATTGACGTCCTCAAAGCTCTCAAAGCCCCCAAGACAGCCTACGTAGAAATAGGGGTAATTCTTGCAGAAGAAGTTCTTCCGGTGTTCGAAAAGGAGTTCCCTAAAGATCTCCGCCCTCGGAAAGCTATAGAGGCCACAAGAGCCTGGCTTAAAGACAGTTCATTAGTTGCTGGCGATGTTGCCGCTGGAGCTATTAAGGCTGCCGATGAAATTGAAGCTTTTAATAAGGGCGACAGTAACTTTAAGGTCTGGAATACTCACGCCAAGGCCACTCATGCTGCTAAAGTGGCTGCCTTTGCTGCTTGGTCCGCCTTTGCCTCTTCTAACGTAGGCTTGGCAATTTCTAGCGCGCATTACGCCACTATTGATGCCATAGGCGCGGGCCTCACCAGCCAGCACGCGATGGATGTCGTTAGGGAAGTTGGCGGGAGATACTTTTCGTTCTTAACTCAAGGATCGAGTAAAAAGGTAACAAAGGCAGTTGTAGACGAAGCTCTAGATCCTGCTGAGTTCGTTCAGTCTTATAATCTGGCCAGGCACAGGAAAGAGATCGAGACCTGGGGAAAAGTTTACAGTCCGATGGCTCTTATTAACGTACTGCACACTCTCAAAGCTCCCCAGGCAGCCTTTGTACAAATTAGTATAGCCCTGGCCGAAGAAGCTCTTCCGAAATTTGAAAAGAAATATCCTAAAGATCTACGACCTCGGAAAGCCATAGAAGCGGCTAAAGCCTGGCTTAAGGACGGAACAACGGCCAATGCTGACGCTGCTGAAGCCGCTGGTAAAGAAGCCATGGCGGCTGTTGCTATGACTAATCGTAGTAGTAGTCCTTACATGGCTTCTCGGGCCGCTGCTCGGGCCGCTGCTCAAGCCGCTTACATCACTTGCGTTTCTCCCACTAGCGACCATGTTTACGCTTACGCGGATGCCACTGCCCTACACTCGGGTAAAGCGGGTGTACCCAAGCAACGTGCGATGGATATCATCCGGGAAGTGGGGCACGCATATTTTGGGTTCTTAGCCCAGGGATCAAGTAAAAAGGTAGCGGAAGCCGATGAGACTTTGGACTCTGCCGAGTTCGTTAAGTCCTACACTACGACTAAGTATCAAAAGGAGATCGAAGCCTGGAATAAGGCTACTACTCCTGATGCTCTTACCAGCGTCCTTAAGTCTCTTAAAGCTCCGAAGGCAGCCCGTGTAGAAATCAGTGCAGCTCTCGCGGGAGAAGTTCTTTCGGTGTTCGAAAATACATACCCAGGAGATCTCCGCCCTCGGAAAGCAATAAAAGCTGCCAAAGCCTGGCTCCAGGATAAGACAACAGCCAATGCCCTGCTGGCTGACGCTGCCGCTGACGCTGCCGATGAAGCTGCCTGGACTGCTTACTATGCTGCTTGCGCTGCCCAAGCTGATGTCGATGATGGCAGGCCTTCTTGTGCCGCTCATGCCGCTTGGGCTGCCTGGAGTGCCGCTCAGACGGCTACATACAACGTTGTTAACGATGCCCACGATGCAGCTAATTATGCCTTAAAGGCGGGTCTTTCTAACCAGCGCATAATGGACATCGTCAAGGATATAGGTGAAGGATACTTTTCGTTCTTAATCCCAGGCCAGCCCGGTAAAGTAGTCGAAGCTGGTGAAGCTTTAGATCCGTCCGAGTTCGTTAAGTCTTACCATACGAGCAAGTACAAAAATGAGATAAAGGCCTGGGGCACCGCCACCGCTCCAAACACTCTGATCGACATTCTCGAACGTCTCAAAGCTTCCAAGAATGCCTACACGGCGGTAAGCGCAGCACTCGCCGAAGAAGTTCTTCCTGCATTCGAGAAGAGATATCCTGCCGATCCTCGGCCTCGACAGGCAGTAGAAGCTGCCAAAGATTGGCTTGAAGGCAAGATAGTAAATAACGCTAATGCTGCCGCTCGTGCTGCCAGTGCTGCCTCCGATGCTCGGGCCACCGCCTATGATCGTCTCCCTGGCGTCGATAGAGATGCCGATGCCGCTGCTTACGCTGCTGCTTACGCCGCTGGTTCTACCACTGGTTCTGCCTACGGTGCTTACAACGCTGTTTATTACGCTGTTATGGCAGGCCTCCCCCAGTCGCGTGCCGTGGTTATTATCAAGGAAGTGGGCGAGAAATACTTTTCGTTCTTAGGTAGGGGTCCAAGTGAAGGCGTGGCTGAAGTGATTGTGACAAATTTGCTGGATGAAGTCTTAGATCCAGCCGAATTTGTCCGGTCCTATACCACGGCCAAATATCAGAAGGAGATCGCGGAATGGAACAAATCTACCACTCCAGAGGCTCTTCTCTACGCCCTTAAATCTCTCAAAGCTCCGAGAGAAATTTTTGTAGAAATTTGTCTGGCATTTGCAGAAGAAGCTCTTCCGATATTCGAAAGTAAGTTCCCTGAGGATCTCCGCCCACGTAAGGCTATAAAAGCCACCAAGGCTTGGCTTAGGAATAGGACAGTGGAAAATGCTCGTAAGGCTGACCGGGCTGCTTATGCCTCCGACGAGGCTGCCTCGGCTGCTATTAAGGCCTCGGCCTACGCTGCTGTTGCTTCTGCTGCTGCTCATGCTGCTTCTCGCGCGGCTTGGAGTGTTAATTCTGCACACGATGTTTTTATTGGCTTTGTCGGGAATACTACTTCGGCTGCCACCTGTGCTACTGAAGCAGGCATCTCTAACCAGCGCGCCATGGACATCGTTAGGGAAGTAGGCCACAGATACTTTTCGTTTTTAGACCAGGGCTCCACAGAGGGCGTGGCTGAGGCAATCGTAACAAATTTGCTGGATGAGACTTTAGACCCTGCCGAGTTCGTTAAGTCTTACACCACGACCAAATATCAGGACGAGATCGAGGACTGGAATAGGGCTATTACTCCGAAGGGTCTTATTGACACCCTTACAACTATCAGAGTTCCAGGGGCAGTTTTCGTAGAGATTAGCATAGCTCTCGCAGAAAAGACTCTTCCGGCATTCGAAAGGACGCACCCAAAAGAGCTTAAGCCACGGAAAACTTTGGAAGCAGCTAAAGCTTGGCTTAAAAACAGGACAAGTGCCAATGCCCGTGTTGCTCGTGCTGCTGCTGATGAAGTCGCCATTGGCATATCCGCTGCTAACGGTGCTCGGGCTGCCGCGTGGGCGGCTTACGGCGCTGCTTTTCCTGAGTCTGCCTCTCTTTTTACTGCATATGCCGTTGGTGACGCCGTTCACGGGGGCCTTACCAACGGTCAGGTGATGGACATCGTCAGGGAAATCGGCCATAGATACTTTTCGTTCTTAGCTCGGGGCTCGGGTGAAACTAATGAAGCCCTGGACCCCTCCGAGTTTGTCCGGTCCTACAACGCGACCAAATACCGCGAAGAAATAATAGACTGGACTAGTACTTCTACCCCAAAGGGTCTCATCTTTATTCTCAAGACTCTCAATGCTCCCAAAGCAGCCTTTGTCGAGATTGGCATAGCCCTTGCAGAGGAAGCTCTTCCGATATTTGAAAAGGAGTTCCCCGAGGATCTTCGCCCTCGGAAAGCTTTGGAAATAGCTAAAGCCTGGCTTAAGGATCAAACGGAAGCTAATGCTCAGGCTGCTGCTGATGCGGCGGCTGCCGCCTCTACGACCTGGTGGTCTTCCGATGCTACTGCCTATGCCCGTAATAATGCTGCTAGTGCTGTCTACGAGGTTCTTTGGATAGTTGGGACTGATACCACGAGCAGAGTTGTGGCCACTGCTAATGTGGCTTATTATGCCACTAAAGCAGGCCTTCTCCCTCAGCGCGTGTTTGACGTCGTTAGAAAAATCGGTGAGAAATACTTCTCGTTCTTAGGCCCGGACACGGATGTAAATGTAGTGGAAGCCAGCGAAGCTTTAGATCCTGCTGAGTTTGTCCAGTCCTATACCCTGGACAAATATAGGGATAAGATTGAAATTTGGAACAAGTCTACTAACGAAAAGGATCTCCTCTATGTCCTTAGGGATATTGGGGCTCCCAAGACAGCCTACGTAGAAATTGGCCTAGCTTGCGCAGAAGGAGTTCTTCCGGCATTCGAAAAGAAATACCCCGGAGAACTTCGTCCCCGACAAGCGCTAGAAGCTTTAAGAACTTGGCTTAAAGACCCATCGCCAGCTAATGCCCACGCTGTTAAGGCTGCTGCTCAGGCCGCTGACGCTGCTGCTCAATTGGCTGCTGTTGACGCTGCTAAAGCTGAGGACGCCGCTGAAGCTGCTGAAGCTGCGGGTGGTTACTACACCACAGATCACGATATTGACAGAGCTTCTTGGGCTGCCAATGCAGCAGCCAATGCTGCCTGGATTATCGGTGTTGTTTATACAGCGCTTGATGCCATTGGCACTGTCTATTACGCCACTAAAGCAGGCCTTCCCCTCCAGCGTGCATTGGATATTGTCAGAGGAGTGGGTGCGAAATACTTCTCGTTCTTAGGCCAGGGGCCGAGTGAAAAGGTGGCGGAAGCCCACGAAATGTTAGATCCTTCTGAGTTTGTTAAGTATTACCACCGGGGCAAATACAGGGAAGAGATTGGGGCTTGGAACGAAACTGACAATCCAGAGATTCTTGTTGCTGTTCTCCGGGCTCTCAATGTTCCGAAAGTGGCTTATGCAGAGATCAGCGTAGCACTCGCTGAAAAAGTTCTTCCTGTATTCGAGAAGAGGTATCCTAATGATCCTCGGCCTCGACAGGCGGTAGAAGCTGCCAAAACTTGGCTTGGAGCTAGAACAGTGGCCAATGCCGAGGCTGCGGAAAAAGCTATTGTCGCTGTCTATGCAATTGCTCACATAACCAGTGCTTCTGCTTCTGTTATTTTTTACGCTGCCCGAGTCGTTCGTAATGCCAAAACTGATCTGGGTGTTGGTAGCACTTCTGCTTATGTTGCCGCCTCTGAAGCTGCTGGCTACGCCGCTCACTATGCCGTTAAAGCAGGCATTTTCACACAGGAGGTCATAGGCATAATTAAGGAAGTGGGGCACAAGTATTTTTCATTTTTAGGCCAGGGAACAACCGAGGGCATGTCCGAAGCGATTGTAACAGGTTTGCTAGGTGAAACTTTAGATCCTTCTGAGTTTGTTAAGTCTTACACCCTGAGCAAATACCAGGTAGAGATTGAAGTTTGGAACAAAGCGTCTATTCCAAAAGATCTTACCGGCGTATTGCAACGTCTTAAAGCTCCCAAAGCTGCCTACGTAGAGTTTGGCATAGCCGTTGCCGAAGAAGTTCTATCGGTATTCGAGAAGAGGTATCCTAATGATCCTCGGCCTCGTCAGGCAATAGAGGCTGCCAAAACTTGGCTTAACGACCAAACGGAGGCTAATGCTCTTGCGGCTCGTGCTATTGCTCTTGCCGCTTCTGACGAAGATGTTTCTGATCGGCCTGCCTGCTCTGCTCATGCTGCCGCTAATGTCGCTTGGTCTGCTGCCTCTTATTCTGCTTACATTATCTATTCCCTGTATGCTATGGCTGATGCAGCCAGGGTAGGCCTTCCCAGGCAGCGCATAATGGACATTGGCAGGGAAATAGGCCATAAATACTTTTCATTCTTAGGCCAGGGCACGGATGCAAATGTAACGGAAGCCCTCGATGCTTTAGATCCTTCTGCATTCTTTCAATCCTACACGCTGGCCAAATACAAGAAGGACATTAAAGATTGGGGTAAAGCTACGACTTCAGAGGATTTTATCCGTGTCCTCCATAATATCAATGCTCCCAAGGCAGCTTTTGTAGAGATAGGAATAGCGTGCTCAGAAGAATTACTTCCGATGTTTGAGAAGAACCACCCAGGAAAGGATCAACCTCGGAACGCGGTAGAAGCGGCCAAAGCTTGGCTCAAGAACCAGACAACAGCTAATGCCAAAGCTGCCCGTTTTGCAGCAGTTGAGGCTCGGGAATTTGCTTCCGATAGCTGGGCGACTGATGCTATGGCTGCTTGTGTCGCTTCGGCTGCTTCTGAAGCCGCTGCTGCCGCTGCTCATGCTCCTACTCCTTCTGCTTCTGGCCCTAGCTACTCTGCTGTTGCTGCCGGGGGTTCTATCTACTATGCCATGAGGGTCGGTCTTTCTTCCCAGAGCGCAGCCAATATCGTTAAGGAAGTGGGAAAGAGATATATCTGGTTCTTGAACCAAGATGGGATAAGCAGCGTGGCTGAAACAGCCGTGGCCAACTTGCTGGACGAAGCCTTAGATCCTGCCGAGTTTGTTAAGTCCTACACCCTTGACAAATACAGCGATGAGATTGAAACGTGGAACAAAGCTACCACTACAACGGCTCTTATCAACGTATTGAAATCTCTTAAATCTCCTGGTGCAGCCTTCGTAGAGATTAGTGCAGCTCTCGCAGAAGAAGTCCTCCCGGTATTTGAAAAAGCGGCACCTAATGATCTCCGGCCTCGGAAAGCTGTAGAGGTCGCAAAAGACTGGCTTAAGGGCAGGGCAACAGGTGATGCCGATGCTCTCAGTGGCGCTGCTCTGGCCGCTTACGAGGTTCTTACCAGAGCTGCGACTGCGGCTTTTGATATTGAGTCTACCTGGGCCGCTGTTCAAGCCGCCGATCAGGCCGCTGCCGCTGCTCGGGCTGCTGCTTGGACCGCTAACGTTGTAAGCAACAACAACATTAATGCCGATGCCAGGGACGTGGCTAACGTGGTTTTTTATTCTGTCAGGGCAGGCCTCCATAACCGGCACGTGATGAGCATCGTCAAGAAGGTGGGCGAGAAATACTTTTCGTTCTTAAGCCGGGGCTCGAAAAAAAGGCAGCCAAAAGCCACTCCAGGCAAGTTGCCCGAAGATAACGCCGATCAGTCCATACTCTATCATTTGGCAGACGTGGCTAAGTATTCTGACAGGTGGCATGCTTACGTATTAAATTCTGCCGGGGAAAAGATCTATTTGACGCCAGACAGCACGCTTACTAAAGATCCAATCCTGTGGACGACGCAACAGCGCGCGCGGGTGATAGGTAGCCATTACTGGCAAAGTGTACAGTGGGAGCGCGTTCCCTATGATATCGCAAAGTCCAGCGAAGAAAGTGGTGGGGTGTAATTAGTATGCAGATGAACGCGGAGCACATAGTAGGCACTTTGATCGGTGAAGGCGAGAGCGATGATTCCCGTCTTCTGCGCGATATTGCCAAGGTGGGGATGGATACACCCTGGCTGGCCGCGAGGAGAGCCTGGGATAATGCCGATCCACCGGATAAGGCCTGGACTGCCGTGTTTAACGCCATTGGATTTATCGGTGGCCGTGCTGATTACATGGCCGTCATGTTGAATCGCCTTGAGCGCGAGGCTCGCACACGGGGTATAGATTTTGGGGAAATGTGGCCACAGGTTGATCTACACCTATCGGCTGCCTCTATTCCAACGGACATTCGAGACATAGTACATCGTATCTGGTTTGGAATGAAGCCAGGTGGCATCCGTGAGAGCGATGACATTTTTACAGACGTCGCCCGAGTTGGCGCGAGTTCTCCCTACGCCGTTGCAAGGCGGGCGTGGGATCGAGAGATAAGCTATGGCAGTGGTGAGAATCCCTGGCGGGCCGTGTTCTTTGTCCTCGGATACCGAAACGATCTGGCCCACGACATAGCTGACGAGTTTGTTACTGCTGCGGAGGATGTGGAGCAGCGTTCACAGGAAGAGGGCGTAGAGCCAGGCGCAGCACAAAGATACCGTGACGAGACGTGGGGGCAGGTGCTGGAAGGAGAGCTTGCGCTGTTGCAGATGAAGCCCGCCGAAATGGACGCGATACACAGGCTTTGGAATAACCTGAATTTAGGCACGCGCCGGGAGATACCCGAATCTGACGACATCCAGGCGGATGTGGTTAAGGCTGCCCTAAATTCGCCTGACGCTATTGTGCGTCGTGCATGGAGAAAGGGAATGAGCGCGAAGGAGGCCACTACCAGTGACTATGACTTGCCAAAGAACTATTTTGGGTGGTTCGAAGTGATCAAAGCGCTCGGCCATACTAATTCCACGGTGGCCCTACAGCTCGCCCGATTGCAAAAATTGGATGTAAAAGGGCGCGCCTCATGGATGGACGCTTATCACTGGCTCCAAGGCATCGTTCCAACACCGGCTTATATGCAAGCTCTTCAGCGCCTGTACAATGGCACCCTGTCAGAGAGTGAAGAGATCCCCGAACCTGACGAGGATATCATGCGGGATATATCGAGGCTCGCCATGAATCCGGTCCATGCAATTATCGATGCCATAAAGCGGGGCATCTCTTACAGCCGGACATTTCCGCACACGGGTGACTATACCTGGGATCTGGAGGTTAAGGTTGAGAAACCTGACATGATAGATCAAATGCCCGATATGCCTCGGATGATCATTATTAGGGCTAAGCAATATGTAGGGGATGGGCCGGTGAGCCAAGCTGCTGTGGGTGGCTATTTTTGGATGAAGGCTGATTGGGCTGATGCCCTAAAAACCCCTCTTACCAGTCTTATAAAGGCGGCAGGCAGGGGCCATCTTTTTGGTAACAGGGTCATGAAAGCCTACGAAGAGTGTACTAGCGTTCGGTATACCCGCCCGATCAAGTATGGAAAAGGTGGAAGGGCACAGAAAAATATCTACGGTCAGGGAATCTACGCCTACTACCGCTAAAGGGGCCGATCTACAAATAATTTAAGATTCTTGTTGACGCCGAGTCTGCGCTCTGCTAAAGTCGGCGCATGAAAGAAACGTGCACAAGGACAGTAGAGCTTAAGCTCGTTCAGGAACGTCCGAGTCGTTATACCTGGGGCAAAGTTACGGCCATCCACACCATTGGGCCATACTCGATAATCGAATTTCAACAGTGGACGGTCAGGGGCTGCACTGTTAATGTAGGCGAGACTGACTTCCGACCTTCGGCTGCTCGATTCGATCCTTACTACAACGGCAAGCGCATGGGCGCGTGCTGGCGCACGCTGGAACACGCCCTTCTGCACCTGATATCCTACCGTGCCACGAGCAGCACGGGCGAGCAGGCTGTCGAATTCGCGGCTCGCGTTCTTAATCTCCGCTTGCCTTAAATTCTATGGACACGTCTAAAAGTGCAATCCCCATGGATATCAGTGAACCAAGCGGTATGGCAGCGGCTGTCGAGTGGCAGCGCAGGCATCTTAGCACGCTCAAAGAAGGTGCCACCTGGGTTATTCCACGCAGTGGCACTATCCTGAGGGTCAGCCACGAAGCGAAAACGATCACGTGCCTGATCAGTTTGCTGCCTGATCCGAGCCTGGAACTCGTCACAAAAGCCATGGGATGGAAGTTCATCAACAGTTAACCTCAACACCATAATATCGAAAAACATGAATAAGCCCTTTACATCTTGTCAGCGCCGTAGTATTCTTCGCCTTGTCAACAGCCTGGAGCGCGAGCTTCAGTCGTCGCACAACTTCGACATCCGGGGTAGTGTCAAGCCAGTCTTGCGGGGTGTCTTGCAGGACAGGCGGATGAGCCCGGCACGGAGCAGAACTCGCCGTTAAAACATGAAAATAGACAGCGTGGTTAGCCTTATCCGATTATGAATGAATGGATTGTATACCAACCGTTGCGGACGCGCGAAAAAGCGTTTCACGACATTAAACTGCGAGATGGCGCAGTAATCGAATGCTGCTGGCCCAACGCCGACGCCTGGACGCCGATGGACGGCAAACACTCGGGCAAGTCCATCAAGGACTATCGGGTCACCCACATCCGGCGCTGTGAGCACCCGATGGACAGGGATGCCTTGCTCCTCAATAAAGGTGATCGCGTCAGGGTTTGTAACAACCCTCTGTGCGGCCATAACGGTGGGATCACCGGCACCGTGGACATCATTGGCTACTTCGTGGATTCGTCAGAGCCCAACACTCGGATGGCGACTGTGATGAAAGATGGTGGTGGAATGGTCGGCCCGTTCCGGCTTAACGAATTGACCCGCATAACTGAAATCGCTCCGGCTACTGGGGTGTAATCTACAGGCATTATGGAAAAGAAAGCTAAAATTTGGGTAACGAAGTATGCACTGACCAAGGGCATACTGGAGATCGAGGAGGCTATCCTGGATGAAAGTAATCCTCGCGTAGCAAAGTACACCGACGCGCGTGGATACCTGATCTTTTACTACGGCGATGACTGGCACTTGAGCCTGGAAGCGGCCATTTGCCACGCGCGTGCAATGCTCGAAAAGTCCATCGCAAATCTTAAGCGCAGGGTACTCAGGTTGTCCAAACTGTCTCAGTTGTCTGAGGGGCAGTTCAAAGTGATGAAGCACCCGTAAGCATGCACCACAGCTTAGTGTGCCCGGCCTGCGGAAAGGCTCAATTCTTTGAGTTTGGGGATGCTGAGAAGGTCTGCCAATACGAGGGCTGCGTGGGCAACGTCATCAAGATCGTCTACAACGAGGCGCTGCTCCGGCAGGTGATATCGGATCTCCAGGCTGAGGTAAAACGTCTTCAGCCTGCGCCCAGGCGAACGGGGCGGAAGCCACCCGAGATCCAAAGGGTTAACGGAGGGTGGGTCGTGGTTCCACAAATAACTTAAGATTTTTGTTGCAATCAACTGCCAGCTATGCCATACTGCCACTCATGAATATGAAGACATTGCGAGTTTCAACCGAAGTCAGGGCTGCCATCCGTAACTCTTTGATCAGGGTCGGGCAGGTTTTTCCGCCCAAGCACCCGATCAGCAAAGAGGCCTATGCCGAGTATAAGAGGGTCATGGAAATCCTCGAAGGCACCTGGGTAACAGGCAAGAATTATTTCGATTTTCCTTTCCACGTTCAATTGCACAGGGTGCTTAAAAGGGTGGTGACAACCGGTGAGGTTCCTCTTCGGGTTCAGACCTACCAGGAGTTTTTAACTCCCACCGATTTGGCAGATAAAATGGCGGCATTGGCTATCGGACAACTCGCTTCCATTGATCTCATTCACCCTAACAAGGCTATGGTCCTGGAACCGAGCGCGGGTCGCGGTGCTATTATCGATGCCTTGCTGAGGCGTTCTGAGATCCCCTGGAACTGGGAAATAAACGCTGTCGAAATTCAAGGGAGAAACGCCCGCGCTATCACGGATGACCCCCGAGTCTATGTCGTCAATGGTGATTTTTTGGATCAAAGACCTGCATGCGGTCGATATGATGCCGTGCTGATGAATCCTCCCTTCGCCCGCAATGCGTGGTTGCTCCACCTGGAGCATGCCATCAAGTTCCTGGGAAAGAACGGCTTCCTTATCGCCGTCGTGCCGAGCACCGCGAATTTGCCTGCGCTTACTTTCATCGAGGACAAGTCTAACGTTTGCATCATACCCGTCCCACAGTTCTCGTTCGAGGGGACCAATGCCAAGGTTAGCATTCTGACCGTAGGCATCAAGCCGGATATCGCCGCGTGCTATTTCAGCGTGCCGAAGGAGGTTACTGAATTCAACGCGCCAGATCCCAAAACTCCAAGCCGCTACATCAAGTCCATCCGTAATCACCTTGTCAAAGCACTCTCGGAATTGGCTGCTCTGGAGGATGAGCTGAGGTCCAAGGAGGAAGAGCTGCCGAATGGCCGGATAGACTTCAAAAAGGCGATATCGAATATTTTCTCGCTTTACGGAGAGGCAGTTAAGAAAGGGGGCAAGCTGCCCAAAGATCAGGTGCAGGCGCTGATGAGCGATTTGTTCGCGATCTATCGGAGGGAAACGGGTGAGCCCAGTGCGAATGTGGTTAAATTGCGCACGCTCTGCAAATGGGCCGTTACGCGAGGGCTCACTACCGACGACGAGGCTGTGCAGTTGATGGCAGCCTATGACTAGGGATTATTTTGTCTACATTTTGGAGTGTCGCGATGGCACCCTTTACACGGGCATCACGACAGACGTGAATCGGCGGGTGCAGGAGCACAACACGTCCAGGCGCGGGGCAAGATACACCCGTTACCGCCGACCGGTTAAGCTGCTATGGAACAGCCAGGCCGTGGATCTGTCTTCTGCCTTGCGTGCAGAGGCGGGTATCAAGAAGAAAACAAGAGCACAAAAATTAGAGCATATCACGAATTATGAAAAAAGCGTTTACACTGATTGAGCTGTTGATAGCCATCGTAATTGTCGTAATCTTCTGCGCCCTTATGGTGCCCATCTTCGGAGGGGGTAATGTATCGGACGGTGCCCGCGTGGGATGCGTCGGCAAGTTCGCCAACAAAGGTGTCATGGTAAAGTCCTGGGAGGGCGAGCTGATCATGGGAGGCACCAAGGGATCTTCAGACGGGGATGGTGGCCTGTCCCTGGTCGCCAATGTGTGGGAATTCACCGTTATGGACAACGGGATCGCGGAGCAGATCAATATGCTTCTGGACACCGGCCACCGGGCCAAGTTTTTCTACCACCAGTCGTTTTTCTACAACCCCTTTGTTCGTGATACCGCCTATACCGTGTGGAAGGTTGAAGACCTGCAACCGACTAATTCCCTCCGGCACGGATTTTAGATGAAAGGCTGCCATGACAATACTACAAGCATTTTACCAGGTCATGTGGTGCATACTGGTTGCACTCCCGTTTCTTTTGCCAGCCGCAGGCATCGTGTGGGGATTTTGCATAATTATTGAGGGCATAACCCGCCCAGGCCTGGTCAGGATTATGCTAGGGTGCGCCCTTGTGGCCATCATGCTCATCGCTATGACTACGCTAATCCACTGGTCTACCTCGTGCGGCATTGATTTTACCAGTTACTCGACTTGGAAAGAAACAACAACTTTGGGCGTTCGTTAGGAGATTAGACTATGATGAAGAATGTTTTACAGCCCTGGGTGTGGGAATTGACACTCATGCAACAATCGGTTCTTATCGCTGCTGTCCGTGGGCCGGATGGCTTGCGTAAAGACCATTCCTCAAAGCTTCTGTGCCGATGGCTTCGGAGGAGTTTCATGCTCTCGGCTTTTGATGGCAAGGCGCTGAATGCCCCGGATCTCGCGGGCGGTGGAAGTTTTACGGGGCCAAGCCTGGCGATTCAGGACTATGGCTTGCCGTGTATCGCCAAAGCCAAACAAACAGGCGTGCCCGTATGGCATGTCGCGATGATGATCCAGGTGCAGAAATATCTGAAGCTTGTGGATGAGATGCCCCACCACTTTCAACTGCATTTTATGCACGCCGCAGAAATCCTGGGGTACAAGCACCCTGACTGGGATATCCGCAAATTCTGGAAGGAAACCTACCTGATGATTGTGAACGACGCCCATTTGCGCCCCGAGCCCGAGGCCGACATGGACCAGCGCTTGGGCGACAGCGAAAGCCAGTGGCGTAGCGCTGAAATAGTTACGGCTGATCCTCCTGCGAAAGTGGGAATATGCCAGGACGAAAAGGAACAGGCTGAAATGGTTGGAAGAGCGCTACTTGAGAAAACGCGAGCCGCGACGGAGTCGCTCAAGAGGGAACGGATCGTGGCGGAGCTGCGTGAGAAAAAGGAAACGGTGCAACCCACCCAGCCCTGGTGGATGGCGAAAGTGGCAGAGGGTGAGGATTTCATCATTGTTGAGGCTGTTTGTGACCGGTTCATCGTCGTTGGCTTTCGCAAGGACAGCCCGAGGTTTAATTACCTGGGTGATTATTCCTCAATGGGGACCGCTTGTGGGGCGGTGGATCGCCTATACAATAAAGTGCGTGAGATAAGCGTTACGGAATCTTACGCGGAACTGGGAGCATCCCGCCACGTATGAAATGGATCATTGCCCTCCTCGCTGTGGCCCTGCTCGCTGGCTGTGCGTCGGACGGCAACTGGGGTGTAATGAACAACACTCGTTACACCCTTCAGGTTGTCCAGGATGGCGCGCCGGTCGCCCGCGTCGAGCCCGGCGAAACGGTTGTCCTGAAAAAGCGGGTATGGGTGCGTTATTCCAGCGTGTGCGTGTCGGCATACCAGCAGAATTTGTACATGGGAGGCAACTCTTACACGTTCTATTGGGAGAGAGCCTACATGTGGCAGGTTGACAACGTTAACAGACCAGGAGATGTGAGATGAACATTATAGAAGAAATATCCAAGTTAGACAGTGAAGATTTAATTGAGGTTAGACGCGAAAAACCGGGAGGGAAATTCATCGTATCCATCATAACTGGGTATTACAAGGGATCGATTACCAGTGACGTGATCGGGACCGCCGATACCACCATAGCGGGAATATCCCTGGCCAGTAAGCGCTATCACGGGAATAGGCCCAGGTGTATTCATGCTACGACAGACTACGCTATGGTTGCTTTCAAAACTGCGCCTATTAATAAGTACCTGTGCCACGTCTATTACGAGGGCGGCAATGGCCATAATGGCCGACATATTTATGCAGAGAACCCCAACGAGGCATTCAGGCTTCTGCTTCATGAGATCACTGATGACGTGGAGCCGGGGAAAAAGGACAATCCCCGCTACCCACGTAAGCAGATAGACTCCATCCTCATCGAGGCATATCGCCCACTTTTACCCGGTCAACACCCTGATACGCCCCGATTAGTTTATGCGGTGCTGTCCGGTAAAGCCAAGCGCAGCGATGGTGCTGTCGTGTGGGAATCTCAGACTATTTCCGAAGACGGTGCACCGGATGGCGCGTGGGCCGAGGCATTCGCTAAATCCCAATGTGGCGACTCTGCCGGAATGAAGGCGGTTACAACTGGTGTAACCACATTCGGATTCACGGGCACGATGGTTCCCAGTAATGATCCTCGATCATAATGATCCCCGAGCATAACAACTGATTTTTGTATGAGGTCCAAGGACAAGTCATCACGAGGCGCAGAAGGCCTGCGGATCTTGCACAAGACTTCTGACGGTGAAGGCAGCGCGCGGAGGCGCAAGAAATCTCTTGCGCGCGTCCCGTCGATATCGTTTAACGAACTGGTCGAGGCCACCTACCAGGCTGCTAGCCAGGAAAAGGCGGGGTGGAAAACGCTGGCGGTCGAGAAGACTGTCAGTGCGTCAGGACACGTCAGGCGCAAGGCGGTCAATTACACCCGAGACACCAAGTCAAGGCTGCTGCCTAAGCTGACCGGCAGGGATGGACCCCTATTCATCCTTAACCGGGCTCTGGGTCTGTCAGAGATTAACCAGGGCCTGCTGAAGATCAACTCTGGGGATCTCGGGTTTGAAGGAATACCCTGTACTGTGCACTTGCCCCAGGTCAACCAAACGATAGAGACGCTTATTAAGCCAGAGTATCGCTTTACCAAGGGATTCAGAAATTCACCGCATCTTGCTGCCGCAGTTTCCGGCAAAAAGCGCATGATGATGACAGAGCTTGGCTCAGACGACGACAAACCCCAGCTTCAGATCACATTCTACTGACAAAAATATGGAGCGGCACAAGACCGAATATATGACGTGGTATGAAATTCTGTGGTGCAGGCTAACACACCGTAAATACCACCAGGACTACTCGGCGGAAGGCCACACTCATTATTGGCGCTGCCACCAGTGCAATCGGCACTTCACTACTTGTCCTCGCATAAAAAATATAAAATAAGTTGTTGCATTCTCCCGGCTGTTGTGCAATAATCGGGCACGATTATGGAATACTCATATGTCATAGGCCCGAATCCTTACGATAACGCGATGGCCTGGCGGCAGAAAGGAAACGGCATTTGGAACACCAAAGCCGACTGTTTGCAGTCCGCTCTCGAAGCCATTTTCGACTCCATGTCAGTTCCTGCGGAACTCACAGGTCGCCACTACGGCCAACCATTCGTGGAGGGTGTCAGCCTTCCACTCCCAGACGAAGAGGTAATCCAAGTGTGGAGCACAGATCCTGTGGCTACCGCTAATCGTGCCAAGATGGAAGCATCAGGATGGGATCATATCCCGCACTGGGATGACAAATCCATGACAATAGGTGGGTTGCATTGCGAAATTCCTGTCACGGATATTGAAAAGTATCTGCGCCCCAAGCACCATCTGCTGACCGGTGCAAGTAGCGAGGATTCTGCGAAAGCGGTCAGCTCTATCGGAGCAAATGTTCAGGAATTTGCAGTGCATAAGCACGAACTGATGGCTCAGGTCACAGATCAGCAGTGGGCTGTAACTGTGCAGCAGTGGGAGCTTGAAAGAGTTCAAGAAAAGCTCGCGAATCAAATAGCTGAAGTGCGCGAGAAAATGCACATGGCAGATACCTATCTCCATGGCATCAAGAGCAAGGTGCAGCTCTTCCGGGGTGAGCGGGGCACAGGTCCGTATCATGTCTACCAGCAGCGCCAGTTTCTCAACCGGGAGGTCGGCCTCCTGGCCAACTTGACCAAGTTTGATTTCCAGAACATGGAGCAGCTCGATGAGTGGCTCGTGAAAGAGGGCAGGTTGTTTAAGATGCTCCCGTTTGAACGCACGATCCTGGTGACGCGCATTCGTGACACTGAAAAGAACTACGGTAACGCGTTTTCCAATTACTATTTCAACATCGAGAACAGGGTTAGTGTCATCTGGATTCGCGACGGCAAAAACGTCTACAGGGTCAACGTGGATATCGACTTCGACAACTGCGTGTTTCCCAGTGGGGATGAGTCCGATAAGATGATCCGTTACGTTGTGAATTACGTCTTTGATGAGATCTACAAACGTCGCACGACGGATAGCTTGGATCGGCCAATCTCTAAGGAGCCCGAGGGCCAGATCAAAAAGAATGCACTCGAAGAGGAATTCCCCTACAATACCCACACCAAGTTTCCGGCGCGCTTCAGATGTGTCGAGGAGTGGATGGATTCAGAAGATTACACGACGAAGCTGTCTGTGGAAATTGCCAAGTCGTGCAACGCCTATCTTACACAGGCCAACCGCCGCAGGATGAAGTTCGTGCTCCTGCTCCAGGGAATTGTGGATACGACTGATTTTCTGGATATTCCAAAGGGCGCAAATCTCTTCGATTCGCAGGTGGCTGCCACATACTTCACGCTGCTGAACGATTACACTCATGCGCTGCCGGATGGCTACGCACGGGATCTAATCGCAGCAGTTACTGAAGCTGGCCAGCTTCGCATCGGGGATACCATTATCGCGTATGATGCCGACTTCGAAGAAGATCCCGATCAACATCACAGGTTAATGAGCCGTAGGTCTACGCAATGGCGATTTTACAAAATCGTCAGCCTGAAGGACGGCATAAAGGTCATGCACCACTTTCGTGCCAAACGCTGGCCCAATCTTCCCGTCAAGGTGCAAAAGATGGTGACCGTTGGGAAGCAGCCATTCATTCGTGCCAACATTACCCAGGACATGGTCAACATGCTCCTGGATGACCGTGAATGGAAGCTGAACAATTCCGAAATTGTTCCCCTGCTGGCACAGTGGCCATACGTGCAGGAACAGTACAAAGACGCTGTTAATTTTACCCCTTTAAAACTCAAAACCCCGGAAGGAGACGACTATGCCAGCTAATCAAGCCCTTGTTAAGTCTGAGAGTGAGAGCGTGGACGCGTTCTTCAACTGCACGCCAGTTATCACTGATTGGGAGTGGGTATATGCCAACCTGGACAAGGTCAGGATCGCTGACCTGATCGACACCATCAAGTCCATGGAACCGCTCAAGGTCGGTGATCAGAACGAGCATGTTATCTGGATACAGCAGCAGACGCTGCGCCTGGCTCTGCGCCACAACGCTGACTTGCCGCTCAAGGGTCATACGTGCCCGACGTGTGGCAAGAACCTGGCAGATCCAGTTTTAGAGCAGTGCCTGCCTTGTGCCGAGTGGGAACGCCAGATGCCCTACGTGGGAGGCCGAGGAAGTTGCTCCTATTTCGCCCCCAAGTACGATGTGGATTCGCACACCTGGGGAATTATCTACTACATGGGACACCACGACACCAGCCTTTTGACGTGGGTTGCCAAGGGTTTTAACAGCCGGACTACAGCCTGGTTAGCCCTGTATCCTCTTAAGCTGTATGGCAAATGGCTGGAGCGCCGGTACCTGGGTGTGGGCAATTTCTACAGCGTGTACTGCGAAATGGTGGATGTGTCCTACCTCGTGAAGAATAAAGATAAGATTCCATTTGACCCGGCTGCCTTCGAAGTATACCTTCGTAACTCCATCGCGGAGCACATGCAGCAAAACCACGATATCCTGAGTTGGACAACCCGAAACGCAGTCAGAGACTATGCACGCCAAAACAATTCTTAGTCTGCTCATCGCCGCCGCGCTGATCGGCTGCACGTTACCCAAGAATGCAGCCGTGACCCGGCCTAAAGCGACGACAGCGGTGAGAGCCCACATAATAGTATCTCCGCCGTCTGCCCCCGGATCAGGCGAATTAATGTCTACGAAAACATTGGCAGCCACACCGGCCTATACCCTGCCTACGCCTGCCGATGTCGTGATGGAACTGAGGGGTACTAATCTCGTGCTATCCTGGCCCATTAGCATGTCGAATTACTCCGTAATATACAGCCCGCACGCCTATGCTGATCTGCGGATGTGGTCTATATTACCTCGTGAAGGAAGCACCGTGACTCCGAACGATACGCGTCTCTCGGTAGTGATTACGAATAGTTTTCCACGGTGCCTTTTCGCCCTCGTTAAGCCGATACCTGGCTATATTACGCTGTATTGGAGCTACGATTTTGAGGCGTGCCCGGAGGTCACTTCTTTTGTTCTCTATCAGGGAAGCAAAAGTCGCTGCTATACGAATACGATGCTTTTAGACTATAAGTGCCAGTGGTGTCAGATCCCCGTGCTCAGCGATACAAACTATTACGCGCTTACAGCCCGGAGCGGGTCAGGCCTTGAGAGTAACTATTCGGAAGAAGCCTGCTATGTCGCGTCAACAAACAAGTAGAATTAAACCTGGGGAGGTCGCCTGTGCAATGTGCAAGAAAGTGCACCTACGGCGCACCGGGGTTGCTAACGTAAAAGCCCCAATCTGCCAGGAGTGTGCAGATCGTTATGCAGGGATCACAGACGATAATACCCCTAAGGATAAGGTAAGAGTAAAAATCGGTAACTGGAAATAACTATGAATACGACTAATGCCAAAAATCCTGATGTGTCGCAGCCGAATGAATCAAGCGCCGAATTTCATCCGTCCTACGGCATGGTTCAGGTGTCTCGCTTTCAGGGCAACAACGTGCAGTCTTTTTTCGGGTCATCTACCCGCCAATTTTCGGGTATCACCCTCACCATTCGGCGGGCCTCCAGACGTTACCACGATGGCAGCGAATGGTATACGGGTGAACACGAACTGATTGAAGTCCTTCTTACCGAAAGTCAGTTTATCCAGATGATAGCGTCAATGGGCCAAGGGAGCGGGGCTCCCTGCACAATTTCGGATGTTAACCTGGAGGAGCTGAAAAAGATCGTAGTAAGTGGCAGCTCACATCCGCGCGTGCCTGCGTGCCCTGCGTGCGCAAAGAACAGCCTTCGGGGGCGTATCGAAAATGAATTTAGCCACGCCATGGCGGAGGTTAGTAAGGCTGTTTCCAAGCTTATGGGGCAGGCTGAAGCACTCCAGGGTAAGCCGACAATAAACAGGGCTGATCGTGCTGTTTTCCTAAACACAGCTCAGGATATACGGCGAAAAATTGACGATTACATCCCGTATATCCAAAGCCAATTCAGTGCAGCGTTGGACAGCACGCTCTCCAACGTTAAGGCAGATCTCCAGGGATACGTGGAAGCGCTGGTGCACGACGCTGGGATTGAGGCACTCCGACCTTCAATAGATCAGGCCGTCCCTAACCTGGATGAGATGGGTGCATCAAATCCCGAACTGGGGCCTAGCGCTGGCCAGGTGATTACAACCAAGGGGTAAGCTTATGGAGCTGAAGTGTGAAAAATGTGGCAAGGTGGCTACGTTTAATTCCGAAAAAGAGGCGTTCAATGCGGGGTGGGACTTCAAGCCCATGTGCCCGGTTACGACGTGTAGCGAGTGCCCGTCTGCACCGCTGCTATTTCCAGCCGAAGACAATGACAAACGAAAGGATGAGCATGAGTGAGGAAATGAAGGATCAAGAAGTGGTGCGTGGACCAACAAATACCGCGTCCTCCATCGAGGATATGAGCGAGATTGCGGAGGCATTCAAATTCAACTACGTGCCAGACAAAGAGCAGGTCGAAGCGTGTTCTTACCTGGGGCACCTGGCAAAGCTTCTGGCAAAGGAAATCGGGCGGGTTGTGCCCGATGGCAAGCACCGGGTTGTGGCCATTAACAATGTTCTCGGGGCAGTTCTGTGGGCACACCAGGGTATTTTGTCCCAGCGCAAGGTAGAGTTTGTGGCGGTAGGCCCCACGCCTTGCTGCGAGCGCGACCGGGATAAGGATGGCAATTGCGACCGGCATCCGGCGTGAAATCTATCCCAAGAATTTTGGAAAGCGTGTGGGTGCCGATAGCCGTGGGGGTAGTGCTCCTCATCGTTTGGTTAGTGGAGTGCTATTGGCTTCAGCGCCCACCTTCCTACAAACGAGAGGAAAAATGAAGACGGGTCTGCTAACAATTTTACTTATGGGGCTGATTATTATTCCATCCGGGTGCACGACTACGAATCGTGGATTTAACAACCCAATCGACAATTTTGACAAGGTAGACGACAAAGTGTTGCGGGGTGCCCAGCCAAACGTGATCGGCTTGGGAAATCTCAAGGCCGAAGGCGTAACCGATATCGTGTGCTTGCGCGAGGAGGACTACTGGCAGAAAGAACCTGCCCTTTGTGCAGACCTGGGTATCGAGTTTCATCACATTCCGCTGAACCCCATGCGGGCACCGGCCCAGGAAACCGTAAAGGAAGTTCTCAAAGTCATTAAGAATGCCAAGGGAAAGGTATTCATCCATTGCCAGTTTGGGTGTGATCGAACGGGTGTGGTCGTCGCAATTTATCGCATCGTGAATGGAGAGAAAAATAAAGTGGCTCTCGACGATGCCATGAAGCATGGTATGTCCTCCTGGGAGATCGGCATGCAGGAGCTTATTAAACATGCAAAACCAGAGAACTTTACTGAATGAACCCCCTAATTGCACATCCGCTTATGAACGTAACTAAAACTGTAGGTAACACGTCGGCGCAGGACACTAAGGCCAATGTCGCCGACGTAAAGATTGTCGGCGACGGCGATATGTTTCAACTGCTCTGCAAGGCCAGCAGCAAATGCGAAGGGTGGATGAAATCCACAAAGGCCATGGAAATCCCTGGCGTGGGATGCGTCGTGCAGGTCACTACGCAGCAGGGGAGGCATGTGGCCGAAGCCGTTACATTTGTCCCCGGTGTCGTCATTACTGTGGATGCAAACGGTGTCCGAAGGCTGGTTAAGGCGGAGTAGCACTACGTGGCATTACGCCGTGTTGACAACCTGTAGCATGTTTGATAAATTACCCAGTATGAATCCGTCGCGAATAACAACTCCGTTAGACAAGCAGATCGATGAGTGGTGGTTCAAGTACATGGACCGGCCACTCAAATGGCGCGTTTTTCTTCATCGAACGCGTGACATTGAGAGGGAAAATCACGGCAAATTTGAGTCGCACTTCTACGCTGTGCCAGATCCAAAAAGCCTGAAAAAGCTTGAGCTGGATACCTTTCCTACAGAGCGCATCGAGGCCCCAACTTTCGAGGAATTGCGCGCTAAGGTCACAGCACTTATCAACTCTTGGCTCAACGCAACGTGGGAGAAGGTCATTGTCGTATTCCTGGAAGAGTCCAGGGCGTGGCCGAATCTGGACAATACACGTATGATCAATGATCACAACGTCGTGAAGTTTGACTTTGTCGTGTGCCACAGGTCCAGAGACGGGCAGTTTTGGAAGAAGCCTGAAAACACCTATGTTTCTCGGAGAATTGGCGATATGATCTGCACGACAGGGGAAACGGGGTCATTCCAGGCGCTCGTCTATTCCGAGGAGTTGCTAGCGTCTCTCAACGGCCTCAGCGAAAAGCTTAAAGTTTTGGCGTGCGGATTGCGCGAGCTGGTATTTAAACGGCCTGAAGATTTCATACGGTGGTTCAGTGGCCCTATTCAGCTTCTGCCTACGGCCACAGTCGCATTCACTGCTCCACCCGTATCTACACCCGCATCCACATGAGCTTTCAGCTTATCCAAACCCCAGAAGAGGCGCAGCAGGTCGTGAAGGATATCGCTGGCTGGAGGCCTACCTCGGGTGGCAACAAAGATCCTGAGCGCCATTATTACCGTAATGCGCTGGCGATGGCGCTCAAGGGATTCGTTCCTACCCGGAGTCGTAGTGTAGTAGTTGCGCGGTATGACGAAGACCGGTCCTGGCTGAGCGAGCTTAAAGTTCAACAGGTCCACGTCTATAACAAGGGGAACGACGGCTTTGGAACGAAGCTTCCCAACAAAGGGAGGGAAGCCCACACATATTTCAAGCACATTGCAGACAACTACGACAACTTGACAGATGTCGTATTCTTCCTCCAGGGGTGGCCCCTTGACAGGAGTGCAGGCGTAATAGATGGTGTTAATAACCTTAGCAGCTTCGATTTTGTCGAGTTCGGCATCGATATCCTGGAGACCGGAGAGGTTCAAGAGCCCATGATCTCGTTTTGGGAAGTGATTTTCAACGGGCCATGCCCAAGGAAACCGTGGGTATTCCGAGCCAATAGCCAGTTTGGTGTTAGCCGCGAGCGCATTCAGCAACGACCGCGCCGGTTCTACCACGATTGTTTGGCTGCCTGCGAAGCAGGATTACCAAGTGTAAAGGCCGAGAGTATGCCTTACCTGTTTGAGCAAGTGTGGAATTATGTATTTGCCCCGAGGTCGCTATGCAATAACGCCGACTGAGATCGCTTTGCCAAGCGTGCGCTCGCATCTGGAAAGGATTTTGGCTAAGCGGGTTCACGAGGCCATAAACAAAGTAAGCCATGAATACGCTTACGAAGTTATCTGCACATCGGTATTGCATGGCATGATGCTTAAAATAACGCAGGAGATCGCCGGTATTGCACATGATTTAGATCTTTACGAGCCTATTAACGCGGCGTACGAGGAATGTGGCCCAGGGGGTAAGGCCCTGGTGATTACGTACAAAGGGAAGACCATCGGATATGCGCTTTTAACACTGTAAGCGCGGAATTAACACTTATGATAGCTTGTATTTGCGGAGGATTTGAACTCTTGCTGCTTGTTCCACTGGTCGGATGGGTTACACACTTGTTCCGCAGGAAGTGCTGCAAGAAGTCCTGCCAGTGTAAATGCCACGAGAAAGGAATTAAATGAATAAGGAAAATGATGAGCTGCTGTGCGAGCGATATCCGAAGATTTTCGCTGATCGGCGAGCGGACATGCGCACTACGTGCATGTGCTGGGGATTCGAATGCGGAAACGGGTGGATGTGGCTGATCGACCAGTTGTGCAAAGCTCTCCAGGACAGAATCGATAATACCTCTCCTCATCCTCCCCAGGTTATCGCCGCGCAGGTGAAGGAGAAGTTTGGTAGCCTGCGCTTTTACATTTCCGGTGGTGATGAGGGGGCGCAAGGAATGATAGATCTGGCCGAGCACATGTCCATCAATATTTGCGAAGCGTGCGGATCTATCAAAAACGTGGGCCGCACTTCGGGATGGATTTCTGTCAGGTGTGAAGATTGTGCCAAGGCGGAGGGCATAATGGACCGGTGGAAATCCAACGAGGAGTGGGCCAAATACGCGGCAGCACGCGAGCTTCAAGAGAAAGCTGCGGCTAAAAAGGCAGCATCCGCTATTGACACAACGAAATAATTCGGGTAGGATCTGCCCATGAATACGAGTCTGGCAACTTTTCAATTCGGACTTAACAGTGACTCGGTATTCATGCGGGTGCGCCAAGCGCCCAGGGTCTCGCGACTAAATCGGAAGTGGCTCCGGGTCAAAGGTGTGTTGTGCACCTTAATTGTTGGCTACTCCTTTGCCTTGGCAGACCGGCAGAGACAGCAATCTGCCGGTCAATTTTCCCACTCTAACCTGAGTGGGCGTTAGCAGAAAACAAGGGAGAGACCGTCGTTAGCTGGCCATTTGGTCGGTGCGGTCTCTCCCTTTTTACCACGAAAAAATTGCACATGAATAGGCCGATCCCAACGAAGAGGCAAGCACTCTACGACTACGACACTTCCAGGGCAGCGCACAATCAGCAGAAATCGCGCGACCCAAGAGCGGCACTGACGCCGGTCATGGTCACTTCCGTAGGTAGGAAATACTTTTCGTGCACCGTGCAAGGATTTCCCATCGGGAAAACCCACACAACCCTGTATAATTTGTCGGACTGGAGCCAGTGCACAGACACGGTGCCAACCCATCAACTTTTTGTCTCGCCAGACGATTATGCCAACTTAATAGAGGAAAGGACTATCTGGCGCACCCTGCGAGAGGTATTTTCGTGCGGTGGCATTAACACGCGGCGTATTCCGTTGGCGAATCTCCGTGAGATCCTGCGCCTCGTGCAAAAATGAAAATAGGACATCGAAAGCACGCCCAGGTTAAAAACTGCTCCGGCAGCAAGCATTCGCACAACTCTCCGAAGGCCACGCTTAAGCGGATCAACAGGCGTGTCCATAAGCGTAGCCGGGCTGAAGGCCGGGCTGAGAGCAAAGCAATGTGGGGTCCGCCGCCGTCACCTGATTGGACAATGAGCATGCCGGTATTGGGCATTTGAAAGACAATCTTATGAAAGACAAACAAACCAAACGCGTAGAGGCGCTCAAGCGCCTTAGCCAACACATTGACGGGATGCGCCGGAGAGAAGCCGAAATTCGGCTCCAGATCAAAGAGGCGCAGAGTTCAAAAAGGAACGTCAGGCCCAAGTCGTTGCTGGAGTCAATGATTGGGTCTCTTATCGATCCTGAATCTCTGCGCATTGACCTCGAAAGGATTGAGCGCCATATTGAGAGAGCTGTGCGAGAAGCTGCGCACCTTCAGCTAATAATAACAACGGGTAACAGAAAGGTATAGTGCTATGGGCCAAAAATTTGTAACGGGTGACTCCCGTTTAGAATTCGACCGTCGTGTTAACTTACTACTCGACGAAGGGTATCGGGTGACATACGTCAACTGCCTATTTAATACCTATGAGCGCTGGTGGGCCGTCCTTGATGGCCCAGGGGAACCAGTGGAGTCTATGGCCTCAGATGCAGTTGTCGCCATGACCAAGATGGATGCGACGGTTCCTCAGCAAGACCGTTATCCGAATAAACTCATTTTAAGCTTAGCACCATAACCATAATCACATTCATGAAGATCGTAGAACCACACGCCATAATTGAAACACCAATACATGGCCAATTTGCCACCGATATCCTGGTGCACCTGGAGCGCTGTGCCCGCACATGCTATAAGAGCGAGGGCTACATCACCCCCGGCAGCGCGCCGGGGTTTATCAGCAACTTGATCCGCATGAAGAAGCACGAGTCTATCATCGAGCATGCGAGTGCCACTGTCCGGTTTATCTGTGATCGTGGCGTCACTCACGAAATTGTTCGGCATCGGCTCGCGGCTTACTCTCAGGAGTCTACCCGGTACTGCAATTACACCAATGATAAGTTCGACAACGAGATCACCGTGATTCGTCCTCTATTCTTCGAGGAAGGAAGCGAGGACTGGAATGACTGGTATGCGGCATGTAAGGAGGCCGAGGCGCGTTACATGAAGCTCATCAGCCGGGGTCGGACTCCCCAAGAGGCCAGATCTGTGCTGCCTAACAGCCTCAAGACCGAACTCGTCATGACGTGCAACATGCGGGAGTGGAGGCACGTTTTCTCACTACGCACGTCATCCAGAGCCCATCCTCAGATGACCCAGGTCATGCGCCCACTCCTGGCCGAGTTTAAAACGCACCTGGAGCCGCTGTTCGGCGATCTGGGATGGGGCGTTACCGTATCCTAATGCTGACAATTTATGGACCCAAGACAAATGATGGTTCCGGTAAGACAGAAGCCGGTTGATTTCAAGATTCTGTCCAACGTAAGCACTGATCTCCTGGCAGCGGACATCATCGACTACCTTAAAAAGGGGTGGGTGTTCCACGGAGAGATATCTCAATTCTCCGGCAAGCTTTGCCAGGCGATGGTGAAGATTGAAACGGAGCGCATGGATATTCCAGGCAGTAACATCCTGGTGCCCCAGATGAGGGGTTAACCGCCAAGGAAACAAATGAACAGGATCACTGTTGGAATACTCTGCGGTCGTGGAGAGACTGACGAGGCGCTGAAAGTGATACAGCGTATCAACAGTGATCCGCTCGTTGAAAATGTCCTGCCACTTTTTCCGGTAGCCCCGAGAAAGTGCGCAGGACATTACATTTACTATCCTCCGGCTGCGCAGAACAGACGCGGGGCGGCACGGACGGCGATGCTCGGGGTTTTATCCAAGCTATCGGATACGGACTACACCGTTATGCTGGACGACGATACCTTGCCTCTGCCGGGATATTTTGAGGCCATTGCCACGTTGAGCAAGACGGACGTGCCGACGCTTATGACTGGCAAGCTTTTGAACGCGGACGGCCAGCGTTGTTGGGATGTCTGTGCATTCGACGGGGATGTCCCGGTGATCATTCCGTACGAGTTTTGGGGCAGCGGGGCCTACGCAGATACGTGCTATTTTTCCGGCCCACAGCACATCTTAAACGCAGCCGGAATGAAGCTGGCGGTGGCCACGGGCTACCCTGACATTAGCTATGGGGAAGACACCGCGTTTTGTAGACAATTCATCTCGAAAGGCGGAGTTCTTAGCCCGATACTGGGCATAACGGCTCAACTCCTTCATCAGCATAATGCGCCAAACTTATCGAACTGTGGAGTTCACTGGAGTTGATGACACTTTATGACGTATGCCTGATGAATACCTGCGAGGTCTGGACGCCGTATTCTCTGCGCTTCGGGGGTCGCAGGACTGTTCTGTAATTAAGCTGGTTGTGTTACTGGGCATATCGGTCATCTTAACAAAGGCTGTAATGAAAAAGATCAACGACATTTTTGGAAGGTAGCGATGAACTGCTCAAAGCTTAAGCCATTAGAAAAAAACGAAGTGTACATCGCCGTTGCCGACAGCGACGAGGTATTGTTATCGGGATATCTTCCATCCTGCGGGACAGGCAATCGCTATATCGTCGAGGCCATATTTGAGCCTATCAACAGGAATGTCGATAAGGTGTTGGTGCTGTATGCCCAGGGAAACGTGCAGCGTTTAGTGCCCAGGGCGTGGGTTAAAAAATTCAACGTCGAGACCCGAGGGATTACTCCGGCATGGAGCCGGGTATTGTCGGGCACGAAGGACGCATGACTCGCGACGACTATCGTAAAAGTCCTCAATTTAAGGATGCAGTGAGACGCATTTATATCCGCCTTTTGGCGATTTCAATCTTGGTGTCCGCATTCATCGGGTGGTTCTTCCACGATATCATTGCCACCATCCGATCACCGATAGTCAGCATTACAGTCGGAGAGTTCACGGGCGTATTCATCCTGGTATACGTCACGGCTAATCTGATTCTTCACTGGCTGACAAGTGGCAGCCGCCGCAGGTAAGTTATTATTTCTGTTGACACCGCTTCTGTAAGCTGCTATACTCCTGGTCAATGAAGCGACAATTTGTCATACACAATCGTTCGGCATTTCGCGACGAGGAGATCATTCCCCTCCTAAACTTCTCCTGGGACTGCGCTTGGGAGGCAGCTCCAACGGGCCATACCCAGATCAATCAACACCCGAGGTATAGCCGGTCACAGCCCCGCTACGGGGTATTTCTTACCGCAGAGGAACTGGACTTTCAACAGAGGCAGAATTGCATTTGGCATGTCCATCTCATAAAGAGCATACACATGCGTGCCGGGATGGCTTACGTCGGTTCGGGGCGTGTGCGCATTCGTCTTGGCGATCCTAAGAAGATCTCGGTTACATGGCCACGAAATGAAACCTATGGCAAGTTCAAAGATATGCCGGAGTTTCAGATTCGTTCCTGGCGCGAGATGATTATCAGGATTGCCGCACACGAATTTGCGCATCTTACTGGCCACGACGGAGTAAAAGCTGGCGAAGAAAAGGCTGAGCTTACGGCGTGGGACGCGGTCGAAAAGTATCGCCAGATGCAGGCGGAAATAGACGGTGAAATAGATCGTCGGTGTGCCTGCGTAGACAAAAAGCGCGAATGTGCCGATGCCCGCGAAAGGGCTAAATTCGAGGAGAAGAACTCCACTCAATTCAAGTTGGATAAGCTGGCCAAGGCCGAGGCCATATGGACCAGGAAGCTGCGGCTAGCGTCTACGAAGCTGAGTAAAATTCGGCGTTCTCGCTCCTGCATACTCGCGGCGCAGAGGCGCAGGCAGGCCGTTGCAAGTGATCCTTGCCCGCCACCACCGGCAGTCGATGCCGCGCCTGTTGAACAAAATATGCCCGCAGAAGTGTGCCCGGAATCTGTTCTTTGATTTAGAAACTATGATAATTATTATCCACGGTGTAACAGGCAGCGACAACCACAGCGCAGTGGTTGGGGCCGTCGAGGCGCAGAGCCCGATGGCTGTTCGCGATGCCATGAAAAAGTATTTTCAGTCGTATGGCAGGGGCCAGCTTAATCGGCAGCGATTTGCTGAGCTGGTGACTTTCTCCGGCCTGAAGATTGTGCCCATCGCATCCATCGATTACGACCAGGTATGAAGGCTTACTTAGCGGGCGCTATACTGGGACAGTCAGACGCCGAGTGCCGGGAATGGCGCAAGGATGCGGCCAAAGCCCTGGCTGAGATCGGTGTCGAGGCACTCGATCCTTTGCGGCGTGATTTTCGAGGCGTAGAGGTCGAAAACATGAGCGTCATCATTGATGCCAACATCGCTGACATCGAAGCGAGCGACATTGTCCTGGTTAAGGGAAACATTCCTTCCTGGGGGACGGCGATGGAAATTGTCTACGCCTACGGCATGGATAAGTTCATTGTGGTATGGGGCGTTGGTGACGTGATCTCTCCCTGGCTGAAGTTTCATACGGACGCCCAGGAGAAAACCATGGAGTTGGCCCTGGCCAGGATCGTCGAGTTTATCGAGAGTACAAAACACATAGGTAGCAAAAGCAAATAGTTTATGAGTGAATTACCAAAAACACCGCCCGTTGCGACAGAGTTCCCCGTGAGCACAATTGAGGCTGCGGCTTATGCAGCTTCAGAATTTAGAAACAGCGTTGCCGCCGTGAGGGCAATCGCCGCCGTCGCGGGCAAGGTCATGACAATTCCTAACGTGAAAATGGCAGAGGTCATCGCGGCATGGGCCTACAAGCGCATGGACGCCTGCAAAACGCTGGAGGATCAGAAGAAGGTGCTCGACGACGATCTCTTGAAATTTGGCCCCGAGGTCGCCGCCATCATCAATTCGCTTCACGTCCCACCGGGCACGAGTAACGAATTGATGCAGGAGCTGTTCGTCAAATCCTCGGACAGTGCAAAGCTCATCCGCGTCTGCGAAACCATCGTGGGCCTGGCTGACACTTACCGGGAGCTGTCATCGGGCAGCCCGAGCCGATTGAGAGAGGCGCAGCTCCTCCTCAACTACGCACAGTTTGTCTACAATAATTCAGTTAGTAGGGTCGCTCCGACCGTGCTGGGTGAGCTGAGGCAGCTTATCATCGCGACGTCCAGCATTTGGAGCGCGGTATCGGCAACGGTGGAAGCATTTGAGACGAGGGTCAACCCGCCCGATATGATTCCGGTAAAGATCGTCGCCGTCTGCAACGAGCTGGGGACCGTGGCCGTGGTCATGATGAAGCCATCTTCGACTACCGAAGATGCGCGCAAAGCCGCCGACGATGCAAAGGGCAAGATCGGTGGGGCTCTGCACTCAGAGTCCGTGCTTTACGCGACCATTCCTGCACCCAAGCAGATCGAAGTGAAGGGCGTGGCATTGCCCGAGATCGGAGCCGCTAACCCCGCTAGTTAGAAAGCGTGATTAGCCAGGAGATTACACTTACACCGGAACAGATTAACTGGGGCGTCTATGTGCAAAATCACATAGACGCTTTTGGTTCTTGCCTCTACCCGTCGTGGTGCATACGGGCGATTTTCAAGACTAACTTCGAGGCCTTAAAGAGGATATACGCCGACAACCTGTGGGCTCTGCACTACGACGACGTACTCGATCTTTCGCTGATTACTGATGCCAGTCCTGGTGCAAGTAAACCGAACTCAATTCGTGAGGTCCAGCGCCGACTGCGCAAAGTTCACAGGGACAAGTGCCAGGGGAGTAGTTAGACTTGATGTCACTGACAGAATACATTGTAGACAGTTTGCTACAAGAATCTCCTAATCTTGAGACGCTGAAGAAGCACAAGGTAGCCCTAACGCCGGACGAGAAGCGGAGTTTTAAGGAGTGCAGCCAGGATCAGTCAGCCACGGCCATGAAATCGGTCGTCAACGGCAAGACCTGGTACGCATGCTATACGCACCGAGCTTGCCAGGTTAGCCCTACCCTCAAGGGCGCTCTAAAGGCTTATCCAGAAATTGCTGCTACCGGCTAGCGCGTAGTTAAGCTGTGACGACGTTACGCACTCAACATGTGCCACCTGACACGGGCCAAGCTTCTGACACTCCAGGGACCGCCCAGGGAGTTGCGCGTGCACTTTTAGACAGTAGTCCTGAGCTTACTAGCGCCGAAATTGGCGACATGGCCGCATCCGCTGGAATTGGCAAGGTTGTCGCCCAAATCGCCGATGCCGATCCCCCGGAGGCAGCCGACATCCGCTCACCCCGTAACTGGTTCATTACAAAATGGGACGTGATGTACGGGGGTCAGAAGATTGGATACATCACCCGCAGCAGGGATAACCCGCTACAGTTTAGACCATTTACCACGATTAATCCGGCGTCCAAGTCCTGTAACTTTAGCCGCTTACGGGACGCCCTCGCCTGGGTCATGGTTCATCGTGTGAAAAACTGGGCGGCGAGCGAGAGGCTTGCCCAACACGCCACAGTAGAGGAATCTCACACATCGAACGAGTCCTTAATATTGGTGCATGAGGCCGAGGAGATCCAAATGTCGGACATCTGGAAGTCAGCGAATAAGCCCCAGCTCCGCAAGGACGATAAGGGTAAGGATGTACTCCACATCCCTCACCTGGCTGCAATTACACCGGATCAGTGGGAGAAGATTTCAGGCATTATGCGGGGCAAAGGCTACGACTCACGTGGCGCTGCTGACGCCAGCCGGGCTGTCCAATCAATGCTGCGCAGGGCAGGTGAAAGTGGAGAGGCGAGAGTTTTAAAACACGAGGATTGGGTTGATACCATTGCCAAAGTCATTGGGTTGAAAGCGTCGTCACAAGAGCTTAAGGCTGGTGACAGGGCTGCAACGGCCCGCAAGGTATTCGCACGAGCGGTCAAGAGCTGGGGATTAACTAATAACCCAGACGTGGCTGGCTATATCCTTCCGAATGGCTCGATGCTGGACTTGTCCGGTGGATCGGGGCGGCGTGCTTACGACCACCGGCAGGTTGGGTCATTCCTTGAGCCTTCTGAACAGGGGCGTGGAGCCACAGATTGCATGCACGAGTTCATGGATCTGGGGGCTATACGCTGGATGCCAGAAGGCCCAGGTATGGATATTCGCGTGCCACCCACCAAGGCGCAGTATGCCCAAATTGCCCGTATTAAGGACGAGGCGCATGGTCAGCTCTATCTCGACGTGTATTCGCCGAACTATGGCAAGGCCTACCGTGGATACGGTCCTAGCCATACCAGCCAGCGCGTCGTCAATGACATCGTCTCGTTTTACAAGACGGGCAAACTGGGGCATATGCCCGAGGTTCAGCAATTTCACGGGATGGGAGAGTCTGAAGAGTCTGAGTTTTTTAAGTCTTTTACGTCGTCTAAGTACGCGAAAGAGATTGAATTTTGGAACATAGCCACTACTCCGATGCTTCTTATCAGCACTCTCCGGGATCTTAAAGTTCCAGCGGCAGCCTTCGTAGAAATCAGTGTAGCACTGACAGAAGAAGTTCTTCCGAAGTTTGAAGAGGCGTACTCCGAAAATCTCCAACCGCGTAAGGCGATAGAGGCTGCAAAAGCTTGGCTCAAGGATAGAACAGCGGCTAACGCTGAAGCGGCTGAAACGGCTGACTATGCTGCTGCGGTTGCTGCTGACCATGTCGCTTCTTATTCTTCTAGTGCTTCTTATGTTGCTTCTGCTGCTTCTTACACTGCCAGGGCTGCTCACACTGCCCATAACTCTCAGCGGGCTTCTTACGATGCTTATGCCATTAACGCGATATTCTATTACACCGCTAAGGCAGGCCTTTCTGCCACGCGCATGGTGGATATCATCAAGAGAGTGGGCCACCAATATTTTGCATTCTTACCCCTGAGTAAGTCGAGTAAGGTAGCGGAAGCTGGCGAAACTTTAGATCCTGCCGAGTTCGTTAAGTCTTACCATGCGGATAAGTACGGGTCTAAGATCAGAGATTGGAGCTTGGTCTCTGAGCCTGTGGCTCTTCTTCGCATACTGGAGTCTCTCAATGCTCCGAAGTCAACCTACGTAGAAATCAACATAGCCTTGGCAGAAGAAGTTCTTCCGGTGTTTGAGAAGAAGCGTCCCAAAGATCTCCGCCCCCGAAAAGCGATAGAAGCGGCCAAAGCTTGGTTTAAGGACAGGACATCGGCCAATGCTCAGATCGTCCTCGATGTCTCTCAGGGTGCCTGGAAGGCTACCAACGCCTGTACTAGTTCCCCAGAACACGCCGCTTTTGCCATATATTATGCTACTGTCAGTGTTACTGCTGAGACTGTTAGCCCTAGCGGCGCTTGGACTGCTATTGATGCTGCCCATTACACTGTTGCTGACGTTATTAATGCAGGCATTCCTAAGCAACGCGTGGCAGACATCATCAGGGAAGTGGGGCGAAGTTATTTTGGATTCTTACCCCAGGAAGGGCATGAAAAGGCAGAAGAGCCAGCCGTAGGCGAAGCTTTAGATCCTTCTGAGTTTGTTAAATCCTACACCACGGCCAAATACCAAAAGGCTATCCATGATTGGGGTACAGCTACTACTCCTGGGGATCTTAATCTCGTTCTTAAATCTCTCAAAGCTCCCAAGGCAGCTTTTGTAGAGGTTGCCATAGCATTTGCCGAAGAAGTTCTTCCAATGGTTGAAAAGGTGTTGCCCAATGATCTTCGACCTCGGCAAGCGATAGAAGCTGCCAAAGTTTGGCTTAAAGACAGAACAGAAGCTAATGCTCAAGCCGCTAACGAAGCTTCTGACGAAGCTCTGGCTGCTTCTGCCGATGCCGCTACTGAATCTTATACTGCCTGGAATGCTGTTCAAACTGCTGCTCGGGCTGCTAATATGGCTTGGGTTGCTTCTACCGATGATGACGCCGGGATGGTTTATAAATACGCTTCTTATATCAATTATTACACCACCAGGGCCGGTCTCTCTAACCAGCGTGCCATGGACATCTTTAGGGAAATTGGTGGGAGATACTTTTCGTTCTTAGCCCAGAGTCCAAGCGAGGGCATGGCCGAAGTGATTGTAACAAATTTGCTGGATGAAGTCTTAGACCCAGCCGAGTTTGTTCAGTCCTACGCTGTGGCCAAGTACCAGAAGGAGATCGAGACTTGGAACAAAGCTGCCACCCCGTTGGATTTTATCCACACCCTTAAAGCCCTTAAGGCTCCTAAGGCAGCTTTTGTAGAAATTAGCCTAGCGTGTGCAGAAAAAGTTCTTCCAGAATTCGAAGAAAGCTTTCCTAAGGATCTCCGGCCCCGCAAGGCTGTAGAGGCTGTAAAAGCTTGGCTTAAGAACAGAACGGGGGCTAATACCCAAGTAGCTGCTAATGCTGCTCGGGCTGCCTATGCGGCTGCCCATGCTACTTGGGCTGTTAATAGCACTAAGGCTGCTCGGATTGCTCGGGCTGCTAATGCTGCTGCTCGGGCTGCTAGTGCTGCTGCCGCTGCTGGTGCTATTAGTTATGACATTTCTGGGGATACTGCTGCGGTTGCTACCTACGCTGTTGAAGCGGGCCTCCCTAGCCAGCGCGTAATGGATATCATTAAGGAAGTGGGCCATAAATACTTTTCGTTCTTAGGCCAGGGCACCGCGAGAGGGATGGCCGAAGCAATCGTAGCAAATATGTTGGGCGAATCGGAGGGAACCGATATTCCATCCCCGGAGGAAGAGCCGCTCATTGCCGACATTTCGCCGGAGGACATTGCGCTAAGGTCTGGTATTTTGGACCGGTATGTCCAGGTAGGTGGTGACTTTGGAGATCCGTGGGTTTATGGGGGCACTTGGTACAGCGCTTACGTGGCTAAGTCTAAAAGTCGGTGGGATTGTATCTACCACATAGACGGCATGGAAGGCGAAGGCTTGTCAGATTATGATGCCGGGAGTAAGGCCGTTAAAAAGGCGTTAGAAGAGCCCCAATATGCTGCTTTGATAGCAAAACGGGCAGAAGAGCTTTTGCCGGATAGACTCCGTTCTCAGGGCTACGGCAAATATCCCGATGCTGATCCTGCTGAAGAGGCGGACACGCTGAAATGGTGCCAGCGAGAAGTATTAGACGATGCGAAGAACGAGATTGCAGATAAACTAGCGGATGAGATGAACAAGAACCGCACACTTGCTGTTTATCGTGTATCTGACGATGATTTATTTGACAATAACCCGAAGCGAATTTCTGAAGTTGTGCAGTTCCTGGGCATAACGCTGGAGGAGTGGGAGGAGATGCCTACTGTAGATAAGATAGTTGCATACGCTGACAACTACGGTTGGTACAATCTGGATCATGACCCGGTAAGGATGACAAAAGACGATCTGATCGCTAGGATAAAGGTGGAGTTGTGAACAATTTGATGACTGAAAAAATTATGATACACGCGGGACAAGTGGTGAATACACTCCTGGAGCAGGGTGGTGATGCAGAGGTTGAGTATGATACTGTCGATGTGGACTCCATGCCACATACGGCCTGGATGGTTCGGGCCATAGGCTCATCGCCTACGCAATACGTAGCCAGGGACGTGGCTCATACGCCCGAACTGGCACGCCAGAGGGCGCACGAGAAGGCCCGGTCGTTAGGCATGACAATTACGCGCGAGATAGATCGCTCTAAAAGTTCACCACGCAGTTGACATCACAATCGGAGGGATTATGCTTTTAGGCATATGAGTTTAGAGAAGTTTATGGACGGTATGCGAGCAGCCGCAACGGTTGCTCTGTGGAGGAAGGAAGGCTATCGGGTTGCTGCAACAAACGGGTGTTTTGACATACTGCACGCCGGGCACGTAGGATCTCTGGAGTGTGCCAAGAGGCAGGGAGATAGGCTTATTGTTGGCATCAATACCGATGAATCTGTTCAAAAGCTTAAAGGGCCAACACGCCCAATTAACGCGCTATACGAACGCGTTGTTGTGCTATGCAGCCTGGAGTGTGTCGATCTAGTAGTGCCAGTGCCGGAGACTGACATGTGCCAATTTCTTGAGATTACACGGCCCGATACCTGGATTAAGTTTGGGTATACCCTCCAAACTTTAAACCAGGCGGAAGTGGCCATGGCCAATAAGCTTCATATCAAGATTGAAACCGTCCCGATTACGGACGATGTCTCTACAACCAGGATAATTGATAACATCCTGGCAGCGCGTAGCGGGGCAAAGCCTCTCCCGCCTCCGAAGTTCTACTCATAGATGACCGTTAGATCAATGGTCGCGCTGGTGTTAAGAGTTAGCCCATTGAAAAACGGTGTGTTGAAATCCAGGCATGTTGGTAATGCCGCCGCCGCACCTGTGTAGGATAGTGCTGCAATTACTGGCCCATTCGCGGTGGTATTATCGTAGACTGTTACAGTTGAATTTGTGGGTGATCCACAGATTATTTTGTGCAGTTTACCTGGGCCGATCTTACAGAGAGTGTTTGTTCCTGTGTTGATGTGCTTGTAAATGGACTCCGATGCCTCTGGCCCAAATCGATTAATTCCCGCTACTCTGACATCCAATTTATTGTTTTGAGAATTGCCACCGATGTTGCACACTTCCATGCTAACTGGAAGATCGAGGGTGCTCGTTAGTGGAAAATATACAGCGTCAAATTGGTGTATTATCCGATCATCTATGATGAACCAGGTGCGGTAATGCGTCCAAAAGATTTCAAAAACGTGAATAGCGCTATCGAGGATATATGTGAGGCCTTGGACGCCGTTAAAATTTCCGCTATTCACCCTGGCAGCGTCTGAGCCATTTTTACGGCAGACTAGGGTTAAAAGATTTCCATTGAATTCGAAGAAAAATCCGTTATAAGCGTTATAGGCTCCCCGTCGTTTTGTGCAGGTTCCGTTTGTAGTGGGTACGCACAGCGCAGCTTGATAGGCGTTGGTTGATCCGCTGATGTAGCGAGCATTACGGATACTTGTAACAGCTATCGTTCCATTGGACGTGTAGTCTGTGGACATCTCTAATTGGCCGTCAAAGCACGAGGCTGTTCCGTTGCCAAGCACGGAAGCAGTCCAGAAATTTGTGTCTAGGGAGGTTTTTGCGAGGTCTTCGCCTACTAGGCGAGTTGTAAGGGCAGTAAGCGCATTTCCGAGGGGAGAAGTTCTGGCTGAAACGCCGAACGTGGCATTTCCTTCCGTAACGTAAACTTTAAGCGCGTGTGTCCTATTTTCTAGAGCACGTGGCACGGCTTCCACGACGGGGCATAGCAGGCTGCTTAGCCTAAAATAGGACGTAGATCCGCTACTGAGTATGGCATCATTTATAACGCGTACTCGAAAGTAAGAGGAGGTCGCTTGTGTGGTTGTGCTATCACCGCCTCCAGCGCTGTAGTAGTTGAATGAATCCTGGATGTCCCAATTTACTCCGTCAGGACTCTGATCAATATAGATGGTGCAGTTTTGATCGGTGTTAAGGTTAGTCTGTATTCCAGCAAATCCCGTAGTTTCTTCGGCTGATCCGACGAATGACCCGTGATAAGCCAGGTTAGCCGTGCTGCTGTTGTTGAAACTTTCGAGCACTAACTGGCTGGAAGAAACGGCCAATCTGTACTTGGAATCTATCCCGAGCCGAGTATGCACGGGTTGTCCTTGTGGTGTGCAGATTACCATGTTTGCCAAAGACCCGCCAGACGGGATGTTGGGCGCGCCAACGATCTGAGTGGCCAAAGGCTGTCCACCAATACCCGAGACGGCTACAGTTCCGTGGACGTCAGTTCCTTGGGCATTAAGGATAGCCGAAAGGATGGAGTTGGTTTCTCCAGCCGTAACAATCTGATTGCCTATGGAAGTGAGCTGTCGAGTTCCAGATTCCTGGATAGCCTGGGCATGATCTGCCATGTCCAGTAGCAGGTAGTTTGCAGCGACCGTGTTGGCATCTACGGAAGCGAGCGTGGTTTGAGACAGCACGTTTCCACTGGCGTCGATGCACTGTGCCATGACTGCGGTAGTGCTCGCATTTTTAGTAGCGCTGGCGGCTAGAACTCTAGCTTTATCTCCCGTTACTCCGTCAGACAAGTTTACGCTACCAATGGTTATATCCCCAGGATTCAAGTTGACCGCCACGGAACCGCCGTACATTACCACTGGAATCGGGCGGTCAGCAACGGAATAGACCGCTATAGTGCCACCACTCAGGATAGAAGCTTCAGAGACTACCCCTGGATCTCTGATAAAAGAAATTGGTACGTTCCCCATACGGCCTAACTACAGTACAAAAAAGCGGCACCCCATCGGAAGGATGCCGCTGTCCTCTGGTAGCGAGTAGGACTTACTTCTTGCCGTATTTGACGGGACTAGAAGCTGAGGGCGCTGAGGCTACCTGGCCTTTGGTGGTTTTACCACCGGCCAGCTTACCACGTTGTTCCTTGCCTTTTTTCATGGCCGACTTAGGCGTGGCACCCGGAGAGGGTTTTCCGACGCATTCCAAGGCAGAGCCAAATTCTTGTTCTGCAAGTGAATCAATCAGATCCATTGCATGAATTGGGCGAGATTCCAGGGCAGAAGTTTTCGACTCGGCCCGCTGGACCGGTTCGCCGATGAGCTGTTTTGCGAGTGACATATATGTGTTATAATTACACCTGTGCAAGGCAGGATTTAGTTTCTACCGATGTGGCGGTCCTGCCGTGCTCGCGCAATCGGAGATTTAGCTGATTAAACACACGTCGGACGTGTGTCTGATTAAAAGAACCATTTTTGACAAGAAATGTGTAAACGCCAGATTTCATGAGATCCGTAACTTGTTTACTCTGTGGGTTTCTTGTTAGAATAACAACGGAGGCGTTCGGGCAGCAGATAGAGATTTGTTTTGCGATGTCCAAGCTCGTGTTATTCCCTGTGATATTGTCCGCCAGGAATATGAGATCTGCCTTAGCCAAATTTTGTCTACACCTACAGCCTACGCTAGGCTCATAGGTTTGTTCAACGTCGCAGTTGTAGACACTGAGCGCTTCCCGTATCTGGCTAATCACGTGGGGCTCGATCTCTATGACCGCAACTTTTACAGGACATGCAAGAGCTTCACAAAACCGTGTTAACGAATCCATTACTAAGGCCCTCCCTTAAAGAAATGCTCGACCAGGGTTTTTGCGCCTGCACTTAAGAGGGCGGTAACGACCATTACACCAACAGCGCCCAAGAGCGCCCATTTGCCGGATAAAACAGCCTTCCAACTCTCGATTTTTTGGAGGCGGACGTCGATGTCAATTTGTTGTTCGTTAGACTCTATAACTTTGTCTACAACCCAGTCTGTTTTAAAGTCTAATTTGGACAAAGTCTCTACCAGCCAGCGCTCTTTGTCATCGAGCCTGGCGACGAGATGCGCCGGAATCTTTGAAATAAACTCCGGTTTTTCTAGCCGATGATATCGTGACTTTGTCTCATCGTTTTCCATACTCCATTAACTACGCAGTTTGGTTCTTAGTAATATGAAGTTGATACCGTGGCCAAATTTACGTGCGTGGCTTAGCCTGGATTACTGGGCGTATCGTCGGTTGCGCAGAAGCGCTAGAAAGGCGGGAAAGTCTTATGCAGTCACCGGGCTTACCCAGGATGATGCGGCTAAGCTGTCGAGCGCCGTTTCTGACATTGCCCCCGTAGATGAGGACAAGATTTTGGATAGTGTCACTCCGGTGATCTTTCAGCGCCCATCTTTTCCACCTGGTGCTATTGAAGCTGCGCGTAAAGTCGTGGTCACGCATTTCGAGGGGCTGGAGAAAGACTTGCAGGCTAGAGTGCAGGCCCGGATAGACGCCAGGCCGGAACCTGTGGAAGAATCGGCAAAGCGCATCATCGAACGCGCCAGGGCGATGAGGCCGACGAAATAATTTATCTTTTTGCTTGCATCCAATTACGAATTCTGACATAATCCAATTATGATTGAAGTAGGAATTCGTCGAATTGTGTCGCTCTGGACACGGAGAGGAAAGAAGCTTGTGCGAGTTCTGGGGTTGGATGGCCAGCCCGTCACAGTCGTGAAAAATGCGGTGGTAACCCGTATTACTCGAAATGAGCTCGATGGATCGTTTTGCCGCGACCGGGGCAGAAAGCTGGTCGTTACATTGGAAGCCGTTGATCGCATATGCCTCCGACCAGCGGGAACCCGGCAGAAACTGGATGCTCCGCTGGATGAGGTATACAGGTGGATGGTTCAACGTCGCGCCATTCGCCTGCAACTCGAACGCGCGCGCGAGCGCAAAATTGTGAAGCAGCGACAGCGCGAAGCCCACGCTTTGGATCGAGCCGAGCGTAAGCTCCGTGCAAAAGCCAAACAGGAGGTAATATGCCGGTGATTAAACATAAAATTGAAACGGTAGTCCAAGCCATAAAGTGCCCGAAGTGCGGCGATACGATATTCAGCCGTGCCCGCCACGACTTTCATTGGTGTTCCTGCAAAACTGTTGCTATAGATGGCGGGTTTGACTATGTCAAAGTCTGCTTTGCCACAGACATGGAGCCCCCAATGGAGTTTCCACTGACCGTAAACGCTACCAAGTCCGCGCTTTACAAGGACTGGAGCTGTTGTCTTAACCAGTACGGTTGTATCAAAGATCCCACCTATGCCCGACAAGACAAGCCCAATCGTATTCTCAATCCTGGTGCCCGCCGTGCCGTCAAGGCTCGCTCGCCTCGAAAAGTTGACGGCAAAGCTAAGCGCCCAGGCCGAAGAAAAACCCGTTGAAGTCCTCGCGTTGCTCGATAACAAAAAGCGCACAGTCGGCCTGAAGCGGGATGCGCTGGTCCAAGCGGCCATTGGCAAATACCTCGCTTTTGTAGACGATGATGACGATGTGGCCGACGACTACGTTGACTCCATTCTCGCGGCGGCAGTCCAAACGACGGCGGACGTCATCGTGTTTCGACAACGGTGCACCTTTGTCAACGCGAAGTGCATCTCCTGCCTGGAGATCGACGGCCCGCCATTCTTAGTCGATCACGACATTGGTAATGAAATGGAGGCAGTTCACCAGTATCCAGACGGGCATTGGCGGGATATCAAGCGCAAGCCCTGGCATCATAACGCCTGGCGCGCTGACCTGGCAAAGTCAGTCCGATTTCCTGATACGTCGTTTGGGGAGGATGGTGCCTGGTGCTCGCAGCTTTGGCCCCTCGTGAAATCGCAGTTCAAGATTGACAAGGCGCTCCATTACTACCAGTTTAATGGTAAGACGACCGAGGCATCATGAAATTCAAGACAGGACAGTGGGTTGTTTGCTTGCACGTGGATCTTAGCCCGGCCACATGGGGAAAGGTTGCAGATAGTGGTGTCGCGTCTTCTTACGTGGAATACGGCGAAGATGCCCCGACATGGGAAAGCCCCTACTGGGAAAATGACCATTTAAAGCCTGTCGAGTCCGAGGAAGCTGCCCGAAAAATTGTGGAGGACCACGAAGCATCCATCGACTACGATCCCAGATGAGTGATTTTGATGAAGCATTTTCCGACGTAGTAAGAGCCGAGGCTAAGCGCAGGCCAGTGTGGGTAATTGGCCTAAGGAACTTTCCTGGTGAATTCTACCCGGTCCTAGCCTGGGCACCTTGTCTTGGGTTCATACATGGCCCACCGGTCAATGGAAAACAACCCGTATTTGTGCCATCAGCAAGCGAGGGGCATCAAGTTTGGAATAGACCCCTTGATGAAGTCTACGAAACCGAAGAAGCGGCTGAAAAAGGATCAGAGGAGAAGGGTAAAAAACAAGCCGAAGAATTCAAGTCCATGCTTAACAGTTTCCGCCCTTTGCCTAAAATAGATCCCTAATGAATGCAATAGAAGCGCCAATACCCCTCGAAGAAGAATTTCCTGCGCTGGCTGAAGGCTTGAGCCAAGTGGCGAACGGGACACACCCGACAGTGCAGACCGTTCTTGCCGAGAAGAGGGCTGTGCGCATCCGAAACAAGATCGGCCAATGGCACATGAAGATGCTGAAACAACCTGGCCGCAATGAACCGTGCCATTGCGGAAGTGGCAAAAAGTTTAAGAAATGCTGCGGTCAGTGATGGTCGCACTCACCCTAATCGGATCACTTAGTAGGCTTGGACCTCTTCAACCCTCGCATCCAATCGGCGACGGACTTTTTAGTGCCCTTGGAAGTTTTCTCCAGCTTTTCCAGTTTCTTTTCGGGATCTTCGCTTGTCTCACCCTCTAGAAGTTCATCCACGAGACGCCGTGCGAGTGCTTCGAACTCAGCCTTGCCGTATTCAGCAGCCCACTGGGCAGCTCCAGCAGGGCCAAGTTTGGATCGCATCCGGTCAGACGCTGCCCACAGATCATCTTTAGTTGCGAAACGGTGGCTCCCGAGCAGTTGGTTAATGGAAATTCCGCCTGTCCTGTCGTCCAGGAGATCGTCCTCGGGGTTAACTTCACCAGCAGGCTCACCGGGCAGTGATCCTGGTTTACTAGCTGCGGGCGGTGGGGCACCCGCGCCCGGCTTGCTAGGCGCGTCGGAGGGCTTCCACTTAAATCTAGGGTTCTTCCCTGGTAAACCCTGGTTTTCTTCCTCACCGGGTTCCAGGACGTTTTCGATTATGCCGTCTACGCTATTAGTGATCACGTTCTTAAATACAGGAGAGTAATGGGCAGTAGTTACTTTAAATAGGATTGTAGACAATGGCCTACAGATACACATACGTTGATTTGCTGAACGTAATCAAGGACATCGACGATACCGGCTTGAATTACGCTGGGGCGTGGAATGCCAATGCTCAGTACTTTTCAAACGATGTAGTGCTTTATAACAATACTCGCTACATATGCTTGGCCCCAACACAGGGAAATCAGCCGACTATTACCCAGGTAAGGGATGATCATTGGTCTGCCCTGGTGTTTGTCAGCACGGGCTCCTCGGCCCAGGGGGATATAGCAACGCAGGCACTTGCAATGGCCACAGAGGCACTTGCAATTGCTGTCACTGGCACGAATTTAGGGTATCAATCATACACAATCGGTATCACCGCATTAGACACGGCCTGGGCCGGAACAGCCCTTGCGCAGCAAGCATATGATCTCGCTGTCCAGGGTGGAGGCAGCGGTAGCAGTGGATCTCTTTGTGAGGAAGCCTACGGCCTGGCGTTGTATGCTCTTCAAACGGCCTGGTCTGGTACGGCCCTAGCTCAGCAGGCCTACGATCTTGCCATACAAAACAGCGGCACCAGCGGGGGCACTCTTGGCGCTGAAGCTTATGCCATCGCGAACGAAGCTTTAGGTATTGCTGTCATTGGCACTAATCTAGGAGAGCAAGCTTACACCATCGGGGTTACTGCTCTTAATACGGCCTGGGCTGGGACGGCTCTTGCGCAGCAAGCTTATGACTTAGCAGTTCAAGGCGGGGGCAGTGGGAGCAGCGGATCTCTTTGCGAGGAGGCCTACGGTTTGGCCGTGTATGCCCTTCAAACTGCCTGGGCAGGCACAAATGCTGGAAATCAAGCTTATTCAGTTGGGGTTACTGCTCTTGATACTGCTTGGGCAGGCACAGCGTTGGCTCAGCAAGCTTACGATTTGGCCATTCAAGGTGGCACCGGAAGCAGCGGATCTCTTTGCACCGAGGCCTATGACTTAGCAGTGTATGCCTTACAGACTGCTTGGACAGGCACTAGCGCAGGTAATCAATCTTATGCTGTAGCCCAGCAGGCTTACGCATTGGCGGCTATTGGTACGAATGCGGGAGATCAGGCTTATTCAGTCGGGGTTACTGCCCTTAACACGGCTTGGGCGGGGACGGCCCTTGCACAACAGGCTTATGATTTGGCCGTTCAAGGGGGCACAAGTAGCAGTGGATCTCTTTGTGAGGAAGCTTATGGCCTGGCGTTGTATGCCCTACAAACCGCTTGGGCCGGAACTTCTGCGGCAGCTAGTGCACAAGGTGTGGCTGACACAGCTTATGGATTTTCAGTGTACGCCATCGCGCTTTCGGGCACGTCATCAGGCACATCATCACCGTCCGGTGGTGGCGTGAGCGTCTTGGAAGTGCAAGTATTCAGCTAAGATTATGTCAACTTACTCAAAAAATTTGCTAAGTAGCTCGGTAGACGGGATGCAGATTGTCATTAATTCAAATGGGACAAGTACGGCAAATCTGATTCACCAGGCACCGGCAGGTGCAAGCAGCCTGGATGAAGTCTATCTTTACGCATTTAACTCCAATGTAGCGGCTGCCACACTTGTCCTGTGCTGGGGTGGTACAAATGTAACGACGGATGCTATGACGGCAAGCATTACCGGATTGAATGGGAGAGTTTTGATTGTTGATGGCCGACTGATTACAAATGGCAGGAACATATGGGGGTATTGCTCGACAGGGACTGTTTCTATAGATGGGTTTGTCAATAGAATTTCTTAGCGATATGGGAATTCATTACGTAAAACGCACGGGAAGAAGGTACCTGGTAAACGACCACCTTAGAAACGCACTTGATCCCACAGTGTTTGGCACATTGATCCTGTATCACGATGCGTCAACTCTAGGATTAGCAGACGGTGCGTCCGTGACTTCTTGGCCTGGAATTGTAGGGCCGACATTTACGGTTCCCTCAGGAAAAACGGCACCAACGTACGTAGCGTCGGGTGTAAATGGATTACCGGGGGTGTATTTTTCGTCTACTACCACATCCTTATACGAAACAACGTTGTCCATTACGGCACCATTCACGATCTACCTGGCACTAACAGCTACACTTCGGGGGGCTGCCGTTGCCCAGCGCACGCTCCAAAGTACGTCAATAAACTGGCTCATGGGGCCATATGGAGATCAATGGTCTGTATTCAATGGTGCTGCATTTTTACCAAATCGCACGGCTGCAACATCAGGTGCCATAGCAGTAATAAACACGTCCGCAACCGGAACTAATTATACGTGGAGGTTAAACGGCGTAGCGAAAGGCGGTGTGGCAGGAACGGGTAATCCGGCTCTCCTAAACTTAGGAGCAGGCGGGGCATATAACGAGCCTTGGTTTGGAGTTATTTACGAGATGCTGATATACAATTCCGTGCTTACTGACTACTCAGGAGTAGAGACTTACCTAATGACGAAGTACGGAATGATATAGCCCTAAAAACGAATCCACTTTTTATCTGGGCACTGCTCCGTGGCCAGCGAAGTTTTTAGGTATACGAGGCATTTGCACATCCTGCACCAATAGCCTTTTCTTCGGGGACATGCCTGACATTTAGACATCCTGTTGGCCTTGATGTTGGCCGGGACAATTGGAAATCCGTTCAAAGACCACCGGACTTGGGCCATAGCGAAACTGGCCAATACCTGATTCCAAGTAAGATCAGGCATTGAATACTGACGATCACAGCACGGTATAACTTGGCTCATGTGCTATCTAGCGATAAATGTCAGTTGTCTACAAAATTTGCTTGTTCTTTACAATAGGTGCTGTGGGTGTTTGTGGTTCGGCCTAAAGGCCCTGACCGCGTGTTTCATGTCTTACCTTGGAACTAGCCCCACAGCACCTTTACTCTATGCGGATATGCAAAAACTCGTCGTAGTCACAGTGTTAGCGCTGTTGCTTACAGGCTGCATGTCCTTTGACAAGGGCGGAACCCGCCATTACATTTGTTTCGGCGTTGGTATTGTCAGCGTGAATACCAACAATCCAACCGCTACAGTGGTAAAGTCAACAACAGTAGGGATCGGTGCATCGAGTCTTCCAATGTCTCGGTGCACCGTTGGATTTTCAGAATCTGTGGCTGTTATGCTACAGACCAACCAACCAGTAGTTATCGAAGTGGAGCAGGCTCCTGGAAAGCCCTTCCGTGTGGAGACAAAATGAAGACTATTATCACACCCTTGATACTTGCGTGCGCCCTGCTACTCTGCGGGTGTAGCTCGACGAATAAAAACCTCATCGTGACGACTGGCACGATCCTCGGGGTTGAAGTGGCTGAGAATCCGCAAACCGGCCTTTACCAGGCTAAGCTGGGCTACGGAAGGACTGAATTTGCGCTCGTGCCCACCGGCACTAACGGAGTTACTCCCGACGTTATCATGGAAATTCGCTATCATGGATTTTTTTCTACGGAAGGTGGACTTTATCAGCGCCTTGCGGTGGGCCAGACGGCGTGTTCGCAAGTTCCCGCTGCCCTAATGTTCGGCAAGGATGAGCGGGGTAATTCTCCTACAAATTCGGTGGTGAGCATGCTGGAGAGCATGAGGGCTAAACCGTCCGCAACGAATCGTTAAAGCCACTTGCCTGGGCGTTTTGTAAGCTCGTTGTCGATGTAATCGATGATGGCCTGCGGATCATGGCTTATGTTGAAGCAATGGAGCCACGCAGCCACTTTTTCTTTGAGGGCATCCCCGTGAAGCTTCTTATGCTGTGGCCAATTGTGTTCCCAGTCTAAGCGGCCAACCTCTCCCTCGATGTACTCCAGGGCAAGATCCTGGGTATCAAGAACGGGATCATGATCGGGCTGGTAAGCGACAGGTGGAGGAAGTTCAGGTGGTAGCCAAGTGTCTGGCGGGCCATCCAGCAGGGTTTCGACTATGAGCCGTGCGATCATTCTTCGTAGTTAACTACAGTATGGCTGCACTTAACCAGGTCTGTGGCGTTGTAGACGCCTTGTCCGCATTTCAAGTTCAGGTGATGAACTCGTTGAATGGCCGATTTTTAGCCCTTCGACGCCTTGCTGAGTTACTGGAAAGTGCATTCGATATGACCGGATTCATTCCTGACATTACTCGGCTAATACCCCTGGCTTCTATCGATTTGAGCTTGTACGAGAATTTGCGAGTTGAGTGCGCATTCCTTAATTTACCTCCGGCCAGTGAGTCGGCAGAGCAGTATATCGGGGAGCTGCGCGCTCAGTTGAACGCGGCATACGCCCAGATCCTCAGGCAGCTCAACATGAGCCCACTGAGCACGTTGTCTACTCTCCAGTCGAAACTGGACGATTACCAAAACCAGATGAATTTGGCCGCGTTAAAAGGCACCGATTTTATGGCTTGCTTGCAGGCAGCGTGTTCGGCAGCAACCGCTGTAAGTAATTTTTCAGCGGATCAGGTGAAAGACATCGCAAACAACTATTACAGCAATTTTGTCGTGGGACAGGGCAAATTGCTATCTTCTGCCGCGCAGGCAAAAGTGGATAACCTCAACTCAGTGAAGAGCCAGGTGCAAGAACTTATCAGTGGCCCATCGGCGCAGGATACGGCAGCCGCGTCTGCGGTCGTAACATCAGTAACCGGTTAGTTTTGGCATATGCCTCATATTGTCTACATTTAGACTGATGAGTTTTTTGTTCTTATGTAAGGTTACAGAGTTTATGACAACACCAAAAGAAAACAAGGATGGCCAGTTCATCGTGGTTGAAAACGGCCAGCGATCTAGTGAGTTGATGAGCGAGGCTAAAGCTAAGCAGGAGGCTGCCAAGCGCCAGTCTACCAATGAGTCAAAGGGCGATAAGCGTTCTGACGTAAGTGTTAAACAGAACCTTTTTGGGACTTTGGTCATGCTTCTGGTACCGGCGATTAGCCTGTGCCTGTGATGGGCTCCAGCAGCTATGCCAAAGAACGCCGTAAGGCCAGATGCAGCTTTACATGGTGAAAAGCCCGCGATGCCGGGTGATCAGCCGCAGGGTGCGCCCGTAAAGCCGAAGAAAAAACGACTTTATAAGCGCAAGGGCCAGTCTGTGCTTAAGGCCCAACTTACCGGGCAGGTTAGTCCGCCGCCTGTTCCTCCTCCAAGAACTCTTAATCTGGACCCGGCTGTACTCGAAACAGAGGGCGTGGATGGCAGCGAAAAAAAGATCATTGAGGGCCTATTTTCAAAAGCGTTCGAGCGTTACACAAAGCGCAAGGAGGCTAATCGGGGTATTGAGGCCATAGCCGACGTAGTCAGTCACATCCAGAGTGGTGCCTCCATGAAAGACATGGAGGAAAAGCTCACTCCACTCCTGAGCGAGCAGTCTTCCAAGACAACAATTTTGCAAGCCGTCATGTTTAATCACATGATGGAGCTTGTCGCACTCCACTGGGATATGCGATGGCACTTGATGCGAGAGCTATGGGAAGATCTGCGCGAGCAGAAACTGAAGCCCGTCGAGAAGTTGGCCCTGCTAAAATTGGCAGACCAGCAAGCGGAGAGGGCCGCAAATTATATCAATAACCAGAATCCTACGTTTCAGCCGATGACGGAAGTCGATTCCACTATGGAACGGGCATCTAAGCAGGCTGTAGACACAGCTAAGCGTAGGAACTCTAAGGAGCTGGAGGGCACCACTCCCCAGGGGCGCGAGATCGTGCGCCGGTTGACATTCAAAGCTAAGCAAGCGGCGGATAAGATTGTAGAAAGCGCTTTAGCAAAACCCACCGAAGCAAAACCTCCCGAAAATTCGAAGTAATTTTGTTCTCTATAGGATGAGAAAAGTTGCGCTGATAACTGGCATAACTGGTCAGGATGGTTCTTACCTCGCGGACATGCTGATAGCTAAAGGCTATGAAGTCCACGGAATAATACGCCGATCTTCAAGCATAAACACGGAGCGCTTGAATCTGATTTACTCAGATCCGCACGGCGGAGAGACAAAGCTTAATTTGCACTACGGGGATCTTACGGATGGCAGCAGTCTTTGCCGTCTCCTGGAAAAGATACTCCCTACAGAGATATACAATCTCGGAGCGCAATCGCACGTTCGTGTGTCTTTCGATATCCCCGAGTATACCGTGGATGCCACAGGCATGGGCACGCTCCGCCTTCTGGAGGCTATGCGAACGGTAAAGTGCAGGGCCAGGTTCTATCAGGCCGGTTCGAGCGAGATGTTTGGAGGCTTGTTCGACGGCAATACTATTTTGAACGAAACATGCCGGTTTCATCCCCGTTCGCCCTACGGCTGTGCGAAGGTATTTTCGCATAATATTGCTGTGAATTACCGGGAGAGCTACGGGATGCACATTTCAAACGGGATACTGTTCAACCACGAATCGGCCAGGCGTGGCACTACCTTCGTAACCCGTAAAATCACCAAGTTTGTTGCAGGCTTACTGAATAAAGCCTCCGGCCTCCAAACGCTGTATCTTGGTAACTTGGTAGCCAAGCGCGACTGGGGATACGCACCGGAATACGTGCGGGCCATGTGGCTTATGCTGCAACAAGAGGAGCCGGACGATTACGTGATCGCAACCGGGAAGACATACAGCGTAGTGGACTTCTTGGAGGCGGCGTTCAAAGTAGTGGGCATCGACAACTGGAAAAAATATGTCGTGGTAGATCCTCACTATTTCAGACCGGCAGAGGTCGAAGTGCTTGTCGGTGATGCGTCCAAAGCTAGGCAGATTCTTGGGTGGGTTCCAACCGTTGAAATGGAAAAGCTGGCCCGCATAATGGTAGAAGCGGACGCTTACGGTGAAAACATGGAAGACGTGCGCGCGCTGTGGACATCTTAAACCTGGATTCAAAATCGATAGATCAGGCGATTCTTAAAGAGCTGGGTTTTGCGGATGCGGGCGACTTCGAGATGGCCACCGCTGCGCTTAACCCCACAGAGAATCGTCTGCTGTTTAGTCGATATGCGGAACTCCTGGAGTCCGTCAAAACCCGAATTCGGTCGGGTGGATCACAGGATATTCCGCTGGCTTCAGAATGGGACTGGGAGAAGGACTATTGGCGTAAACCTCCCACAATGCGCCAGTTTATCGAAGATCCTTTCTGGCTCGGCTCCACACTGCTTCCGTCCGAGGACAGCGTGGGTATATTTCCCACTTGGCGCGAAATTCTGCTTCAGGATTTTGACATGGGGTCTACAGTTCACAACCTGGTGATAACCGGTAGTTTGGGCATAGGGAAGTGTCTGGGATACAATGAGTTATGCTTGATGCACGATGGCGCTGTTAAACCGGTCCAGCAAATACAGGTAGGAGATTTGTTGATGGGGGATGACTCTACGCCTAGGCGCGTAATGTCTACGATGAGCGGGCGAGGGCCACTCTACCAAATTTATCCATCTAAAGGAGAACCTTTTGTCTGCAACGGGGCGCACATTTTGTGCCTAAAGTCATCGGTGTCGGATGAAATTGAGCACGTGTCGGTTGAAGATTTCTTAAAGTGGCCAATAGAAAAGAAGAACAAAGCAAGACTGTACAGAGTTCCGGTGGAGTGGGCTGAAAAAACGGTGTTAATTGATCCTTACTGGTTAGGGCTGTGGCTTGGAGATGGCACGAGCCGACGTGTGGAGATTACCACGATGGACGAGGCAATACGTGACTACCACATCGCCTATTGCAGCCAATTCCCTGAGTTAAATTTGCACGTTTACAACGCGGGAAAAGGGGCCAAAGCGTCTTCGTACACGTTTACAGTTCCAAGGGGCAGCCGTTACAAAAACCCGGTGCGCTTAAAGCTGGAACATTACGGCCTGACGGAGTGGGCTCAAACTTGTCCGAAATTTATACCAAACGACTATCTTTACAACAGTCGGAGTATAAGACTTAAGCTTTTTGCGGGGTTGATCGACACAGACGGTTCAAAAAGTAGGGGTGGAAAGTGCACAGCCGCTAAACGAGATAAGGCAAGCAATGGCGTGTACGAGATCACGGTAAAATATGAGAGGTTTGCAAACCAAATACGGTTTCTGGCTCAATCACTTGGGTTCTTTGCACAGACGAAGGTAAAGATTGTCAATAGCACAGCATACTATAGAACCATTATTTCCGGTGCTTACGATGTTCCGTCGCTATTGGAAAGAAAGGTAAGCCGCGCCCGTGGAACTACGCTTAGTCCTCTGACGGGACACGTCCGAGAAGCCAATTGTCTGAAGACTAAGTTTGCGGTTATACCTAAGGGAGACGGGGACTATTACGGATTTGAGATCGATGGAAACCATCGTTTTCTGCTCAAAGATTTTACTGTTACGCACAACACCTACGTGATGGTAACCATTCTCCTTTACCGTCTGACCCTTGCTACACTGCTGCGAAATCCGTCGAGCTTTTTCGGATTGGGCGCTGGCTCAAAAATCATCTACAACGTTCTGTCCGTCACAAAGACTCAAGTCCAGGAGACTGCCTTCGGTGATGCACAGAACTTCATGGCGCGTAGCGAATACTTCCTGAAGGATTGCGACTTTGACCCGGACAGTAAGCACTCGAATTTTCGCGTTGAGCTGCCCGGCGACATCTATTTCACTGCGGGCTCTAAGGGATGGCACGTGCTGGGGCGCAACGTTCTGGGTGTGGCGCTCGATGAAGGCAACTGGCGCAATGAAGCTGACCCGGATACGAAGGCCTACGATCTTTACAACGAAGTCCGGGTTCGTATTCAAAACCGCTTCATGCGGTCTTCTAAATTCCTTCCCGCTATCTCCATTTTGGCATCGTCGGCCAGGGATGAGTCTTCCTTTACTGAGAAGGTCATCAAAGAAATCGAGAAGGTTAACGATCCCAAGCACCAACTTGTTTACAGGCACGCTGTCTACAAAATAAAGAGGCACGTGCTGAAACTTTCCGGCAATTGGTTTAAGGTGTGTTATGGCCTGAAGACCCAAGAGCCGTACGTCATGACCGGGATCTATGCCGAGGATGGCACACCACTTCCCGGAGAGACGCACGAACAGACTCCCCAGGGGGCGTCCGTAGAGCTGGTGCCTGTGGAGTATCTGCCGGACTTCAAACGTCGTCCCAGGACCGCACTACAGTCAGTATCCGGTATTTCTACGGGAGGTTCAAACCGGTTCTTCCCGACTACGATAGACGTTGAACGGTGCATCGAGCTTGCAGAGCACGATGGCATTGTAGATCCAGCTCGTCCTGGCGTAAAATTCATGTCAGTCTCGACTGAGGATGATACCAATGTATGGGACTACCTCGACCATAATAAGTTCCTTACAAAGGTTGCCTCTGTAATCCAGCCTCGGCGGCATCCAAGTATGGCTCGATTTGCCCACCTGGACTTGGCCACGCAGACGATGGCCGGTCTTGCTGTATGCCATTTAGTGAATAGTAAGCTGGTTGAGGGCTTGGTGGACAAATCGGGCAACCCGTTCAGCGAATATCGGCTTATCGTCGAGTACGACTTCATATTGACTATTACGGCGGGCAGAACTAAGCCAATCAGCCTGGAGAAGATCCAGAATTTCATCCTATGGCTGGCACAGAAGTGCAATTACCGGTTTGCTGCGGTAACAGCAGACCAGTACCAGTCTTCAATGCCACTTCAGATGCTTGAATCGAGAGGATTTAAGACCGATCTGTTGTCCGTGGACCGCGACAAAAAGGTCTACACAGCTTGGCGTCAGGCATTCGAGGAACTTCGCCTGCGGCCCTACAGATCGGATCAGTTAACCCAAGAAATAGAGTGCTTAGTCGATGATGGTAAGAAGGTTGATCATCCAAAAGACGGGAGTAAAGACACGTCCGACGCTTGTTTTGCTTTAGAGACTTTAGTAAGGACTTTAGACGGGCAGGTCAGAAAAATAGGAGAATTGCAGCCTGGGCAGAAGTGTTGGGTTTATTCATTAGACACATTGAATCGAGTAGTTGCTGGAAATGCAACTGCTCTTGGGATTACGCGAAGAAGTGCAGACTTACTAGGCATAACACTGGATAATGGGTGCACTATTAAGGTTACACCGGATCATCTGCTAATGCGCCGAGATGGCAGCTATATCCGTGCTGACAGTGTAACGCCAGGTATGTCCATGATGCCATTTTACTTTAAGCGGAACGCGAAAGGGCGCGGTCGTGTGTTTAACCCGCACACAAATAAATTTGAATTCGTGTACAGGCTCATAGATGAGCAATTGCGGGGGGCTAAACCTCCTGGGTTCTGTATCCACCATGAGGATCTACGCAAGATAAACGATCAGCCCGGTAACCTTAAACGATTGACAAACGGGGAGCACTGGGCGCTCCACCACGATATTAAGCTCGAAGATGGGCGGGCAACCGAGCTAAAACGGCAAAAGAACCTGGCTGACTACAATGCAAAGCCCGAGACTAAATTCGCTGCCAGACTGCGCGTAAATTACGCCAGGAAATTTTCAAAAGATAGAATTACGCAGGCTATAGCAGCAATTCCGCGTCTGCTGTCCACCGAGTTTCGTGCCCAGCACAGCCTGTTTATGCGTGAGTACATGAGTGATCCAGCGACAAGATACTCCCAGATTAAAGGCCTGCTGTCCTACAACGAAGGTCGAAAAATTAAGATTACCATTGAAGATCTAGTGCGCTTGCGCGGCCAAGGGATGACGAATCGAGACATTTCTGAAATCTATGGGTGCTCTGTAAGTGTCGTAGAGCGTAGTGCAGCTAAAGCTCGGCATTTAGGTGTCAGTATGCTCATCAATTTTACGCGGTACAGAAGTAGATTCTATGCTGCGGAAAGGGTTAAAAAAGTAGAAAAGGTGTGCCAGTTGCGCGATCACGGAGCCACGGTTATCGAAGCCTGTAAAGCAGCCGGAATAACGTCTAAAACGTACTACGATTGGTCAAAGCGGCTTAACCACAAGGTCATAAGCGTCCAAAATCTTCCACCGGAGCCTGTTAGCTGTCTACGCGTAGACATATTTCATAACTTCGCCCTTGAAGACGGAATTTTTGTGCATAACTGCGCAGGTGCCTACTACGACGCGATTACCTCCGAGGAAAAGTTTAGCGTGAGCGTTGACAATAGCCCGTCTATTATAGGGAACAATTCGCTCAGCCCGGCTGAGGTAGAAAAACCTCCTATGGAAATTACACTGCCGATGGGATACACTAAAATAAAGTCGTTCTCATAGTAGTTAAGTGTGAAATGGCAAGTACCCGAATAGAGCTGTCGCCGTATAGCATGTTCACAAACACGCCTGCGTATCAAGGTGTGCCTGTGGAGATTGAGGGGGTGCGCCAAAACGTAATTGTATTTGGGCTGATGGTAGATGCTGTCGTAGCCAGCGCATCGGATACCACGTATAGGGTGCCCCAAGCTGCCGCAGGGCGTCTCGATCTTATCTCGGAGAAGTTTTACGGAACAACAGAGCTATGGTGGGTATTGGCCTTGGTTAATAACCTTTCCGATCCTCTTGTGGGGGCGGCTGTAGGCCAGACAATTCGCATACCAACTCGTGATAGGATGGCCGCAGAAGGAGTTTTAAATGTATGAATAGTAAAGATGTCACTACACTAATCCAAGATGGACAATGGGCTGAGGGAATTGTGGATGCGCTAATTGACGGAGGCGGGGCTCTCCTCGAAGACCGTATCGATGACCTGCTGGCGCGCTACGTCAACGACCAGGGCAAACCTTTGCTGGATCGCCACCAGATTCAGGGGTGGTACCAATACGACCCTACTCCCAACAAAAAATACATCCCATGGATCATCCGAGAAGTGGCCGAAAAGCGGATGAAGCTTCCCCAGCACGGCCACGAGCTTCGAGATGCACTGCTCACGTTTGAGCGCCTTCTCCCCATCCCGGCTTACCAGGGGACGCGCGATCTTTATTCTACCGACTGGAAGGGGCTCAAGGGCATCGTGGCCCGTTACGGAGAGATGAAGAGCAAGAGTTCGCAGGAACGCGAAAAGCGCCAATCAGGGGTCAAAGTTGTGGCAAAATCCGGCAATCTTTCGTGCCTTAGGATCACAGACGTGCAGAGCCTCAACAACTGGTCATGGAAAGCCTACTCGGCTGAGAATCCCAATTGGCATGGAAAGGCGATTAAACCCGGCGATGTTAAAGATCCGTTTGAAGATAGCCTGTGGTGCACGCGGTTTCCGACCTACGCGACCACCTATCTGCAAAGCGGGCCTTTCAACATGGTTTTGAAAGATGGGTATCCATACGTGGGCCTGGTGTTCACGAAGGGTGAAGCCCAGGATTTGAACAACCACGGAATTACGACCGCCGTAGCCGAAGAAATCTGGCCGGTCGTCAAGGACGAGATTCCGAAAAATGTGACGCTTTCTCGAAATGCGAAGGTATTCGAGAACATTCGATTTTTGGAGGGAAGCGTTGAGCCTGGCACAGTGATTGAAGGCTCTGTGGACTTATCCGGCACCCGCCTGTCGGCATTGCCGGATAACTTGAAGGTTAATGGCTCGCTTGATATTTCTGGCACAGCCCTGAAGAATCTTCCCTCCGGCCTAACCGTGACCGGCACTCTGAAGATTAATGGCACGGGTATCACAGACTTGCCAAGTGATCTTCGCGTTGAAGACATGGAGTGGAGCCCGCCGCTCGATTGGACCAAGGTGAAAGCACTCTACTACCGGCTGCGCCAGGAAGAGATGAAAGTGCACTATTTGCAGCATCCGAAGCTGGGCAACGAATCTCCCGAGGCCAAGGAACGCGAATGGATTAAGTTCCAGACCTCGTTGGCGGCATTCTTCCAGAATGACCCGGAAGTGGATAAAAACGTAAGGTCAGTTTACCGAATGGTCGGAGGCGCTAAATGACGCTTTCTCATGAAGTAGTAGCTACGCTTCTAGGAGACGTAGGGCTACTGATTGAAGATCGCATTGATGACCTTATTAACACGTATGGTAAGGCCCTGGTAAAGGCTGTACACGAAGTTCCAGGGGTAAATGTGGGCCAGCAACTGCGGCCTCACCTAGAAAAATGGGCACAATTCGATCCCAATAGACGGAAGAAATACCTTCCATGGATCGTGAAACAAATTGCCCAGGAAAAGCTGAAGCCATCAGACCATAATCTCGATCATCTCAGGGATCAACTTCGTGCCTACGAGCGCTTGGTCGCAATCCCAGAATTCGAGGGTAGCCGGGACATTTTCAGCTATGACTGGCCCACGTTTGATCGAGAAATTACTGCCAATCTTGACGTCCGTAGTCAGTCTGAAAAGGAGCGCAGGGCTAAGGAGGCTAAAAAGAAAGGCGTGGGTTCTTACGGTGGGACCGAGGGAGTTACCAAGATTGCGGAGGCAGGCCCGTATGAGCTTTTGGAGATTAAAGACGCCGTGTCACTATCGTGGTGGTCGTGGAAAGCCTATGATCGCGAATTTAACCCAAATTGGAAACATCCGACCATAGAGCCTCCTTCACCCGAGGTTATTCGTGATCCGGCTAACCGTGGCGAGCTAATTCGTGACGGAAAATGGTGCGTTCGTGTGCCGAGTTACGGCCTTGACTACATAAAGGGTGAGCCAACAAAAGCATTCTACATGGTGCTTAAAAACGGCGGTCCTTATGTAGGGATATTGCTCAGTGACGGCCAGTGGAAGAATTTGGATAATCGCGGTATTGATTTTGGGATAGCGGAAGAAATATACCCAGTTGTGAAAGGCATCATTGCTCAGCACAAGGCATCTGGATTTGAATTGGAATACGAAGGGGAGGTTTTTGAGAATTTGAGGTTTGTGCGCGGAGAGGTTAAAGAGGGAGAAATATTTGAAGACATAGATCTGAGTGGAGCTTCAGTTACGACATTGCCCAAAAATTGCCATTTTCGCTCATTGCGCATAGATCGGTCATCCATCGAGGTCATTCCCTCAGGAACTGTCATCAATAGCTTCTTGTCGGCGACTAAAAGCAAGCTTAGGATAGTCGAACCTGGTGTTAAGATCAATGACATTTTTGACGCGTCTTACAGTAAGCTAGAGTCGTTACCCCCAGGCATGATTTTGACCAAGTTGAAGCTTATCGGGTGTCCGATTGCTAGCTTACCCGAAAATTTGGAGGTTAAGGAGGAGTTAAACCTCGAAGGAACATTGGTATCTGAACTTCCGAAAACGCTTAAGCTCGGTGGAAATATGACTTGGAGTGCACCGCTTGACTGGTCAAAAATAAAGGGTGCATTCTACTACAATTTTTTGCCAAGAATGCACCAGTCATTCCTATCCAGTCCCAGTATAGCGGACAGAAGCGACGAAGCAAAAGCGGCGGCTTGGAAAAGGTTCAAGGTAAAGTTGTGGGATTACTTCCAGACTGATCCTAAGATTTATTCAGAAGTTGGGCTGGTATTCACGCAAAGAACCCCGGAACCACCGGAAGATGTAAAGGAAGAAGAGTAAAGTTATGGCATTCTTAACCGAGGCTAAAGTTGCAAAAACACTGGACATTCCGGTGAATCTTCCAGCAACGGAAGTTAAGCAGGGAGATTGGCTAATAGTGGCGACGATAAAGATCTCCTCGCCCATGAAGCTGACCTACCAGTTTATGACACTCCAAATGCTATCTTCCTCGGTGGATACATCTCTTATCGTGGCAGGGAACAAGGTGAGCCCCTCGCTGGATTTGGCATTTATCGGGCTGTATCGCAACTACCTGTCCGGGCACCCAGGAACACAGCCCGCCCTGGATGTCGTAAAGATCCGGGAGACAGACAATAGCCAATTGGACTGTATCCCGATTACTGACATTTCCGGCCAGTTTATCACTGTTCGTTTTGCGCCCCTCGTGACGTACGCCACGGCAGGCGTGTATTCATTTATCGTGGCGAACAACATGCAATCTTCAGCCACTTCGACAATTCCACTTACTACATCAATCGATTTTAAGTTGTGTGCCACAGGCCAAATACGCCTGGAGCTTGAGGGAAGCTAGCGTATGAACGCTGAGGGTATCGTTTCAGCTTTACTCAGCGAGGCCCGCATCACTCCAAAAGAGCTGGTGAAGGAAATTCCAGGGATTTTGGCCCACTACACCTATACGCCAGCGTTCGGTGGGGGCAGGTGGTCTGTAGAACGGCAGGAAGGTGGTGATAGCCACTACATCGGGGAGATCTGGCATAATTACATTACAGATGAGTGGTCAGCTATGGAGGTTGCGCCTTGTGGGCGACAACCTACACACTGGTACCCTCCCCTGTCGAGATCTCGTGTTAGGCCAAGTCGTCAGCAAGCGGCCAATGATTTGTGGGAACTTTACAGCGAACAGTTGCATAGCAAAAACCGTGTGATAGAAACTGCGAAGGGTGAAGAAGCGGGAATTACGCCGGACAAATTTGTGAAGTCTTTTGGCATAGCTCGACTTTTTCGAAGATACCGCTTCACGGACAGACAGGGGGCGATTGAGCAGGGTATTTTTGCCCCGCCTGATGAGAATGTGTACGTTGATATCAGGAGTGATAAACACCCCGGAGAATACGTATACATCGGTCAACTAAGCAAAGTTGGCGCGTTTTGGAGGCCTATCCTGGTTCTGGACAAAAATGGATTTAGCAGATCAGCACACAGTTTTAAAGGGTACAGATCGCGCGAAGAAGCTGCAACTGATCTGGAGGCTATGTATCTAAAGATGAATAAATGAGTGCTGTTTACATTACACCCGAGCGCTACGCCACAATTGCGAATCTTCCGGTTAGCTTGCCGGAGGCTGAACTTCGCCGTGGTGCGTATATTCAACTCGCAGTGTTTAAGCTAGCTCCGACACAAAAAGCAGCGATTCGAGTCTTAGCACTGACGGTTACAAAAATTTTGACGCCGGGGGTAATACCGGACAACATCAACTCGACATTTGGGCTGGCAACTGTAGGTATTTATGGGCCAATCAATTTGATCTACGGTTGCATGTTGTGCAGCCCAATTGTCAGCGTATCGGTTGGTGGCGTTGGAACGGCTGCACTTAACCCGTATACAAACCATGTCATAGACACACCTGGGGTATACGTGGCGGCAGTATTCAATAACACGGGCCGAACGTCAGACTATGCTATTGACATGTCAGTGTGCGTGACCGGAGTCGTGAAATTTTTTAAATGAGCGGACAACTAGAATCAGCATTAGTCCTACAGCTAGTGGACACTATCAAGTGGGGGTCCGCACTTGGGCCTATTGGCACCACGGGGGCTCTATCCCAGGTAGACATAGCAGCTCCGCTAGATGTTACAGCCTATGCCCGGCGTGATCGGGAGCTTGCCTACCGTGATATCATAAATGCGGCTGCTATCCTAAAGGTATCGCTCGAAGTTGAGACGGTTTGGAATTCCCCAGAGATTCGTCCTCGTGTTCAGGGGCTGACCACCGATATTATGCCGTACGTGGCAGGTGATATTGGCCAAACTAACAGCTTTGTTACGCATGTGAAGCAAACGTCCGTGCCTAAGGACGCGCTGATCGCGGATAAAGACTTGGCGGGCCGGGATGCTTTAGTTTACGAGATTCTGGCACGTGCATGCCAAATATTTGCAGATCCTCCCATAACCCCGAAGGATTATACAGGCACTGTCATACCGAGCACATCAGCGTGGTCGCTGGCCGAAGCAACAAGTAATCAATCGGACATCAGCACTGCCTTACCTGTTAACCGTGACCTATTCAAAAATCCCGATACTTACCTGGCAGGTCGAGACAACGAAGTCGCGGTCTATGCCGCGAAGTTGGCCAGGATTCTCAAAAATCCGTTTGAGTTTGCGACACGCCTCTACGTAAGGATTGATGGCACCGATGCACGAGAAATAGAGACATACTCGTTCATTCGCGTGCACTGGGATCAGTCCAAGCTGTATCAGCCTGGGGACGAAGTTTACTACGGGGATAGTTGGTGGCAGGCCCTGTCCCTGACCATGGATGTCCCTGGAACGTCTGTAGTGTGGATGGCCATTGATTCTCCGGTGGAGAGGGTCTTCATTGCAGAACCAGCTTATACGGATCGGAATCGCATCATTTACGATTCCACCCTTAAGACACTGCGGTGGGTGAGTGAAACTGCCACAGACGTGCATCCTCCACAGATATGTGCGCTGTCTATCCCAGGGGCTTTGCCTGGGCAGACCATTACTACTGTGCCCCAGATTCCTCAAGCGTCAGATGCCCAATTTTGGAGGCAAAAGGCGGCTAGAATTTCTTACGAAGGGACTCTGACAAGTCACCTGGAAGGATATCATGACACTACAATCCTAAGAACCGGGCAGGCTCAGACGGATACTATTGGCTTGACAGGGCCAGGTGCGTTATCTGTGACTTTTGCAACTCCGATGTTGCCTACGAACAAGTACAAATTTTCGGCGCTTGTTAAGCCCTCGCAAACGATTGATATTTTCGGTGCGCACAACCAGCAGTCTTTAAGCGGAACGCTAAGCGGTGTCACGTTTATCGGCCCCTACGTTCCTACTGTTTCAGGTGTTCCTGGCCGGGCTGTTTCTTACGCGTTGACACTGCCCGTGGGTAATTGGACTGCGGCTCTTGAATACACGAATCTAGGCGCGACTACAGAAGGATTTGGGGCCAAACTGACGGCAGACGGTGTGCAGATCATGGAGGATACGTCCCCGCTGCTATTCCAGGATGGTGTGGGCAATCAATACCCACAAGGTCACTTGGTCACTTCGTCACCGGTTGCATTTACGTCATCTGGCGCTGTAACAACCCTGGGTGTTCAGTGGACGTATGGTGAGGGCGTTTTCCACGTCAGAACTCTTAAGCTGGAAACGCGCGACCGGAATATAGGCCGGTACTCCATGCAGCTAGATGTCCAAAATGCTTTGGGGACATCATTCTTGTCGCAGGCCGGAACTTTGATCCCCGCCGTGGATTCTTCTGGAGAACGAAACCATTACGGGGTAATGCCGTTTGAATTCTCAGTTACCGGAACGGTGCTGGCTCCCCACGTGGTATTGAGCTGGTTGCCTGTGGGTGATGGCCTCCCGCTCCAAACCCGGCAATTCGAGCTTGAGAAATATGTGCACACTGTTCCAGTTCCAGAAGTTGGTGGCTTCATGGGGTGGAAGCAGGAATGCCTGGATCGCGCAGCTCGCGTGATCACCACGTCGTTTAACTCATTCTTGTCCTTGACGTCCGACGCAGACATTCCTGAATTTACGACGGATGGAACGCTTTGGAATAAGACATCCACAGAAAAGTGGATGAGTACCATTGAAACGTATCAACCCCGCCTGCGAGAAGTCCAGGATATTGCATCTGTTGTCGATGGCCGACAATACCTGGTTTACAGCGGTGTTATTGTCTACAACGGCGGGACATACGCATCAGGGCAAAAGTTTTACGGCACGAATGTGCCGAGTTTTCTAAGCTACAGCGCCCGGCTTGATCAAATTGGGGCCTTTACGCAGTCGTATCCCGGCCATATCGGAAAACCGGGGCTTATGCCCTCGGGCCTGTGGTTCGACGGAAAATATGTAAAGCAGGCGAATCCCACAAAGACGCAAGTGCCTGTGGTGGTTTCATTGCAACCATGGATGATTGAGGCCGGGCTTTACGTGGCACAGCGTGATTTCTGGTCGCCAGATTCTGTTCAATCAGGTGTAGATGCGGTGGGCCAGGCTGCTGATCGCTATCCTGATACGATTACGTATACAGGAGGCTTTTACGGTGGGGCACTGGATGCTTACGTGTATCAAAATATGGCAACTTCGCTAGTGTCTATGGGCACCGGGTACGCTGAAGATGTCATAGTTTATTTTTCAGGTTCTAGCGCTGGTACAGCATCCATATTGAGCCTGGGTACAGGTTACACTGAAGACGTGGTATTTTCGTTTGCAGGCACTAACGCAGGTACAGCATCCATATTGAGCCTGGGTACAGGTTACACTGAAGATGTGATATTTCCGTTTGCAGGCACAGATACAGGTACAGCCACGTTTTTGAGCTTAGGCACGGGCTACGTTTTTGACGCGGCGGTGTACGCGGGTCTTTACGCAGAATACGGAACGTTTACGGGTGGATTTTTGGCAGGAACATATGCGTAGTTAAATCGATATTATGAACGAAGTTACCATAGGCCAATCTGCACGAGGAAGCTACAAAGTGCAGGTTGTAGACGCGAAGACCAAGCGAATAATTGAAGATCGCCCGTGGCGAAAAAACCTTATTCTAAATAGCGGATTGAACATGATCCACACGTATTTGTGGGCTGACGCAATGCGGTGGGCCAGTGCAGGCACCGGAACAGACGCTAATTATGAGGATTCGTCAACAGGTACCGCTGTTAGTGATGCTTCTGGAAACGTAACATTTACTGGCTATACCTTAGCGGCAAGTCGTGAGGGCGCGATCATACTATGGGATACAGGTGAACAAGGCAGGATTACTGGTGGCTCCGGGTCAAGCTGCACCATTACTCCGGCACCGGGCGGAGCCGGAATAGCAGATGGAGCATTTACGCTATTTAGGGCAGAACGCAGCGTCCTTGTTACACCCCGAGTGGGAGGGGCATACGGATTTACCGGGAATTGTTTGGCAAGCTATCCAAATACTTTTTCATCAATATCTGGAAACGTAATAACTTTGCGGCGAACGTTTGAATTTCCTGCGGAGGGAAGTGCAGTTACTTACGGAGAAGTAGGAGTTCATCCAATCAACGGTAATGGCGCTACTTGTTTTGCGCGTATGACAATACCCGGAGGTATTGCACTGACAACGGGTCAGCAGTTGCGGCTTATTTATCAGCTTGTCTTGACCGTTGGCCCCACAAATGCCGTGCAAACGGGTACCATGTCTATCACAGGATGGCCAGTAGCACCGGCGTCTACTACGAATGTTAAATGGGCACTGTGGGGAGTTGGCATATCTTCCGTGCTCTCTACGGGAGCAACCAGTACTCTAGGCATGTCTTCACAGGGTATGGCCAATGAGCCCTCAAGATGCTCTACAGACTGGCCACTTTGGGTATCGCCGAATCGAGCGGGGTACACTGGATGGTCATGGCCTACTGCGACTGCGCATGCACACCCCGGATATTCTACGAGTGATGTTGTGGGTTGGCCACAGATAATAAATTATGTCAACAGCGGGCTTGTCTACTCACATGAGAAACAGCTTAAGATCGGTACTACTCTCGGAAACTATGACACGTGGGGATATATCTGTGCAATAGGGCAAGGATACTATGATTCTGGGAGTAGCCACTATCCTAACAACTATTTCGTGGGGTGGACGCTAGAATTTGATGAAGATCAGAAAAAGACTGATATCCAGAACCTGGCCCTTGGGATGAAATTTAGCTGGAGTCGAGAACTTAACATGGACTAGCATGAACTTTGCCCTACAAGGATTATACAAGGTGTTGGTGGTGGACGCCAGGACTAAACGCGTTCTTTGGGAGCAGCCTGAGTGGCGCAAGAACTTGATCTTGAACGACGGATTTGAACGTATTGCTACCAACTTTATTTGCGAAAATTTTTTGTACGCTTACGCCGGAACGGGCACCCGTTCAAATAACACTGATTCCTCGCTTACAGGGGACACAGCGGCGTGTGATAGCCTTGGAAATGTTACCCTGAATGTGGGTAGCACGGTTGTTTTCGATCTGGGGACACCAGGGGAAATAGCCAACATAATAAAGTGGACCAATACAGGATTTGAAGGGCGTATTTTGACAACGCCAACATCTCGAACAGCTACTATCGTGCCCGTTGGATCTTCGCAAACTGGGTCATTTGTCCTTTATAAAACCAATCAGTACGAGCTTCAATCCGAGACTGCTCGGACATCCACTTATTTTCCCGCTTCTCCCTGGTGCGGAACCGGCATAGTAGGGAATGAGGTTGTCCATCAGCGAACATGGGATTTTGCGGAAGAAACCACTTTGACGACCTACCACGAGATGGGAGTTGGGTGGAGTATGACCGCATTGTCCGCTAACACCACATTTTCAAGATTCTTGTTGCACTCGCCCGTGTCTGTGGATGTTGGGCAGCAGTTGAGGCTCATATACCAGTTACGGTTGGTTATGGTGCCATCTGCTGCAACAGCAAAAACGGCAAACATCGTTGGGATGTCTAGCACTACCGGCTACGAACAATTTACTTACCTGGGTCTATCTAAAGTTTTGGCTACAGGCGTTACATCCTATGCAGATGCCGCAGGCTATTCCAATGAGCCGTGCCAATCTACGGGGATCAGAATTTTTGTATCGCCGGATAACACGGCTATTTCAACCGGTTTGGGCGCGACTCCCGTGGATCGTGTTTCCGGTGCTTTTGGGAAGGATGTGACATCCCCTGGCTATGTGGCTTATAGCGGGCAGCGCATTAAGGAGGTTACCCTGGCGGTGGGCGAGGGTAACATGACAATAGGCAGCATGGGTGTAGGCAGCGGAACCGGATATGTGGCGCGCGACTATGGGCTTGTTTTCGTGTTTGATACACCACAGGTTAAGGACTCCTCGAAGACACTCAACTTACAGTTCTATTGGAATTGGAAGAGGGTGTTACAGGCAGATTAATGTACCAGTTAGACGAAATCATAGGAGCGGCTAACTACTGGCTGGATACCAGGGGAACGGCCCACACTGCCAGGAGCCATGTTGAATGGGCCTGCAAATATCTTCAGTGTCCGCAGCCTCCACCGAATGATGACGCGGGATTCAGCCCCATACGACGGCGTATGCTGGAAAAGGGATGGGTCAGGGTTACGATCCCAGGCTATAGGATCAGCGTTGATTACTTCCAGATAAACAATGCACAGCTAGACTGGCTTAAAGAACAAGCCGATTCACGCCAAGTGCCCGTAGTCGATAATGAAGAAAACGTAATTTATACACCGGGCCAAAATGAAAGTTTAGCCCGGTGTATTGTAAGCACTCTGCTAGGAGAATATCCGGGTATTGCGCGATGACGTCGTAGCGTCGTAGACTTCCACGGCGAACTTCTTTCCTATCGTCATCAGAGTTTGTGCCCCGGCGCTCTTGGCCTTAGATAGCTGGACGTACACTCCCGTCCGCATGTCTGTCACAGCCGCGATCTTGATGGCATCATTCTCAATCTCCCACGCGCCGATGTTATTTCGGGGGATGTCTTCACCCTTAAAAAGTTGTTGGCAGATTTTGTACAGCTCATGGATGGCTTGCTTGCCACCGACTTGCTGGCTTTTTGATATGCTGTCCAGGACTACCTGGTGATGGGGAGGAATAACAATGTTCATAATGGTTTTTCGAAAACGGAGAATGCTCGCAGTCTGTTGTTGAAGCCACACATGACGCCGACCACGGCGACAAAAATTGCATCGGGCGGAGGACTCGGTATAATGTAATGAATGATCCCAACTCGTCCGCCAGGCGGTAGGACCGCAAAGGCATTTTCTATGAGCTTGTTTGGCTTTGGATACACATCTGATCCTACTGCGTAGTGGGCGGCATCAACCTCGCTGTAAGGTGGATCGATGAGAATGCCTGCCCACGGGACTCGTGCACCAGAGCCAGATGGGCTGAGGGGTAGGGTGTTGTCCCACGGGAGCCGGGCATCCTGTAAGAAGTCGGGCTCACACCTTGGGTCAAGATCGAGTGTTTTGTCGTTTGGCCCAAATCCACGTTTGTATGGGTATAGCTTAGCCAACCCACCACACACATGCAGCACTGGATCGGTTATCTTGCACCCCAGGAGGGCGCGGGCACGCTCGGGAAATCCGCCGAGGTAGGCACCGTAATATTTTTGGCCTCCTTTGAGCTTGGCTCGCGCCAGAATCCACATGTCGCATATCGGTCTATAACTCATGCTTTTGAACCTTCTTGTTTGGGATTGTTTATCCCACGGATAGCTTTCAGATCCGCGAGTTTCTGATCAGTGTCCTCCTGTACGGGCAGGAAAGTAGCGATTGCCAGGGCAGACCACGCATGGCTGCTAATGCCATAGGTTGGGCCTGGTTTTTTCTTGTTGCCCGTTTCGCCGACGTAGGCAATCATGGCACGTCGAACATCGGCATCATTGGCTTTATTGGAAGCGCAGTGCACCATTATGACGTCCTTACGCCTCAGGGCGTGGAACGGGATATCTTTCAGGAAGCAGATCTCTATTACCCGACCAATAAAGAAGCAGGTTTCGAAAGTTTCCACTCCTACCCTCTGGCCGTAGCTCATTATGGTTTCGCAGCAAACGGTTACGTCGGGCTCGGTCCAGTCTCGGAGGAAATTGAGCAAGTCTGCATTAGGCAGAATCTTGTGATCCAGCACGCGGTGGCTGGCGATATCCCAGACGACGTAAGCTCCGTCATTTGTCCCAGGATCAATTCCAATGATTTTTCCGGCAGTCATAGTGCGAATAAACGTGAATTCTATCGTTCTTAATAGAAGAACATGAAAGCTCAGCAGATAATCGAAAAATTTGGACTTCGAAGCACATCCCTGGCTGAAGGCGTCGTGGGCCAGAAGATGGCCGAGGAGTGTATCCAACGATTTGTAGACAGTGATCCTAGCGGTCGGGGAAAATACCTTCTCTGGATGTTTTACCAGGCTGGCGGGGGTAAGGAAAAGTTGGACCTGTCCAGGCAATGCTGGTTTGAAGGGTATAAGGATGATCCGCCTTTACGCGCAAAGATGAAAAAGCGCTGGATCAGCGAGCGTATCGCCGGTTTTACAGACGAGGACACCGGAGAAGTGCTTAAGCCGGTTAGTGCCGAAGAAGCAGAAAAATTATGGATCGGGGCAGAACCTCAACTGAGGGACGATTTCATCTATGGAGACGAGGGTCATATTGCTAATGGTGGCTTTGGATTTTTTCAGACATGGGAGGCTTCGCGGGGCCGGTATGACCGTGTTGTGGCGGCAGTGGGCTTATTCCACAAGTTTCGGAGGTCACTCCGCGACCGGGGAATATGCACCGATTTGACTATCGATAAATATCCTACTTTGGCCGATCTTGCGTCGGCTATGGCTGACGTAATCGTAACTAAGCTCCAATTGGCCTATGACCACGATGTCGTATATGACGATTCTTGGCTTATGGTCGTGTGCCCCTACACGATTGGCTCAAGTATCCGCTATGGCATTTCTAAATGGTGCACTTCAAACAAGTCGGAGCTGGTTCGGATGTCACGGGGAGCACCTAATAGATGGGCTGAATACGCCGGAAAGTCGTCTTTGTACTACTGCCGGTTTAAGGGCATCGAAGGCATCGGCGCGTCGAGCAGCGTGGCTATCCAGGTCATGTGGGATACCTGTTTATTCGATAGGACATGTAGTGATGGCGCTGCACTAGACAGGGTGTCCCACGCGAAATACTGGGATGCCGAGGACGTGCTCCACACCATGTCGGACTATCTCAAGGATCTTTCGAGCAATCCGGCAGTAGCAACCGGGCACTTGGCGGCGTTTAAGGAAGCTTTCTACGCTATTGTGCGCCACTACTCAACGTTCAATATGCAGCGTGTCGTAACCAGCCGGTGTAGTTAGGGCGTGACAAGATTTGCTGTAAAAATTGTAGACGTTTTGCTCGAAACTGGAGAAGCGGACCAGGATTATGACCAGGGTTTCTACGATTTACTCGTCGAAGAGCTTGAGCAAGCAGGAATCACCGGGGCGCGCCACAAAGAATTCGACAAGTACCAGGGAGTTTATCTATTTATTCCCCATGTCGGAAAGTTCTGGACTGTCGGCGACGACGGATTGTCGAAGACTCTCCAGCTTGAGGATGAGCCTGACCGGCAATTCAATATTGGTTACTTCACTTACAACCAGGGTCAGGACACGGCCATAGAAGACGTCAGCGAACTCATCGAGTTTTGCAAGCGTAAGATCATTCGTGCCCAGGGGCATCAAATCGCCATAAATGCGGTTGACTCGGCCATGGATCAAATGTCTGCAAGTGGTGAGCCCGTAAGCGGTAAGACCAAAGCTACCATGATTCCAGTCACGCCTTCCGTTGGCCGATCAGGGATGGGGCAGGCTCCATCCCATTTTCCAACTCGTTAGTCTACCTGCGCATTTAGCACAATGTTTCCGAGTCGGAGCAGTTCGTAGTCCTGTGCCAGTGTTCTTACCGCGTTATTGCCAGGTGTTTCCAAAGCCACTCGGGTTACGCTTGACACGCCGTTTACGCTGCTCAAAACTGTCTCGATGCTGCTCTTGGACGCTCGAATACCTGATATTTCAGTGCCATAAATGGCTCCACCGACTGGCAGGCCCGTTGACCACGTGCGCAGTGCAGCGCGGATTTCACGCCGCTTTGACTGCGTATTGTCGCCTGTGTAGCCAATGTAGACATTAACAGATCTTTCCGTAGTGTAGCCGCCCACTTGGTTCAGCTTCATGGTAAGATCACCAGGCGCGCCTTTGAGCCACAGCCGGACTTGGCCTGTGAGGAGGTTGACCGTGCTCTTATATTTTTGTGCAGGCTCGGGATCTACCAGCTTAATAGCATCCGGTAAATCTTCCTGGCTGGCGCTGAGGTTATCGCCGTAAAGTTCTGCAAAGCCTGCTGTCGCTCCGGGGACTACCGTCAGCTCGTCGGGACCGAGGAACAAGCGGATGGACCAGGCCTGTATGGGAGCGACCGGTAACTGCGACGTGTATAGACTCGTGGTGCCATCGTCATCGGTCGTGACTGGTGCACCGATGCCGTTTCTTGATACGTCGTAAACGTAGTCGGATTGTAGTACCGTGAACAGCTCAGTTGAATTCGAGGGGGTCAGATCTGCGATTGGCGTGGCCATGTTGATGGAATCCACCCCGTAAGTTTCATCGAGCTTGCGCAGCATATCCGAATAGATGAGCGCCTGTCCTGGCCGGAGGGCCTGTATGGTGACTTTAAGCGTATCGTCGATGGAGTTTTGCACGTCGCTGACTGTAAAGCCCTGGAGTGTTTTAAACCGCAAGCTGATAGGCACAGGCCTACTGCTTCCATCGTATATCTGGACCAGATCCGTTGCCATAGCCTTCGTTTGCATATAGGTCTGCAACGATTGTTTAAGCTGCGGAGACAAATTAACGAGTCCGCCACTCACGCCCGTTGTCCAGGCATAAATGATGACATTGTTGCCTTCGAGCAGGCTGTTTTCGGAACGGATGGATGCGCGCGCGTAAGAGACCGATCCAAGCACTGAATCTGAAAAGCCTGTGGCGATAGTCTGGTAGTCGTCCAGCGTTACTGCGCGATCATTTGTCCGTGTGTTGTAGGGGATATTAACGCGCGCTTCCTCTAGTGTCTCCGCATCCCGTCCACCCTGGCCGGTCGATGTCGTGTTTGTGACCAGCACGGTAACCGGGCTGTATGTGCTTGGAATAATGCCGGTTATAGATGTGCTAACCGTGCTAAGTTCGATGTTGCCCTGGATGCCACCGCCGACGCGATAAGTGACTGCGATCACGCTATCAGTAGGCAATTTTGCGCCAAACGTCCCATCGCCAAACGTAATGATGGTTTCGCCCGTTGCAAATGTTCGGATCTGATATACCTGATCATCCGCGCCCGACAGGGTAAGGGAACTTACCTTTGTCCATACCTCGTCATTCACTGTCACGGATGTGGAGTTGTCTATGACCGGGGATGTGCTGAGCTTAACTCCAAAGCTAGTCGTGTCGGATGTGGGGGCCGTAAATGTGTCCGTCACGGTTTGGCCTTGAATGAGCTGAATGCGCTTGTCAAAGATGACGGCGGTAACAGATGTGGTTGTGCCTGTATACGAGGGAGAGACTATGAGCCGATTATTGCTTATTGCACCGGGCGCGGCTTCGATGGCTTCGATGGTGTAAGTGGCCGTTTCGCCCACAACCTGGAACGTTTGGCCTGCCGATACATACTGTGTAAGGTCAATAGTGGAGTCCGAAAGATCCACGTTGGTAGAGCCGTTGGTAACGTTGCAGGTTGTTGCCAAAACTTTGGCACCAGCTAATGAAGGATCGAGGGTGACAATGACGGTCTGCGGTGTCAATTCTCCCGCATTAATGGTGTAATCCTGCACTACTTCAAACGGCAACGATTGAGAGTCTGACGTGCGAACCAGGGTATTTTTCTGGATAACCACTTGTGTGGCCTGGGCGGTTTGAAGAGTTGCTTCACACGAGACAACGGCTGCGGTTGGGCCGCGAAGCTGATAGCCGGTTAAGGCTCCCAAGCGAACAGCGCTTTCGCGCACGGTCATGGTGGTAATGAATTGTTCTCCGGCCTGGCGATTTACCAGGAACGCCATCGTAGCCAGTGCCCAGGCGACGATATCGATGATCACCGTCCCAAAGCCACCGGTCAGGAAGTCATTCCAAAGTTTTGGATATCGAGCCCGGATGCGCTGTTGAAGGGCATCCTTTTGGGATTGATAGTCAAACTTGATATAGCGTAGTGTGTTTTCTGTGCTCATGGGAAATTTAGTAGTGCCAGATCTTTTCCAAAATGCCCCGTGGCAACTTGGGTATATGACCAAGCTGTATCTTCGACTTTGAACAAGCCGGGATGCCTATCGTGTTTTGCCACGCACTAACTACCGTGGCCTGGAGGGGGTGATTGCAGGCCGCACGCGCTTATCAGGTAATTTGTGACCTTACCATCGGAATCCCCTCTTATCATGCTGTCACGGATAATCTGAAGCTTGCACAGCGTAGCAATAATCACGCATCGGGCCTTAAACTGCTCTGCATTCGTGGTGGCCATTCCTTCGAGTGCTTTTATTTGATCTTCTAGGGTCATTGTTGATTTTTTGTGTCAGATAAAAGAACTAGTTTTACAGCCGAAAGATGCGATTATCTCCAGAATCCCACTGGAGCTTGATATCGTGGCCACTCGGCACTATCGGTAATCCAGCCGCGTTTGTGATGCACGCAATGAGACGGGACGTAGACGCCGTGCCAGTATCGCGGTAAATGACAACTGCGTTGCACAAGGGACCGGTGACAGCCGTGAAAACGATATCATCAGCATCGGCAACTCCTCCTGTGATAGTTTTTTGATCGAACGGGCCTGATATGGCGATGCGCGCAGAAACGTCAATATCAGAAAGCCACATATGGCCGGATAATGATGGCGTGTAGTAAGTTGTGTCAACTAGAACTGCACGAATAGTCATACTGGTCCAGCTAATTAGGCCGTCCAGAAAGGCTTCCCGGCCTTTATCATAGAGCGCGTTCTGCATAAATTAAACTTTTTTGTTGCAATACATTCTCGGATGTGGTTAACTTTGACAGCTTAAATACATGATGAGCACAATACTTGAGCACTTTCCATTACCCATCCCGAGGCTTGGACAAAAGCAGTCTATTGAATTCATCCAGGACATGATCGCGGATGATGTTCGGGACATCGTAATCGAAGCACCGACAGGCTTGGGAAAGTCAGCGGTGGGCGCAGCGTGTTGCCATTGGGCCGGAACTTTTCCGCTTGTGACACAGGGAAATGTGGAGATTCGACCTGGCGGATATTACCTGGTGACGCAGAAGGCGTTGCAAGATCAAATCGTCGTGGATGTCCGGCAACAATTTAAGAATAAAGACTTTGCTTCGCTGAAGTCCTCGGAGACATACTCCTGCGATGGCCACGGTAACTGCCAAATTGGCATGTTGGTGGATAAATCTCGCGCCTGCGAAGGCCGCAAGGAAGGCTATTGCCCCTATATCCGAGCACGGGAGGCCTTTGGCAGGGCCACATTCTCGCTGACGAATTACGCCTATTTCATGACCGAGAAATTGCTCGTCGGGCAGCTTCCTCCCCGCCAGGTCATGGTACTCGACGAGTGTCATACGTTAGAGCGGACTTTGCTCAAGTTTGGCGAGCTGGTATTCACGCAAGCGCTATTCAGGGACTGGGGGATGACCCCTCTCAAAGTGCCGGAGTACGACGACATGGACACGTTTATCAAGTGGGTCGATACGATGTACCTTCCTATCGTTAATGACCGGCTGGAGGCCCTAAAGAGCTATGTTTTGGCTGATCCCAACGCAGCCCAAGACCGTAAAGTTAAGGCGCGCATAACGGCTCTTCAAAATCAGCAGCTTCGGGCCAAGGTAGCCGTCAGTAATGCGCGAGAACACCCGGATGACTGGGTTTATTGGTGCGACGAGACCGAAAAGGACGGCACCATAGCCAATTTGAAGCCGCTACAATCAGCGCCATACGCCCCTCTACTCCTGGAGGGAGCGCGCTATCGGATTTACATGTCGGCATATCCGGGGGATCAGGATCTGTTTTGCCAAAGCCTGGGCCTAGACCCGGAAACGGTTGCCTGGATAAAGCTGCCATCGGCGTTCAAGCCAGAGAGCAGGCCGATTGTAATGGGAATGATCGGGTCGATGAGCAAGAAAAATCAGGGTACCACCCTTCCTGCGCTGTTGCGAGTTGTAGACAAAATCATGACGCAGCACCATAACGAGAAGGGGCTTATACACTGCAACTCGTACGTTTTAGGCGAGAAGAT
>Ga0172381_10000030_pt1 | contig 158879 bp, 181 predicted proteins | sample Leawel6488metaG_FD_119754 | JGI IMG/M metagenome (GOLD analysis project Ga0172381, IMG submission 119754) | Leachate microbial communities from a municipal landfill in Southern Ontario, Canada - Leachate well 64-88 metaG | ecosystem: Engineered > Solid waste > Landfill > Unclassified | place...
AATGGAAAGCCATTAATGCCTTGTTCAATCACAAAAGCAAGACATTTATTGCAAGGAGGAAGAGCTAATGTAGTTAAAAGATTCCCATTTACAATTAAATTGAATTTTGAATGTGAAAATAAATAATCGTGACCGTATTGTTTTTGGACTTACATCTAGGACCCTAGCGGAGGAAACTGCTGTTGTTTTTGCCACAGCTCCAGATATGTTTCGAGACATAAAAATTGAACCATACATAGATTATGAAGAGGAAGAAGACGACAATGACTAGAGAAATGATAATTTCTAGGAGGAAGAATGAAAACAATCAAAATCTCAGCTGAATGGAATGGACTCGAATTAGATCTAGCTCTAGCTCTTGACCCTTGGGAAATAGTTGTCTCAGAAGAATTCAAAGATGAAATGACAAAAATTCGCGCCAATCTCCAAAATTTCAAAGGCCGATTGTCTACAGATCCAGAAGTTGAACAATTTATCACTAATAGCGTAAATACTCTTCGTATTAATGGTCATCTAACTCCCAAGAGAAAGTGAATGTTAGAAAAGATTGGAACTATTGATGTAGATGCAGGGATTGTTTGGATTGGAGATCCTTGCTATATTCTTCACAAAGATCAAAACTTTCCAGCAGATGTTCTTGGAAACACTTGGAAAGAATTTTGCGATAAATTAAATTTCAAAAACTCTCAACAATTTGATCACACAACGATGACTTCTATGACTACACTGAAGATGACGTTCAACCACATGATGACGACGCTCATTGGAGTAAATAATGAGAGAGAACAGAATTATTGGACTAGCAGGAAAAGCTCGTTCAGGAAAAGATCTTCTTGGAAATTACTTAGTAAGATTAGGTTTTAATCAGATGGCATTTGCTAATAATCTAAAAGAAGCTTGTCGTTCTGTTTTTAACCTGAGTTATAATGATCTTCATGGGGACAAGAAAGATAGTTTCGATGAATTCTGGAGAATGACGCCTCGAGAAATTCTTCAAAAAGTAGGAACTGAATGCTTTCGAAAGAATTTCGGAGAAGACGTTTGGATTCGTTCTTTGAGAGCTCTAATGACAGACTTTCCTGATGATGATATTGTCATTACTGACGTTCGCTTTAAGAATGAAGCTGAAGCTATTAAATCCTGGGGTGGCAGAGTTTTTAAAATTATTCGGCCAGATGCCCCAGAAATAGCTACCTCTAATCATTCTTCAGAACACGATCTAGATGATTGGGATGGTTGGGACGGAATAATTATGAATGACTCAACTATCGAAGAATTCTACAAGAATGCTGCCAATATCTTGCATCTCCAAGTCTAATTAATGGAGGTGTAAAATGCAACTTTCAAGTATTAGATTCCTTGATGTTTTATTCCGTCTGAATCGTCCATTAATCGTTGAAGTTTTTTCTTCTAATGGAACTTGGACCGCTATTGCAGGTCTTCTGAATATCTCAGAGACAGGACGAGATCAAGTAGAAGCAATTAATAATCTCAAACGTCGTTTTTTTCTTGACTGGACTTCAATAATTCAAGATAATGATGACAAGCTGAATGATGCAGCTCGAGAATTAAAGAAAAAAATGACTGATCTTGTAAAAACGGTGATTTATGGCAGTAACTAGCCTAATCAATACAAAGACTTCCAAAGCAGAGATTTGGATTCAAACAGGACCTTACAACGAAGTAATTTTTGATTCTTTCCCCATTACTCTTGTTGATGGAAAGATTTCAAAAGAAGATGATCAGAAAATAATAGAAACAATGGGTAGAGCAATGGCTCTAATGGAGAAAGAATGAGTACTAGAACCCAGATTATAGTAGCTGGTAATGAAGAGATCAAAATTTACAAACACTGCGACGGTTATCCATCAGGAGTTTGTCCCACTTTAGCAAAACTGCTACCTAAATTCAAAACGGCTAGGGGATGGGATCCACAAAATTTAACAGCACATATCTCTGCAGCTTTTATTGCTGAAGATGATGGTTTCTATGGTCATGGCCTTGATTGTGAATGGCATGGAGATATTGAGTACGCCTATCGAGTTGAACCTGATTTTTCAGTGACTATTTGCGAACGTCAGTGGGACAAAGACCCAAATTTCAAAATGGGAGTAAATGTTCCATTAGAAAAACTTGATGACGTTGATGACGATATTTGTTCGCCAATAACTTGAGGAAACAATGCTAAAGAAAATCCTAGAAGTATTGTTCAAAATAATGAAATTACCCAAAATAGAGGAGAAACAATGAGTAATCTGAAAGAAGTAGTTATCGTGGACCTTGGAAACAAACACATTGGGACAGTAGAAAAGGTATCTTTTACGCCGAATAAAGCGAATGGAGAACCTGATCCCAAGAGTTACAACGTTACAATGTACAACATCGAGATGGCGCCTGATGAGAAACTTCCAGTTGTCTTTCATCTTGAATCAACTTATGACGATGGTATCCTCCAAAAGCGCTTCCATCTTTTAAATTGTCAGGTAACATTGGACCAAGGAGATGCCTGCAAGGTATGTTTGGCTAAAGCTCCAGGAGTTTGAAATGCGAATGTTTATAGCTCGAGCAGGAAAACCAGATATGTTTGGTAAGATTTGGGAAGAAGAAGTTCTTCGAAAACTTGCTGAATACAAGAAAGAAACTGCAGAGCTAGTTGAAGATCCAAATGGACTAATGCTTTTTTTCGTGTTGCAGGATAGCTCAGTGGGACAGCACCAGTCTCATAAACTGGAAGTCGACGGTTCAAATCCGTCTCCTGCAACCAAATGATTTCTAATCAAATTGCCATAATTGCATGTCTTATCTCAGGAATATTAGGATACATTCTTGCGAAAATGTCAGATAAGGATTAAAATGATAGTGGAGAACGAGATGGAAACTAGAATAGAAGATGAACCTCCAAGTATAGGAATTCTCGATGCTTGCATGCGCGCTCTATTTTGGACTAGGGATGCTATTGGACGTGGTAGTTACACTCCAACAGCAAGCTGTATTCGAGCGGCGGGTTGTATTGGCCACTATCCTAACATTCGTGATCACTCTGGGAGCAACACTTCTAATAAGTCAGGTTATTGTTTCTAATCAGCTAATTCTTGTATTTATGTATGCTTTAGGTACTGCAATTGGTACTCTAATTGGCCTATTTATAGGCATGAGGAAGAAAAATGGCTAAGAAGAAGAAACGTGGTGGCGGGGGTTGCGGTTGAGACTTGTGATCGATAGCGAAGATCTAGATCCAGCTAAAACAAAAATAACTATTGATGGAAAAGATATTTGCTGGGTTCATCAGATCTATTTTACGGCTTTGGCTGAAAAGAAATTAATCAACGTAAAGATTCAAATCAACAATCACGTTCGAAGCATTAATCCAGCAGGACTCAATGAAACTTTGGATCTAATGAAAAAGGCTGGATTTGATATTGAGTTTGTGGAGGTAAAGTGAAAGACGATATTTTTGAAAAAGCTCATCAAGATATGCTCCTGAATATTCCTGAGGGATACTCTGAAAAACAAGTCAAAATAGTAGTTCCAGATCTGTTGATAAAGATTGCAGAAATGACTATTGGAAAATTTGGCGGTGGTGATTCAGAAAAAGTTCTTTCAATGCTCATCTCTGGAATGGTCCGTCAACGATATGAAAGCTACTATTCAGAGATCCTTCCTCAAATTCAAAAAGTAAAAGATCCAGATCTAGTCAATAATCTTCTGAATCCTCCTGAAGATGCTTTGAAAAAAATCAATGATCAGGTTAAAGGAATTCAAGAAATTATGAATAGTTTTAAGGGATTAACCTCTCAAATGGGAGGAATTGCAGACATACAAAAACAGATGGAGACGTTAAATGCTGGAAAGATTTCAGGGGGTTCTAAGTAGACTCGCCGATTCAGAAAATCCTTGTATTCGCCTTCTATTTTCAGATTGGATTAGAATTTTTACAGCAATAAAAGATATCGTAATGGATCTTTCGTGGTTCATTGGACTAATTATAGCTCGAGTCATTGGACAAGATTCTTATTCGGCGGCGATTTTGCATCAATTCAGGGAAGGATTGAATCATGGCTCTCTACTTTATTAAGTACAAATGTCCTCGTTGTGGAAGAGAAGAATTACGGAAAATAGGAACTACCAAGTACTATTGTCCAGTAGATGTAATTTTTCATTGTCCAGAATGCAACGCCTATTTACATATGAAATACAAATGGAATAAAGGTGTTTGTCCTGAAGAAGATACAACAACTTTATTTTCAGTTGAAGAATATCTTCGAGGAGAATCAACTGACAGATTCTCTGATTATTCTCTCGAAGATTGGAAATAGGTTGATAAAAAGAAACAGATGAAATAATATAGGAGTGAGGTTAATGGAAGTGTCAACTCGTTTACAAGATGCTCTGAAAAAGGAACTTGTTAAAAGCTCAAAAGAAACAGTTGTAGCTTTTGACCCGATTCTTTCCTATTCAAAAAATGGAGAGATCAAAACAATTTCTCTTCTTACGAATGATGAAGAAGCTTTTCGAGAATGGGTATTTTTTACTTATCCTCTTTTGCCACTTCAATTAAAATCATTTGATAAAATGCAACGTGAAGAAATATTCCAAATTGCCAGTGACGGCAGGTCGGTATTCGCCTGCTTTTTTAAACCGTTAACTTTTAAACAACCCATTATTGGGAACAATTGAGGACACATGAAAAATTTTGAAGTCGAAATCTTTCTGACAGAAAAGCCCGGCAAAGTCCGGGGCTACGGTAACATCACCTTCTTTGGAAAAATGAAGGTGAATTTTCGTCTCATTGAAGGAACTAAGGGTATGTTCGTTGCCTATCCTTCACGGAAGACTATTGATAAACGAACTGCCGATAAAGAGGAAATTTGGGTGCCTGAGTTCAAGATTCTAAATGAAGAACTTGGTAAGGATGCAACTAAGGCTGTTATTGAAGCCTATCAAGCCAAGCTCAAAAATGGAACGAAGACTGCAGCGCCCAAGAACGAAAAACCTGAAGCAGGATATTCCTTCTAGGAAGAATTAATGAATATCGACGCCGTCACTGGCTTTGTTCTTCAATCTGTTCTGCATGACATTTATCCCATAGTCTATTCAATTGATACCATTTGGGATCCGCAAACAAAAGAACCACTACATCACAACATCGTTGGAACTCATCTAATTGAAACAAGAGAATATCTTTTTCTTGAGCCATTTCGATCTAAGCCAGATATTCTCCAGTATTCTTTCAATCGAAATTTTGAAGAATCTCAACCTGATGGTTTTGATGAATCAATTTCTGTAACTAGTTATGAATGGAGTACATTTGTTTCATTATTCCTTTGTGATGGAAAAATTCCAAACATTATTAATACATTTTTTGAGGCATCTTTGATGTTCACTACTCCAATTTGGGAACAAGTAAGACCTCAAATCATATCAGCTATAGAAGCATCAAATAGCGAAGTGAGAAAAAGCATTCTTCGTTGGGCAGAAAAAGATATTGCGTATCTTAGACTTTCAATGACCTAGGAGAAAATAATGGATCGGATTGATCAGTTTGAATTAGAATGTGTAGCAAAAATACAAGATTTAGCACGAAATATTGCAACTGACTTGGAACATCTCAGAGAAATGGTTCACAAGGGAAGTAATTGCTCTATTCAACCTCTTATGGATTATTTTCGAGAACAATTTGGATTTACGTCAGATAATCCTGAAAAAGAAATTGAGAACTTTATTGAAATTATGGTTAACGAAAACATTCATTTTAGAGAAGTAGCAGAACGTTGTAAAGGTCAAAATGAATTCCAAGTTTTTCTTAAAGAATTTGAAGATACTTTTAATGTTGTACTTCCTAAAGAAAACCCTAGCCAAAGAGTAATAGATATTTTTTTCAATCTAATGAATACAAATGAAGATTTACGTCGACAATTAGCCAAAAAACATGACATTATCAATAGCATTGTAATTGCTCTCGATGATGAATCTGGTGAAGATAGTGAAGACTGATGCAACAATCGACCAAAGCTCTTGTCCTTTACCTTGCGATTAAGTGGCCCGATAAATGGCCATCATCTACTTCTTGGACAGTAATACTTCTCTACTTGATTGATAAAGAATTTGGAAACTGTACAGGATTATCTTGGGATAGTTCTGAATTCTATCCTCGTAATCAATCTCTTGAAAAATATATGGCAAGAATAAGTGATGAAATTGGTTGTTTTTGCAATCTTAAGACCCAATTAAATCGTGGTGAATCCGAAAAGGCCATGAATCAAATCTTGATCGAGATTACACCTGAACAAAAGAAAGCAGCTGATTTTCTTCTTTTAGAACTCGAGAATTGCAAGACAATTATAGATACTTTGAATTTAAAAAATCGCGCACAAACCTATCTTCAAGGAAAAAAATAATGGATATAAGTTTAATCGACATTCCTTCAATGGCTTCTCTGCCAGTCAAAAACGAAATTATAGATGGAAAAACTTTTACCTTTTTCCAAGATTGGTCTGATACAGCAAATTTTATTGCCAGAACTCTCTATTTTACAAAAGAAGAAACAGACATTAGAAACTTTATCTGGCGTATTGCTAGAACCTTAGGTATAGCTGGAACAGAACATCGTTATTTTCATGATGAGAGTGAACAGAATTTTACAGAAAATATTGCAAATATTATTGCGAATCAGATGGGTTGCTTCAATTCTCCTGTTCTAATTAATTTGGGAGTTAAAGAGAATGCAATCCTTTCAGCTTGTTTTCTACTCGATATCCAAGATAATATGGAATCAATTATTCAAGAACAAATTAATGAAATAAATATCTTTCGTGGAGGTGCAGGAGTTGGTGTCAATTTCTCAGCACTTCGAGGCGAAGGAGAGTATCTGACTAGAGGTGGTACATCCTCAGGACCATTATCTTTTTTAAAAGCAATGGATACTTGGTCAGGAGTAATCAAAGCTGGAGGCAAATGTTTACATCCAGATCAATATATATACACAGAAAGTGGTCCAATTAAGGTAAAAGATTTAACTAATAAACCAAATGGATTTATTTGTATATCCTATGATCCTCCAAGTAAAAGATTTAAGTTAAAAAGAGCTTTTGCTTATCCAAGTGGTAAAAAACAAATACTTAAAGTTATTACTGATAAAGGAGAGTTTCTTGTATCTGAAGATCACCCATTTAAGCTGAGTCACGGAGAAGCAATTTTAGCTAAAAACTTAAAAAAGGGTCAAAGTTTATTTGCCTGTTCTATTGATTTTAGTTCACAATATCTTCGTTTATCTCTTCATGATGGAAATAAAGGAAAAGAACATATTCACAGATTAGTTGCAAAAGATATCATGGGTCAGAATATAGAGAATAAAACCATTCACCATAAAGATAAAAATATTTATAATAATCAAGAGTCCAATTTAGAAATTATGAGTAGATCTGAGCATTCAGCTCTTCATTCTAATGAGTCAGTAACTAATCAAACTCATGTATTTCAAACTGTTCAGTTTCCACATGATGCAGAAAATAATGGAATGCATTCATCGTCAGCGTTTTGGACAGATACAGAAAAAGTTGAAAAATATAAACAAAAACAGAGCTTTATATTGAAAAAACGAGGAGATGCTGCTAAAATGCAGGATGCTTCTTGTAGGCAATTAATGATGAATCGAGCCTATTCACTGATTAATCAAGGATATAATATTGATACATTTGATCTTTACATAGAAGCTAGAAAAAAGATATGTAAAATTGGTTCTAAACGAGAAATATTAGAAGCAATAACTCGTAGATTTGGAAATTATGAAAATTTTATAACAGAAGTTTATTCAAATAATCATAAAGTTATTTCAGTTCAATCTTTAGGTGAAGAAGAAACTTATTCTGTTGAAGTAACTTGTCCAACTTTAGATGATAAATCAATCCAATCAGGACATAATTTTGTAATTTGGCCTAATGACTCAAAAGTTGGTAATGGTGTTGTTGTTTTTAATAGCCGCAGGGCCGCACGTCTCACTTCTCTCGATATCGATCATCCTGATATTGAAAAATTTATCAACTGTAAAATTAAAGAAGATCAGATTTTTCGTCTTCTTTTAAAAGAAGGATTCTCAGGTGGTATTGAAGGTGAAGCTGCAAAATCAATCTCTTTCCAAAATACAAATCTTACATGTAATCTAACCGATGATTTCATGAAAGCAGTAGAAGAAGATAGCTCCTGGGAACTAAAAGGAAGAGTTAATTCTCGAGTCAATCGAAAGGTTAAAGCTAAAGACCTTTTTCATCAGATAGCAGTAGCTGCTTGGACAGTTGGTGAAGGCGCAGTCTTTTTTGTTGATACCGCAAATAAAAATAATCCATTCAAAGAAAGAATCATTGGAACTAACGCATGTCAACCAGGATGGGCAACTGTTTTTACTCCAGATGGAATTAAAACCTTTAATCAAATACGAATTGGCGAAATAATTTGGTCTGGTAGAAATTGGACCTATGTTATTAGAAAAGAGAGCCGTGGAATAAAAGAAGTTAGAGCCTATAGAACATGTAAAGGAACTTTTTATGGAACAAGTGATCATCAAGTTGTTTCTCTTGGCAATAAAATAGAAGTCAGGAAAGTTCGTTGCATTGATATCAGTCCCAAACTTCCAGGATTAGAGAATTCTGAAGAAAATTTATCGTCTTATACAATTCTCAGTGATGATTTCATTAATGAAGAAGAAGTTTTTTATATTACAGTAGATTGTCTAGAACATACCTACTGGACCGATGGTCTTCTTGTCTCAAATTGTGGTGAAGTTACTACACCTCCAAATAACGCCTGTTGTCTTGCTTCAGTTAATCTTCAAAAAATGCCCAATACTTCTATCCTTAATGATATTGTCCAGAATCTAACTCTTGGTCTTGATATTATTGTAGAAATATCAGGTTATCCAACAGAAGAAATCAGAAGAAACAGTCTCTTGTATCGTCCTCTTGGACTGGGAGTTACTGGATTAGGAGCAATGCTGGCTCAACAAGGAATTGATTATGATTCAGTTGAAGCTCACAGACTTGTAACTGAAATCTTTCATGAAATAAATAAAACAGCATGGAAAACAAGTTTTGCGCTAGGGATAGAAATGGGAACTAATCTTGGAAAATATTCACTTGGAAAAATGTATACCTTTTTACATGAAAAAGATCTTTATCCCGCTATGATGGATTGTATACCTCGTAACTGTTTTGTTACTTCTTGTCCTCCGATTGGTACGACTGGACTGATAATGGATGCAGAAAGTAGTGGAATTGAGCCAATCTATTCTGAACGGACAGTTAAAGAACTTTCTACAGGTGAAAAGATTCTTCAGACATTAAAGTGTGTTGAAGAGGGCCAAAAAAAAGGAAAACAAGAATTCAAGACAGCTAATGGGCAATATCCTCTACACTGGAATGATCATCTGACAATGTTGAAAGCAATTTTTGATGGAGGATTGAGTCAGAACATCTCAAAGACAGTTAATCTTCCAAATGATGTTACTATTGCTGAAATTGAAATGATCTATCTCACTGCATGGAAAATGGGATTGAAATCCTTGACTGTCTATCGAGATGGGTCCAAGGGGATTCAGCCTCTTACTAAAGAGCAAAAAGAAGTAGCAAAAGAGGCTCCAATTGAGACTCAAATGCAACGTAGAAGGAGAATGCCGGAGACTAGGTCAGCCGTTAATCATAAATTCAAATTAGGCGGCAAATCTTGCTATATTTCAGTTGGATTATTTGAAGATGGTACTCCTGGTGAATTGTTCGTTACAATGGATGAAGAGGATGAAGCTATTGTAAGATTGTTGGATTGCGTCGCGGTTTTAACTTCAATTGCTCTTCAGTATGGAGTTCCATTGGAGTCTATTGCCTACAAAATGTCAAAACCAAAGTTTCCTCCAAATGGATTCATGGAGGGTGATATTAAATTCGCAAGATCCATTGTTGATTATATCTTCAAATGGATGACTAATAGATGGAATGAAGATTTTGTGAAATTTGTTGACATTTCGGCAGCTGTCAAACCATTGGAAGGAATAGAGGTCAAGATTGTTAATCAAAAAGAAGAATTAAAACTATTAACTAGTCAATATCAAACAAAGCTCTGTCCAAATTGTAGCTCTGAAATAAAGCTAGAAGGTTGTAGTACTTGTTCTAAATGTGGTTGGTCAAAAGGATGCGCAGGATGAATGAAAAAACAATAACTTTTCTCTCCCTGTGTAAATGTATTGGATATATCAGAGTGACAATTAATCGTCCTATTCGACAAGAAATACAAGCTTTCCACGATGATAGTACAGATCGTAGTAAAAGATTTAATCAATTAATGGGCGTACTCCGATTACTTAATGGAGAAGGATGCAGTGGTGGAACTACATCTTATGGATATGATCAAGCAAATAAATGGGAAGGCTGGGGACTTACTCCAGGAGATTACAATCTCGTCAATTGGGAACTTAACTTTGATTTTTTAGAACAGGTCATTAGAAATGAATCAAGAACTCAAGAAATTAGTTGAATCGAATCTTTCCTCATCTTGAGATGTTTAATCTCTTTTTGGAGATAACGAAGAAGACTGTTGTCCTGCAGTAAATCTGGATTGGTATTCGATTATCGAAGAGTTGGAAAAGAATGGACTAACTATCAAGGAGAAGAAATGATAGCAGAATTAATTAGAAAGCTGAAAGAAGATCACTACCGTTGTGGAGATGATTTTCATTCATGTCCATTAAGTGGAAAATGCGAGAATGATCAGGCTGAGGGTTGCACTTGTGGTGCAGATGAGAAAAACAAAAAACTCGAAGAGATTGCTGTTATCGTCGAAGAGTATGAAAAGACTCTTGAAAGAATAGCAAGTTGTGATTCTCACTTCCCAGGAGATTATCTAGCTCAAAAACTTTTAACAAGGACTGAAGCTTTTCTTTCTCCTTGGATGAAGGAGTGTATTAAAAAAAAATGAACTAGAAAAGCTAAAAAGAGATATTCATCTCGCTAATCTAGAGAAACTTGCCAAAGAAGATATTGATCTACTTTCCCAAGTAGAATATTGGCAATTTCGAGCAACTCATTTTTCTATACAAGGAGATATTCTGCGGATTGAGAATGAGAGTCTCTACAAAGAGTTAGATGAATTGGATGATCTTCTGACAGAAAAAGATCTTCTTATTAATCAACTTAAGTCCCAAGTCCTCTCAAAAGGACCCTGTAATAATTGTAAGTGGTTTGGAGAAGATAATATTCATTGTGATGAATGAAAATTTTGAGGAAAAATGAAAAGAACGTTCACTCTCAAGATAGAAGTCCAAGATATTAAATATTCTCTCACAATCGATGGGCTTTCCTTGAATGAAAAAAAAGAACTTCTTCAAAGACTCTCTAAACATGGAGAATTAAAGGATCATTGTCTTTTTGTGGGAGATGATGAAGAAGCAATCAAAGAAGTAATGAATTTTCTTCTGAGAAGCGATTTCTAAAGAAGTCAAATTTGAAAATTATTTTTTGGAGCCAAAATGAGCAAATCTAGTTGGAGAAAAGAATTCTATCCAATTCCACCAAGTAAAGTTCCTAAAAAAAATGCCTTAAAACATTCTCTTCAAAAATGGATTGGAATGCTTCCAGAGAATTTAGAAAAACATGGTTTAGAAAAAGACGATGTACCTATCCGTATGGATAGCAAAACTTGTACTCTTTGTTATTATTATGGAAAATTTACTTGTATCGGTTGTCCATTTAATGAAAATGAAAGTGAATTTAACGAAGAATTTTGTCGTGAATATTTCGAATCTTGGTGGAGGAATAATAATCCTAAACCAATGATCGAAGCTCTTCAACGTCTGGTGGAAAAATGCAAGTAGGTCAAACAGTATATTTCTCATCTTCAGATGGTCGAGAACCAATTAGAGAAGGTAAGATTACCGAAATTGGTAAAAAATACTTCAAAGTTGATGTGGCTTATCGAACAAGATTTTTCATTAAAAATTGTTATGAAGATAAAACTAGAGGTTCTCGTGGATATCTTTCTAAACAAGAACTCGATGATACACAAGAAAAAGCAAATCTTTTAAATATTTGTGAGCAAACAAAATGGCGATCTCTAAATCTTAAAATACTTAGACAAGTCGTAAAAACACTAAAAGGAGAAGTTGAATGTTTCTAGAACGTAAAATGGTAGTTGATGGCCAAAAAGTTTTTTTCCGGTACGAAACTCCTGACCATCAAGAACTAGAAAATTTCCAGGTGTATGTAGACAATAAAAGAATCTCAGCAGATATTGTCGCCTTAAATACAGAAGAAGGATGGGTTGACATTGAACTTCCCGTTCTTCCTCAGATTGATCTGAATACAATGAAGCCCTTGAAGTATGAAGGCAATGAAACCTTTACTCGACAGCTTCGCCGTTTAACGGGAAGTGTTGTCTTGAGGACAAAATGATAACTTGTGATGAATGTAATCGAGATATCGATACAGAGACTATCTGTCGCGAATGCTATTCTAAACTACAAGATGAAAACAACGATCTTATTGATGAAAATTCTGATCTGATGGCTGAAAATGAAGATCTCAAAGCAAAGATTAGAGATCTAGAAAATGAAGCTGGAGAGAAGGAATGAAAGTTCTTTTTAGGCAAGATCGTTTTCAAAAAAATACTCTCTGTACTATCAGAATTGATAACTTCCCAAAATTACTCTTCTGGGGAATTGCGCGACGAAATCCAAAAGATCCTGGAAGACAAGAATTTGGTGAATGTCTTGCTTTTACTCGAGCTAATGATGTAATTGAAGATACCGCTTCTGATTCTTCTCCTGAAAAGTTTTCTAGATGGGGATCAATATTATTTGAAAATGAAAAGAATAATACTCAAGGACTTTGTTACCAAGATAATCTTCAACATCTTCTAGATTGGTTCTATTCTTGGGATCGGAAACCTACAAGAGCTCAACGAGAAGACCAAGATATTGTTTTCTATTCTTGCGAAGACGGTGAAAATCTAAGTCACGAATCGGTTGATGAAGCTGTTCTTGAATATCTTGAGGGTTATCTTCAAGATGGAATGGAGCCGCCTGAAGAAGTGACTGTTTTCGGTTACAAAAGAGAAACAGTTGATCGAAGGTATCTTCATCCTCTTGAAAGTCTTTTGCAGATTCTAGATGATGATTACGGAGATGATGTGACTATTGCCACAGAAAAAATGCTTGAAGCAGAGAAGCAATTTCTTGACATTGTTATCTCGGAATACTGTCCCTGGTCTTGTATCAAGGTAAAAGAAATTACTGTTAATTCAAAAGATTTTTTCTCGGATGAAATGTGGGAGGAGTGGGGATAATGGATCGAGATGAAGATCTGTTTAACAATTGTTGTGAAAGATTCACAAAGGAGACTAAATGAGAGTAGATCAGATGAAGGAAGGGAAATATTATTATTTTTATGCACGATGTCCAAATAAGAATAGGACAGCTCTAATTCCTAAAAACACTTTAGTCCTGAATGTCGTGAAGGACCATATCTTTTATGGCATTTCTCGTACTGATATTATAGGAGGTCCTGAAGTTCCTCCTGATCAGGCTTGTAAAAAGCTAGGTCGTACTGAAGCAATAAAGAATCTTGAAGATTTTCAAGCTTTCTTTAATAAAGAAAATGCTTTTCGAGCTCCTGAGGTTATTTCTGAATTAATTCAAACAAACTTCGAGGGGATCTATCAGCAAAGGTCTTGTGGAATTGTTCCCAAAGAAAAAGTAAATCAAATTTTTGATCTATTCTTTCACTTGGATACTTGTCTTGATCCTCGCCTTGAAATGCAGGGATTCACAGATCAGTATTTCTTGATGTCAGTTAAAGTCTATCGTGACGGGACTATCGAAAGCCCACTACTTCCAAAATATTCTGAAGATAATGATGAGGATTTTGAGCTAGATAATGATTGATGGTCGTGCATCTACAATTAGACGAATAGAGAGAGAAATAGATACTGGTTTGGAACTTGCTCCTAAAGAAAAGATTATTAGCAGTAATTGGAAAGTTGGCGCGTCAATTAATTTTCCCAATATTACCTGCCAGCCCACCCGAATCTGCGGTCAATGTTGTTATGGAGCTATTCCTGGAAGACCAATTACTTTCACAAATTCTATCAAAAAATTTCTACGTAACTATTGGTATTTCAAAAACAATCCGACCGCAGAAGTAACAGATAGACTCTGTAGCGAGCTAGAGAAGAAGAGATTTGCTTTTCTTCGCTGGAATGGAAAGGGTGATGTCTTTCCTGAATCAGCTCGAGTCATTAACGAAGTGGCTCGAGCGTTTCCGAAAATGAAATTCTGGATTACAACAAGAAAACCAGCAATCGTTCCTCTAATTGAAGAACTTCCTAACATCTTTCTGATGTTTTCTTTGGATAGTAGTTCTTTGGATCGAATGAAAAAGATTGAAGATCATTCGAGAATCTATTATTCTTTTCTGAGAACTAAAGAAGACGATATTGTTCCAGATAAAGCTAAAATTGTTTTTAATCTGAAGCAAGATAAAACACTTTCCATCGGAGATTCTCGCTGGTGTAGAGCTGATACTAAAGTTCTCACTACGAAGAATGCTTGTGGGTCTTGTAGAAAATGTTTTTCAGAAAGGATTTTTAATGGGAGATAATACAGAGTTTCGAGGAGTTCTTGAATTCACTACTGATCTTACTACAAAAGAGCTAAGTTATCTTACTCAATTCCTTGGTGCAGATTGTAGAGAACATCCAGAGTGGCCTAGTCCTGAGGGTTTGACTTTTATAGATCTACGATTAACTAAAGACTTCTTAGGTCTAGAGTGGAACAGTGATACAGAAAAGACCTACGGAATGGTCGAAGCCATTAATTTCATTATTGCTCGAATGAAAACTATCATGCCTAACTTTGGATTAAAGGGCGAGATGTTTGCTCAGGGGGAAGAGTTTGGTGATATCTGGAAGATCGTTTTTAAAGATGGGGTAGCCAAGAAAGTTAATATCCCACTAGAGGACGAAGAAATTAAATGTCCTTTCTGTAAAAGGAAGTTCAAAAAAGATCAATAACTTAGATGGATCTACAATGATTTGGACAACTGAAAATGATGTCTATTGTCTCATTACTATCTTCATCTCAATGATCATTGTGTTCTTTCTTCATTCAATGATTCATTTTTCTTTTCTATTTCTTGTCGCTATCTCACTTGCTCAACTGATCCCTTTTATCTTTATAGCTTTAAAAGTAGGTCTTGTGATCTTTAAAAGAGAAAAACAGTTGGACTTACCCCTGGAGAAATAATGGTAATACCTTACTTTATTGGGAAAGATGTTTTGTGCGATCTAGATAGTGATGTTTGGATGTCATCTAGAGTCAAATTCATTCGACGGGATAAGTCTATCCTGATGAAGATATTGAATCTATTTCTTCCAAAAGATACCTGGATGACTCTTGGAAATAGAATCTATTATCCAATTTCAGTCGAAGATCCGATGGACAAAAAGTATTATGATGTACGTCATCATGAATACATTCATTTTGTTCAATTCTCTAGATATGGTTATCTTGGAGTACTCATAATTTATTTCATCTTTCCATTACCAATTCTTTTTAGTGGACGCTGGTTTATTGAACGAAAAGCTTATCTTTGGGATCTTTGTTTTACAAAAATTACAATTAATGAAGTAGTGAATACTCTTTGGAAATTCTATTTATTTCCTTGGCCAAAATTTCTAATGAAAAGATGGTTTGAAAAGATGAAAGAAAAAGACCATAGAAAAAATTGGGATAAGTAATGAATACTTACATTCTCATCTCTTCAGATCAAGAAATTCCATTCGAAGCGTCTTCAGATGAAGAAGCTTTGACAATGGTAGTAAATGATAACCTCCCAGAACCAATCTCTAAAGACATAGAATATCGTCTTTGTTTGCTCATCGCTTCTTTTGAGGCTCAAGAGGTATAAAATTATGGAATGGATAAATTTTAATAAAAAGAAACCAAGACTAACTGGATATTACTTAGTATTAAGTCCTCGACCCATAATGAATAAAATGTATGCTGTCAAAAAGTATTTAGCTTATTCTGCTTATGCTTTTTGGAATGGAGAGTTTTGGCAATCAGCAACATCAGTTAGTAAGGTAGGAGGAGAAGTAATAGATGATGTGGCCTACTGGTTATTCGTACCTCAACAACCTAGAGGACTTAAGAGAAAGATAGAAAAAGCCATAAAATTTGATAGCTTATCTCAAGATATTAAAGATTTGTTTCGAGCCAAATATTCTAAAGCTATAATTTTAGATACACTAAAAAAAGTTGGAAGAGAGAAAGAACTCGAAGGATTAAGATAAATATATCGATACTTGAATAGTTTCTATGATGGTAAATTTAAAGAAGATGATTCTTCAAGCCAATATCTTGAAACCTTAAGACCTCCAATTATCTACAAAGGATTTTCCATTTTTCATCGCATCCAAAGTAGCTCTTCAGGAGGAAATTGTTTTGTAAAGGATGTATTGGAATGATGGCAGGATTAAATGGAGCAAAAAGAAGAATAGATGAAATATCAAATTCGTGATGAATCCGTTGTTGAAGCAGAGTCATCAAGTTTTTGTAAAGCAATAGAAAAATTCGATAAAAATATTTATACTGTTGGAGTAGAAATATGGTGGCGACCTAATAGTATCATTCCCTATCGTAAACTAACTGATTATGAGATTAATCAAGAAATCGAAAAGTTATGATTGAAGGATTACAAAAACAATTAACTATTTTATTTGAACCAATATTCAGACGTGCCATGTTGCGGACGATGTTACACAAGAAAGATAGAATTGGGAACATTTGGTGGGCATGGCATCTACGCGATCAGGAAAAATTATTTGTAAGAACAGTTAACAATCAACAAGGAGATTCTAAATGACTCATGACGTTAATTCAATGTTCTACGTTAAGCAGGTCCCGTGGCATGGTCTTGGTGTTCAGGTTGAGAATGAACTTACAGCAGCTGAAGCTATCAAAGCAGCAGGTCTTGACTGGGAAGTTCAATTGAAACAACTTCAAATGGCCAACGGAACTTTAGTCGATGCTGCTGCAGTTGTACGGCCTGAGAATCAGGTTCTTGGGATTGTTGGTCCTCGGTACACTCCAATCCAGAATCATGAAGCTTTTGATTTCTTTGATTCTGTTGTTGGCGCAGGTAAAGCAATCTACCATACAGCTGGAGCATTGTCAGGCGGTGAACGAATTTGGCTTCTTGCCAAGCTTCCAGAAGATATGATTATTGGTGGCAAAGATGAAGTAAAGAAGTATCTTTTGTTAGCTAATAGTCACAATGGGACAAGCACGCTGCGCATGTTATGGACCCCAATACGTTGTGTATGTCAAAATACGCTTAACATTGCTCTTCGTGGTGCTGGAAAAGCTGACGGTATATCGATTCGACATACAAAGAATGCTAAAACGAAGATTGAAGAAGCTCAACGTGCTCTTGGATTTGCTATTGACTACTATTCGAATTTCGAGATTCAAGCAAATGAAATGACCAAGAAGTACTTTGGCGATAATCAGATGAAGGAATTAGTTGAAAAACTTCTTCCCGCAAATGAAGATGGGAAGATTAGTAAGCAAGCTGAGTCCAAGCGAGATGATATCTTGAAGCTTTGGAAGAGTGGTGGAACTGGTAATGAGATTTGGCAAGGAACCTCCTGGGGAGCATTCAATACCATCACTGAATGGGCAGATCATTGTCGTGGAAGTGATAATCCTGAATCTCATTTGAACAGTGTTTGGTTTGGTGGCGCGATGCAAATCAAGCAAAAGGCCTTCGAAACTATTCAAAGGATTTCAGCATGAGTAAAGAGTCCTGGCTTGCAGAATACTATCCTAAAGATGCAACTGAAATAGAAGCAAAAGATGCTATTGCCTTTTCTCTCAATAAATGGAAAGGTCTACGAAAAGAAAATCTAGAAAAGCATGAGTTAGAGAAAGCTCCAATTCCAGTTAACAGTTCAACTTGTCCTCTGTGTAATCTGTACGAAAAGTCTCGTACATGTCCATTCTTTAAGATTCATTCTAAAGAAAGTCTGAAGGAACTCCATGGAGAGAGTCCAGAAGATTGTGTCGCTTGCGACCAAGAATGGAAACATTGGTTTTGGAAGAAGGATCCAGATCCAATGATTGAAGCTTTAGAGGAATTAGAGAAATGACAAAAGATGAGATGAAAGCTGCTATCTGTTCTTTGCAAGATTCTCTTTCTAAGAAGTTTGAGGAAGTAGATAAAAGGTTAGGACAAACAGAAGGAAAGATTGAACAAAAGAATCTTCCAATTAATCTCGAGCAAGATATTCTTCGAACAACTCAAGTTGCTATTAATAAGAGTATGCATGATGTTCTTTCTTCATTTCAAAGTCCTTTGGGAAAATTAATTTCTCTTGTTATTGATTCCCATACAGTAGAATTGAGAAAAATAATTGACGATGCCTTCTGTTCTGTAATCCAGAAAGAGGATTTTAAAGAATCAATTCGCCAAGCGTTCTCTCACAAAGTAGCTAAAAGTATCATCTCAAATAATGATGGTCTTTTTGATAAAGTGAATAACGAACTCAAGGAAGATCGTTAATTTAAGGCCAAAATGATACTTGCAGTAGGAAAAGTGATTGAAGAAACTTTGGAGAAGAAATGAATACTCTTCCATCTATCGAATTAATTGATTCTAAATATGTTCCAAAAGAAGTTGTTATTCTTTACAAGAATCATCGAGGCGTCACAGCTATTAGAAGAATAAGGCCTGCTGTTTTTTGTCCTATTTGGTATGGAAAAACAGAGTGGCATTCAGAACAATGGCTTTTGGATACATTTGATTGTGATAAAAAAATGGAAAGAAGTTTTGCAATCAAAGATATTTTAGCTGAGTATACACTCTCACGCATGTGCAGTAAAACGTATTGCAGAGCTTGAAGCACAGGTCGAACTGATGCGCGATTGCCATAACTGTACGTACATTGGGGAATGTGGCCATCCGTATGTCTATTATTGTGCAAAATGGGAGATTTAATAATGATGATTTGTCCAAAAGCTGAAGCCTGTGCTTGTCCTTCAAGTAGACCTCACATCTGTTTAGAAGCTGGATGTATCCCAGGTTTCGATCAAAATGGAGAAAGATGTCCTCATTGTATTCCAGTCAAGACTGAAAATGAACGCATTATCCAGTTAGAAGAAGAACTAAAAAGCGAGAATGCTTGGAATGAAGATAGGCAGAACACTATCGATACTCAAGCTGGACAAATTGAAAGACTTGAAGTAGAAAGAAAAAAGCTTCAAACTGATTTTGAATCTTATCGACTTGAGCTGGACATGATTATTTCTCAACTAAAAGCTTTGGAGCAAAAATGAAAGCTAATCAAGTAGAAAAGCTTCTGAATGGAATCTTCAATAAGTTTCTTGATTCGATCCAAGATGAGCTTCTTAGAGGAGATGTCGCTAAAGATGCATTCATTGCTGGTGGATGTATTCCTTCAATGCTAGCAGATGAGTTTGTTAATGACTTTGATATTTACTTTGCAGATGTATTGACTCTTGCTAAAGTTCAAAGTTATTATCTTGCTGAAGAGCCAAATGATGTTCCATTTCATGTTGTTCTCATTACTAAAAATGCAATCAATCTTTCAGACAAAATCCAGTTGGTCACTAGGTTTCATGGATCTCCTGAGGAGGTAGTTGAAAAGTTTGATTGGGCTCATATCAAGTCTTTTTTCTATCGCGGGAAACTTTATCTCGACAAGGATGTTTATCGTCTCATCGCCGAAAAAGAATTAATCTATACTGGCAGTGATTATCCTCTTTCTTCAATGTTTCGTCTTCGGAAATATTTGAAAAAGGGATGGAACGTTTCAACTCAAACAATGGCACATATAGCCTTAGATATTACAAAGGTTTTGTCACGAAAAAGAGTGGTTATTAGTGACATCGATACTTTCGAGAAAGCTGAAGAGCTTAAAGATGACGGGATTTTTGAAGAGATAAAAGATTTTGACGTAGATCTCTTTCTTGAACAGGTCAATGGAGTTGATCCTTTACTTATTCAGGCTCGGCTTGAAGAATTTTCTGGACAACGTCTTTCGATCCGAGAGATAATAAGACGATTGGAGGATGAATAATGGAAAGAAAAGAAAGACCCAACTTTGTTCTGCAAGAATGTATTAAAATATTTAGAGAAAATTCACTTACAGTAGAAGAAATTCTCACGGTACTTTCTAATCTTCAGTATGCTTTAGGAGCCTCTATCGAAAAGATAGATAGAGATCTCACAATTGATGAAGTGATTGATCTCTACAAAACACATACTGGTAGTATTGGATATGCTATGATGACCCAAGCTCTTGATATGAATATTAACTGGGCCAATGAATATCGCAAACTTCTAAAAGAAGGCAAAGAGGAAAAAGATGTACAGGTGTAATGAACTTCTTTCTCTTGCTTGGTATGCTCAATACAGGAAAAAGACAGAACAAGAAAATCTTTCTCAGTCTGACTGTGAGATGCTTAATCGAATCACAAGGTTGACAGAAGAAAATTTTCTTCAAAATTCACCTGCTCTGAAGTACGATTCAACCATTTTCATTGGTGATCTTTTTAATAATGAACGTTACTTCTGGAAGAATTGTTCTTCTGGTTTTCAGTCTTCTTTTTATGCTGAAGATAGAACTTGTGGGACCCTGTCAGCTATCTATCTCAGCTTAATCAATGAACTAAATTTTCGCCATCCTACATCAATTGCAATCGTGGTTCAGAATAACGCTCTGCAATGTCTAGAACCAATCAATCATCATCTTATCTGCGAACAAATAAACAATGAATTAGGACAGGATATACTCCTGGATGTAGTTTGTTGCGGGGGACTTTTTCTTAAAGAATTTGAAGGAATAAATTTGGAGTTAGAAGATGTTGCGCGTCAATGGACTAATAGCCCTTCCCATGGATCTTCAGATTAAAGATTCTCCTACAAATGGTGGTCATTTATTTTTCTTCACGGCGATAACAAAAGATCCTCGAGATAGCAATTCTTTTCATCTGTATCCTATTAAACTTTGGGTAACACACAAAGAAGTAGATACTTGGAAAGAAAGACTTCAACCTGGCAGAATATTTGAAATAGAATTTGGTTACCTTTCAATGAAACAAACAATAGGAGGCAGAAGATTTTCAAATGTGATTGAAATAATTGGGAATAATCTAAAGCCCCTCAGTTTAGGAGTAATGGATGAGTGAAACAGGAAAATTTTTAGACCTACAAGGGAAAAGATTCATTGACATGGAGTTCTCTTGGGCAGATGGAAGCCCCATCTCTAAAGAGGAAATCTCCCAAGAAGTAGTTAAAGTAGTTAAAGATTTTTTATCTAGTACAGATCCAACAATAGATGAAAATTCTGTTATGGTATGTGCTTCTCTTTTTCTAGTTTCTTTTGCAGAAGAGATGGCAAAAACTGGAATTAGAGATCCTGCCGATATGGCGATGCTACTTGCCTCTACAGATGTTCGGATGACAATGATGATGTTTCTTCTTTCTGGATTTATCTTCGCAAAATTTATAGATAGTGATGGTATTAAAGCTAAGCTTAGTACCCAACCTCTATCGGATAAAGAAATAGAAGAAATTCTTCATGCGGATCGAGAACAAGAAAATGAATTAGCAGAGGAACTGCGAAATGGCAAATAAAGCTCTAGTTTTCAATGCGACAGAGCCTCAACGTAAAAAAGTATTTTCAATGGCTGGATACTCAGACCTTCAAAATATTGAAATTATTGATACACAGTCTTTTGATCCTACTCCTGGAATGAAAGATGGTGATATCATTCTTGTTTATGGTCCCAAGATAATGAAAACAATTCAGCCTCCTATTGGAGCGATTATCGTTGAGATGCCGCCGCTGGAAAAGATCGATAAAGAAAATTTTCCAAGCGATCACAAAAAAGCCGTTGAAGTCTTAGATGATCTAAAGAAAAAACTTACAGATGGAACTCTACAAAAAGCAACGCTTAATCCGATGGATTACGTTAAACGAATTCTTCTGAAAAAGTCAGGTAGAGTAATCGAAGTTTCAGAAGGTCCAACTCCAGATATCTTGCCTTGGGAGTTCGAATCGTTTCTAAAGTTAATTGGAAAACTTAATCAAGAAGAGGTTGAAATTGAATTCAAAAATACTACTAGTACTTCTCGAGGAAGTAGTTCGAATGATAGCTCCCACAGTATTGGAGGAATTTAGCAGTAAACTAAAAGATCAAAGAGAAATAATAGAAAGGGAATTAAATGTTCAATCTGGACGATCCAATGCTCCGACAATATTACCGAGTCGATCAAGACGGAGATGAATTTATTACCTTGAAGAATTGCAATCTTCAGGAAATGCAAGACTGTGAAAGAACTCTGAAGCAAATGAAACCAGGGGATGGTCCTTTGAGTGTTTATACCAATAGTGTATTTTTTGAAGGTAATTTTCTCGGCGGTATTCCAGAAAAACTAAAGAAATATGTTAGTACCCTTTCTCACAATAACGTTTGGCTAGATAGTGTTACTCCTGGAAATCCAGGGAATCCTATAATTGTTTTTCGAAAAGAGAAAAAGAAAGTTATTAGTCAATCTAAGTTCATGAAAGAATTGAACGAACTTCTTGAAATCGATCAGACTTTGATTTGGATTCTTACATTTGAAGAAGACCGTTTGATTGCCGAAATCAAAGCAAGTCAAGATAAATCTCAACAAGAAATTTTCGTTTGGTCTGGGACCTCAGGCGTAATGCCAATAGAAAATTATCTTTCAGGAACATCTTCTGAGTCTGGAAGTAATGAAGCAGTTCAGATTATGAACTATATGAGGGGATACACCTCTGTAAAGAAAGGGATTTTTATCCTCAGAGATTTTGGCGCATTACTCGAGCCACGAATCGAAAGATGTATTCGGGATACAATTTCAATTCTAAAGCGGAAAAAGATTCATCTTATTATTACGAGTCCACATCTTCAATACTTGAATCAAGTTGGACTACCTCCAACTTTAGAAAAAGAAATTGTTGTTCTAGACTATAGGCTTCCCGAAAAAGACGAATTAGAAAAGTTTTTGAATACCCTTCCTCAAGGACAAAAAGATGTCCTTGATTTTGATACTGCAACTTCTATTCTTCAAGGACTTACCCTACAAGAAGCTGAAGTAGCGATCAAAAGGATGTTTCTTAAAGAGGGAAGTCTTGAAGTTCTTTCTGAGTGTAAAAAGCAAATCATTAAGCGCTCTGATATTCTTGAATTGATTGAAACAGATCTCAAAATGAATGATGTTGGTGGCCTTGAAAATCTGAAGAAGTATTTTCAGATTTATGCAGAATGTCATTCTGAAGAGGCTCAAAAATTTGGAGTTGAACCCCTTAGGGGCGTTCTCATCACTGGGGTATGCGGTACAGGAAAATCGCTTATCTGCAAAGCAGCAGCTTCTATTTGGAAAGTACCTCTACTTAAGCTTGATATAGGCAGAGTAATGGGTGGACTAGTTGGTCTTTCGGAGCAACGGATCCGGCAGGCGTTGCAACAAGCAGAAGCAATGGCACCTTGTTTGCTCTACCTAGACGAAATCGAAAAGATGCTTTCGGGTCTTGGATCATCGGGAAGTTCTGATGGAGGTGCAACTTCGAGAGTAATTGGAACTCTTCTAACAGCTATGCAAGAAGGGCTCAAGGGAGTAACAATTCTCGCAAGTGCTAATGACATCTCAGCACTACCTCCTGAGCTGATCAGAAGGTTTAATGAAATATTCTTCGTTGATCTTCCCGACGAGGATGAGCGCAAAGATATATTCAAGATTCATCTGAAAAAACGAAATAGGAATGAATTGACGGATAATTCTCTTTTTCTTGCACAACAATCCCAAGACTACACAGGAGCTGAAATAGAAAAAGCAATTAAGGATGCAATAGCTAAAAAGTTTGCATCAGATCTTGGAAAGAAAGATATTACTAAAGAAGATATTGTCGATTCTTTAAAAGAAGTTACTCCTATATCTAGGATTATGAAAGAACAAATTGAAGAAATTAGAGAATGGGCAAAGAACAGAGCAAGGAGTGCAAGATGATCGATGAAATTCTAAACGAACAAATAAGAGCTATTATTGAGGTTCTTAATCGTATGCCTCCTCAGTATCTTCTTTGTTTAAATGATATTGGAACGAAAGAAGTTTCAGTTTATGTAGGACAAGCTGCATTTTTGTTAAAAGAAGCTGGTCTTATTGAATTAACCACGGTTAATGGTATAACATTTATTCGCTTGACAAAAGATTAATAAAGAAGTTAATATAATTTTGTTGGATTGGTAGCTCAGCTAGGTTAGAGCTCCTGATTTGTAATCAGGGGGTTCGTGAGTTCGATTCTCACCCAATCCTCCACGAGTCGTTTTGAAAAAAGATGTATTAGAGAAGAACGATGGGATGATCTTCATGCAAGGACTTATCAAGAGATAGAAGATGTTTGGAGCTATGATTGATCGGAAGGGTATGTTAATTGGTAAACAGCCAGTCTTGAAAACTGGTGGGCATTAGCCTTGGGGGTTCGAGTCCCTCCCCTTCCGCCATTTTTCGGGTCCATCGGTTAATTGGCTAAACCAACGCTCTCCAAAAGCGTGACTGCAAGTCCGAATCTTGCTGGACCCGCCAAAGGAAAATCTAATGGACATTAAAGACCTAAAGATAATCTACGAATGCATTACTGGTTCTCATTCTTATGGAACATCTACTCCTGAGAGTGACACTGATTATGCTGGGATTGCAATAGCTCCATTGGATTGTTATTTGGGTACGGCTGGAGATTTTGAAAATCTTGTTCAGCATAATCCTGATCGAACTATCTATGATATCAGAAAATTTCTTCGTCTGGCCGTCAACTGTAATCCAAATATCATTGAGCTTCTTTGGACTGGTCCAGAAAATATTGTTTCTATTAACTCAGCAGGACTTCAGATTCGAGAGAATCGAGATCTCTTTCTTTCTAAAAAAGCTAGGTATACCTTTCTTGGATATGCATTCGCTCAATTAAAAAGGATTCGTACTCATCGAAACTGGCTTCTGCATCCTGTTGAAAGAAAACCTACTCGAGTAGATTTCGGTCTTCCAGAATTCAAGCTCATTCGGAATGATCATCAAGAAGCTTTTATCTGGATGTTCTCCAGAATAATGCAGGATTCTCTTGAAGAAGCTAAGTTGTCTTCTGAGACTCGAGAAGAACTTCAAAACGTAAATGTTCATGGACTTCTTCAGAGTAAAATTCCAGAAGAACTTCTTCAGCCTATGAAACTCATCACAGGAGCAACAGATGAATTTATTTCATCACTGGCTAAAGAAAGATCTTATCGGGCAGCTCTTCAAGAATGGGATTCATTTCAGGGATGGAAGAAAACAAGGAATCCTAAACGAGCAGAGTTAGAAGCAAAATGTGGTTACGATTCAAAATGTGCGATGATGCTAGTCCGCCTTGCAAAAATGGGAGAAGAGATCCTTTCTGGCAAGGGAGTGATTGTTAAACGTCCAGATGCAGAAGAACTTCTAGAGATTAGAAATGGAAACTGGAGTTTTGAAAAAGTAGAGGAATTTGCTACCGGTATGGACAAAAAGATGGATGAACTCTACAAGATTTCAACTCTTCCACATTCTCCTGATGAATCGAAAGTCAATCAACTCTGTGTCAGTATCTTGGAGAAAGAATTAAATGGCACATCTCGATCAACGACTTCTTAAAAAGATTCACCGTAACGGTCCCAACTCCTATTATGGCCGTTTCACTCCCACAGAGATCCTAATTCTTTTTGACACTGGCTGGATCTATCCAATGGATATAAGTAAAAAGGGAAAAAAAGATTTTAAAGCAAGGATTGAATGGATTAGAGAACACAAGAAGTTGGGAGATTCTGCCACTTGGCAAATGGATTTTTCGATAACTAAAGAGTTAAAACTCATCTTGGAAGAATATGGACTTTTGAGGAGATAAAATGAAAATAGTTGCAGTATCAGATCTACATGGTCACTTTGATTTCGATATTCCAAAAGGTGACGTTCTAGTTATTGCTGGAGACATCTGTAAATTTTCTTCGGATGTTCAACAGTATGTTTCCTTCAATAGATTTTTAGGAGAACAGCCTCATTCCTACAAACTTTTTATTGCGGGCAATCACGACAGACTTCTAGAGAAAATGACAAATACATTTATCAAAGATCTAATTCCAAATGGGATCTACCTTCGAGATAAAGAGATAACCATTGATTTCATAAAATTCTACGGGTCTCCATGGCAGCCAGAATTTGGAGATTGGGCGTTCAATCTTCCTCGAGGAAAAGCTCTTGCAAATAAGTGGAAAAAGATTCCAAAGGATACTGATATTCTAATTACACATTGTCCTCCTGCTAGAATTTTAGATAAAGTTGGAAATGAGAATGTGGGCTGCGAAGATTTGAAAGATGCTATTTGTGATCGGCATATCAAACATCAGATTTATGGACATATTCATGAAGCTCATGGATATTGGACTGATAGTAGAACTGAATACCATAATGTGAGTGTTGTTAATGAACACTACGAATTAGTTCATCGACCTACCGTAATTGACATTGAAGCTCGGTTCAGCCCAATATTTTCGAGGCTTTGCTATGGATGATAAAGAACTGAGAGCAAGGCTATTACAAGCTTCTAAAGATTTAGAAGAGGCATGGAAGAGAAATAAAAAACTTGAGGCGCAACTTCAAGAATACAAAGGAAAGATTAATCTTTCTTTTGTCTGCGCTCAAGCTTTAACTCAGGTTATCTCTGAGCTAGAAGAAAAAGAAGATTCACAATTTTGGTTTCCATCTTAACTCTGTTATCATCTTCTTGGGTAGTAAACAAAGGAGATGAAATGGACATCGGAAATTCAAACACTTTTTCAACAACGGATCTTTATTCAATTTGCGTCTTGAAAGCTGCTGGATTTAAATGGCTTTCAATAGTCGATGAGGTAAATCGCAGGAATATCAAGAGGTTCCATTTCGAAGATACTGAAGAGCTTCGAGAAACTCTTGATCAACATTCAAATGGAGAATTACTTTTATCAACGCTAGATCTGATCAATGCAATCGAAAATGTTAAAAGAATCGTTAAATATTGATAAACTAATAATCCATCCAACCTTTCCTATCGCTTTTCCAATTAAAGAATTTCACCCTACATTCTTGAGAATTGCTCGAGGAGTTATTAAAGAAGCTCTGCAAGGCTTTATTATTACAGATGAGCTTCAAATCGAATTGAATCAGGTTAAAGAAGAGTATCTCCTGAGAGTGCTGAATAGTATAATTCCGTTGTTTAGGTCAAGGAAAAGGGATGTTAAGATATCTTTTTTATTGGAGGATTTTTCTCAAGGGCGCGTTCTAAAAAATTTCTTCTCTGCCTATCCTTTCTCAACCTCCTTTCGTTCAATTGACATTCGTAATATTGGAGAACGTCGTTCTCTTTGGTATCGTAAAGACGGCGTTATTTGGGATCTCGTCATCACAGACAAGATTGATATTTCTAGATTCCTTGAGACTCTTGAACTAGTAGAAAAGGCCAGGATTTTTATTGGCAACAAATTTGATGTTAATTCGGTAAAGACTTTTATTCAATTTCTTGATCTTCCTATTCCGAGTCATCTTCGATCTAAGATAATTTTGGATCCTTGCTATTTGGCCTGCGAAAAAAAATACTGTCCTTCTAACATCTCCCTAGTCAATGTTTGGTCCAACGGACATGTTAGTGGTTGTCTTCAAGGATTTACCAAGAAAAGACAGATAGCGAAACTACAACATGTCTTCAAAAAAATTAGTCTGATTAGAAATGATTGGGAATTTATCGAGTGTCCTCTCAGAAAGATGTTGACCTTCTGAGGCCAACTCGTCTATTCTAGATAAAGGAGAATTCAAATGAATGTATCTGAGAATGTTGCCGCTTATCAAGAAGTCAGAGATACTCTGACAAACACAATTAAGGTTGGAGGGAATACTTTCAAAGAATGGTATCCTATCTTCTTTAACTTTAAAATTCCAGAAGATCTTGATCCAAATAATTGTAAAGTTTTTGGACGACAGTTAATGAAACTTAATCAAACAGCAATGTCTTTCGCTACAGCGGCCAATATGAGGAAGACTGCTCTTGATGGTATTGCTAGTAGCGCTTATCTTCAAAAGATGAGCGAACTTTCTGAGAATGCCAAGAGAGAAGATAAAAAAATTGCTGCGGCCATCCTCGAATCAATGGCTAAAGTTCAAATAGATCAAACAACAATGATGCAAACCTTTTCAGAAATAGAAAAGACTTTCTGGAAAGATGTTCTGGCTCACCTAGCGATTCAAAGAAAACACCTTGAAGGAATTACAATGAATAATGCCTTACTCCTAAAAATTGAAGGTGCAGTGGGATCTCTAGGAGGTTCAGAAGAATAGGAAGTACTCGTGATAGATTTAGATGTTTCTTTAGCTGATTTGAGAGAGATGCCTCTAATTCTATCCGATGTAAGATACTACCTCCTGAAGGTAATTGAACAAGCAAAAAGAGATATTATTAATTACTGTACTTCAAGAAATTTTGTTGAGAAAGAGGATTATGATTCAGCTGTAGGATTTCTCTTTGATGATGAATATTTTATTCAGTGGGGAGATCTAGAATTAAATCTTATTTTAATAGGACACATTCTTGATATTGATGCAGGATGGCAGCGAAAAAAAATTACAAAAGAAATTAGAAAAGAGCTCCTCAAACGGGGCATTCATATTTCCAAACAATAACTACGACTGGAGACATTGATGAAAAAAGAAAAAGAAGGCATTGTTGTAACTGATCAAATAGATAAGAATAAACAAATATCTGAACTGATCAATTCTATACAGAGAGAATATGGACCTGGTTCAATAAATCTTTTATCTAAAGATGCTTTGAATCAACCTTTTGCAGGGTTTTCTACTGGACTCATTTCTTTAGATAAAGTCTTAGGTGGAAGATGTCCGTATGGCAGGATAATGGAATTATTCGGAGGCGAGAGTGTTGGGAAATCGAGTCTAGCTTTACAAATCGTTGCTGCTGTCCAAAAAATCGGAGGAACAGCTGCTTACATAGATATTGAACACGCATTCGATCCAAAATATTCAGTTCAGCTTGGAGTAGATATAGAGAAACTCCTTCTTTCGCAGCCAGATAATGGTGAACAAGCAATGAATATTCTAGTTCATCTTTGTTCATCAGGTCTAATTTCATTAGTTGTAATAGATTCTGTTGCTGCATTAGTTCCACGCAGTGAGATTGAAGGAGAAGTTGGAGATCAATCAATGGGTGTGATGGCACGGATGATGGGCCAAACTCTACGGAAGGTAACTGCCATTGCTCACAAGACAAATACTGAGATGCTATTTATTAATCAAATTAGACAAAAAATAGGTATCCTATACGGATCAAACGAAACGACCCCTGGTGGCAATAGTCTCAAGTTCTCTGCTTCTCATCGCCTAAAGTTGTCACTAACTGGACAAATTAAAGATGGAGATAAGATTATTGGAAATACTGTTAAGATTAAAGTCGTTAAAAATAAACTTGCAGCACCTTTCCAGGAGACAGAACTTGATATGCTCGCAGGTAAAGGATTTGACGTTGAAAAAGATATTATTGATATGGGCGTTAAATATGGATTGATTGAGAAATCAGGATCCTGGTACTCTTATAAAACAGAACGTCTTGGACAAGGAATTAAGCAAGTATCTTCATTCTTCAAATCAAATCCTCTCCTCGCAGAAGAACTAAAAGTAAATATTATGAAGAAATTAAATGGAGATGCTATGCCAGTAGTTGTAGAAGTTCCAGCTCTCCCTAATCCAGATGGAGTATCGTTTTGAAAATTCTATCAATTCACATCCAGCTTACCAATGGAGCTGATCTTCTTTACTTTCATACAGATCTAAAAGAAGCGACATGGCCCTTTACTGCAGATTTTGTTTTAGAAAGTCGAGCAGCTCGAGATACTGGAATAGAGTTTGTAAAAAAGAATTTTCCAAGTTATCCAATCGAAATTCTAAATACTAGGACTGAAGATGCAAAATTCTCAAGAACGTGAATACTGGGCAAAGACGACAAAAGAAAATTTTAAAGATCATGTTATTAAAAACACTCTCTCCTGTCCTGAAAAAGAGATCTATCATTTCCACTGTCATCGACCTAGTACCGGAATGTATTCCTACAATGTCATCTTTACTCCTGGAACTGTGATCATTACAGGAGATATTGGAGATGCAATCTTTTCCCATTCTGACAGGCAATCTCTAAGTTGGTGTCTTTCTTCTGTTGATTCTATGGATTATGTGCTCGGAAAAATGCAAGAAAGTAAGAAGGCTTATTATCCAGATCTTGCTCGTCAAGTCTATGAAGAATGGTACGAAGAAAGAATTGCCTACTTTAGAGAAGAGGAACCAGAAGGTTTAGATTCTTTTTTAGACGACGTTCCAACCCCAAATGATATTGAATGGGGCTATGAACATGAAGCAACTAGAGATGTTTATGAGGCCGTTGAAGATTGTGACATCCTGACTTCTTTTTATTACTGGTCTTCTAATGCTTTGTCTTGTTATTTTGGCCTCAAAAATTTTGTTAGACTTTGGAAAGAATATGACAGGAGAAAAAAGTGATCGGTTGGGTATGGTTAGTTGTAGCCTTTATCTTTGGATGGCTTCTTGGATTAATCTGCGCATTTGAAATCAGTTGGCGTTGGCAAAGAACTGATTTTATTTCGATTTGGCCATCTAAAATACTCGACTGGAAAAGGATGAAGAATGAAAATTGAAATACCTCCATTTGGCTTCGTTGAACTTGTTGACGTAATGGGTTCAGATCGTTCTATTGCTGAAGCTGCCTTTGAATGTACTCAGCAAGAGTTAACTGAAGAACGAATTCCCAAGGTCTTGAATAATCTTTTAAAAAGTTGGCCAATGCATACGACCCCTCTAGAAATGGCCGAATTAAAATTCAAGATTCAGATTCCAGTCTTTGTTGATCGCCAACTTGTCAGACACAGAACCAGTTCTCGAACAGAGAGAAGTGCTCGTTATTCAGAACAGGATAGAAGTTTCTTTCTCCCGGATGCTACTCGGCTAAATAATCCTGAAGCCATCAACCTGATGTGGGATTCAATGACGGCTTCATTTGACACCTACTTTAAACTCCTGGAAAAGAAAGTTCCAAAAGAACTAGCAAGAATAGTAAATCCAGTAGGCTATTATACTGTCTACTTCTGGAAACTGAATCTCTGGAATCTTTTCCATTTCCTCCATCTGCGTAAAGACAAACATGCTCAAAAGGAAATTAGAGATTACGCAGATGCTATTGGAAAATTAACTCAAGAAAAGTTTCCTTTGTCATTCGCTGCATTTGAAGAACATCTTTCTGGTTCTCACAAGATTTCAAAAAGTGACTGGGAAGTACTTCAAAGAACAGCTCAAAATTTTCCAGAAGGCAAAACATATCAACCTGCCTTATCTATTCTGGGAATGAAATGAGACTAACAGCAACTCAAATAAAGCAAATAGAGAACGCTTTACAAACAGCAATTGTTAGTGAAATCGGTTATATGGATTGCTGGAAAAATGTTCCAGGAGATGAAAGAGAAGAGATTTTTAACTCGGGTAATCGTCGAATTAACGAATGGAAAAAGCTAATTAAACTTTTTAAAGAAAAGAAAAAGGCAAAACAACTACTTGGAGAAGAAGTATGAATTGGGAAACAAAAGAGAAACATTCATTTGAGAAAGAGGAAGACGAAAGATTAGATGAAGCAGAAGGTATATTCTGGATTGGCATTGATGTTACCAAAGAAATTTCTACCACTGCAATTGTCAAAGTCTTTGGCGCGAAAACAAAAGAAGAAGCAGAAAAGAAAGCTAGGGATTATTTTCAAAGCCATAAAAGAGAGTTCGAACCAGATCCCGATATTATTAGTGATGATGATTATTGGGCAATAGAGGAAATAAGTTGTGAAAATTTTGACGGCTATGATGCTGACTTGGAGGCAAAATGATTTATCCAATGACTGAGAGACAAAGAGGAGAACTTGACTTGATTAGCGGTCTTTTGTGGGGTCTAAATGATTCCGTTAGTCCTATGGCTGACGATAATGTATATCGAAAAGAACTTTCGGAAGCATCGAATCTAATAGTTGATGCTGCTACTATTGTCCAGGAGATAAAAGAGAGGTATGATAAAGCAGCTGCTGAACAATATCGCAATGGAGAATGAAGCGGACGATTGTGATGGATGCACAGATTACACCTACACGGTATTGAAAAATTGGAAGGATATTGAAGTAAAGTGATCGTTAATTTTGAAGAAACCTATCACCCAGTTCTTCAAGGTGCTCCATTTACATTCAGCACTTTTATGGAAGAACTCGAGGAGTTTTTGTGAAAAAATTTGCTTGTAATTTAGAGTATTCGGGGCAAGAAGTCAACACTATCTTTACGAATACACCTACAGGGACCTCTGTAACAATTGATTGGAATAATGGTAACATGCAGGAGTTAGATTTGGGATCTGCTACAGGTGATGTGACGGTTATTTGGGATCATGTCAATCCTGGGGCTAATTTGTTGCTTCGGGTAATACAAGACAGTGCAGTAGCTATTGATATTAGTACATGGCCAGCAACTGTTAAATGGACAGAGAATATACAACCTGTTATCACCAAAATTCTTGGGGGATTTGATGTGATTTCTTTTTCTGCTTGGCCATCAGTGCAATCAGCTTCTGTAGCTCAAAACCATTTGGCATAAAAATGATAAGAGGACCATTCCAAACTGTAGGGCAACCAGTGATTACGTTTAGGGCGTTAGATTTTTCTAATGTCCTTACTGGAATAGGGAATTTATCTGATTCTTTAACTATCAATTCCATCACAGTGGCTCCGTCTTTACGATATAAAGGAGGTGATGCGGATGCCAGCTCGTGGAATTCCTCGGGTTATGGGGCTAATCTAGGGATTGCTGGTGCTGGTGCTGCTCCTTTATTTAATCAAGGGAGTCCATGTTTAGGAGCCTCCGATGACAGTGTGTTATTTGGGGGTGGTGCTTCTTCCCAATATTATATAGATGCTGGAAATACTGATGGTAACGTGGGTATTGATGATATAGTCATTGAATTTGTTTTTAAAACTCATGCAACAATTCAAAACAATTCGGTGTGTGAAAAGAGAGGAACCAGTGGTTGGGGAATAGTGCAAAATGGAGTCATGAAGTTTTATTTTTATGCTTCTGGAGCTGCAGGAACAACTGCCACTGGTGCTCTTTCTGCGGGTACTTGGTATCATGCTGTATTATGTGTAGATCGTTCTGGCTTTGCACAGTGGTATCTAAATGGCGTAGCTTCTGGCACAGCAAAAGATTATTCAGCAAAGGATGGTCTATCTTTAGATAATACCACATCTTTTTCTTTGGGTTTAGAAACATTGCTTTATTCATTATCTAATCTGACTATTGCTGAGTTTTGTCTTTGGCATTATCCTAATTGGTTAACTACAGACACTACAAACCAAGAAGCAGTAGTTCGCACTCGATTTTCACAGTATAGTGGTACATTTCCACAAAGGGCAATTGGTACATCATTACCTCTTACAGCAAGTAGAAAAACCTCAGCTTATTTGGATCATATAGTGGCAGGTAAGTCGAAGTTGGATCTTGTGGGACCCCACTGGCTGAGAATTGTCAAAAGAGAGGATAATAATTCTATTGAAATGGTAGGTTTGTTAATTGAGTCGGCTACAACCAATAAGTGTTTGCAATCAGAAAATTTTGCCACTACTTGGACGTTATTGGATGTAGGTGATTCCATTTCCTCAGATTATATTACTGCACCTAATGGTGAAATAACAGGTGATGGCCTCATTGGGGATAGTACTGATGGGGATCATGGAGTTACGCAGGATATCACAGTTACGGCAATTAATTGGGTAATATCTGTGTTTGCTAAAAAAGGAACTCATGATTGGCTCTATGTGTCAAATGATACTGTGGCTAATTGTACTTGTTATTTTGACCTTACCAACGGAATAGTTGGTACCATTGGTGCTGGTGTTGTAAGCGCCATAATAGATAAGGTGCAATATTTTGGTGATTGGTGGCGATGTGGTATTATCTTTACTGGGACTGCTGCAACCCATACATTCAAATTCCAAGCTGCTGATGCAGATGGAGACAAATCAGTGGTTGGGGATGGTGCTGCTGTAATGATAGGTTTGTGGGGTGCTCAAGTGGAAAGTGGAGATCATTTTAAGAGTTATGTTCCCACTACAACTGCAGCAGTTACTAAAACAGCAGAGTTATTAGTATATAAGGGTGATGATGGTAATATTATTCCAGAAAATGGGATAGTGGAGACAAAAATTCTTATGCCTGTTTGTACTATTAGTACAGGTGCAAGTCAATATATTGGGCAGCTTACAGATGGAGATGCAGCTACGGATTTGGCGCAATTGCTCATGAACTCAACATCTAATTTATATGGATTTATGAGGGCATCGGGGGGTTTAAATGGGGATACTGTAGGTACCTCAATTCTTACTGATGGTGTTATACATCAAGTGATGATGTATTATCATAAAAATAATCTCAAAGTAGGAGTTGATGGGTGTATTGATGGGACCCCAGATCTTACTTGTGATGTTCCGCTGAATCTAGATCGGATAAATATTGGTCATTACATGTCAACAAGTTCTCAACTAGAAAGAGTCATTTCTAAATTTACGGTGAAGAAATGAAGAATGTATTTTCTAAAAAAAAATTAGTAAATTATGTGGAGGTACAAGAAGTACTTGATCAAAAAGAAAAAGTCTTTTATCATTATTTATATAAAGATGTAGAAGCGGCTAAATTAAAAAAAGAAGATGCAGAGGTGATTGAGACAAAAAATAATGCTGATTCAGATCATCTTCGACCTAATAAAGAACCATTTCATGTTTTCCTCGGTATAGATTTAGAAGGGATGGTGGGACTTGAGATTCAAGCGAAGCGTGCTATTCCTTCCATTTCAAATGTGATTGAGACTTTGGAAAACTGACCCAAGAAGTAACATTGAGCTTTGGCGGAAGCTAAGATCAGATTGGGAGGCGCGCTGCAATACACAGTCCGAATGGAATGTTTCAATCAAGCCGACATTAATTTAATCCGTGCAGGTATCACAGATGAAGAAGCCCAATGGGTTACTTTCACACACACATTTATAGAAGAAGAAAACATGCAAGAAATTAGGAAAAGACGAATATACACTGCTATATTTTTCCGCATCACGAAACGCATTGTACCTCTATATGCGCAGACTATAGAGGATGCATGTAAAGAAGCAGATGATTTGCATCATAATGCAAAAATTTACGCAGGAGCAATAGAATTTGCCCACAAAGAGAAAGGTCAATGGATAATAAATCAATGACAACTATAACTGAAGTTACAAATGGAATGCTAGCTATATTATCAAATAGACAAAATATAACGCTAAATAAACATATTAACGAACTTGAAGCAATGCTAGAACAACGGAATAAAGAAATAGAAGAGCTTTGGCAGTTAACTCATAAAGTTCAAAAAGAAAATCATTACGAAGAGATGAATAGGCTCAAAGATGAAAACATGGATCATCTTCTTGGATTAGGATCCAAACTTGGTTGTGCTCCTAATTGGCAAGTAATTTTTGAAGAAGTTCAACAACTTATAGATCGTTCTTTACTTCCCTACAATTTTCGATAAAGGAGATCAAATGAAGTGTTTCTATCATTCAGCAGATTTTGACGGTAAATGTTCTGCGGCTCTTGTAAAACTAGTCTTTCCTCATGTCGAACTATTCCCAATTGATTACAATGAATCTTTTCCCTGGGATAAAATTCAAAATATTGAAGAAGGAATAGTTCAAGAACAAGTTTTCATGGTTGACTTTTCTTTGAAGCGGCCAGAAATGGAACGGCTGAATAACGAAACAGATTTAACTTGGATTGATCATCACGTTTCAGCAATAGAAGAGATGAAAGATCTTGACATCAAAGGAAAAAGAGATACTACAAGAGCTGCTTGTGAATTAGTTTCATTGTATCTCCTAGGAAAGATTTTTTCAGCTGTTCAGCTTCTTGGAAGTTACGATGTGTGGCGCGATAAAGATCCTAATTGGAAATCTGGAATTCTCCCATTTCAGATGGGATTGAGACTCTGGCAAACTGACCCAAGAAGTGATCTTGAGCTTTGGCGAAGGTTATGTCTTGAGGATGACGTAATCTTTATTGAGGAGATTATTCTTGCTGGAAAAAACATCTTACAATACCAAAACGATCAAAATAGAATCTATGCTCGAGTCTGTGCATTCGAAGTGAAATTTGAAGGTCTTCGAGGTATTGCAATTAATCGAGCTCTTTCTTCCTCTCAAATCTTTGATTCAGTTTGGGATCCAGAAAAATATGATTTAATGATTGCTTTTTCTCGCCTAAAAGATGGAAAATGGAAGTACAGTCTGTACACAACTAAGGATGAAGTGGACTGTAGTGTGCTTGCAAAGAAATATGGTGGTGGCGGACATGTGAAAGCCGCCGGATTTAATCTCGATTATCTTTTCGAATCAATGGAGTGACAAATGCTTGAAGGTTTAGTTCTCGATATGGTTATTATTGACCATGAAAATTATTCTATTCAGTTTAAATCAAAGGATAAACATTTTAAATTATGCTTTGCTATTCCAGATTATCTAAAAGTCTCATTCTTTAAAATGGAAATAGTGGGAAGTTTTGCGAGTATTATCGGGCAAAAACTTGATGGACTTTTTCTAGAAGAAACCTTCGCAGATGACACACACTGTTGTTGGAAATATTCTCTTTTAGCTGAAAACGGTTTCGTTGATATTTTCTTTACTCAATTTCTTCAAGCTCCTACATTTGTGGAGATGTAATGGATTTTGTTCACACCCACCTGCACACTGAGGCATCACTATTGGACGGTGCCATTCGTTGTAAGGATCTAGCTAAAAGAGTTAAGGAATTAGGCCAACCAGCAGTGGCAATAACTGATCACGGTAACATGGGTGGTGTCATCCAGCTCTACAAGGCATGTAAAGCTGAAGGAATTAAATCACTTTTAGGAATTGAATCTTACATAACTTTCGATCCAAATGGAGTAGATAATAAAGAAAAACATCGAGATAGCTTTCATCTTATCCTTCTGGCAAAAAACTATCTTGGTTTTCAGGATCTAATGAGACTTTCTACTCGAGCTAATGAGGTCAATTTCTATTACCATCCTAGAATCTTCATTGATGATCTTGAAGCTGCTGCACCAAATCTTGTTTGTACTACAGCTTGTCTTGGTGGTATTCTCGCAAAGCCTCTCCTGAAATTTAATAAAGAAGAGTATGCAATAGCTAATTTTGACAAGCTTCATTCTTGGTTTGGGAAGGATTTGTACGCCGAAATTCAAAAAAATACCGAGCCAAAACAACAATTTTACAATGAATGGCTAATACCCCAGGCGAAGAAACGAAATATTAAAGTAGTAATTTCCACAGACGCTCATTATCTAGTTCAAGAAGACTATCAATTACATCGAATGATTCTTGCTCTCCAGTTCAAGAAAACTCTTGAAGATTATGATCGTCAACAAGAAATGCATTATGGTCCAGATTATTGGATTAAGCCTTCAGACCTAATGTGGAGAGCTGCAGATATGTGCGGTGCTCCTGAGGCTGCAGAAAATACTCTGGAGATTGCAGAAAAATGCAACGTAGAGATCGAACTTGGTAAACTAAAAATGCCTTCTTTCGATATTCAAAAAGCAGAAGACTATGGAGAATTTCTCAAATGGAAGAATACAATCGTGGAGAAATCATTACCGAATATGTCGTCGGATGTGGCCGTTGTTCTCAATGGGATATCTTGAAAGCTAGAACTAAAAAGGCCGCAATTAAAGAAACAAAAGATCTTGGTTATCGAAAAATACTTCCAAGTCCAAAAGGAAATATTTGGCTTTGCGAAGGATGTATTAAAGAGATAATTAGACAGATGGAGGAAGAAAATGAATCAACAGATTCTACAGAAATTAGCTAAACAAAAAGAAAAACATCAAGAAAAAGAAGCTATTCTTAAAGACTGGGTATCCAATGTAGAAAAATTTAGAGAATGGATTCGAAATGAAATCAAACCTTATAAAGAATATCTTTCAATGACTGATGATCGTTTTTGTGCGAATGGAGTATTTTCAATTAGGAATAACTATAACGAAAAAGTTTCATGTACTTATCAAGATACTTCTTTAATATTCGATGGTTATATCCTTGCTCTTAAAAGCCATGGTTGGATTTTTAAAAAGACAGATACCAATCTGAAAGAAGAAATAGAAATAGTATTTAACACTCATGAACTCGAAGAAATTATCGAGAGAAAACTTTGCAAGGAGCCAAAATGAATCAGGAACTATTCTATGCTTAAATCACAACAAGAAAAAGTAACAAACAAAGATAACAAAAAAAGCTAATGAAGATTATGGACATCAAAGAATTCCGTTCTATTGGACTTCTTCAAGAAATCAATCGTCAATTTCTTCATCCTATGGGACTTGCTCTCATAGTTGAAATAGATGACTCAGGATTAGAAAGCCTTTCTGGAATCCAAGATTATCGAGATGATCCTGAAGGAATGGCCTATCTAGACGAAATGCTAGTACAGCCAGAGTCAATTCAAAAAGCAGATGATGTATCCAAACTTTTCGAAGCTAAAAGAGAATATCGAGAAAAGAATCTTGGCTGGCATGTTCAACTAATAGGAAAGAAATGAAGACTAATTTAGAACTCTATTTCGAATGGAAGTGCTTCGAGGGATTAAAAGCTCGAGGACTAGATAACGAACAGTATCGAAAACAATTAAATTACGAAATAGAGATCATCGAACAAAAAGGATTTCCAGGATACTTCTTGGTTGTCCAGGATCTTTTCAACTGGACAAGAAGAAACGATATCTACTTTGGACCAGGTCGAGGTAGTGTTGTTGGATCTTTAATTGCCTACTGTCTTGGAATCACAAACTTAGATCCAATCAAATACGGATTAATCTTCGAAAGATTTATTAATCCAGGACGTATGAGTCCTCCAGATATAGATATGGATTTTGAGAAGTCTCGTCGAGAAGATGTCGTTAAATATGTTTCTGATAAATATGGAAAGAACTGTGTTTCAGGAATCGGGACTATCGGAACAATGAAAGCTAAGCAGGCTATTCAAAGAGTCTGCAAAGTTCTTGGTTATTCTCTTGAAACTGGTCTTGAGATTCGTCGATTACTTCTACCTCCAAAAGCTGGTAAACCAACTCCACTCAAAGATTCAATCGAAGCGGTTCCAGAACTACAATTAGAACTAGATGCTAAATCTCCAAAAGGAGAGATTCTTAAATGGGCATTGAAATTTGAAGACCGTATTAGTCAAAAGGGTGCTCATGCATGTTTTACTGGAGATTCATTATTATGGACAGATCAAGGGCAAAAAGAAATAAAATCTCTTGTAGGACAAGAAGTAATTATTGCAACCTCAGATGGCTGGAAAAGAGGAACCGTTATAGACTCTGGTTTAAGGCAAATCTGTCAAATGACATGGAGTTATTCCAAATTTTCAAGTAGAAAAAGAACCACCAATCTTACTTTAGATCAATTAATTAAAATAGATGACGGATGGATTAAAGCAAAAAATTCAATTAACTCTATTCTTAGTTTATCTCCAATGCAAAATTTAGATCTAATAGATGAACTCGCTGGTTGGTTTTGGAATGATGGAGGATATCGACTTAACGTTGGAATAATCTGTTTTAATACTAAAAAGGATTATGAAGCACAAATCCGATTTAGTTCATTATTGAATTCACAACATAAAGGAGCTCCACATAAATTTAATTTACCAATAAGAATTATACACGAGATTGAAAAAAGATTTAAAAATGGATTTAAGAATCTTAGACATGTAAAGGGATGTCCAGAATTTAATAGTTTATCTTCAAAAATTGCTTGGCTTCGAGGAATGTTTTCTGCAAATGCTACAGTTCAACGCGGAAGTATCCGACTTAAATTAACGTCTAAAGCTCTTTGTCAATTTATTCGAGATGAAGTTGATTCTCTAGGATTTACTTGTTCTCATTTATCTGAATGTCATTCTTCTCCTATCATTAAGGGAAAAAAAGTAAATAGTAGACCTTCATTCCAGTTTGAAATGTCAACTCAATCTGCATGGAATTTTGCTAATTTAATTGGATTTATACAGTCTTATAAACAGAAGAAAATTCTATCTCAAAAAATTCAGAAGATAGAAATAAAAGATATTCAACCTACCTATGATTTTTCAATTATAGATGAACAAGATTTCAATCTTCAAAATGGATATATAAACGGTATTTTAGTTCATAATAGCGGGATAATCATCACAGATCATCCAATCTCTGAAACAGCGCCACTACAAAGAGCTAAAGGCGATCAATTTGTTTCTCAATGGGATATGGGAACAATAGAAGAGGTGGGTCTTGTTAAATTTGATTTCCTAGGTTTGAAAACTCTCGATAAGATGCATTATGCAATTGATATTATTCGAGAGAGAACTGGAAAACAAATTGACATTAACTCTATTTCTCCAGATGATCCCAAGGTATTTGACTTTATTCAAAAGGGTCAGCTTCTTGGAATCTTTCAGTTAGAAGGTTCGCAAGGAATTACAGATCTTTCTGTCAAAGTAAAACCTAAATGTCTAGAAGATCTATCAGCAATCCTAGCAATATTTCGACCTGGTCCTCTCCAAAGTTCGGGAATGCAAGATTATCTTCATTGGCGAGCAGGTGCTTCTGGTGTTTTTCTTATTCCAGAATTTGAAGAAATTCTGAAAGAAACTGGAGGCTTTATTATCTATCAAGAGCAAGTTCTTGAAATAGCTAGAAAGCTAGCAAAGTATAATTATACTGAGGCTGATAACTTTAGAAGATGTGTTGACGGAGAAACACTTTTTAATACGAAAGATGGATTACGAAAGATAAGTTGGCTAGCTGAAAATTCTAAAAAACCAGAAATTCTAACTCTCTCTAACTATGAGTACAAATATAATCAGGCAAGAACAGTTTTCAGTTCAGGCTTTAAAGATACCATAAAGGTCATAACTGATAGTGGAACTGAATTAATATGTACTCCAGATCATAGAGTCTTTACTAATTATGGCTGGATGGAGGCTAAAGATTTAAATAGTGACTGTTTCTTACTCCACTGTATCGAAGAAAACTTCGGTTCATTTAAAATTGAAGAAGATATTCTTTTTCTCATAATAGCTCTTATCACGGAGGGATATTGTCCAGAAGAAAAGAATAGTTGGTACTTTTGTAACTCTAATGAATTTTATATTAAAAAATTTTCTGATATATGTTCTCGTTTTTTAGGCTTTATTCCTAATCAATGGAAACAAAATAATACTTATTATGTTTCTGTTCCATTAATTCTGCGAAATTTTTTAGAGCTTCATGGATTAATTCCGGGACTATCAAGAACAAAAAAACTTCCACAAGACTTTCTTAGACTTACAAGAGAACTTACCTTAAAAATGTTAGGATGGCTAATTGATTTTGATGGATATGTAGCCTTCAATGTAGATGGTTCACATGAGATGGGATATTCTTCGCGTTCAAAAGAGTTGGCTAAACAAATAAAGATAATAATGGAAAATTGTGGATTACGAAGTCTCTTTTCTAAAACGAATGTGAAGAATGAACCTCAATATCTTGCAAGTATTCGTGATATAAAAGATTTAAAGATTATTGTAAATCTTCTTATTCCTTATAGTATAAAATGTAAAGATATTTCATTTCGAGAGCAACGAGAAAGTTTTACTTGTCATAACGTTCCCCATAATATATGGTTCCCAATTATAGAAAATTTAATCAACAATTCAGGATTCTCGAGAAATAATATACTTTCAGGAGAAAGTGGTAGATATTTTTCTAAGTCGATAACAAAAGTAACTCTTAAGAAAATGCTTTCAGTTTGTGGAAGATCAAAAGCTCTTGAATTTTATTGTGGAGATAATAATTATTGGGATCGAGTTAGATCTATAAAAGATAATGGTAAAATCCAGGTTTTTGACTTTACAATGTCTTCTGAGGTAACTCCATGTGCATTTGGCAATAATCTTCTTATTCATAATTCAATCGGCAAAAAAAAAGTAGATATTATCAAAAAAGAATATGAAAAGTTTCAAAGAGGTTGGTTGTCATCTAGTCTTGCCCAGGAAAAGTTAGATATTTTCTGGGCGCAACTACTTGGATTTGCTGACTATCTTTTTAATAAGAGCCATTCTATGGCTTATGGATTTCTTAGTTATCAAACTGCCTATCTAAAAACCTATTTCCCAGTAGAGTTTCTTACCGCCTGTATGATTCAAGATGCAACTGACTTAAATCAGATGACAAAATATCTTGGTGAATGTAAACGTATGGGAATTAGGGTATTGCCGCCCGATATTAATCGAAGTTCAGAAGACTTTATTATCACAGATCAGAACGAAATACAGTTCGGTCTTCTGCCAATCAAAGGAATTGGAGTTGGAACTGTTAAAGAGATTATGTCTAAGCGTAGGTCAGGCAGACCATACAAGGATATTCAAGATTTTTGTGATCGAGTTAATCTTTCTAAAGTAAACCGGAAACATCTAGAAGCTTTAGTTAATGGTGGAGCATTTGATTTTTCTGGCCAGACTCGAGCATCTCTAATCAACTGGATTGATCGATATTGGGCTTGGATGGATCTCAATGATTCCTATCAAAAGAAGATGGAGACTTTTTCTAAAAGAGTTATTGCCTTCGAAGAAAGAGAAAAATTAATCCAGGAAGCTCAAATAAAACTTGCCGCTCTACTGGAAACCCCAGGTGTAACTAAAGAACAGTTAAAAGAAGCGAAAGCTTTTGCTCGAAAGCCTAAGCTAAAAAAACCAGAACGACCAGAAATAATTGAAACGCCTTCAATGATCTATTGTCCAGAACAACGAGCAGACCTATTACGTCTCGAGCATGAGCTTCTCGGATTCTTCGTTTCAGGCCATCCTCTCGAAAAGTTTCCTATTGCTGAGGAAGGCATTGACGCTATTGATACTTTGAAAGATTCATCTGATGGATTTATGACTAAAATTAGATGTGTCCCTATTCTTGTCAAGGATCATGTAACTAAAGCCAAAAAAGAAAAGATGGTCTTTGTTGAGCTAGAGGATCAGACTGGACGCATTGAAGGCGTAATGTTTCCAAAGGCCTATTCAAAATATGGTAAGCTTTTGCAACCTCTCACTCCTTGTATTGTAACTGTCAGAGTAGAAATAGTAGAGAATGAAGATGAAGAAGGAGAAGGATCTACTAGAATAGCAAAGATACAGATTCAAAAAGTAGAAACATTAGACACTGGAGCATCAATGAAAAAGATTTCAGTTACACCTGCAAAGCTAGAAAATGTTAACCTCATTCAATACGGAGAAGCAGTCAATCTCGAGATCAATTTTCTTTCTGGACTCGTAATTGAATTGGTCAAACCTGTGAGAGTGGAGTATGAAAAAGCTAATTGATGTTATCGGAATTCTTGGCATTTTAATGGTTGTCGGTTGTTTGACTGTTCCTGTTCCTGCCATTTCTCCTCTCTTACTTATTGCCTTTATTATCTATTGCGTAGGAAAGAGAAAGTAGGATATAATAAGGGCTAATAAGGGAGGTTTCATGGACATACACCCATGGTCTGATAGAGAAAAGTATCTATTTCTGGCACTACGACGTTCATTGGGATCAAAAGAAATATTTGATATTTTTAAAGCTCTTGGATATGAACGTAGTTATGTCTCAATAAGAAAATTTGCGCAACGACAAGGCCGAATAGAAAAAGGTCCAATCATTGGAGAATTCTCTAGAGAAGAACGAGATGCTATTGAAGATGTGATTGGAAAAGAAAAGTTTGAGTTCTATTTCCAGAAAGGCATTAGCCTTTTGCCTCCTAAAAAAGATTCTCTTTCTGAAACTCTTTCTCTCATTAATGAACATGCTTCAAAGGTTAAGATCTGTCCAATCAAAAAGCAATCAATTAGTGGAGAACAAGTTGTTGTCTGTCTTTCGGACATTCATTATGGGTCTACTGTCAGAGATCCTCAAACTGGTGAAGAAATTTACAATCAGACCATTGCTCTAAAAAGATTAACTGATCTTCCAAGTCGACTAATAGGCTGTATTCCTCAACGAAAATATGCTGGAGTAACAATAGTCCTTGCCGGAGATATTGTTGATGGAGAGGATATCTATCCCACTCATTCTAGGCATTCTACCATTCCTGTTATTGATCAAGTTAAAGATCTTGTGGAAGCTCTTTGGATTAATATCTGTTCTCTGAATCGGATATTTCCAAATGTTAGAGTTGTTTGTGTAGCAGGAAATCATGGTCGAGGTGGCGATAGATTTGATGAAAGAAGTAATTGGGACAATGTTGTTTATCAACAGTTATTGCTTCTTTCTCGAATGCAAATTGATGTGAATGTCCAGGTTCAAGTATCCTTTGGTTCCTCATTTAATTTCGATGTTAATGGCTGGACAGGCCATGTTCGACACTATGGAGTACGTCACGACGGAACTGCAGGTATGGAACAAAAAATGGGTGGCTGGCTAGCCGAACATTCGTTCGATTTTCTAATCTGTGGCCATTTCCATACTGCAGGAATTCTTACCTATAACGGACGGTATATCTTTAGGAACGGTGCAGTAATGCCTCCAAATGATCTTGCTGATAGAATGGCAAAATCAGATATTCCTCGTCAAATAGTTTTTGGAGTTTCAGAAGAAACACTTCCAACCTTTGTGGGATTTCTTACATGGTAACCTGGAAAGAACAACGAGAATTTACAAAAGTAAAAATAGATGAATTAAAGCCATTCGAATTCGTTAATCCAAATGAAACCTATTTTTTAATAGATACCATCTATTACAGAACTGAAGAAGAACGTCAAACCATTATGAAAGAAATTCAAGATAAATTTATTGGAGAACCCAACACTGAAGAAACTCATTACAAGATTCAGCAATGGATTCTTCAAAAACAACGAGAAATGGAATGTTCATGGTAAATACAAAAAATTATCAACGTGGATTCAACGATGCCTATCAGGATAGATGTGAAGGTGCTCCATTTGCTTCTATAGGAGGAATGGATAAAAGACTTTCTCCTATACTCCCAGACTATATCAGACAACAAGCTAAAGTTCCATATTTGAATGGATATATGGCCTGTTGTCAAGAAGCGTTCGGAGATACATGGAAGACTGATAATTTTCAATGGATTCCAGCTATTGAGATTAGAGGATAAAAATGGAAAGAAAATGTTGGACTCAATCACTATCTGGTATGGAAATTGACTTTCACAATCCAGATCCAAATAATATCTTTATTGATGATATAGCTCATTCTCTGAGTCACATCTGCCGATTTACAGGGGCTATCCCAAAATTTTATTCAGTCGCTCAGCATTGTTGTATCTGTGCAATGCATGTTCCAAAAGAATTTAAACTTACAGCACTCCTTCATGATGCTGCAGAAGCATTTATTCAAGATGTTAACTCTCCACTAAAAAAGGCAATGAGAGAGATAGCCGAGACAACATCTGATTATTCACTTTATGGAGTGACATCTTCTCCTTATGATATTATTGAAGAACGAATGAATCTTCTGATCTCTGAAAAGTTTGGAACGATCTATCCATTTCCTCTTGAGGTTATTGAGGCGGATTTGAGAGCATTAGCAACTGAAGCAACTTCTTTTGGTTGTTTAGATCGTGCGCCGAAAAGTTGGGATCTCCCATTTCCTGCCTATAAAAAACTGATTACTCCTCAGACTTCCAAGACTGCTAAAAAGAAATTTCTTGAGCTCTTCCATTCTTTAACGGAGGGTTAATGAAAAAATCTGTAGGAACTCAATGCCGAGAAGGACTAGAGAAATTCAACAAAAATAAAGGGAGTAAACACAAAGAAGCAATAGCCCTTTCAGAAAGAAATCATCGAAGAGTTGAGAGAGTAAAAATTCTGCGGGAAATAGAACAACTCCTAGGAGAAAAAGAGTTTGAAAAGAAAGCGATTACTCTCCGAAAAATGGAGACAGAACTTCTCAAAAGTTTTCTCAAAGAAATAAAGGAAAAGAAAAATGACAGAGGTAGTAAAGACAAGAAAAAAGAAATCAATGATTCGAGGAATTGACGGAGTTCCAATTGAAGTAAGTCTTTCTCGAACAACAGCTATTAAAGTTTTTTGTACCGAATGTATGGGAGATGGAGAGAATCCAAAAGAATGTACTTCACCTCTCTGTCCTCTATTCCTTTTTAGAGGCAAGTCAATGATCTCAAGAGGCAAAAGGAAAAAGCATGCAGAAACCCCAAGTCAACAATGAAACAGATGAAATAGTATTTTCAGATGATTCAGAACCAGAAATGTTTTATGGAATTGGATTTCAAGAGGAGAAACCTATGAGCGAATTCGTAACAAGGTATGGCCTTGGATTTGGAGAACCAGTGACATCACTCTATGCAATAGATGTTCCAGACTTTCCGAAGTTTCCTCAGGACTTCAAAGAAACTCTTGCTGATCCTTATACACAGGATTTAATACAGAGAGTTAAAGATCTCAAAAATCTTCTTCTTATCTGCTATCAGGTTCTTCAGGATAAGAAAGCAAAGAAAAATGAAAAAGAAGATCTGATTAATCAAATCAGAGAAACCCTAACCACAATAGGATAACAGATGGAAAACAACGTAGTAGACATGCAAGGGAAACCAGTTGTGAATGATACTCGTGCTGAATCAGGAGCAGAAGATCAAGAAGTGAAGACTGAAGAGGTTAAAGAAGCTCCAGCTGATCTTCAAGTTGTCAAGCCTCTTCGAGATCTTCAATCAACCTATCAAGAAGCAATGGCTGAAGCCCACACTTTCCTATCTAAAGGATCGATTGTTGCTTCACCTTCCAACAAATCAATGGCTAAAGGAATGAGAGCTCTAACCGTTGCCGTTGATTGCCAGCATGCATTTTTGAATATGATGGCAGAAGATCTTGAGAATGTGATTCAAAAACTTGAAGAGATCCGTCTGAATCAGTTTATGCAAGGTCATTCAATGGCGGATTTACGAGACATTCTGATCAAGGGTAATATAGTCCCCGAAGAGGTTATGCAAGAGTCCTGGAATAAACATTTGGAAGCTGTCAAGGCAGAAGTCCAAGCTCAAAAAGATGCTACTGAAGCAATGGCTGCACCCGCCGAAACGAAGTAAGTTTTCCTTCGATCATTATTCTTTTCTTCTCATCTAAAGATAAAAAAATCCATTCTCTTTCTATTGGCTCCTGGGGTTCGAGAGCTTCGGGATTCAAAAGAATTCTATTTCTTATTCCTTCGAGAATGAATACTACTCTTTGAATCCCAATATTCGTTAGATAAAATCCAAGACTTCCCTTGCAGTTAGTCCAAAATTTCTTTTTTCTTTTCAAATTAAACCACTGAGTAATACCTCGCCAAAATTCTAGTCTTAATTCTTGTTCTAGATCTTCTCGTTCTGGAAGATGGCGAAAAATTACTGGAGAAAATTTACACCAGTTATTGAATCTTTTGGAAATTGAATCTTCTTTTAAATAGAGACCAAAGGTGAGATCAGTTAATTTTTGGACTAGATATTCGTAACTAAGAAGAACTTTTTTCATGAAGTACGAACCTTTTAAAAAGCTTTTCAAAAGTATCTCGATTACCTTTTATTCCTGAACCAATAGAAGTAAATTTAAAACTTGGAAACCATATCTCTTTCTCTACTTCAATTAACTCAGAGAAAGTTTTTAATGTTTCTTGTCTCCATTTCATTGAATCTTTTATTGATTCAAAATAGTCAAGCATAAATTCTTTGTTAAAAGGATGTTGAAAGAAACAAACTAGACGGTCAAAGTTTTCAATGAATTTAAAGAATAGTTCTTTACTGTTAAGATCTTCCATGATAAGTCCAATATTAACGGCTTCATCTTGACAAATGTCATCACACCATTGGATAATACAAAACTGATAGTTCATTCCCAATTCTCTATGACTTTCTTGTACTCTTTATTTAAAGAGTTGTAATAGGCAAAAGTTTCAACACCAGCTTGAGCATAATACTTTGCTGCAGTTGTTTTGTCACTTCCCGGAACACATCGAATCTTTTTGAAATCTTCAGGAAAGAACTTCTTCATTCTAGATAGAGCTGTTCTTGCTTGAGGAATTAGTTGGCCCTTTATTTCAACCCAAAGATCTAAATCAGGTAAATAGAAATCAGGAGCGTAACTAATAGTTCCTTTCTTTACTCCTGGGAAAATAAATACTTTTGGTTCATAAGTCCATTTGATATTTTTATAGTTGAGATAACGCGCAAAATTTGCTTCCCAAGAAGAACGAAAGAAACAACCTAAGTCCTTACGTCGACCAATGTTCGTTCGTTTCTTTCCAGGTCCTTTTTCTACCGTTTTTCCATCCATTTCATCAAGTTTTTTCTTGAGAGCGTTTCTTGATTTCCCCAGAATGAGACAAAGTTGATTGGTAGCTTCATCTCGTTTCCCTTTTACCTCGAGATCTTTTCGATGTTCTTGAAGATATTGAGTTTCAAGGGGAGACCAAGATGGAGCGGCTCGTCTAAAAAATCCCATTAACCTACCTCTACTTGTGCGAAGTTTGAACGATGGAAGTTCTGGGTATAATCATAGACTACATCTGCTACTATTTGAAAGTTTGCTTCATTAAAATAAGCTGAATGTTCTTCGCAAAGAAATGCAGCTTCAAGAATGGCTGCTGAATAAAATCCAAAACTTTCGCGTAAGAATCCGATATTTCCATATTGTGGATGAGGAATTCCTACGATATCGAATCTCTTAACTCCAACTTTTCGTAAAAGAGGGAACAAAGTTTCTCTCATTCCCTGACAGAATTTCAAGGCAATTAAATCTTTACACCAATAGAACATTACTGCAGGAGAAATATTGAAAGGTGGATCGAAATGATTATGGTGAATCGATAGAGCAAGATCAACATCTGCATCTTTACAGAGCTGGATATGATCTTTATAGTACCAGTCAGCTTTGTATTTCTGTGGAATTTCTTCAGGAGGAATGTATCCTGGAGTATCAATCGCTATCATTGATTGACCTCCCATATTTTTATTTCTTTGAATCATCTTTTCTACAATAGAATGATTCACTTCATATTCAGTATAAGTCACAGCTTTATCTTTGCTTCCCGGATATTGTTCGTTGTGTCCTACAAGTACTGCCCATTTATTCATGATTCTTTTTCCATTCCTTTTGTTTTTGATATTGTCGCCGCTGATATTCTCGATTTTTTTCTTTCCAAACTTCTTGAAGTTTTTTGAGTTCTTCAGAAGGTTCTAGCTTTTTAAAATCTTTGCTGATATAAAGATTTTCTCCTCCTGCAGGACCTGATGTCTGAAGCATTGATTCTCTTAGATCTTCTACACAATCTTTCAATGTTTGAATACGTCGCCAGATTTCTTCTGCGGTAATTGTTTTCTCGTCTGTGTACTTGATAACTAGATAAATATATCCAGCACTAATTGCTGCCATTTTTTTTTCATCATCGCGCTGTTGAATATTTTCTAGTGATTCAGAACCATTACGGCCACCAAAAGAAATTTGTTCGTAATGCTGAAGCCCATGGCATTCTATCACAAGTTTTAATCCCGGAATTACCCAATCAAAATGTTCACGATTTGACTTGTAATCAGGATTAACTTTTGATACTGGGTACTCCTGATAGATTGGATACCCATTAAATAGTGGAGATCCTCTGAGAGAGTCGCCAACAGCTTTATGGAGTTTGCTTGCTGATTTTCGATAGCTAATTTTGAATCGATGACTTTTCATTATTTAATTGTAGACGATTAAAGGAAGAAGAGTCAAACCTTTTCTGCAGCGAATCTTGCTCGAATTTTTTCAAGACAAGATTTAATGGTCTTTTTTAGGAGAGAAGAAATATCATTCAAACGTTTATTTCCCGCTGTCGCTGTAGGAGGAAAATTAATTTCATTACAAGCGGCACATCTCAGGGCATAAACCGAAAGAGCTTCATTAATAATGGTAAATTTATTTCCAACAATCGTCGGCTTTTCTGAATGATATCGATCAATGGAAATTTGTTCAAAGAATGAGCAACCACAATTTTCACACTTTATCGCTATCTTCTCGTTTTCGTCCTGATGTTGTTCCGCTTTCTGATTCAGGTAAGGCATTCTCTGTCCGTACATCCTCGTTCTCCTCGTCGTCAATTTCTGCGACTTTCTTTGGTTGTTTCTGTTTGTCTTCCCAGGTGAAAACAATTTTGCCGTTCTTGTCTACAAATTCAATCATAACTTACAGTCCTCCTGAAAGGGACATGAAACACAAAAAGAAGAGAATACAGGAAAAATTACTTCATTCTGTATTCCCTTGTAGATATTATACATTAATTTTGAAGAACAGCCTTCTTTAATTTTAATAAATCTAGCCCCAGAACCAAATAAAAAAATCTCAAGTCCATTTATTTTTGGATGAATGCTTTGCTGAGCTAACCAAATTGTGGCTTGAACAATAAAATCTTTAGAGAAGTCTACAGACTTTTCAATTGGAAGGGTGATAAGGAGAACCTGAGAGCCATCTGCCTTTAGAATAGAAACGGGAAGGTAATCAGAGATCCATAGATCTCCAATTGAAATACGCGGAACGAAATGAGTGACGGCAGAAACTGTTGTATTGTATTCTGTCCACCAATGCTGAAACTGAGAAAGTATATTCTCTGTTTTGGAGGCATTGGCTTCCAGGTCTCCAGCAAAACGTTTTGTAATTTCTCGTCGGATACAAGACCATTCAATGATTTTATTATCAAGCATTGTAGAAGTATAAATTCGTTCAATAAGATCCCAAACAAGTATTTCTTTATCTGTTTTTACAAATTTTCTTTGAAATGCGTTTGGTTTTGCATTCTCTTTATTCAAGTAGAAGTATCTTGGACATTGAATATAATCTTGAAAGTGTTGAAGATTATAAATCATAAACTGCTCTCAAGAGATAATCCAAAACTCCAACCTGCTTTGTGATCAATTGCAACAGTGGGAGCAATCCAAATATCATTCAGAATAGGCAAACGATGGCCAACATTAAAAGCAAAGGGAGCAAAATATCCGAAGAACTTTCTATCACTGTTAACTCCAATACCAAGTCCAAAGAAATGCCAAGCATCTCTCTTTGATACTCTACTGGTGTATTTTGAAAGATAAGCTCCCAGTTGAGCTCCAACAACAAATCCGTCTTGAAGATGATAGGCTGTTCTAACTCCAATTGTAACTGTAGGTGCTATCCAGTGCATTCCTAATTTCTTATCATCTTCTAGAGCAACTGTGTATTCGAAAGTTTGAAGAAGAAGATCTGTGCCTCCATCTCCACCACTAATTTCATAAAGATTACCATGATATCTTGGTGTTCCATTTTTATCGACTGTTTTCAATTGCTGAAATTTGAATTTTTGATGAAGAAGATATTGAACTGAAGATCTCCAGTTGGGTCCACCTTCACGTTCTAGATGATCTTTGATTGTGATGCGGCTATCAGAATGTTGAGTATCAAATTTTTCAGAAGCCAGAAGAACATAACAATCGTCTACCGTAAACTTATTATCTGTGCAAGTTCCAATCGTAGGATTTTCTATAATACTAGTTACATTTTGAACTATTTGTTGACTCGAGTATTTAAATGTTGCCTTGTAGTTCACGTACTCAACAACTGTTTCTTGATATTTCGAAAGAAGTTCTTGGTATTTTTTGTTTTCTCTATTTAGAATAGTTGCGCTTTCTTTTCTAGATAATATTTTGGCTACTGAAAGATCTATTGAAAGAAGTCCCTTTTCCTCCTGGAGAGCTTGATACTTGTGAAAATAAATTGAAGCCTCCCAGGTGAGAAAAATAAGGATAATCCCGATGAGAATAAGGAAGGATATCCTAGAGACTTTTTGAAAGGTTGTCATTTTATTTTCCCATGTTATTCCAAATGCTCCAACTCACATGCTTGTGTGAAGGAGACAACTGTTTTTGGAGTTTGGTTGGATCTGCGCCACATTTAATACATTTTTCAACTGGAGTTTCATTTAGTTTGTGCTCAACCTCTTGAACTTCCCCACATTCCTGGCATTTGTAATCGTAGATCATCTCTATTTCCTCCTTTGATCTGTTCTACTTACAGATATACCACATTTAGGTTACAATAGAAACAGGAAAGTTGAGGGAAACAAATGGATCAAAAAGAAAAAGGTAAGATTTCCATCTCGATTCTTTTAACAGTTATAGGTCTAGCAATAACAATTGCCATTAGTGGACTGGCTCTAGCAAATTCCTATGGAGGCAATATCGAAAAGGTAAATACACTTACAGGACAATTGATTGAAGCTAAAAGAGATTTGAAACTAGAGGTAGAAAAAGTTGATAAGGGTGTTGCGCAAACAAAAGAAACTCAAGGTCAACAGGCGATTGTTCTAACTGCTCATGAAGCTCGAATCGTTTCGATTGAAGCCAATATGATTAGACTCTTTAATAATCTTGAAACCAATCAGAAAAAGATTGATGAGAATCAAATATTGATCATTAACCTCCTAAAAGGAAAATAGTAATGAAAAAGGAAATGAGTTTTGGTGGAAGAAAATTTGTTGGCTTACATACGGTAATGGCTTCTCTCTTTTTAGGCGTTGGTCTCTGTCTTCTGGTTTTAATTAATAAACTAGCAGAAGCTACGGCGGTTACTGGAATTTTTTCTACGTATGCAACTGCTCTTGGTTTAGCCTACGGAATTTTTTGTGGAGCCAACTGGGCCACTGCTAACTCAGTAAGTAAATATGGAGAGCCAAATGACAACGGAAGAGTCGAGACTACAGTCAATAGAGAGAGCAATTCAAAATCTGCAAGTGGCAGTAAGTAATTTAGCTTCTCAACAGCAACTGAAACAATTGTATGCGATAAAGCAACAAGAAATCACAGCCTTACAGACAAGATGTTCTGTTCTTGAATCTGCTATTGCTATTCTTCAACAGTCTTGATATCCTAAAATAGCTCGATTAATGAGCCCTAGGAAAGTAAATGAAAGATTTTCTTGGACAAGAATTACATGTGAGTGATATTATAGTTTTTTCTAATTCGAGTTCGTCTTTGCAAAAAAAAGAAATAATTGAAGTATCAGAAACTTGGATTAAGACCAAACCTTTAACTGGTTGGCGAGCTTCGCATTCATTCAATCCCAAACAGGCTGGCAAGATAACCAGACAAGACTCCTGTTTAAAGTTAGAACAACTAACCAAAGATGAATATGGATATATAGTTGTATGGCTAGTTTGGGGATGTAAAATAAATATCGACAACAAACCAGAATTTTCACTACGAAGTATTTGTTTATCACCTGAAGTAGCCGAAAGATATAAACTTACACTACAACATGAAGACCCTGCACAAACAATAACTATTGAACAACGGCAAACAGAACATCTTTATGAAGCTACTATGCTTTCGGTAGTAGAATCAATGTTTCGCAAACACGAAGGGGATTGAATGAACTACACAGACAGATACGATAACTATGATCTTTTTGGGGACATTGACAAGTATCTTGAACGTCCTCGAGAATTTGATTTTCCTCGAGGAGGTAACCTCTATCCATCTGAAGCATCTGTAAAATTCCAAGATGAAAATGGAAATTGGATTGTTGAGGGAGGTTGTCTTCGAAAGTCTTGGTATCGTATTCGAGGAATCGAATCAGGTGGAACTAATGCTAGAGCTGAATATATTTTTGCTGCTGGCAAAATGTTCGAGAATTTTATCGTAGAACAGATGAAACAAATGGGACTTTGGAGAGCTAACTCAGTTCCATTTATTTCTAATGAATTCAATAATGATATCCCAGTTAAAGGTGAACTTGATGGGGTATTCTGGGACCCAATTAATAAAGTAAACTACGTTTGGGAATGCAAAACTGGTCATGGATTTATGGCTAAGAAAGATATTTTTGGCGATTTCCATCATCGGGGTTATCCCAAAGTTTCTCAGTTACTTCAAACTCTTGTTTATACCTATCATTTCCGAGAATCAAATCCTGATCCTAAAATAAAAACTCATTTTCCGTTTACTCGACTCTGCTACATAATGCGAGATGAACCAGCTAATCGAAAGACTTTTAAAGTAGAGGTTCAAGAGATTAATGGAATTTGGATGGCTCTTGTGGATGGAATAGTTGAAAAAAGATTTACTATTGAGAATATTAAACAGAGGTATCAAGAACTCTGTGCTGCAGTCAAAAAAGATGAGCCACCTCCTAGGGACTATGATTTAATTTATTCTGATGAAAAGGTTGAGATGCTTCATGATCGAGGACTTCTTTCTGAAAGTAAATGGAAAGATCACGAATCAAATCTTAGAGTAAGAGCTGGTAAATCGAGGATGCGCGATCCTAAAATCAAAATAATTGGTGACTGGAATTGCAAATATTGTAACAATATTCGTCAGTGCTATCCAGATATTAGCATCTCTCAACTTGAAGAAGATGAAGAGACTTAAATGAAATATTGCTCTAATTGTACTTGGCTACAAAATGGACTTTGCAAATTTAATCCTCCTACAGCTTTAATGCATTGCCGTCTTGATGGAGTCTATGAGGTCTTATCTTATTATCCGACTGTAAATAATACAGATACATGTCATAACCATTTCGAAAAAAATCCAGCGATTCCTACTTTACTTTCTGAAGATTCTAAATCCTAATTAGGAGCGTAAATGTATATTCGTAATTTGACCGAGATCATCGGTCAACTCGAAACGCATCTCGAAGACTATCTACAAGAAAATGGAATAGATACTCGAGGAGCTTTTCTTTGCATTAACCCTGAACACAAAGATACTCATCCAAGTTGTTCAATCCAAGGAAATGACAAGAAGACATTTCACTGCATGAGCTGCAACAGTGCAGGAAGTATCTTCAAGGCTGTTCATTTTCTTGAAGGAAAAGCTTATGAAGGTCCTCGATGGATGATCGAAACTGTTCCCTATCTTGCTGAAAAATACAACGTAAAAGTTGATGCTACACCGCCTACAGAAGATGAAATCTATGAGTTAAATACTTACAAGGCTTATGCTCGAGCTGCTCAATATATTGTCTCTTCTCCTGTGAGTGAGAAGGTGACTCAAGAAATTAAACGACGAGGATGGAGCGATAAGAATCTAAAATCTCTAGGAGTAGGTTCAGTTGTAAGTTTTAAACATTACTGGGATTGGATGAAGGAGGATTTCGCCGCGACTTTTCTTGAAGAAATCGATCTAAAGCGTAATCAGATCTTCAATGAAAATTCAATTATCTTTACGGTTCGAGATGAGTATGGTGAACCAGTGGGTTTTGCCTCAAGAGATCTCGATTGGAATGGAGATAAATCTTCTCCCAAATATATCAATCAGTCTACAAAAATGAGATGTAATATCTACCAAAAGGGTAAACGTCTTTTTGGAATGGACTATCTAGTTAAAAACCTTCGAGGCAGTCCGCAGTTAGTCTACATTTTTGAAGGTTATCCAGATGTTGTTACGGCAAGAGAACATGGCATTATGAGTTGTGTTGCTATTGGTGGAACTTCTTTTACCATTGATCAATTACATTTATTAAAGAGTAATGGTTTCCATAATATATGCCTCTGTCTTGACGGCGACCTTCCAGGAAAGAAAAAGATCGAAGGCATTCTTGACACCATCCTTGCCGGACACAAAGACGTTTCTACTAAAATAATGATTCTTCCTGACGATAAAGATCCTGATGATCTAATTCGTGAGAAAGGTAAAGAAGGATTTTTAGCTGTACGAAAGTGGGCTGCTTTTGAATGGCGACTGAATCAGTTTGAAGAAGAGACTGATGGACAGATTATCTGCGATCTCATGGTTCCACATATTGTAACTGAACCAAATTTTATTCAGCAAGAAACGATGTGTAAAACTCTTGCTGCTAGAACTAACGTTTCGATCAAGACTATTAATCAAGAAGTTGGTCGGTTACAGAATGCGCGAGAAAATCAAAAAGTTCTAGCTCGAGAAGCTATCATCCAAAGACTTCAACAAAAACTATCTCGAGATCCAGGCAATGCAGAAATTGCCATAACAGAAGCTAGTTCAAACTTTATGGATCTTATGAGGCAGTATTCAGAAGATCATCTTTCAGAACAATCGACAATTGCTCTTATAGATCAACAAAAAAAAGTTCAAGAAGAAAAAGAAGCCAAGTTCGCAGGAATGATTCTTGGACAAGATCTAAAAGAAATGGCAGAAGCTCTTAATGGAGAATGGCAAGATAATTTTATGCTTTTTGCGGGGAAAGCAAATACTGGCAAATGTCTAGCCGAAGGTTCTTTAGTTCTTATGGGAAACGGTGATTATAAAAAAATAGAAGATGTAGTAAGAGATCGAGATAACGAAATTATAACAAAGACCTTAACAAATAAACTTATTAGAGGAGAAGTAATTGATTGGATTAAATCTGGAGAATTAGAATGTATAAGTCTAAAAACAAAAGATGGTATTGAAACATCTTCATCTCTAACTCATCCATTTTTTACTCTTAGTGGCTGGAAACCAGCTAATGAATTGAAAGTTGGAGATAAAATAGCAACTAGTTCAAATTATAATGTATTTTCCGACCTTCATTCACTAATCGATTCTAATACGGCAATACTATTAGGATATTTAATTGGAGATGGTTCTATTACCGAACATGTAGGTCTATCTAATATTTCAAGTGAAATAATAGAAAGGTTTGAATTAATCTGTAAGTTAATAGATCCTAATATATATATTAGATATGATGCTAACGCTACAGTTAGTGTTTCATATAAAAAGGGAAGACTTAATCCTATTGAATATTTTTTAGAACAATTCGATATTATAGGAAAAAATGCACATGAAAAGAAAATTCCAAAAGAAATATTCAAGTCATCTTTAAAAACGATTGCTAAATTTTTAGGAGCTCTTTACGCAACAGATGGATGGATCTCTCCTAAAGAGATCGGAATATCTTTTTGTAATAAGTTTCTCTTACAACAAGTTAGAAGTTTACTTCTTCGTTTTGGTATTAAAGGAAGAATTTATGAATCAACTTCGAGTTACGAAAGAGAAGGAAAACGATTTCCCAGATTTACTCTAACAATAAAAGATTCTGAAAGTTGGTGTAAATTTTACAATAATATAGAAATTTTATTTCTCGAAAAACAAGAAAAGCTAAAACAACTTTTAGAATCTACTTCTCATATCCAAGGATGCTATAATAATAATTTTCCAGGAGAATTATGGAGTTACATAATTCCTAAAGCTAAATCTTTAGGAATTTCAAAAACCCATTTAATGAAATTAATTTCTCCCACAGTTCGTAGTATCTATTTTGATAAAAGTACAAATAGATATAGACCTATTGGACGTTACGATTTCCATATTAATGGCGGAATTCAACCAATAGTTCTTGAGTCAATTGGAAGAATCCTTAATGATGAGTTTTTAATCAATATTGCTACAGGAGATATTTGTTTCGATGAAATTATTGAGACAGAATTAATTGGTAAAAAGTCATGTTTTGACTTAACCGTTAAGGATTTTCATAACTTTATTGTTCAAGATACAGTTGTTCATAACAGCGCGCTTTTCTCTAAACTTGCCTATGAAATTGCAACACATAAAGAAGAGAATAATGCTATGGTTATCTATTTAACTATAGATGATAGTTTTGAGCAAACCTTGCCTCGTCTGGTATGCATTGCTAGTGGAAGTAAACAACTTGAATTAAACGAAGTGACAAATCCAAATTACTTTTCAACTAAAAGTGATAAGTCAATTCCAATGTATCGTGAAAAGGGTTACTCAATTATTAGAGATCTAACAAGTAGAGGAAGACTGATTCTTAAAGATGCTAATCATGGAAGAAGTTTAGCCTTTGTTGAAAGTCTGATCAAGTACTATCGAGAAAAATATCCAAAACGTAAGATAGTATTTCTCTTGGATAACTTTCATAAGTTGCAAGATTTAGCAGGAGCAGAAATAGATAGAGGTCTCTATAAAGCAATGTCTCAAAATGCTAAAAATATTGCAACACGTTATCATATTCCTCTTCTAGCGACTTGTCAGTATACAAAAATAACGGCAGGAGAACGTGCTACTAATGAGAAGTTATCAGAAACTGTTCAGCTAGAATTTGATGCTAATCTTATTATTCATCTTTATTCTGAAATGAGTGAAATTAGTGATAGAGCTAAAGATTATCATGAAGAAACAATGAATGGCAAACTAATTAGGTTGCCAAGATTAGAGGCTAACTTCGGAAAAAATAAAATTTCAGATTATAGAGGTAGAATTTATTTAGATTTCTGGCCAGCTTGTTCTGACTTTAAAGAAGTAGATTACGAAATTGCCATCAAAGAACGCGAAGAACGTTCATTCAAAGATAAGAAAAAAGATCTTAATCAAGTCCTCGTCTAGCACCAACAACCATCTTCCCAAATCTGTGGTATACTCCTATTAGATAAGATAGCAGTAGAAGTGTAGAAGGCGGCCAGGACAAGCCAAGAGGAGGAAACAAATGGCCGAAAAATATACTGCTTTACCTTGGGTATTCAAAGATGGAAAGCTTTACGGGCAAAACGAAGTTCTTATTGCCACCATAGAGTTCTATCAAGAAAAGGAAGTGAATGAGGCTAATCTTGATTTGATTATTCATGCTCCTGAATTATTTGAGGCTCTTGATAAAATGATTCGATTAGGAGCAAGGAAGAAGAATACTATCGAGACTCCATTTGCTGTCTAATTAATCCACAGATCTTTTCAATTATTTCTTCATCTATAGAACTACCTGTTGGTAATACAAGAGTTCGAGTAACCATTCTTTCCGTTTCTGGAAGAAGAAGTCCTGCATTTGGAAAATAAGATTTGTAAGGTTCCATCCGATGACATCCTGGATAAAAATATTTTCGCGCAATGATATTATTATCTACCAATACCTTCAGAAGATCATCTCTATCTTCTACTTCAAGAACTATGTATTGATAATTACATTTCTCATTCTCGTTATATTGAAGAAGTTTTACTCCTGGGATATTTTCTAGTCCCTTTTTGTAGGCAAGATAATTTCTTTTGTTGATAGCAATTATTTTATCTATTTCTTCAAGACTTGTTAATCCCATAATCGCAGAAAACTCTGTCATCTTTCCATTTGTACCCACATAAATGATGTTATCTGGCCCGTTAAAACCAAAATTCTTCATTAGCCTGACTCTCTGTGCCAGTTCATCACTGTTTGTTGAAATGGCGCCTCCTTCACAGCTATTTAAGAATTTAGTTGCGTGAAAAGAGAAGACTTCTATGTTTCCAAAGTTACCAATCATCTGTCCATAATTAGAACATCCAAAGGCATGGGCAGCATCAAATAATACTGAAAGACGATGATCTGCTGCAATGTTTTCTATTGCGTCAGTATCTGCCGGTCTACCCCAAAGATGGACCCCTAGAATTCCTGAAGTCTTTGGGGTAATTAGTTTTTCTATTTTCTTTGGATCTAAGTTATGTGTTTCTGGATCTATATCGCAAAAGACAGGAGTAATCTTTTGCCATTGAAGCGCATGTACTGTCGCAACAAAGGTAAAAGATGGAACTATAACTTCTCCTTTTAGTCCAAGAGCTCTAATTGCAATTTCTAAGCCAATAGTCGCATTATTTACAATAATTACATGTTTTGTTCCAATAAATTTTTGTAATTCTTTTTCAAATTCTTGAGCATATTTCCCATTGTTTGAAAGCCATTTGCGATCTAGAGCATCATTTAGTCGAAGAAGAAGTTTTTCTCTATTAGGGATATTGGGTCGACCAACTAAAAGTTTTTCGGGAAATAGAGACATTCTTTACTCGTACTGCCAAAAATTTCCTTCGGCTTTAATGGTAGATCGATCTTCAGGAAGAGCCATAGAAAGATCTGTTGTCCAAATAGAGTCCATTATTTTCCCTTCTCGCAAACAAGAAAAATACTACTACAAAGATCTGGATATTGCTGACCTAAAGAGTAACAACCTTCAAGATAATCTTCGGAAACAATTTGTTGAGGAATGACTTGATCCCATTGAAAATTAGCTAAAGCTTTCAGAAAGATTCCTGAACGATGAACAATATTAAGCCCAGCAAATTTAGCATCTCTTTCAAGAGTATCCATTGTATAGGTTATTCGATGGCCATGTTGATACTCTGATTCTGTCACAGCGGTAGTATGAGAGATCAATCCCATTCGAACAGCAATTTGTCTAGATAAGGCATTAGCGTTTGGACAAATAAGAAAAAGTCGCCCTATATCTGATAGCCATTCGTTATTAATTCTTTGAAGCGTAGAAATAGGATTATCTAGATGTTCAAGTGTATGGATTAGAAAGATATTGTCGTATTTTTCAGGAAGCTTTACAGTTTCGAAAAGTGAATGAATAATTGTAACATCTACTTTTTTTCTTGCTTCTTCTATGGCTTCAGCTGAAGCTTCAACACAAGTAATGTTCTCTAGCCCTCCTAATCTTTCAGTAAAATCTCCACGAGAACTTCCTAATTCAAGAAAGTTTCGACCTCTAATAAAAGGGGCAATTGAACGAAGCATGAATGAATGCATAAGATAGTCAAAGTTATAGACGTATTTATGGTTAGATGTATCCTGATTCTCCTGATTATAATCTCTCATCTAGTCTCCTTAGAAGAAAACTAGATTTAGTATATTCTTTATTTTTTTGCCATGGAAGAGCTGGTATTCCTTAATAAGAATTATATAAGATTCCAGTAGTTACTCTCAATGCAAATTTTTCTGTAATCATCAGACGTTATGCCAACAAGAATTTCATCTAAGTACTCATTGTGTCTAAAAATCCACTCTCTACGACAACCCTCTTCTATCCAACCAAGTTTTTTATAGAAATTCAGACTAGGAGTATTAGTCGATAATATTGAGCCATCAAGTCTATGAAGACCTAGCTCATCAAATGCAAATCTCATTGTTGCCATTACAGTGTCGAAACCAAGACCCTTCTTTCTATTTTGTGTGTCGCCTATCATTAGGCCATGCCAAGCTCTTTTGTTCCTCCAATTAATTTCAATAAGACTAGAGATGCCTATCGGCACTTCTTCAAAAGAAACAATAAAGCGCTGATCTAATGGCTCAGCTTCTAGTTTTTTAATCCAATTTAGATGATAATTTTTAGAGTTAGGGAAATAAATTGTACCCATGGACTCTTGAGTATCTGTATCATCCGCCCATTTTTTTAAAAAGGGAAGATCCTCTTCTTCTATCGCTCGAAGAATAACAAGTTTTCCTTTAATATTCATTTATTACTCCTGAAGGACTGCTACACCAAAACCATATTTTCCAAATTCATTCCCATTGTAGAGCATGAAAGTTTTATTGTTGAATTTAAAAACATGAGGATAGTGCTGCATTTGTGAATCCCAACCATTTGACGATAAGTCTATTCCAGCAAGTTCATCTTGTCTGTTCCAAACAAAAGCGTTTTTAGACCAAGCGTATCCAATTCTGTATCCTCTATCATTATTTCTAAAATTAAAAGCAGGTCTATAACTAAAAAACATATGATATATACCGTCACTAAAAAATACATCAGGACCTGCCTGACATTCTTCTTCTTGTAAAACGCTGCTTATTAAATCTCTATTTTCCTTCTGCCAATTAATTCCATCATTTGAAATTGCTAGTCTTATTTTATAAGTAGAATCAATATAATCTTTGCTAGAAGTCCATTTCTCTCCAGCTAGATAATACATAAACCATATTCCATTGAAAATTCTTACTTTTGGACCGCTCAACTCAAATGGTTCTAATAGAGAGTTTGTTAAGATTGGTCCTTTTCCATATCTTTTAAAAGAAATTCCATTATCATCGCTTATAGCTAAACCTATAGAAACAGTATACGGAACAGACTGACATCTTGTCCATCCTCCATAATACAGTCTAATTGAATTATCATATTTAATTATCGATGTAGGATAAATTCCAAACTCATCAAATGTTCCTAATTCTCCTAGGGAAAGAATTGGTTTCTTGGCAATATTAATAACTTTAAAATTCTGATCTAAGTCTATAAAAGCTGTATAGCTAACATACTGATTATTTTTTGCTTCGGGTCTACAGGAAAAATATACTCTTATAAATTCATCAAAAATAAGCGTACTAGTACACTGGGCATGAGAGTTCATCCACGAAATTTTAAACATCTGTGGATTAAATACTTGTCCTAGTTTCTTCCATTTCATCTTAATTCGTACTCCTGTAGATATTCTTGTATCTTATTTTTTGAATTAAACATAATTACATCTAAAACGGAAAGCCACGGAACAAAATTATCTCCAAACTGTAAGTAGGAAAGATTCTCATTCGTAAATAAGAAAGAGAGTTTAATTTCATTAAAATTTTTCCGATGATAAAGCTCAGTACCACCTCGAGGATTAATGTATTGGTCTACTTTTAATTCCTTACAGATAGCTATAATCTTATCTTCTCCTTTTAATGAGTGATCAATTGAAATAGTAGAAGAGATAATAAATGGAGTTGTGATTTCTAGATAAGAATTTACTTTTTGAAGAGATCTTAAAAGATACTGAAAAAGATTAATTTCCTCAATATCAAACACTTCTTCGAGTAATTTGCTTCCTTCGTTAAAAAACGGAGCTCCGTTGTAAGCAGTAATAACTTTATTTAAAATTTTCTTTTTGTCTTGCTGCCAAGTTTCAGCTAGATACCTGTCTCTGATGTCCAACGTATCAGAATTCTTCTTTAGAGGTAGTGTAAAGTAAGCATCTTGTTCGTTCAGTAGATAACGATTTCTGTTGATCCAACCTTTTTTGGTGTATTGAATATTATCCCAAATCACAAACTTATCTACAACTGATATTAATTGGAAATATCCAATATACGGAAGAAAATAAGGTTGCATAATAGCGAGTTTCATTAAAATACTTCCGTATCCAAAAGAGGATTAAACTTGCATATTGTTTCAGGAAGAACGTTTGAAACAATTTCTTTCATTGTTTTTGAATATTGCCACCAATCTCCCAGAAGAAGATGTTCTTCAAACCACTTAATTCTTTCTTGGTATCCAATAGGGAATATTTTTTCATCTGCGCGAAAATCAAAACCATAAACTCCAATATTTAGGAAACGATTAATATGAGTTTGATAGGTTTTCCAATTTCCCTTTTTCAGAGCAAGAATCATAATTTCATCTAATCCAGTTGGTCTTCCATCAGGAAGCTGAATATGCCATCCATTTCTCGTAATAATAAAATTTTCTGCCAAAAATTGTTTAATAAAATTCTTTGTTATGACTGTTCCCCATGGACAATACCAGGGAATAGGATTCTCAAAAAAACCAAGATTATTTACTTCTTCTTTTCTATAGGTTTCACCAGTTAAAAAACATGCAGTGTCTGGTAGTGAGATTACTGATATATTTTTTTTAATAAATTGTAAAAAGTTTTTATGTAACAAAATGTCTTCTTCTACTGGAAGAAAGAAAGTATCCATATCTTCCAAGATAGTTTTTATTCCTTCCATTGTATTTCTTGTTATACCATAATTACTTGGTCTTTTTATTATCTTTTTGGGAAATGGAAATTCTTCTGCAAGATGGTAGGTCTCTACAGCTGCCCCACCATCAATTAAAAAAAATGTAGTAATATCAAAATCTTTAGCTAAATTTCGCGCTTCTTGTTCGTACTTTAAGGAAAGATAAAGCATCTCAGGTCGATTAAAACATGTGCGAAAAATATAGTTCATTTTAACCTCAAGATAAACGGATAGTTTTCTGGATTCTTTTTATCAAATGGAAAGGTTTGAGTTGCTTCAAAATTAACTATCTCGTAGTTCCTTAATTTAAATTCTTGTTCCCAATCTTCTTTCGTGAGGACAACGTAATGTTCTATGGTCCAATTCGAATCAAATCTCTTCATTCCATTTTTATTTAGAGGAACTGTGAGAGATACCTGAGATGAGACTTGTTGAAGTTTTTCAAATAATTCTGGATAAAAATTATAAGGAATATGTTCTATGATATCAAGGGCAACAATCAGATCGTAAGTTTTTGTTATCTCAATATCTTGGGCTGCTTGATGCCTAATAAAAGAAGCGATTTCTGGAACAATTGGATGAGCGATAGACCATTCAGAAATATCTATTCCTTCTGCTTCAACTCCTCGATCTCGAAAAGCTTTTATTAGAGAACCTCGTCCGCATCCTAATTCCAATACAGTATTTGGATGAAGAAGATGAATCAAGTCTTCTGCTATACCGTTCCATCTTTCGGTTCTATTGTAATGTTCTGGATCAGCAAATCCACCCGGAACATCTCCAAATTGATGTGCTCCGTTATATTTCTCTCCATAAAGTTCAGACATTAAAATTTTATCATACATTTTCTACTCCAAGATCTGCTTCTACCATCATTCGAACTAGGTCTCTGAAATGAACTGATGGTCTCCATCCTAATTCTTCTCGAGCACGAGTCCAGTTAGCTTTCAAATAATTAACTTCTGCTGGACGATAAAGACCTGGATCTATTTCAATGAAATTCTGATAGTCTCCAAGACCTGCAATCTGAAATGCTAACTCGAGAAATTCCCGAATTGTGTGAGTTTCTCCTGTGCCAATAACATAGTCGTCTGCATAATCATGGTTAAGCATAAGCCACATTGCTTTAACAAAATCACCTGCAAATCCCCAATCACGAGCTGTATCTATATTTCCTAATTTGATTTTCTGAATCTTGCCCGCGACAATATCTTTGATTCCAAGTGTAATTTTTCTGGTGACAAAGTTAGATCCGCGACGAGGGGAATTCCCAACTATAGCTATCCCAATTCCAGCCATCACAATACCAGATTCTGTTTCTATGTCAAAGACATGTTGATTATCTTCAGATCTATTTATTATTTTTTTTACTATATTATTGTCTAATATTAAGTGGTCTCCTTTTGATCTAGTCTTATTGGGAGATCTTAAATTAATCTGATGATAAACTTTTCCATTTTGTTCAAATGTATTAATACAGTATTCAGACTTTATAGTATTGTTAACCAAGTATAGAATCCCTTGGGCTAACAAGGGAGAGTTTGTTTTGAATGATTTAAATTCATAATTTGTTTTGTCTTGTTTAAGTCCATCAGCTTGATTATATCCTTTTAAAAATGCTAACTGAATTTCAGATTTTGCATTCAAAATAATTGCTGGTACTTTTTTATGTTTAGTGCGGGTTTCGTAAAGCATTTCTCTTAACACTTCGCATTGTGACTGAGTTAATCCGTGTAGGTCAACGTGAGTAGTTGTTCCATTATAACCAGATACATGACTGTTAATAGAAGAAGTAATATTAAAAAAGGTCTTTTTTGCTAAGGCAATAAAATTTTGTTGTATAATAGGGTCGTTATTTGTTAATCTTACTCCTTTCGAAATATGTCCATCTCCTGCTAAAAGACCAAGTAATTCTGCAAATTCTTCTGTAATAAATTTACTAATTCTACAATCTGGATATCTTCCCAAAACCAATTGTGTTCCATTAGTCATTTCTCTCGCTTCTTTGGTTTCTATTTTAGTCTTAACTAATTTGTGATTTGGAGTTGTAGCAATAGAGGCTCCAGGAGCAATAGTTATTTGTCTATACTGATCTGTGGCATTTTGTAACATAGAAAGCTTTCTACGAGATACGGCTTTAAGTTTAACAAACTGATTTCCGTCCCATATATTTGTATTAAGAGAATCATATTCTTTAATATATGTATTTGAGTCACTACTAATGTCTTTTCTATGAGGAACAAGGGAGGAAATATAGACAATGTCAATATCTCTATTTTCTTTTTCAATTATCACTGGAGTATCAGCGAAGAAACACTCATGGTTGAAAAGTATCCCTGAAACAGCATACATATTATAGGCTTCTCGATAATGCTTTGTCCACCAAAATCCTGCTAGTTTAGCGATGCCATAAGGAGAACGAGGATGAAATGGAGTCTTCTCACTTGAACCATTGACCGTAATGCTTTCAGTTAATCCTCCGAAAAGTTCGCTCGTACTAGCATTATAGAGCTTTGTATTAATTCCTGATACCCGAATTGCTTCGAGACAATTAAAAGTCCCAATTGCATTACAGTTAAAAGTATAGATAGGCTGAGAAAATGAAGTTCCAACATGACTTTGCGCAGCAAGGTGATACATTTCATCAGCTCTAACCATCTTACAAATATTAGTCATACTAATTAAATCTGTTACATCACCCTCTTCTAATCTAAAGTGAGGATTATCTAGTAAATGCTGAACGTTTCCTCCACTATTAGAAGAATTGCGTCGTTTAATTCCCACAACATCATAATCTTTTTCTAGAAGAAATTCAGATAAATATGATGAATCCTGACCACTAATACCAGTTATTATTGCAACTTTATTCTTCATGATTTTTGTCCCATTTGTAACTGTAACACTTAACAGGAGATGGTCCTATATACTTAAGTAAAGATAGAAATCCATTTTTACCTTCTATTCTAATTCTATTATTTGGAGTTAAATGACTAGAAATTCCCTCTTTATCGAGTAAGATAACAAGTCTTTCATTATCTCCTTTTGTAAAAGCTTCAGTGCAAAAATAACCTCCATATGTTGCTCCATTTTTTTCTTGATGTTTCGTACCATCTCCTAACCACCACCAAAGAACAGTTATTGGAGTTAATATCAAATCTTGTGGAATAAATTTTATTTTATCCTTATACCATTTTGTTTGTTCATCTTTTAACTGCAAAGAACTTCTAGTTCTAGAGTGCCATCCTAATGTTTTTTTATTATATTTTGGAAGAGACCAAAGTAAACTCTCGGTTTTTGATATAATCTCATTTGCCATTTCTAAATATTTAAATCCAAATGAAGCTCTTGATTGATAACCCGTACATTCAAGATGTAAATCGCTTAATAATAATCCATATAAAACTTCTTTTTCAACCGGGGAAAATGAAATTGATTTATTTTTCCAAAGTCTTGTGCATTCAGATGGAGATCTTCCATTAAAATCAAAATATTTACACCATTTTTCTATGCAACTTATTGAACAAACTAGTTTTTGAGCAATTTTCGATTGACTTAAGTTTTGGTTATAATACATATCGTAAAGTAATGTTTTAAACTCTTCTTTATCAATTCTAAGTTTCTTATGTAATCCTACTGGCATCTATATTTCCTCGCAAGATTCAATGAATCGTTTGATACAAAGATCCCAGTTGAAATGTTTAACAAGATGCTTTCGAGCTTGTCGACCTTTTTCTTGTCCTTCTTCTGGATTATCAACAACTCTTTGCATCGTTTGAATTAGTTGTCCAATATCTGGTTGCGCCCATAACATATCACCTTCATACCAGGGAATCCAGGGTATTTTATTGACTACAGTCAAAGAGTAATCCAATGGATAAGAGTTTTCTTCGGTCATAAAATCCATGTTACCTGAAAACCCTGTAGCAATAATTGGCTTACCAAAAGACATTGCATCAGCAATTGGCATTCCCCAACCTTCAGCTCGAGCTGGAGAAACGTAACAATCTCCTAGACGATGAAGCTGGTTGATTTCATCATGAGATAAAAGACCTCCAATAAGAAAGATTGGAGGATAATGTTTCAATGGTTGTTCTTTTTTCAAAGCAATAATTTGTTGTTTGATAAGATTCTTCTGAGCATCAGAAGTATCAGAGCCATAGGTCTTTAGGATTAGACAAACATTTTCATTATTAGTAAATGCCGCCCAAAAAGCTTTCAGTAGTCCAGAAGGATTCTTCCGTTCTGTCCATTGGAAAATAGAATAAAACCTGTATTGAAAGCTATCTATTCCTGATATTTCGTATTTCTTTCCTTCGCTTTCTTGAAGGGATACTCCTGGGGATACCATTTTGATCTTTTTGTGTACGCCAGAATTTTTAAAAACTTCTACATTCCAAGTACAAGGAACAAAGATTCCATCTATCTTGTTGCATTCCTCAACCCACAGTTTAGAAATTCTCGTAGTTTCAAACATTGTAAAACCAACATTTTTCGTTGTCTCATCTTTGTAATTCTTGAAATGCTCAGGCGTTAGATTAACTATATTAATATCTGGTTTGATTTTATTGTTCTGAAGGTCCATGCATGTTTTTGATACTTTATCTTCAGCTGGTTTTACTTTCTCAAATGATACTAGATTTGTTTGTACGTTGTGTCCTCGAGAATGAAGCTCCCAAATAAAATTTCTGGAGAAGTTGCCATATCCTGAATGATCAAGGAATGGAGCTGTATATCGAATGTTCATATCTGAATTACTCCATGATCTTTCTTTACATCTGTATCTTGAAGAACTTTATCAAAAAGTTCAACCCATTTTTCGCCAGCTAATTGCCAAGTATTCTTTTGACACCAAGTCACGGCGTTTTTAACTACATTCTGGAGAATACTTGAAGAGCCTTTCCAAAGACTATGGATTAAAAATATTCCTTTTAAAATATCTTCCATACGTCCTATTGGACGATAGCCAATATTATCAATAAAGATAAGATCTTTGCAAGGATAAAGAAATCCTCTTTCTCCATTGGTTCCTGTAAAATCTTTCATATTTGTATTATCTGGAACTAGAACCGGAAGTCCACAAGCTAAAGCCTCATGAACAGAGTTATGTACTAATACTCCATTAGCAATAAAAGAATGAACATCTTCTACACAAATATCATAAACTTCTGTAGATTTTGATTCTACTTTTATTTGTTTAACTTTAACGTAAAAATAATTTTTATCTTCTAAGAAATAAACTGCAGATTTTCTATTAATTATTTTCCAATTAAAAGATTGATTAATAAAAGTGGCCCACCGCTCTAGATGTGAACCAACAATTTTGCAAATAAAAAATGAATGTTTTCCTATATTTTTTGGAGGATATTCTTTTGTGGATATCAAAATATTATTTGCCGCACAAATGTATTTTGTCTGATACGCTAAGGATGGAGATATAGTTGAAAGTGAATGATGTCTTCTTTGATAATTTAAGTGTCCATCTCCTTGAAATAATGAACGCATTAAAGGTCCTAATTTTTGGGGACTTTTTAAAAGAAAACTAGGTATTCTTTTATTATAGGAATGAATTCCACAAATAGTTCCCATTACTTTTGCTAATATTTGGCCCGATACACGAATTCTACATTTATTTGGACCATTTTGTTCCACAATACCTTGTGTCTCAAAAATACAAGATAGATATTCGTTGAGTTTATGGGCGAAAGATAATTCATCTATATTTAAATCTATTTCGATTCTTTGTTTATTACTGTTGTTTCCTTCACTTAGATACCAACCTAAAAAATATAAAAATTCATCAGTAATAGGAATATATCTTCTTATTTTTAACTGCTGAGTATTTACCAATGTATTAGTTTTACAAAGATCTTGAGAAATACTATAGGCTAAAGAACTAGGTAATCCTCTACTAGCAGAAGAAACATTAAGAAAAGCTCGTCTTGCATCTTCTGCAACTCGCTTGCTAACTTTATATTTTTTCTGTATGTCGGAAATTGACATTCCATTTTTTCTTGGTGAATATCCCATTTTATACCAAATATATTCGCCATCTGTTTCTATTTCTTCATTTTCAAGATAATCTAAAAGATCTAAATTCATAGGTAATTTATCATTTTCTGTAGACTTAGGTATAGCTAAAAAATCTCCAGTTTGAATGTCTTTAGCTTTAGTCCATAAGGGATTATCGATATCTTTAGTTTTAACGTAAAAAGGATGTTCTGCTGTAACCTGAATATCCGATGAATACATTGTTTTTATTGTTAAAATCTCTTCAACTATACGACTCGTTTTATTTAAGACCTTATGAAATTTACCGTCTCCACCAACAACTTGATCGCCAATTAAAATATCTTTAATCGAAATAACACCTCTATATGTGTCTAATTTTGTTAATGAATCAAGGCATAGACCCCAACCCTCACCCAGATGATTGGATATAAACATGTCTGCAGCACCATAAAGCTGATTCAGGATAATATCAGGAATTCCTTTATTCGCCGAGTATCCTCCCGGAAAAAGAACTTGCTGTTCCGTTAGTCCTAAATCTTTGCATGCCGAAAGAAGATCGATTCCATTATCTTGAGGCTGACAGTGGAGATAGAGCATTGAATTAGGATTCTTTTGACGGAAGAGAGAGTAAGCAAGAAGTGTTTGAGATAATTGTTTCCGATTAGAATTTCTGTTTACATTTATGATGAGAAACGTATCGTCTGCAATATGAAATTTTTCTCTTCGAATTCCGTACTTCATTTCCTTTTTGATTGGATAAAACTTTGAAGTATCAACTCCATGTGGAATTTTTTCCAGCTTTATTTGCGGAAATATCTTCAATGTTTCCTTAATGCCAAAATCATTGTAAGCAACTGCGACATCGGCAAAAGAAATCATCTCTGCAAGTTGAGGTAAGAGTTTACAGTCGACAGGATAGTAATAGATAACTTTAGGAAATTTCTTTTTAGCTACAAGGTAGTCTTCTTTTACTTTTTTGAGCATTGGCACAGAGTCTTGTACGACAAAAGTGTCATTCAGAATCCAAATGACATCATATTCTTTAGTACGAATAGCTCTTTCAAACATTGCTCTTCCGTAAGGATCAGAGGGATCTAGCAGTCGCGCAGGAGAAATAGTGTATGGAAGATTATGAAATTGACCAAGATAATTGATTCCAAGAACATCTATTTGATATCTACCTGTGTCTTGTAAAGCTTTGAGAACATGCTGACTCACGATACCAAATCCTGTAGAACAGGTTGGAGAATCACAATAGGCTAAAACTTTTACTTTCATATTCTTTCGGCTCCTACCATAATTTTTGGTTCTATCTTTTCTTCTATAATCTTGTAAGCAAGAGTTAGAATGTCTGCGGCTTTAATTGACTTCCAGCAAATCTGATGTCTACATTTTCCAATTTCTGAATACCAACATGGGCAAAGCTGACAAGCTCGTTTTCCGGGCCAATAAGCTGTAGCTGTAGGATATTGATCAGTTCTTGCTCGAGCATCAGTATGACCGAAAATGGCAAGAACCTTTTTATCTAAAGCCGCTGCAAGATGTAACATAGCTGAATCAGGACAAATAATTAAACTAGAATAATAAATAAGAGAAGCGATTTTCCTAACACCTGCATTCTTAATTTCTTCGTCTGCACATCCATCCCAATAGACATCTTTGGTATAATCTGAATCATGAGTGAAAAGAAGAATCTTTACGTTTCTTAATGTGCTCCTTAATGTCCGAGCAACATCTTTCATAATGTCAGGTTCTATACTTCTCTGAATATTACTAGCAAATGGAGCAATACAAATAAGTTTTTTATCTCCTAGACGTAACTTTGTGGCAAGCCAAGTTTTAGCTTCAACGAGTTCTTGTTCGGTAGGAACAAATATTGGTTTTCTATCAGAAAGAGTTACTCCGATATGACGCGCAAAAAGATCCATTCTAGAAATTGGGTTGGGTGGTACGCCATTTTTTACTTGTTCGTGAGCTACACAGGGGCAATGAAGATCAAGAATTGCATCGAATTCTTCTGGAACAATATTCGTCCATGGAATGATATTTTGGACAAATGGATTGTTCTGAAGAGTTTCAATCAGAGCGCCTTTTAAATAATTTGTATTAGTTGCATAAGTGATTTTGCATCCAGGAAATTGCTGATGAAGAAATTTTGCTATTGGCGTACTCATTAGGATGTCGCCAATACCTTCTCCTCTTCTAATGCAGATATCAGGGGCATGAATCCCGTTAACAAGATTATGAATTCTACAAAGCCTTTGTCCATGTTTAGTTGTTGGAGTAACTCTACATGTTGGATTAAGGGTTTGATTAACTGGCCGTTTCCATTCGATTGTTCCATCAGAGGATACTTTGTTCATGTGTCTTCCTTCTTTAGAAAGAATAACACATGATTTTCGGGAAAGCAAAAGATATTTAATGAGCTAATGCGGGATGTTTGAAGGATCGAACCTTCTTTTGAAGATCTTCGTAGGTGATTCCGAGTGATTGACAGATCAAAGAAACAACTCCATAAAGTTCTCCAATAGCTCCAAGGGATAATCCATCAAGAGATTTTCGAGAAACAAATCCGTTCTTCATTACTCCAATACGTTCAAGATCTTCTTTATGGTATTGAAGAACTTGATCCCATTTTCCTGCCATTATATAGGCTGCATCTTGACAAGCAAGGGCATCTTGTTCTTCATCGAATCCACCACCAAGTGCACTACCATCATAAAAAACATCACCATCACCTTGAATTACAAATCTTGATTGACCATTATTTGCTATCATAAAAATATTTCCTGAATCTGGCCATGCAGTTCCACCGCCACCACGGTCTGTGTAGATTGCGTTAAAAATAGTGGGACAATAAGCTGTTCCAGAAACAGTAGTTGTATTTGTATCTCCGTACGAATTGCATTGGAAGGTATTTTCATTACCATTATTGTTAAAAACTTTCATTACAAAGTGAGAGGCAGAAGCCTCACAATTTATTACTGTGTCAGTTGGAGCTACTAAAGAGAAAGAATGACCGCATCCTGCATGCCTAATCTCAGCAAATAAATCTCCATCTCCTAGAATAACATCGGGAATAGATAAGCAAAAACCAGCATCAATGAATGGAACAACAGTCGTTCCTAAAACATTCACTTTTCCTAGAACTAATTGTTGAGTTAATACATCCTCTAATTGAGTGCTAAATGTAAGAGTTGAATTAACTGGAGATGTTACATCTGTTGCGTTACATTTTATTTCTCCATATTTAATTGTACTAGCTGCATCATCTTGTCCATAGAAACAGATTCTACCTTTTTCTCCTATTATTCCAGATACAGTTGTACTTTCTGAATACAAACTTAAATAACCTTGATTTAAATCTGCAATCAAATCTCCATCTCCCCAAAAATACATTCCATGATCAGTATTATCTTCTAACCCTGTATCGGTGAGAGAAAATTTTAAAGCTAGACTTGAATTTGAATCCAACACAATAGTTTCCGCTATAAAACTTACTCCACTAACCGTTGTAGAAGATGAAAGTGATCCACATGAAATTGCGTTAGTCACATCAAGAGAATTATTGACTAGCAGACTTTCAGAGATTGACATATCTCCTGTAAAGTTAGAGTCTCCATCAACAGTGAGACGATTAGCAGGCGTGTCTGTTCCAATTCCTATGTATCCATTGCTACTTTGAATAAATAGTGCATCATTCAAAGTGTCTGATCTAAATCTAATATCCATATCAACTTGATCTGGGTTAATATCTATAGATAAATCAGAATAAGTTACAAAGGAATAGTTAGAGTTTGGAAGACCACCATTGTACCAAATACCAACAACTTTACTTGGTTGACAATTAATATAGTAATTTCCCGATGATGTTGTCATTGCAAGTTCAAGAACCGTTAATCTATCAGTTATCGAACTATCGAGAACTCCTTGGCCGTCATCATTTAAAGCTGCTCCTGTACCATAGATATCATAAGCTAGTTGCCAAAGATTAAAGTCGTTTAGATTTATCCTGTAGTCCATTGAGGTATTGTTACTTGTCCCGCCAAAAATTCGATAACCAATTAATTCTTTTTCTGTTTCCGATAGAATAGCTGATGAAGCTGAAATTAATGTCGTTAGATTCGATTCAACAGTATCTGCGTAGGAATAGAGATCTACTAATTGATCTTTAATCGTATTGGGTCTAACTTGAGTCGAATTGAAATAGTCTCCTTCTGTTGCGTCTGGGTCTACATAGATAGTTTCTCCAGAAATACCATTGGTAAATGCATCGACTTTATCCTCTCCATCTGTAGTTGTGATTCCAGACGGTAAAGAACTTAAAACAAGAACAAGAGAATCATTCCAACTCGCTTGGATCTGAGTCAGATCTGCTGAAAGTTCAGCTATTGTATCGTTCAATAGAGCAGAAGATGCAGGTCCATTCTTTCTGGAATTTCGTTTGAATAGATTTATAATCAAACTTGTTAATTTCATTGAATGCTCCTAAGCTATTCGAATTTTATAGCCACTCAAAAGTGGTGTAGAATCTTCGTCTTCAGTTTCAAATTCCGCTTTCAGCCTCAAGTATTTAAACTTTTGATCTACGATTTTCAATTCAATTCTAAAAGTTTCATTTAAACTATCTGATTTATTTTCGTCTATCTTAACAAGAAAAATCATATTGGAATAAAGATTAGTTGTGCCAGAAAATGGATCATTGTAGCTTCCAGGATAATCTCTATCTATGGCGAATCTGCCATAATTATCACTAGGAAGGCTATTGAGAAAATCTAGAATAGGAATTTCATCCATCCTTGTTTCTGCAAAAAGATCAACTCCAGTATAGATCTGTTCAGTAGAATCGAATCCTTCAGGATAAGAGTAACCTTCAATTAAAAGTTTATGATTAAAAGGGTAAAGAGTATCTGCGGTAATGAGTTCTTGAAGAGTCTCAATATTTGCCGAAACCTCGAGCCAATTGTCCTTATGAATTTTAATTAAATGTTCTCCCGTCGCTCCTGTCTCATCGTTCTTTCCAGAAATAATTACTGAGTTACCTCTTTTAGGTTTATCATCGATCCAAAGAAATTGGTCTCCAATTGAGACAGTCTTACCTTCTGGATTATTGATTCGAATCCAACAAAAATAGAAAGGATCTTCGAATTTCCATCCTCGTTGAATTCCTCTCACTTTTGAGGTATTTAAAGAACTGTCTAATCCTTGAGCTCCAATGTTTCTCCAAACCTTGAGACTTTCTTTATCGATTAGAAAAAAGGATGGACCTTCTGTTGGATCAGAAAGTAGATCAGCAGACTTTGGAATTTTAAACTGATAGGAAAGAATTCTATCATTAGAGTTCACGGGAACATAACGAACTTCATCAGAAGATGAAACTGATGAATTAGTCAGATCTCCATTAATGTCGAGATGAATCAGATTGAAGTCAGCTGCTGGACTTTTTTGATCTGCGCCAACTCCCCCACCTACAGGAGATGCTATGTAAGAAATCTTTACATCTTCAGTATCTCCATAAACCACAGAACTTAAATCTCCGATATCAAGAACAGAATTGCTTTCTTTATCTTTTCTAGATGAAGGATCAATTGCAAACCAATCAGTACTAATTGTAACTGGAACTTCAGAATCATTAGAAATTGTTACAAAATAATGAATGTTCGTTTTATCTTGAATAGATTCACACGAATCGAGAGAAAGTCTCGAAAACTGAATTTCTTCTCCCAAAGTATCAACAACTGAAAGAGGTTTTGAAATCAATCGAGGTTTTGGGTCCATCTCAGTAGTCGTATCAAAAGCTTCTTCAAAAAATTGAATTCTCTTGGCGCCAAACTCAAAAATAAAACGATCACGGTCTTCATAGTCTGATGTTGCTTTAGAGAGAAGAAATTTTACGTGGGTCATTGAAGTTTTTGGAAAATAAAAGACACCAACATCAATCACAGTTTGAGTAGGATTAGTTCCGGGTAATTGTGAAAAGTTATATCCATCATTTGAATACATCGGAGTAATCTGAAGAGATGAACCTTGATTAACCGCCTGAACAATAAAATCTATTCGAGATACACCGATTGGTGTATCCGAGATCTTTATTTGCAACTCAGCAGTTATTGATTCGTCTTTTTCAGTTGATAGTCTAACCTGCCAATTTTCGTCTTTATCTGTTACAGCATTCTTCAGAGATGAAAGGGGTGTTTGCTGAACAATTCCGTTGGACTTCGACGCGATACGAAATGAAATATCTTCATCTTTTATATTTAAACTTAAAGGATGGTGAACCCTTGATGAAGGGGCAAGTGTTGCGATGTGAGTTGTTGGGTTAACGTCAATCGTTGTTAGATCTTGATCTATAAGGGAAAGGTCTACAAAAGTATCTGCAACATAATTAACGTATCCATCTACATCGTTAGTTACGATAATAAGATTAGATACTCTTTCTTCAAGTTTCATTGCACTTGATTCAATTGCTTCAATTTCAGTTTGCCATTGTTCATGCATATCAATAGAAGTTTCAGTAAGAGATTTCATCTCTGTCAGTAAGGCCTGTAAATCCTGATAGATAGCGTCGATAGTATTTTTAAACTTACTCTTACTTGATTCTTCGCCGTAAATAACTTTCCATTCACTTGCCAGAAACTGAGGAACAGTAAAATCATTTACATTATTGTATTGGTACAAAAGAGTTTCGATATCAGAAAAACTAGGAATAATTCCTTGACGTAGTTGGTCCTTAAGATATTCTTCTAATTTGATTTTTCGATATGTAGAGTCGATTGCCATTATAGCTCCTGAGGAATGATCTTCAATGAATAGTCCTTGATAATAGGAGTAAAATAATCTTTCAGTAAAGAAACATCCTCTCTTGTCTCCTGAACATAATCATAACTGATTTGATAGCGCGCAGGAAGCAGAGAAGCTAGTTGATCTGGTGTTGCGGTTTCAGAATAGTTTGTAATGACAATGGTTTTTTCATTATAGTTCACCGTATAGTCGCTCGACTTAACGCTTCTCGCAATGGGATAATCGATCCGAAAATCTGAGTATCGGTATCGACATTCAATTGAAGAAACATCCATACTACTAAAAGAAGTCCCTGTATAAATTACTCCATTTTTATAGTCTACAGAATAAAGACCTGAAACAGTTGTTGAGGATGGTCGTTCGTAAAAATAGAAAATAGAACCGGGTTCTGTTACTTCCTGATCAACTCGAACAGTTACTGTATTTCCAGATTTATCAATACTGTAATCTCCAACATCATCAAGAGATGCATCTTCGATAATAAATATTCCTGAATTTGTAAAACTAACTGTTGCATCAGAATCTGAGGTAATATTTTCTGTTAAAGAAAAGGTTACGTTAGCTGGATAACTACTATTCTGTAATGAAGAGATTTTTTCTTCCGTATAGATCAGATTTGATAATTCATCGAGGCCATTCAAGAATGGAACTTCCTCTTGGAAAGGAGAGATCGTTCCAGTTGTTTCAATGACTAAACTTTTCTTTACAATCGATTGATGTGGCAGTTCAAAATATTTTGTTGGACTACTGATATTCCCACTAGTTTCTAAAGAATGATTATAAGGAACTGTAATCCAAGCAGAATCTTTTAGAACGACACTATCGTTTAATTCTCCAACAGTACCCCAATCCCAGTCTTCTTCTTTGAGTTTATCTACCTGGGTATATGTATAACTAATAGTTTTTATTGTAGTATTTGGAGATGAAAAATAGATAATTCCATTTTCTTTATCAATTGAATATTTAGATCCTGAAAGTTCATCAATCCCATTTATAAATGATTGCTCAATATAAGGGGACATACTCGAGGTAATATCTGAGATATTTTTATTTGGAAGTTTAACTATAGTGGTTCCTTGAGTAATTGCCACTGCTCCGTTTTTTAGTTCACTATAGCGATAAATTGAGATCTGTTTCTTTTCGGCACCAGTAGGAAAAGATAATTGGACTGGAGAGTTAACTCCATTTATTGGAAAAAGTTTCTCTCTTTCAAAATAAAGAGAGACTACATCTGTATCTTTAGGGGCTTGACCATTAGTATCATTTCCGAAAAACAATGTTGGTCCCTCTTCCATTCTCCAATCAATATTGTAGACAGTATCAGAACTTGAATAGTTCGTTAATGCTGATGTAGCTATTGTCCATTTTTTATTACCTATAATTAGATTGATCCATTCAGAATCAGGAACTAAGACCGTTTTCCAAAGATTACCACTAGCTTCTTTCTTAGTTGGTCTTTTTTCCCAAATCTTATCCCAAGCAGGCAATGAGTACTGAGTTCTAGCTTGTCCAGTTCCAATTTTGTATGCAGCTCTTTGAATTCCGCAACTACCAAAACAAGGATCGACAAGTTTGACACTATCTCTAATTGGAGTCTTCTCTAACTTTATTGAATGAGGAGCAATGCGAGGCTGGTCTCTAAATTCTATTTGCTTAGCTGATACGGTATAAAAACCTTCACTAGTCGAAGTGAAGGCGGTGTCATCTCGTTCTAGAATTGCTTTCCAACGAAGAGACAAAACGGGAATATTTGAGTCAAAAGAATTATTTGAAGCATTATTAAAATTGACAATTTCTGGTATTTCAGAAGTGAGACCAGCAAGACCCTTGTCAGTTTGAGGGCGAATAGGAAGCCACGTTATTCCATTGTCTGGAGATACAAAATGAGAAATATTGGCAAGAGTAGAAAGTCCACTGGGAGATTGAGTTGCTTGTAAAGAAATTTTAGATACAGGCTGATTAAGACTAATAAGCTGAGATACAACTTCTCCAATAGGTTTAAAGACTAGAGATCTTATCTCAATATCTCTTATCCCTATTGCATATCTTCGCTTTACTCCTGTAGAGGTATCAATAAGATATGCTTCAGATTGTGAAAGTATGAAATGGACATATTTAGCTTTACGCGGAGTAAAAGTAAAAAATCCCTGTCCTGCATATTTTGAACTTGATGGAGCTAAAACAAAAACATTTTCTTCGTCTTCCGTGAGATATCCAGCAATTGGAATATCGTCCTTGACGCTAATAAAGCTTTTCCCATCAAGAGAGGTTTCTATTGTGTCGATCTTAATGCTAGTTCTTTGTCCAAAATTATTTGGATTAAGTCTAACGTAGTTGATTATCTGAGGATTTCCAAGATTAAGTGTTATATCCAAAATCAAGGGCTCATTATTATCTTGAGACTGGAGAATAACTTTTTCGTACTCAAACCAAGTATCTGGGTTATAGTCCGTAATCGTTGAAATATCGTTGTGAAGATCTGCATCAAGTTGATAGTTATTTCCAATAATTCCATTAGAATTTGGATTAATAGTTGGTTGATTGTAAATCTTAATACGACTATCTTTTGCTGTATCAATAGACAAAGTAACAATACCTTCAGGAGTACTTACTCTACATTGATCTTCATTTAAAAGCTTTGAGTTCAATTCAATTCGATCAGTACTTGTAAAGCTATCTCTGACTAAGGTGACTCCTCGAGTTGTTCCTGTATATAACTGATAGTCCTGAGTTAAAGAAAGAATTTTCTTCAGGCGCGCTTGAATTCTACTTGAGCCTGTAATCGTTGAGTTGAAGTTGGCAAGAACAAGACTCTCGACATTTTCTAATTCATTAAAAATTGTTTCAAGATTGTCTGCAAGATCTCTAAAAGTTGTATTAAAATCATCTGCATTAGGTGAATGCCCAACGTGCGGAAGAGATTCTTTATCCAAAACAGGAGTATCAAGTTGTCGATAAAAAGATGAAAGAGTCTTAACGGCCTCATTTAAATACTGTTCTGAGGTATAAAAGTCAGGAGAAGCAATACTGGCTTGAAGAGTACGAGCTAGTCTATCAAGTTTATTTTTAAGTATTGCAGACTCTTGAGAGCGAAGATATTTGTTAGACATTTTATTCCTCTATCTTACCTGCATCCTGAAGATTAACTGCAAGAAGAAATTCTTTTGTCAGGGGAGATAAATTGTCATTTGAACAATTTCTTCTCATGATCACCATTATATAGGAATTCACAGAAGATATCTCACTTATTTTTTTAAACTGAGAAGTTATTACAAGTTGATCAGTGAAGCTTCTAGCAGATAAATCTCCAATTAAATCAACAAGGAATTGATTCGTTGAACTTTCACTGACCTCTTTTGTTGAAATATTACTTGTAATTGGAGTATATGAAACAGTAAAAATATCCCCATCTTTTGGCATTGTAATCAATATTCCAAATTTCATTGGCTTACCACTATTTGGAACATTTTGAGTTAAAGAAGATTCAGCTGCAGTTAGCGACATCCAACCATCAGAGTCGGTGCTAAGAACTTGGGTTAGCGGATTTGAATCGTTATTTCTGTAAACAATAATATTTCCAAGAGTTTCATTTGTATAAAAAATAAGCTGACCCGCGTCATTGACTTGTGACGAATTGAAATTATCTGTTAATAGAAGTCTTTCGTGATAAATTCTTTCTGTTTTCAAAGGTAGAATCGGAACCGTATCTATTGAAACTAAGTTTCCGTTTACGTCGAACAGTTCTCTTATTAACCAATATTCGATACTTCCATAATAAATATCAGTCGCTGAATATGTTTCGACTTGCTGAATTTGATTCACATCTCCAAGAAGAGATCCTGGTCTAGATTCAGTTGATGTAATACAATAACCTTTTGAAGGACTATTTACTTTGATAGGGTTTGAAATAAAGATTCCCATATTTTCATATCTATTTAGTCCTACCCATATATTGTCGAATCCAATCTGAAATTTCTTTCCTGAAAATTTTACTGTATTGACGTTTTCTGTTCCAAGATGTAGAAGGTCAACAACCGCATCGTTGACAACGTCCTTAATTGATAAGTCAGATTCTTCAACTTGAAAATTTTCCGAAAAACTATTTTCATTGGTAAATACTAATTGGATCTTAGTGGCAATGCTTTTCTTGAGAGAAATTTTTACTCTATGATCTTTTACAATTTGGTTAACCGTAATCGTCTCTGGAATACTCGTAGGAGATAATACAATTACATCTGTGAGAACAACTTCAGCTAGAAGTGCTGGTTCAATTTCAATGAAGTTTAATAGTTGAGGTCCACCTAAATCTATTTCTATTTTAGTCGTAATACTCGATGGAATTTCTTCTTCAAATAAATATTCAACATTCCAGTAGGTTCCCTGAGTGCCATCAATAATATTGTGAATGTCGGAATTTTCTGGATTAACCCTTACTCCTGTAGATATTGCTTCATTATCAAAAATCTGACGAATGTCGGTCAAAGTTAAATAACTTGTTTCACTGGTTGGGAGAGTAAGATATTTCCCAACTTCATCTAAAGATAGATCATATTTGGAAGTAACTGTTTTCTTCGTGCGCGGATCTAAAAATAGATTTTGTGCTTCAAGACTTCTTCCAAGTCTATTCCCACCTTGACCTAAAAAATTAGAGAATAATGTTCTATCGAATCCTTGTTCAAAGTTCGTGGCCATTTCATGAACTCTGATTTTCGCTTCTAGATCTGCCAGAGAATGTCTCAAATTTGGAAGAGTCTGATATTTTAGAATCGCCTGATGACTTTTCAGAACCGTATTGATTTGATTGGTTTCAAAAAAAGCGATTTCCAAATCATCTTGAATTTTCTCGAGCATAAAGTTATAGGTCTCAATATCAATGGGATTTCCTTTAATGGCAAGGAATAATCGAAGTAAAGGAGTGATCCTTTTTTGGAATAAATCCTGGATTATACTGTCAATTCCCTTTTTAAAATCGTCGAGAGATTGGTATTGACCATTTACTTTGTAGTTGTTAACGTCCTTGAGTAGACGATTATATTGATTATTGCTAATTGTCTCATTGAATTTATCTAGATATATTCCCATTTTATCCTGCCACAGCTGAGAAGGTAAAAGGATTACTAACTGTCAAATTTTCTTTGACACTTGGACCAACGATTCTTCCTACAATTTCTTCGTCATCAGTCAATCCAATAATTCTAAAGTAATATTTTATACCACTCTTAAGTCCAGAAACAGTACAGGAATTAATTCCAGATGGCACTTGAGAATAGGAAGAATTTAGATTCCAAGGTCCATCAAGATAAAGGCTTGTATATACATTAAATTCTGTTCCGATCTCGTGACTAGTCCATTCTAGATAGACTCCAGAAGTAGTGGATTGCATTTCCGTAATGTATGGATCGATTCCATAGGTTCTAATTACTGGATAAAAACCAAAAGCAGTATGCTTTTCCACAACCTCTCTTATCTCGTTTGAGTCAAATTCTCCTCCACCTTCAGCAGAGACTTCAAATGGTAATTCAATAAAATAACATCCTGCTCCAGGAAATGGAGTTCCATCAAGTCCAGCAAAATCATTGCAGGCTTTGGAGATTTCTTCTCCCTCTACAAATCCTCCACCTTCTTGTCTAACGTCAATTAAATCAATGTTAGATAAGACTGTATGATTGATAATAGAAACTTCTCCAAGGATTAAATAAACACCTGAGACTGTAACTGAATATTGATCAGTGAAATTAACATACGGACTTAAATACCAATCAGGGGCATTTTTATAGAATAATGTCTTCCCAATGTCAGGTCCAGAACTAATTAATTCTGTTGTGTTGTTAAAGAAATCAAGATCTGTATAGATGATTCTACCATTTTTATCTGCTAAAAGCGTATAAACATTTTTTGTTCTTTGAGAAATGTTGTCATCAGGGATAACGCAGGCGATTAACGTTTCATTAATTATTTCGTTATTTTGAGTTGGATTGAGATTAACTTCTGTAAGGAGTAGATCTGCGCATTCATAGTGGAAAGTACATCGTGCAGAATAAATGGATTGAAGAGTTATTCCCTTGATATCAATAAATCCTCCGAGAATATCAACGCTTCTAATTCCATAACTTCCGCCTACAGACAAACATGAATAGCGAATAGAATCAGAACAGACAGTCCCATGAAGAGAAGGATCTGTTGTAACCGCCCAAAGAAGGACATCTTCTTCATCATAGATCTTAACTGTGATAAAAAGATCTTCAAAAATATTTCCAAATGAAGTCTTAATTAGATTAGGATTCAGAATTGTTCCACTTTCATCAATTGCTTTACGATAAGGAACATATGGATTAAATGGTTGTGAATAGATTTCGGCAATGTGATACTTGTATGGAGTTCCATTAACTGATGTCCAAAAAGTTCCATTGCGCACTCGTGCGTACCAGGGATCATCGCCCTCAGCTTGAATAGGTGGAAGAAGTTGAATCCGAGAACTTTCTTTTTTTCGTAGGGCATATTCTCCAGCTACAGCAAATGTAAATACAAAATAACCAGTAGATAATTCGTCTACAAGATAAACTTCAGTTGCTGTAGAAAGAAGAGTTAGAAATGGAGAAAGATCGGTATAATCCGCTTGAGCAAAAACTGGTTGATTATTAAGAAGGACAGTATAGTTCTTAAAAACGGAAGTTGATTCTCTGACGGTGTATTGAAGATAAAAAACTTCGAACGATCCATCTCCAGGAGAATAAGAAGATTCTAGATCATTGTAAAAAATTCCATTATCTAAATCAGTTAATCGATAAATTGTATCTGTAACAAACATTGTATTATCTAAGAGTTTTAAAGACAATAGTTTATGACCAGCCGTTGGATCAAAATGAGTTGTTGGAATTACATGTTTGTAAAAAAGAGGATAAGCATTAATTGATCCAGACTCTTCTGTAAAAATATTTGTGATAAGAACTTTATCAGTATCTGATGAAATTGTAAAACTATCTGAGACTTTAGAGTACTCATTCTTATCAAAGATTTTGTTCGAGATGATCTTATCTGCAGAAATATCTGAAACTGCCACATTATCTATAGAATTCAGCTTATCCATTGAAAGAAAAGAAACAAGAGGATGCTGTGATCCTACTGAAGATTTATATCCAACTGATTCTATTCTTTTATGGATATTAAGAACTATATCAAAATAAGATACAGACATTTATTTACCTTAAGCGTGTGATATTTGTTTCCAGGTTGCAGCAGAAGGATTAGCTACTGTACAGATATGAAATTCTCCATTTGCCGTTACGTAAAGATCTCCAAGTTGTCCAAAGCCTGGAAGATTATTGTCTGATCCAGGAACAAATCTAATAAGTCCAGTAGCAAGATTCCCTCTAAGAATAGCGGCATATCCATGAACAGAAACAGCCCTTAATGCCGCAGAAGTATTTGTTGATGCATCATTGTATGCAGAGATAGCGTCAGAACCAGCTTTTGATTGTGTTACGTAAACGCTAGTTGCACCACTTGCTGTAACTGATATCGCATTATTTGATACTGCAGTTGAAACTAAAGATATTCCCTTACCTGAACTTGTATCCAAATCTAAAAGATTTCCGGTTCCAGTACTTCTTACATACATGGTTGCAGCGTTTTGAGCTGTTATATTTAATCCATAACCATCAGTTGAACCTGTACCTCCAATTGCTGTAATTGCAGAACCACCCTCATTACTCAAACCAGAACCAGTTCCTCCAGTTACATATAATCCAGCTCCTCCAGTTAATCCAGTTCCACCTGTTAGTTCAAGACCTCTTCCACCAGTTCCCGTTCCACTTCGTGCCCCTCCAAACATAATGTTCTTCCAAGCAGAACCAGAAGATACGCTAGGAGGTAGAACATGTAAGAATCCAGTTGGAGCATTTGTTCCAATACCAATTTCACCAGTAGATAAGATAGTAAGTCTTGTTGCGAGTCCAGTTGCTAACTGAAATGTACTACTAGAACGAAGACATATTGAACCTAGAAGAGTATCCGTGGTTCCAGTTCCTGCTGCATCTTGACCTGCTGTTGAAACAGGTCCTAGATACAGATTAGAGTAAGATTCTCCAAATCCTGTACCAATATAAAAATATCTCTTCCAAGTTGGAGAATCTGAATTTACTATTCCTATCTCTTGACCTAATCCAGAAAGATTAACTAAAAGACTCGAATAGCTAAGAGATACTGCACTAATTTTTGCTCTTTCAGTTACTGAATCTGCTCCTACAGTTAGGTGACAGTCATCAGAACTTCCAGGTCTATCGATTTGAATAGAGTCAAAATATTTGTCATATTCAATACTGTAACTAGAAGAACCAATACTTCCAAAATAAATTGAATAACTGTCGGCAGTTTGATTATTATAAAATGGAACACTAGCTCCTTTGCTAGTTGAGCCAATCAAAAGATCTCCTAAGATGGCATTATTGTAAATATCTCTCATGTATGTATTAGGAGATTTAGATCCTGCGCGATGAATGTATCCTAAATGGTCATCAGCTTCCCAGTTTGAGAGATGTAGCTGAACATCCTGACATCCAGTACTAGTTCCATCTGAAAATGGGAAAAAAGGCCAAGCTCCAGGTTGATTTACTCCCTGATAGGTTGGGTTCAAAAAGTCTAGATCGTAATGAGCAACGCGCCGAGAAAATCCTGTTTCAGAAGAATTGTGCTGATGATTTAACATCATCATTTCAAGGAGCATTAATTTTTCAGCATGACTCGTTCCAGTAACAAGAAGACGGATAGTCGACTGATAAGCTGTAGGAGTTTCCAATGTTGGAGCAGCTGTAGTTCCCGTAGAGTCACAAATAGTATCCAAATCAGTTTGATAAACGGAAGTATAGACTTGAATGCAATAGGAATTCTGATTGATCGTTACGCCTGCGTAAGTAGATCCAGTCGGAATACTAAAAACTATTCCATCAAGAACCCGACCGTTCTTTTCTAGTTTAATAAATCCATCTGGGATTCTATTCCCAGCAGTAAGATTTGTAACTTGGCTTGGAAAACGATAACGATAGTGAGTTGCAGCTGCAGTACTAACTGGAGCATTAGCTGATTCTAACCAGAAGAATCTTGGATCTGTTACATTATCTGTACTCGAAAGATTCTCATTTGAGGCGCCAACAACAGGATATTGAAGAGCTCTTTCACTTTTTAAAGAGAGTCTTTGACGAGGAGGAAGAAAGATATAGTAGTAACCTGCAGTTGCTCCTTTAATTATTTTGCATCCAGTAAATCCTGTAGACTGTTCAACTGGAGGTAAAACGTTAGGAGTAAGGTCAAATAGATCTGAGTCAAAAGAAGATGGATGACAAGGCATTGAAGAAGAAAGAATTGAATAAGAAAGATTTGCAGCCTTAGCCGACATTAGATCGGCAGAAGTAGAATAGAGTCCAAGATATTTATTGGCTCGAGAATCAAAGAACCATGTTCTGCCTGATTGACCGTCAAAATTTAAAGGTCCAGTAACAGTTGAAGCTGCAGCTGATACTTTGACATTTGTTGCAGGGAATGGAAGCGGAAGTTCTGTTTTTGAATTGTAAACGGTATCTTGAGGAGTTCCAACAAGAAGGTTTAATCCAGAGTTAGTAGTCTTATCAAAGATAGGAGAAAGATAATTCGATTCTCCCAAATTCCTTCCTATTGTAGCAATTTGAAGATGAGCTCTTGTATTGGCAGCGGCTGAAAAAAATTCATCTCCAGCTTGATTCCAAATATCCCCAACTGCACCTTCAATAATCGCCAACCCATTGCGCGCTTGATCGGCAATAGAGTTTAGTTTATTGGCTACTGGTTGTTCACCATCAATATGGGTAACTCGGATAGGAAATGTCTTCCTGATTTTATCGGTCATTCACCACCTCACTGATAAATCCCACTTACTGTATTATGCCATGGATCTAAGAAAACGATACCATTTAAAGCAGAAGCAAGAGTAATTCCAGAAGTTTTTAATCTGAACCCAAGAGGTATTACACCTGAAGTAGTTTCAGCTGAAGAAACTTCAACTCTTCCAAGAGTTTCGCTATCAAGACTTCTCGTCCGATCAAAGTAGTCCTCAGGAGTTTCAGAATTAAACTTGTCAGATTCGATAAGATATTCTTCTTGAAGGTCTAGATCGACAAAAGAGCCACCAGAAATTAAAGAAGCTCTTTGAGTATTGTATTCTGTTTGATTGAGTGCACGTTGTAAAAGTCCTGACGGTAATGCCGATAAATCATCTGAAATGTAAACGCCATTCATAGAGTCTGGAATAGTTATTTCGACAGTAATTTCATTTGAAGAAACCCAAACTCCTCGAGTTTCATTCCACGCTTTAGCTCGAAATTTAACATATCCATTGGTAGCCACAAAATAACTTTTGAAATCTCCAGAATTAGTAATGGGATCTAATTCAACATCGTATCTAACAATAGTCGTATCGGAAAGAATTGTGATATTTGAAGGTTGTAATACAGTTACATTTGGAAAAGAACCTGTATGAGGATTAATAACATCTGGTTCTGAACTAGAGGTTAGAACTATCTTTTTAGCCCCAATTGCGATCTCACCACTTCCATAGACTGTAGGAGTAGGCAGTTGATTTGCTAAACGATAATTTCCTTCTTCATCTCGCTCTGTTGCAAAATCAGAATAACTAATTTGCTCTTCTAGAAGGTAGTCCGCATAATAGTCATTCAGCTTATTTACAGGTATTCCAAGAACATCATCTTCTTTAAGAACCTGGTAAAGATAGAGAGGAGAATCAAGAGTTGCAACTAATCTATCAAAATAAAGATCAGTTGAACCTAGATTGGCTCCAATAATTGCAGTTGCTTTTCCTAAAGAATCAATAGAAGTTGGAGGAGAATAAATTGCAAAAGCTTTTCCCTGATAATTTGTAACAGCCGTAATAGATGTTTCGTCTTCTCCAAATGAACCAACTGGAATACCTATCATTTCGAAAATAACTTCATGACCTTCTATTAATTCGTCGTCTTCTCCAGTAACATCACAGGTCAAGCGAGAGAAGAGATTTCCTAGCTCAAGAGGTCCAAAAACTCCTAAGGAAGTTTCTGTTAATTCTGAGGATAAAGTTAGAGATAAAGGTTCTTGATCTTTGTTGCGCAAATGAACAAATCCTTTAGGAGCTATGCCCGTCAAAGGATTAATGTCAGTTCTAGTCTCTAAGAAATGGTCGGTTGTTTTTTCAACTTCATAATCAACTTGAACTCCACGTTTGTATCTTATCGCAGCTCGATGACCAAGAGAAAGAAAGTTCTTTGTTTCATAAACACCGCCAAAAGAACGATGTTCAAATGTCGATAAAAATATCGTAGTTGGACTGTCAATATTCATTACGTCTGGAGCTATTTCTAAATAAACATTTTGAGTAACTACTCCCGAATAAGTAAGAGAACATTCAAACCAATTATAACCAACATCACCACTTGGAATATCATCTACAACCCATTGAATAGCTTCGCGTGGTTCAACCGTTGTAGAGCTAACTCTAATACCAGAAGAAGTCCATAGATATTCACAGTATCCCAATTGTCCAAGATTAGTAATTCTAAGTGTTCCAGAAACAGTTAGATCATCTGTGTAAATTTTTATATTATTGCATTCTGATGATGTATCGGAAAATCCTATAAAAAATGAAATTTCATGCATTATTCCGCTATTCGAAGCAGTCACATCTCCATAAGCCCAATAATCTTCTGTGAGCCCAAGTGTTGTATCAAAATTAAAAAGATAAACATTAGAACAACCACTTGGAGGTAGTATATAATAATCATCTCCCCAGTCTGATGAAGCATCGATTTTTTCATCATTACCAGAACCGCTAGTCCAAGTTAAAGGATCACTTAATTCGTTTGTATCTGGAGAAGGAGTCGTTGAATCATATTCTTTAAAAGTTCTACTACCAAAAGTTATTTCTCCAATATCAATATCTACTAAACATTCGTATGAGCTGAGTGTTACTTGATTATCTGTTTGAAGCACTGGTGTCCATTCAGTAATACTCGATTGTACTCCTGAGATTGTTTCCCAGTAGGTATAGATCGATAGATTAGAAGAGATGAGTGGCGCAAAATGTGTTTTAAACTTTTGGTTAGCACAACCAGTTCCTGTTCCAAGATATTCATACCAATCCAACAGTCCGCTTACCTCGGTATCTTCCCAACAATTCCATCGATAGTCGCCATTTAGAATAATCTGAGGAGGCAAAATTCCACTAACAGAAGTGCTCCAATCTAAAATAAATTCAGGTTCGACCTGCTGAACGTTGGCCCAAATTAAAAGTCCAGTTTCATCTCGAACGTCGAGCATTTCTCCAGAAACAATCGTTCCAGAAAAATCGTCTACTTTTCTGAATATCTGATCTTCAATAAGAAATCCATTTTCATTTCTAAAATTATGAACAAGGATAGGAATGGTCGGTTTAGGAATTTCACTTAATGTCTTGATTTGAAAGTTTCCAGTATCTAAAGAATCAGTAAAAAACTCAGTTGCTATACCATCTGAAAATAGATAATGTTCATCTTTATAGATGTAAAAAAAACCATGATTTATTTTCGGTAACCATTTTTCAGATTCATTAATTGATTGTTTTTCAAGACTAATTAAAGAAAGATCGTCACCATAACCAATTCCAGATTTCCATTTGGTTTTATCGGTATTAAAGAGAGATAGATCAAAGATTAAAGGGATAAAAGATTCTTCGTTAACCTCTTCATTTCTTGGCCAAGAAGCAATGTCCCACTTCCATCCTTCAATTTTGTTTCCTGTTCCAGGATGAGGAACTGAAGTAAACTTCGAATCAAAACCTACAGTTGTATCTATTCCTACAGAATTATAACTGTCTAGAACAATATCAAATCTTTTTAAATAGAGTCCCATTTATTTGCCCCAGTATACAGAAGATACAGAGTGTAGTTCATTAATCAAATCTAATCCAAGAATTGAAGGAATAGTATCAATATCTTCATTATACTGATTTGTTACGGTTTCAAAAAGTTTATGTTTAAACGGTTCTTTTTGTAGATTGTGAAGAATAACTGGACTCGCCTGAATCATTTTTGGGTCGTCGTAATACCAGTAACCAGCTTTTGATCCTGGAGCTGGAGCGTCCCAACAAACAATTACTCCGTGATCAAAATCAACCCAATATTGACCAGCATGCAAGACCAAGTTTTCTGTAGCAACTCTATCGTTCAGATTCGGACTAACAAGATTAAACGTTCCTGGAATGATATGATCTTCTCTTAGTTGCACTCTATTCGAAGAAGTTGAGACATCTTCTGAGATAACAAGACCTGCGGTATTCTGATTAAAGATACATTCAGATCTCATCCACCGATCAGCAGTTGATTCTAGAGTTGCAGTAAAGTATGGAGTAGCATTAATCGTATCGACCAGACCACCAAGAAACCATTCTGAAGCAGTTCTTATGTGTCTATCTATCTCGAGATAAACTTCGTAATTTTCTGGATCAACATTCGAAATTAAATAGACCATATTGTCGTCAAATTTAATGGCCGGAGCATCAAGAAGATACTCTCCATCAGAATCTTTTGTGCATTCTATTGTCATTACGTTAGAAATAGATAATCCTAATTCTCTAGTGATACCGTAAATTAAACCAAGATATGTTGAGTTTGCCTTATTGACTCGAGAATCGAGAAGTCGTCTTTTATATTCCCTATTTGTTTCGCCTTGAAGTCTCTTCACATTCAGAATCAGATCTCCATGTTGATCTAATTCATTGTAAACATTATGAAGTTGTGGCGTAAAAGTTTGAACCATTATTATCTCCCAACCACTAGAATAACACGCTTACGGAAGAACTGAAATGCTTTCGTAGGGCTCTCTGAGAAAAATCTTTTTATTTTCAAAGTCTATCATCATTACGTCATGGTGAGTATTGATTTGGAAAAATCCAGAAGTTGTTTCTACCCAAAGACGTTGGTCAGAGTCAAAAGTAATTCCAGTGGGAGTTCCAAGTAATCCAGATACAGTTGTTAGATCAAAAGACTTGAGAGCGACCTTTAAATCAATAATGAATCCACGTTTTTGACGAAGAAGAGATCCATCATTTAGATAGACCTCAAAACTGATAAAATATTCTCCAAGTTGATTTGGTTCAAATACGAATGGAGAATCAACTTGATATCGATAACTGTCTGTATAGTTCCAGTCATCTGTAACAAAGGTAATTGTATCTCCACCTAGAATGCCCGACTGAGTTCCATCTGGACAGTCAAGCCAAACACGATACCGATCAATTGGATAAAACTGATCTGGATTTATAAACTGAACCGTTACTGAATCTCCACGAGCGATGTGATAGAAGTCAGCAACAATCTCATGTCTTGAATCCTGATCTATTTCGTTCAGAGCATCAGTATCTTCTATCATGGTTAAATAATTATCAAAGACATAAAGTTTGGATGCGCTCAATCCCCAAATCCAATCCGAAAATGGTTGCTGAGCAATATCTAAAACATTGATGTTATTGCTGGATTCGTCAAGAAGTTCAAATTGTATTTCAGTGTAAAGACTAAAAATACCATCAAGCATTTGTCGAACGTCATCTGTTGAGTATTTAATATAGTTTAGAAAACTTGTAGACCCAGAAGTAACTCCCCAAAATGTATCTATCTTTTTTCGTTGGTCTGAATAGGAAATGTTCCAAATATCGACGTATGGACTGCCATTAAAATCTGCTGAAACTACATCGATTAGAACTCCTGAGGGCATATCAAAACAGTCAACTTTGTAGACCGTATCCCATTCCTTCTGGGTTCTTTGCTTCATGTCCCAAGGAAATGGAATCGTTTCTTGTTCGAGAGTTCCTTTTCTTGTCTTTCCTGTGATCTGAACAAGTGGGCGTCGAAAAATTTCTTCATCATCGACTCTAATATACTGTTCTCCACCGACACAATCAACCCACAGATAATTGGGAATAAAAGAAGTAACTGTACCTGAAAATGGAGCATCCTCAATATCTGAACTACTTAAAATCGTATAGGTTCCGGTAGCAATATCTCCAATAGAAATACGATCTGGAAGATGGGTATACCAAAACTCTTCAAGATTATTTTTTTCTGCTAGAGATATTTGATAATAACTCCCATCGAGTAGACCACTCGCTGTAGGGGCTTCGTCGACTTCATTAAATGGGTCAAGACTATTCGTTGAAAATTCAAAATCTAAACCGAGATCGACTCTATAGATCCAATCGATTTCATTGAGATTTGCGGTAGTAAGATGAAGATTAGCACTATTCCTAATAATTTCTTTTTCAAGCTTTTCTGTAGGAACTGCAATAGAGTTCAAAAGACGATGACCCACAGACTGTTCATCATTCTGAACTTTTGACCAATAAGGGAATACATTGGCCATCTCTCTTGTGACAGGAGATAATCGTTTAGACATCATATCCCTCGATGGCAACTTGAATAGGATCTCCAACTGAACCGTCGAAAATAATAACCCGTTCATTAGCTTTTGTTGAATAATCTCCAATTAGTCCACTACTTGGATCTATTAATGTTTCTCTAACGTAATTATCAAGAAGACGAGTTTGCTTGTGGGTATACATCCAAGTTATTGGCTTTGTTGGAGTGCCAACAGTTTTGATTCTACCATCTAGTCCCATAACAATTTGAGTGAATTTATTGACGATAATAGATTCTCCAATATCGGTATTATTTACATAGTTGGTTAGGGTTTGCTTACCGTTTGTAATAATATTCAATGCATCTTGAATTGGTATCACTTCTCTCAATTGAATATCAACTTTGAATGTTAATCCGACTTCAATTGGTCTCTTTGCTATTGGAGAAGCTCCTTGAGCTGTTGCTCCATCAACTGCAAATTGAACTGCAGTAAGAAGTCCATCAGTACATCTAGGAGCTATAGATTTTACAAGAAGATCAAATGTAGATAGACCTCGAGCATAAGGTTCCATAATAACGTCTGCGACCCCAGGAACCGACAATGCCGCTAAACGTATTGCGGTTTTATTTGCTTGTTCTGACTCTGTAACTGCTTGAGAAAGTCTATATCGATAGTTAGTATCACTCTCAACGTCAGAGCCAGTTACAATCTCTGCTCTATTGGATACCTTTAAGGTTTGATTTAGGGAGTCGGTATAGTCAGTAAAATTATGATAAACAAGTTGATTTGCTCCAATGTTGCCAGCAGCTCCAATCGTAGAAGCCTGAACAGCAACATACACTTCAGACAAAGAGCTATTGAGAAGAGTGTCATATAGAACTTTGTAGATTGTTCCAGTACTATTTCGCCCAGAACTAACGATGGTATTTCTTTTTAGAAGAATCGATGCTCCACCGTTTATCGCGCCAAAAGTTCCAGAATCTACAAAGAAACGAACGTTAAAAGATCTTGCAGTGACTAAAGCTACTTGACGATCATATCTTGTTTTTCCTAGCAGCTCTCCAATAAAATCTAGATATTGTCCTGTTGCTCCTGAAAGAAACGCTTGAACAATATTAACGTCGAGTTTAGTGTACATTCTACCAAGTTTATTAGAGACTGATTCAGAAAGCGTTCTCAATTTAGAGCCTGGAGAAGACCTAGTAAGACCTGTACCGGTAGTCATTTCTGACAGAATTTCTGAAAGAATCTGTCCATCTCTAGGAACAAGAAGAACTGCCATAGATTACCTCATCACTGGTACAAGGTTCGTAGATTTATCTTTTTCAACGTAGACAATACCACCTGAGACTAGATTGAATGTAAATTTAATTTCAAGAGGTTGACCAGCTTCAAGAGAATTGTATTGGGTCGCAGCGGCATTAATCTGAATAATAATCATTATTGCGTCAAAACGAATTGGAACTACGCGGACCTTGATGTCATTCGCAGCAACAATATTCGCTAGAACAAGAGAAGTTCGAATTTTGTCTGAAATCTCTTTGCCAGTTTCTCTTGTATTGGGCTTACCAATAAATTCTTTCAAATCTCCAGCAAAGGTATAATGGAGTTCGTAGTCACCTGAAAGGGACATTAGGAGATTAAGAATTTCTGCTTCTTCTGACTCAATAGCATCCTCATCTGTAGAAGCGAGATCTCCAGTAGAATCCTTAAGGAAATCTCCTCGAACAGACCAAGAAAAATCTATTGAATCGTAATTAGTTGCCACTTATCCATTCCGCCTTTTTTGCTTTGAAATTGTGCGTTATATTTATAAGAAGATCGTTGATTGATACGCCAAAGTTATAACCACCAAACTCTACATCAGTTAAAACAAGTCTTAAAGATTTGTTGGCTACATTTGCAAATTTTAGTTCAAGTGTACCATTCGGTAAGGTCTTCGGAGCTTCGTCGGTAAAAATATCGATTAAACTTCCTTTACAAGATTCATCTCTTTCTACTGCAAAATTAATACCCTGTGCTTCAGCATGACGTTCTCCATTAATAAGAACAATACAATCAATAGCGTTAAAAGGTTCATACTTTGAAGCAACAAGATCTCTTTCTTCTAGTTCTTTTTGAATCTTTATGTGTTCTTGGATCGTATCCCAAAACTCTTTTTTTATTGCCATCTTCAAACGATCTCGAATTTCTTTGTCAACAAGTTCTTTTGATTCCTTTTGAGTTTTTACGTATTCTGGAATCCTCTCTACTAATTCTCCACCTAATGTCTTGATGTCCATTTCTCTCTTCTTGTGGTTTTGGATTTCATTTTCTGCGAGTACTTTGTTGAATTCATTAGTGTCCATTTCTCTCTCCTTATTTGGGTATTAAAGCCATACCAATTTGCACTGCACCTAGCAATTGCATAATCATTCCAAGAGGTGGAATGGGAAGGTGCAGCGGAATTGGAGTCATTATTGTTTTAGGGATCATGTTTGGAATTTCATTCATTGGGGTAAATAGCGCGCCAGTTTTTCTGCCCTCGCCCATACTTGCAACTGAGAAGTTTCCTCGAACAGTAATTCCGTTCATACCAACAATAATAAAGTTTTTTTCATTACCATTGATGTTAATGTGATCTTCGTGCACGTCAATGTGCGCAGAAGCGTCTTTATTGATTCGCCAAATCTGAGGTTTTCTAGTCTCTTCTTGTTCGGCCATTTACATGCCTCCAGAAAAGATTTGAGCTACACCCGTTTCGCCTGATGTATCTGACTTTTCTTGTTTCAAATAGTTTCCAAATGTTGCGTTAACTCTGCCAATTACTTCGCAAAAAACACTTCGTGGACTTGCGGGATTTCCCGTATAGGTTACCTTAACTGGCATACCTTTTTGAAGAGGACCAAAGTTATGGATAATAAAATCTAATTCCTGAAGTACTGGTATTCCTTTTCCCTTTTTAGTATCGCCACACATCTTTTGTCCATTTCGATCTTGTAACTCTACGATAACTGTATTGTTTTCCGTAACTTCAAGAATCATCCCAAGTTCAATGTGAACCATTTCATCGGCAGGACGGATAGCTTCTCGTTGGCTTTGCTGGGAAACACGTTCAAAATTATTTCCGGCCAAACCTGATATCCCACCTTGATTCATTTATTTTTCCTCCAAACCAATTATATCGATTAGAGAATCTCTTGGGAAGCTATTTTAAAATTGGACCCGTATATCCTTGATTTCTATCATTCAAAAGATATCCACCAAAATCTCCCTTGATCCAATTCCAGTTCTCAGGAGAATATTCGTATGCAGCATTATCAAGAGCTTTAGAAAGACCAGAAGCTCCTTCAGAAATAAACTTGAGACCATCCCAAAGCATCCCACCTTGAGTGTACTTAGAGGTTAATCCGTGAATAAGAGGTTTATCTTTATAAATCAGTGGATCAATTCTAAACGGATGTGCGTACTGAGAAGATGCAACAATTTTTCTCATTAACCATTTTAATGGTCCTCCTAAAACGATGTCTAATGCTTTCAAGGGACCTGCAACTGCAGTCTTACCAACAGTACCAGTAGCATTAATTAAACCCTCGCCCTCTTTAACAAGTGCTCTAGCTCGAGTAACTTGATCCTTTAGCCAGTCACCAGGCATATATTCAGCTACAACTCTTCCCATCAATTCGTCAGTTGAGATAGTAGCGTTCTGATTAATGTGGATTACTGCATTAGGAGTAATCTCTGAGATGAATCCATTAACCTCATTAAATTTATGGATCACAGATTCTACTTCTATTGGTCCATACATGTTGGTGTGATCATCGGCTATAAAGACTATATCGAAAGGTTTTATGGCAGGATTACCGATAATAACTATTGATCCTTGATAGGATTTTTTCAAAAGCCTCCAAAGAAGTCCGATAGCGTACCTTTTCGCCTGAGACTTTCCGATACAATTAGGGTAGGTCATAAACAATTCTCTGGTATCTTCATCGGAAATGTCTTCATCGGCTTTCATCGTTAGAATTGCGGGTTCTCGAGAAACAAGTCTTCCAAACTCTAGATCTTTGGTTTGTTCATCACGTAGCCATGTTGTATCTGAATACTGAACTGCAACGGCATTAAAGACGCCCTTGGTTCTTGAAGAAATATTGTTAGCTATAATGTCGTATTTGTCTGTGATTAGATAGTAGTTTCTAAATGGTTTAACGATATCCATCTCTTCAGCTAGCGTGTTTTTAAGAGTAGTAAAGAAGGCGACCTTATCGACCTTTTGGAATTCTGGATCTTGCAAAGATTTGGTTAATCCTTCTATTTCCGAATTAGACATTGTAGTATTGCGCGATAGAATTGATTTTAACTTCTCTTCTGTAAGATCATCTGTTGGATTGCCACTTTTAATATCGTCGACAAGTCCCGCCAAGTCTTTCGCAAAGTTAGCTTCATTGGGATTAGGGTCTCTTGAATAATAAAGTTGATTTGGCATTCCAAAATACATTGTCATTCTAGCGCCCCAGGAAGCGGTGTACGGAACTGCTTGAGCGATGAATCCTGGATGACGAATACACATCTCTTGGAATACGTCCCAAATGGTAGTACGAAATAGTTTATAAGGATCAGATGACTTGAACATTGAAATACAAGTTGATCCACCTGGGGCGAAAATATTTAAATCCTCAGGTTTTTCTGTGAATTGGAATTTTTGGGTAAGAGTGTCATAAAAATCTCCCATACCCTTTTGACCTGGTTCCCAGCGTCCAAAGTGAACGAGTTCTGGCTCATTCATTAGTTCATGGAGCAAGGGTCCAGTATCTCCAGTCTTTGTAAAAAAACCACCATAATTAACTGAGTCCTCAATCCCCTTCATTCTTGTTATTAGTTCAGTACCATAACTTTGAGCAACAATATTTAGTAGATCATCTGATTCTGAAAATTGCACCTCTGTAATAACGCCGTGAAAATTATTGTTTAAAAATAAAGGATTATTGGAATATCCAAGACACAGTTTTACATGTATCCCTGGCTTAACAACAAGAGATATTAACGGATTTTCTTTCTTAGAGTCAACATCTCGAGCTTTCGTTTTTCCCTCGTTTTGAGCAATTGGATTATCGAATGGTTGGAGTTTACCTGTCTCAGTATTCATTACATTCTGAAACTTTCTATTAGATAGAATTCCAGAGATATTTGTCAGTTCAAGAACTATGATATCGGCTGCAACGTTCTGATTCATAACGTGCGTAATATCTTTAACTGAAGCGTAACTAAAGAAGTCATCAAAACCATATTCTCTACGCTCACCATAATCTGACTCGATGAAGTAGAGCTTGAACGTTGGCCATGCTTTCGCAAGACCTCTACAAAATCCTTTATTCATATTTCTGGTATGTTGACGGATTAAGCGAGGAACAAGTCCTGTTGTTTCTGGAGAATTGACTGAAGTTAGTTTGTCGCAGATTCGGACGTTACCCAGAATCTCTAATGGGGATTGATGCGCTCCATCCTTTAGGATCATAAAGTGAAGATGAACTCCAGTTGAAATTCCAGAACTTCCCATGATAGCAATTGGCTCTCCACCTCGAACAAACGGTTGGATACCCCTTGCAAGTGAAGCTTTCCAATTGTCGAGATAATACCCGTCATCTTTAAGGTGGGAGTAACTCGATGTCCATCCATTACCATGATCAATCTTAATATATCCAACGGGAATTTTTATTCCTTGATCTCGACGACGAAGAACTTCTGCAGCGGAATAAGTCTCTCCAATATTACAAGCTACAATTTTTCCTGGAGCAGCTGCTTCAATCACAGTCTCAAGTCCACTACTCCCAATATCGATACCGTCATGTTCCCAGTTTTCTTTCCTCGCTTTGTCTAACTGACGTTGAGCATCAGCTTCGGAGATAATTCCTTGTTGTGTTTTTTGAGATAGCGCTGCAATCTTTTGTTCAATAAATGGATTTGGACGTGACCCATATGGAGACGTAATATTGTGATTCTCGAAAGCATACACAGCAGGAACTGGCCAACACCATTGCTGTGGACCAGTTTCCATTGAACTTTCAGTTCCAAAGGTTTCTCCAGCTAAATAGATTTGACCGTCTTCGAGAAGAGCTTTACCTCCTAGAATGTGTTTGATTCTTTTGCTTTCATCTTTGAGTCGATCTGGGAGTTTCTGTTTTCCGCCAGAACGTCCAGAACAGTTCCAATACTGAGATAAAGGGCTACCATCTTTAGTTTTGGTGAAATCGAGAACTGATGTTTCGGGAAGATAATCGTCATTGCCTTGTGAAGACGTAAATACATCACTGATAATAGTTCCTTCTGGAAATTCATCAGGAACACAAAGCTTAGCCTGTTCTTCAATTGCTTGTTTTATTCCAGATGCTCCTTCTGGAATCTTGGGTTCTTTCCCCTGTTCTTTTAGTTTTTGTTTTGCAGCCTCAATATCTCCCGCGTCTGCAACTTCATTTGAACTGTTTACATCTCCAGATGTCCAACGATAGATCTCTCTTGTCCAGTCCTTTTTCTGCGTTTTAAACTTCTTTTGACGTTGGGCATTTTCGTTACTAAGTTTATCTAGTAATGTGTCATGCGCTGTTTTGTATTCTTCGAGATGAGTTTTTACGACACTTTTTATTTCTTCAATTTTTGTTTCATCAAGTTTGGTTCCATCTGATATTTCATTGATTAGGTAGAATGATGGATCGATTAACGATTGTGGAGATATGCCCGCAGTTAAAAAGGAACCTTTATTCCAAGAATTGAAGAGGATGTCATCAAATTTTTTATTACCATAATCTCCAAGAAGAGATAAAACCTCTTTCATTGGAAAATCAGGATAGGCACACGAAGTTCCCGACTGTTTAGACTTTTCGTACTCTTGGCGAAGAACATCAGAGAACAATGGATCTCGAAGAATTCCATCGGCAACGGCGTTATCGATAATCTCTTTGAGACGTTTTTCATAAACAGTGAATGACTCTTTAATTATCGAAGTCTTATTTGCTCCAGCAAAACGAGAAATGTCGTTCAGTTCACTAAGAAATGAAGCTCCCAATTGCTTTAAAACCCCTGCCTCAGAATTCTTTATCCCCTGAAGTTCTTGTTGTCTAGCATTGGCGGTATCAAGACGAGTTTTATTGTCCGCTTCTTTTCCTGCTTCTGCTAATTGAGAATAGTCTTGAAGCTCTTGATAGATACTATCGAGCTCTTGGCTTTTGTTCCGAATCTGGTTTTCTAGATCTGCTCTTCTGTCAGGAGTCGCGTTCTGTAGTTGAGATTTTAACTGACTTAAATCATTCTTTACGGCATCTTGTCTTTGCGAAAGAGAATAGGCTTTTGCGTCTTTTTCTTGATTAACTACAGACAGAGTTTTAGGTTGAACGATACCTTGAGATATTCTGGAGTCCCAAAGATCTTTTCTAACCTTTTCTATGCCTGGCCATTCGGAAACATTTGTTCCCATTATTTCAGATAAAGAAGTTTTGTCATACAATCCACCTGGATACCAAAGAACAGAATGGAGATAGGTTGAAAGTTCTGTCATTAAGACAGAGACTTCTGACATCACTTTAAACTGAACGGCATTTCCTCTAGACTCCATCTCTGCTTTCGAAAGAACTGGACTATACAGAACGGATGTAATACCATAATTTGATGCAGCATATAAGGTTCCCTGTCCCTCAAGATAGATAGGGATAAGAGAACGATGAGAAATAGTTTTGCCTAAAGGTAACCCAACAATGGATTGAATTAGTTTTGTTGCAATTTTTTTGCTACGTTCCCAGTCGCTTGTTGCAAACTCTCTTCCGAATTTTTGTTCTAAATCTTCGTACCGATTAGAAGACACTAGAAGGTTAATCGCAAATGTATCTATTTGTCCTGGTATTGTATTCAGGGTAAATTGTTCGACAATAGTCTCATCAACTCCGCAGAGATTAATGATGTCGTTTCCTATCATTAAGGATCTAATACCAGCAGGAATGTCCTTGAATTCAATCTCCTGCCGTTCTATCGCAGTGTACATCTGATGGATTTTTGCGCTCGCTTCTTGTCCATTTCCTATCATTTGAATTTGTACGGCAACATCTGCACTTCCAATATGCTGATAGGTTGCGTACTGTTGTCCAATAAGAGGAATAGTTGCAAGGCGATGAGAGAATGAAATGTCTAGTCCAGTTGTTGTAATAGAGTTCGCTTTTGTTGATAGTCGGGTAATGCGCGAGAAAAGAGGTTTTCCATGATAGATCATCTCTTTTCCATTCAGATTCACAGGTTCCCATTCCAAACCTTTATAGGTCACAGTTCTATTTTTCTCGTCCTTCATCACAACATCAGAAAATACATCGAAATACATTGAGGTAGTAAAACCAAGAAGTTGATTAACCGATGTGATTTGTTCTGAGGTGAGAACGGAAATGCGCTTTGAAGTCTCACTTGCCCCTAATTTAAGTAACTCACTTTTAGCTTTCGAATCTGCATCTGACTTTATTTGCTTAAACTTTTCAACAGTTTCTTGTGGCGATAAAACGTTTCCTTGTTCGTTTTCTATCACAGGAGCAAGAAATTCACGAAAAGCAAAAGTAATGTTGTCTGAAAGTTCTCCCTGAATGGCCCTGTATTTGCCTCGATTAATTTCAGCTTCAGTTAGGATATTCCAGGCTAAAGAATTTTGGGGAAGGTTCGTACTTTTACGACCAAAGACTTCTACTCGATACTGCCAAATATCTGTGTATGGCTTAAAGTTGAACCAAACAAAATCGAAGAGAACTTTAATGACGTTAACGTCAGTATCATTCTTTCTAATATTGATGTGCTTGCACGCGAGAATTATTGGGTCTGTCGTATCGCCATGATAGATAGTATTCCGAATTAACTGATTTTCAACGTAGCAAAACGGGACAACTCTGAGTTGTGCGACTATTCTTCGGAGTTTTTCCCAGCCTTCTTGGTCAACAAAACTTGCTTCAACTCTCACCGATAAAATTGTATGTCCGCTTTTTATTTTAACTGAGTTTCTAGTCCTCAGAGTGTACCATTCATGGTTAAAGGCTTGTTCTGAAATGCCTATTGCCTGAGGCGGGACTGAAAACCCGACATCATTTAAGACAAAACTACCGGAATCTTCCATGATGACCTCTAGAAAAGTTTATTAAGTATGGTGTCCATATTGAGAGTCGATAGGTTATCTCTCACGGTTATTGTTGAGTTATTCACGTTTCCCACTATCATCTTCATTGCGCCTGCAAGTCCAGCTGGATCGTTATCACTATCTTTTGTGTACAATCGAGCATTTACATTATACCCTCTATTTGATCCTATCATGGCTGTTGGTGACATCAAATGAGAAGGAGCCGAAGGACTACCTAAAGATGAAGTAGAAGTTTCTGTATCTCCCTGCCGAAGAGAAGCTTCGCTAGTATGGCGAACTGGTTTCGAATAGAGAGATGCGGCATCACCTGAAGAGCGCATTCCAACTAGACTTTGAGGTGTATTTGCCATAGCCGCAAGACCAAGAGCAATGCCAGCTCCAATCGCTATTGGTTTTGCGTATTTTAATGCTCGTTTACCGTCAGCTATTGAAATATTACTCGCCGCCATTTCTAAGCGAGAGAGCATGCCCATTGTTCCCTCGCCCTCTGTCATTCTTGCCATAGACTTTACGTAGTCTTTTATGCCTGCAGCTGATGGAGAGATTTTGGATTTGCCAGCCATTTTTCTAAATTCTTCAAGGCGACCAGAACTTTTGAAAGAGTCCCGAGAACCCGCTATTGTCCTTGCCGTTTCTTCAAGATTAATTCCAGAAACAGAAGAGCCCATATCGACGCCTAACCTTGATTTCGCTTCTCTTGCGAATCTTTCTGACACTGGCATATCTTGACCAAGAGCAGCTTCAATGTCTGAACCAAAATTTTTACCTAATAATCCTCTAAAATTTTCAGCTATTTCAGAAGACGTACCAGAAGAGATCGCTCTTTTAGTCGCTTCAAGACTTTGGCGCAGTTGGTCGGTTTTTCCAACTATGTCACCTGCGGCCATATGCTTGGCAGAAATGGGGAGTTGTTCCATTAACTCGAGCATTGAAAGTGCTGTAGACTTGTTAGCATTTCCAGAAGCAGATACGGAAGCCTTAGCTTCGCTCAATACTGTAGACAATTGTCCAATAAAACTTTTTGTTGCCTCATCTTTTCTAAGGGCAACTTTCGTTAAATCTGCAAGGGTAAACTGATTCATTTCAGCTACTGCAGATTGGGCCTTTGGCTTAATTGTTTGTACTCGAATTGCGTGCTCGAGGTAGGCACGAAGACTTGTAGCGTCCCAATACTTCGACGCTTGTTCTGCAGTCTGTCCCTTCAGCAGCATCAGACCCGCAAAGTCACCATCGAAGTCTGCAGCCATGCCTGTAACTGCAGAAATATTGATTCCATCTATTTTAATTTCTGGCATGACCATTACGGCTTCTTTTGTATTGGTCGCAAGACGATGGATATTAACTGGAACAGTTGAGTAGGGACCAATGTTAGGATGTCTCCAAGCTACTCCAGAAACAGTTCCTTTTGTCTTCCACTGCTCCTTTAGTTCGGCCAATTCCTCAGGAGAACCTTCCATTTCAGCGGACATCTTGTTAAACCAAAAATCAGAAATTCCCACTCCAAATGGATCTTGAATTGTTTCATCCCCAATTTTTGATGCCAGTTGAAGAAAGCGACTTCCAGTTATTTTTTGATTTGGATTAATTCTTCCACGATAAAATCCGCCAACACCCTTTCCAAAAGGTGCCTGTTCAGCCTGAATGTTTTGTGCAGCTTCCCAGTATTGTTTTTCGAAAGCTTCAGAGGTGATATCACCTGACTCTAATCCAGAAAGCCCTCTAGCTAAATTTTGATAGGTTCTATAGAGCTTTCCTCTAAAACCTCCCTGCATTTTTATCGCATCAATATCTGGTACGTAAATATTCTTTGCTCCAGTAATCCAACCCCCACCGCCCTCAACAAATTCAGCAAAAGCTTTCGAACTAAAATTCGAACTAGCTTCAAATCGACGATCACCTCTTCCTGGCATACCACCAGCAAAAGAAGAAAGAGACTTTAATAGCTCTTTAGATACAACGTTTTGTTCTCCTGGACCTGATAGGCGCGATGAAAATTCCGAAACAAGTTCTTCGCCTAATGGTCCAAGGTGTCCCTGTCCAAGCATTTCAATTGTTCTTGGCTCTATAGTCGCTCTGCGGTTGTATCCAAATCGCTCACTTCTCGGACCACCGTGAGTTGCCCAAATAACGCCTTTCGCTGTACCAGTTTCAAAAGCTCTAGTTTCTCTTTGAGTAAGCGGATTATCAAGATACTTCCCAACATCTTCTTTGTAGTTTTGACCCAACACAGTTGGAACTGCACCAAATACTTCTCCTAATTCCTGTTTAGTCAGACCCTCTGAACGAGCGGTTTTAACTAATTCAGCAACTGTTTGAGCGTGGATATATCTACCTTGATTCTGTTCGGTAATAGTTTTTGTTAAAGAGTTAAAGTAGTTCCTTGGGTCATTAATTCCAGAACTCATTCCTCGCTTTTTTCTTGCTTCAATGGCTTCCCAGAGTCGAGTTGCCATCTGTTGGTAATGTAGATGTGGCCCCTTTTTTAATGCATCTATGTCTGCAATTGCCTGTACTCCCTTACCTGCAAGTCCAATAATTTTTGATCCCTCATCGAAAACCATACTCCCCTTTAGTCCAAAGATCTTTTCTTGGGCTCTCAAGGGTAACTCTTCTTCTGTCTGTAGGATGATGTTGGAATCTTGAATCGTCTGCCCAAGAATTTTTAGATTGCGTCCTGCAGTAATTGGATTTCCCATTGGATCGTTTCCAATAAATTCCCCTTTACCAACAGACATTGTCCCAGAGGTATCAAGTCCTTTAATCACATTTGTCGCAAGACTTTCTAGTCTCATTTCAGCTTCTCGATATCCCTTACCGTAGGCCTTCATTTGTTTGGCGACAATTATTTCTCCATCTCCCATGAGCCGTCCAAATGTCTGCTGTCTCTGCATAAATGCTGTTCGCATAAAGAAAGCGTTTGAACTGCCAAGAAGATCTCCTGAGGGACCATAAACTCCAAACATATTCAAATGAGATTCCGGCAAAGACCACAGATACTTATTCTGAATGGCATCAAGGTTCTTTCCAAGAGAAGGTTCCCATGCGCGCATACCAAAACGTTTTACGGCTTGACCAGGAGCTCGAGCTTCAGGAACACTTTCTGCTCCCATATAAAGTTGACGTACATCGTATGTAGCTAAAGCTCCTCTAGTTTTTGATGTTCCAGAAATACCTCCAGAAAAATACTTGGAACCAAGACCTCCCTCAATCTCTGGAATTGAAGCAGCTTCAGTCGCCCGCACAGGCTTTCCGTCTAGACTGGAAAATAAAGTCGTTTGAGAACGGATATTGACATAACCTCGTAACTGAGAAGAATAACTTTCAGGTGAAGTCAGAGGGATATTTGTTAGACGTTCTCTGACTTCTCGAGTCAATTGTTTTCCGATTCCTCTTTTTTCTCTTCCAGACAGTTCGTTCAACCTGCCATAATAACTCCCTTTGAATCTTTCTATAATGTATTGTTCTGGCAAAAGGTCCTGAGCTACAACGGTTCCAGTACCAGGGTCAATAACGGAAAATTTACTCGCAATGTATCGAGACGAAAGGTCCTTACCAAGAACTACAGAACCACCTGAAGAGATTGGAACATTAAACGAAACACCACGATCTGCGAAGGTAAATCGATAAGAGCCATGACCCGTTGCAGCAAGATCGGATCTTGTTTGATGAAAGATACGAAAATCCTTATTCTTTTCTAAAAATTCTTTAGCGTATCCCTGAATAGCTGAAGGCAGACGGTTGTACGCCTGAGGATTAATTAACTGGGATTTAATACTATTTGGAGATCTAACGCCTTGTGTGGCGAGCATTTCTTGGGCCATATTAACTGCGAATTGATGTGGATTTTCTATTGGAGTATTCGCAATATCTGAAAGAACTTTACTATAGGTCCTTGAAAATATAGGTTTATTTCTTGAGAACGACTTAATAAATTGATTGCGGATACCAAGAGGTAGCATCTTAAGTTTGTCTCTAAATAAATTCTCCATAGAGCCAATAGGATTTTCAAATTGACTTGGATCTAGTTCTCCTCGAAAATTTTCAGGTATATTATCCAATGCTTTTTGCCATGCCCAAAGAATACTTTCGGCAGATCCAGAAAGAGCTCTGGTTGCAAAATTTGAAACTTTATCTCCCATCAGCGGACCAGCAGAAGGGATAGTTCCTGGATAACGACCCATATTCGCTAATGAATCAAGAACATTAGATTTCGGATTCATTCTTGTTATTATATTTTGACCCGCGATTACTCCTCCAATTACCACAGGAGAAAGCATCGCAAGATCCATAAAGCCTAGACCATTAGTTCCATTATTATCTGCCATTGAAAGCGTCCCTTAATCCATCTCTTACGTCATCAAATCTATCCACTTCTAATTCTACACTGGATGAGTTCATTCCTAATAGGGAAAGTTGCTGAGTCATTGTAAAATTTCCCTGAAGATTATCTCTCTCCATCAAAGAATTCATCTGATCTCTAATCTCTCCTTCTGAATACTGTTGTCCAATCTCTTGAACGCTTTGATTATTTACCCAAGGCTTGTATCTTGATGCCATTTCTCTATCTGGCCAAAGATTAAAATCATGAAATTCTAATCCCTGTTTTTGCACGTATTTCAGCTTCAAATCATCAAGATCAGCCTGTGGATGGAAGCCTACCCAGTCAGGCCCAGGCATCGATTTCTCTTTCAATTGCTTTGGAACTAAGTAGGTTCTACGATACCAATCCGCATAACTCTCTCCAGTAACTCTGGAACCGTAATACTCCTGACGAAGTTCGTCATTTACTGGAAATCCAGCAGATGTGGCCAAAGATTCAATTTCAGCTCCAGCAATTAAAGCGTCCTCATTGTCTGTTTTCTTTGCCGCTTCAGAAAATCTTCGTTGCCATTGAGCGATGTAAATTGGACGCATTTGTTCGGGAACCATCTGAAGAATCTTTTCTCGAGCTTCAGGAGAAGTCTCCATTCTAAATGCGTCAAAATAAGACCTTTCTCTGGCTGGTATTGCGGCCATCAAGTCCTTGAAATTCATAGTGTATGGATTAATACCAGTTAATGTTTGCTTACTTGATTTAACGTATTCATCGGCCAAATCAAGATCGCCTGCTTCAAATGCTCGAGTTGCTAACGTTCTGAACTTAGCGTATTTTAGCGCATCGAATTGTTCGTCAATCTCTCTTTGTTCTTGAATCCGATCAGGGATTCCATTCCATCCAAAGGCATGAGCCGTAGAAGAAGCAAATGGGGAAAGAAAGTTTTGAATAGGTTTATTCCAAAATTTGTTGGAAGTACCATAAATCATATCTTTTTCATAATCTTCAATAGCTGTGCGCGCATGCACGAACTTTGCAAATGGAGCCATTGGAGTTAACTGTTCAAGAGAAGTCTCTGCTCCATGGCTAATCCATTCCCAATAGCCACCAAATAGAGATCCAATAATACCTCTATCTTTTTTACCTGAAGCGTTTTCCTTATTAATCTCGGATAATACTTTTGATTCTAATGAGTTGCCAGTTTCAAATGGTTCAAGAACTTCGTACTCTGAAAAACTTTTTTTCTCTTTCTTTGCTTTTATTTGTTCGATAGTTCTGTTAAAAAGTTCCTCTTCGTAGTCCGTCCAATTTCCAGATGACCGCTGCATTCTAATGCCAGCTGCAGCTGCTTTGTATTTGGAAGAATATGGGGCTACATCGGCAAGAATTTTCCAGATATGAATGAGAGGATAATCTTCTGGATCTAGACCAGCAAGCTCTGGATAACGTTGTTCGTAGCCAAGACCAGGGAGACGCACTTCCCCGAGATCAATCTTTGCGAATGGATCACCAGAACGAAAGTCTTCCGATAGATCTCCTGTATCAGGCATCCATTGTGGCATCTGGTTTCTAATAGGATTGTATGTCTGAATGCTTTTTCTTTTACTTGGATAAAGACGCCGATACCATTCGCTTAATCCTAAGGCGCCTCCAAATCCCTCTTCCCAGAAAGATTTTCTGGCACTAGTAATTTCTCCTGCAGCTTCCAATTGGCGTTGATCTGCAAAGAAATCTGGAGAACCAGTTAACTCTTCCTTGAGTGAAGAAAATAAGAATCCAGGAAGACCTACCATCTCACTATTATGGACTAGACAATCTTCTGCATAATAAATATGAGTATTTTCTACTTCAAGATCGTAAAGATCTATTGATTCCATATAAATATCTTTAATATTAGTTATTTTTTTGAAGATGAAATAATAATTATTGTCTTCTTTTATGAAGTTTCTAGTAGTATTTGTTTCGCCTACAGCAATTGGACGCGATAATTTAAAACCAGATTTACCTAATTGTCTTAATTTTTGAATATTTGTTCTAAAAAGTCCAAGTCCATAATTTTTATATTTTTTTACTTGTCCATTTTTTTTGATTGTGGAGTAACCAGATGTATTTGAAACCAATATACCCAATTGATTAAAAATATAGGTTAATTGTTTCTGCAGAGTTAAACTAGATTGATTACATTCTAATTCCTTTTCTCGAATATGGAAATCGCCATCTATAAAACCATTAATTAAACCAAGAAGAAACTCTCTATTCGAAGATAATAGAGATGCATGGATTATTTTATGGCTTGGTAATCCGATCAAAGTTCTGAATAATTGACTTATGGCCGTACTGCATATACTTGTCTCTACTCCGTTCCCTATAATTCCATCTTTTTCCTTTCTCCACCATGTAGTTGTCCCATTATAATTAAATAACGTTTTCATTGATTCGAATAACTTTTTATAATGAGTTTCAGTTTCAGAGATTTCTGCAGCATAACTAATTTGGGTGTTACTTGGAGACCCTTCCGCTAAAGTATATCCGCATAACCAACCTAAATCCCAAGTAAGTTCGAGCCTAATTGGAAGACTTCCTGCGTTCTTATCTAAATAGTCGCATTCATAATTATTATTTGGTCGTTTTACTAAAGTTCCCTTATTGTTTAAATATTCACAACCCTTTCTTAGAAAAGACTTTTTAATTCTTCTATAAATGGTATTTCCTTGGATTCCAAAATTATTCATATCCAAAATATCAGGTAAATATAGGAATTTTTTTTCGTTAATTATCTTTGGAATTATTTCTACTAGAAAATCGCCCTTATCCAGATTCTTAACGGAAAGCCATTCAGGTTTGTAATTTAAGTAATGAGGATGAATACATCTTTTACAGTGATCTCCATCATGACTTCCATGAAGACTGCAATTATAGTCCTTTGCGCTACAATATTTAGTTTTTAGCGCAAAAACTTTATGATTTTCTGTTACCTTTAACTTTTGGTAAGTATTAGTAAGAGATATTTCCTTTAGGACATCTTTCTGGATATTTTTTCTTTTAAATACTTTGGTTACTTTTTCGAAAGAACTGTGTCCCCATACAAACTCCTTTTCAACTATATTCCTTATTTCTTTGTATGAACTATCTGCCATACGAATCCGCGTATCTTCAGTAAAACACATACGATACATCTGTTCATTAATCGTTTGACTAAGAGAGTAGGGAGATATAGCTTCGCCTTCTGGAATTTGGCCTAATTCTTCTGAAAATGTTTGTCCATATCCAAGAGGGTTAGATAACTGTTGTCCATTTTGCATCCATTCAGAGGTATGCATTTTCATTTCAGGTTTAATTACTTGCCCAATAGTAGCTCCAAGTAGAGGACCAATCAAAGGGACCTCAGAAAATGCGGGACTTGAATTATGGACAATACATGTCGTTAAAAACGATTGTTCTTTTTCTACTGTGATATCAAAAACATCTCCTTCATATGGTATTTCCTTAATTTGTCTAACCGGAATATAGAAGTTGTCATTATAAATAAGTCCCTTTCTATCTCCAGTGGTTTTAATGCATTTAACTTCTTCTTCGAATAAAGAAAAGTTTTCAAAGCCGAATCCAGTTATGCTTAAGTAGTAATGAACATTTTTCGGAATTTCACGTCCATTAATAAGAGCTTTTTTCCAGTTCTTTTTAGGAACTGCCTTAGTGAATGATACGGGAATACCAATACTTAAAAGAAGTAATCTTAACTGATTTGTTAGATAAGATGAAGCAGATGTAAATGTGATTTCATTTTTCTTTTTTGTAGAGCCATCTCCTCGAATTAATCCCTTAGCAAAAGCCTGTTTCAATCTTACTGGCCAACTTAAATAGTCTAGAGAAAATCCCTTTTGAGGAGCATGTTTTTTTTCAAAAAGACCATCTAAGATTTCACTTAAAATTCTAGAATACACTCTTAATTGAACACCGTTCTCACTTTTCTGACTAACACTTGTATTTGCTTGAAATTTCTTCATAACTATTTTCTGTATATCGGCGATATATGTAGGTATCTCATTTGAATTAAAAGCAAATCCAACTTGATCTTTGCTCGTAAAACCTTCTGCTAAGAATAAGCCGAACAAATATGCCATATCTTCGTCTATTTCTAGGTATCTATCTAGAAATTTTTTATAGCCGTTTCTTTTTCTTAAATCCCATAAAAGAGAATATTTAACTAAAAATGTCTTACTAGCATCTTTTATTGAAAGATTTGAGTAAAAAGCATCTACTACATTTTGAGTCGCTCTTCTATCGTAAATAATCTTATCTTTTATATAGGCACGTCCTGTTAATATAGCTAAATCTATAATTGGATTTTTTTCTAAAGAAGTAATTTTTCTTGCTGGCACAACAACAAAATCATGTCTTTTAATGTCTTTTGCTGGAATCCATTCAAGACATCCTGACTTTATCGCTTTTATTTTTTCTCTATTTCTATCTCCTCTTTTTTGATAAGTTAAATGGTTTTTTAGACATAAAATTTTATGTTGAGGAGTTACTAAAAGTTTTCTGTTATCGGCGGCTATTGTAATTTCTATGAGCTTTCCTTCTGTACATTTTCTGCTTGTTTTTTCGATAACAGTTGTCCACTCATTATCTCTATTTAAAACCTGATCGCCCCTTTGAATATGAGATATGTTTTTAAAACCTTCAATTGTATAAACTGGCGTATCAGGATGAAAACACATTGGGTATGGCCGATCCCAGTAATGAAATTTTTCTATATCGTAAGTAAAATTCTCTTTCCATGTTTTGGTAAACTCGGAAATATTGTCTGCGCCTTCTCCCCATATTTGTTTATCTCTTGCTCTCCAAACCATTCTTGGAAACCAGTGAGGAGCGTAATAAGCTTCATTAGAACCTTCCCACTTGGAGTTGCCCATCTCCCAAAAAGCGCCCTTACCTACAGGAACTTCTTCTTCTCCTGAGTAGATTCTACGGAGTTTATCGGGACGATCTGATGGAATAAGGGCTCCTGGGATAAAGGGAGAAACAATGGCTGCACCAATGAAAGCCCCAAGACCAATAGCTAATTTTTTAGGAGTGAGATTTTTAAAGATACCGCCACGCGAAATTAAATTTTTGCCTAATTTTCCAAACCAAGATCCTCCAAACTCACCAACTGTTTCCATTGCGGCAGCTCTAGCTGCCTCGAGATTCATTCCTGCTCTTTGATTCTTAAAAGTTTGATAGACCCGTTCGCCGTAGGTGCTAACGGAACCAACTATCCATCCAGCTAGAGGGAATCCGGCAAGTGCTGAAAGATTTGTGCTTCCAGGAGCTGCTTCTTCTTGCCATTCTCGATATCGGTGAAGCCCCATAGTTTCTGCAGTAGAAGAAATGGAAAGATTTCCTTGAGCCCAAAGAGAGGCAATACCTGTCGTAATACCTTCATTAAAAACTGTCTTATCGAAAAGTAGATTGTTTCTTACTAATCGATCTGCTTCAGAATAGAGAAGATAGCCAAGAGGCGCTACAGCTCCCCATTTGAGAGATAGCCGACCAAGAGTAGAAAGAGCTCCACCAGGTTTAACTCCCAACCCATACTTAAAAAATTCTTTACCAAATGGGAGCCTTTTCCCTAAACTTTCTAAATATTTATATCCTCTGCCAATTACTGGAAGATCAGAAGGCATTTGAAGAAGACGGTTGTATCGTTCAACTAATTCTGAAGCAATACCACTAACTTGTCGTTTCGCAGCTTGAAGTTTAGAGTGTCCACCGATAACCTGAACCCCGAAACTGGGATGGAGTTGTTCTTCTCCTGAACGGGAAAAGACTTCTGTTAATTTGGCTCCTTCCCAATTCGTCCCGTAATCATCTACTCCCAAGGCTCTTGCATATCCGGCTGAGTAGTGAGACGATGTTTTGAAAATATCTGTAGCCGTTGTGTTGAGAACTACCGATGCATGCTCTAGAGCTATATCCTGGGAGCTGCCCCAAAATAATTTATTTCCAGAAAAAGACAAGCCAGTTGAACCTATCTTCTCAGGTTTACTGCCGATGAGTTTCGAGAGATAGGTTAATTGTTCAGGGTTATTACTTAGAAACTCTGGACTAATGAATATTGGACTTTTCGCTTCAGATGTAAATTGACTAAAGAAATTCGATAATTGAAACGTTCGGAGAAACCCACCAGGTGAATACTCTTCTGCAGTCCGAATGGCTCCTACGAACCGGTCATATCCCAGTGAGTTACCAAGTTTGGCTTTGCCGAGTAAATGGAGTCCAGTTACTCCACCACCAATAAGGGCCGTATTTGTTAGAAGATTAGATTGAGACGGAAGCTGATCTTCGTCTGACCAAAGAGGTTGAGGGACAAAATCTAAAAATGTCGCCATTCACTCGTTACCTCTTTTTTGGTTTCTTTTGTCCTTTCAAAAACTTCTGCTCTATTATAGCATTATTCTTTGATTCTTTGCGCTGCTGAGCTAGTAGTGTCTTTTGAAAGTTTTTCTCGTTTTCAACTTTTCTTGTCTCTGCATCTTTGATTCGATTATCAAATTGATCTTTGAAATCTTGTGGCGTAATCTTGCCTTTTTCCTTTTGAATGTCTAAGTATTTTCCAAAGATCTGTTGAGCTTCCTTTATCATCTGCTGCCTCAGTCTGTCGTTCTCGCCTTCAGTTTCTTCTCTTGGCAATCCTTCTGATAACTTTCCAGTTTCTTCTTGTGTGACAACGAATTCATTAGATTGTTGTGGAGCATGTTGTCTCTCGTACTCTTCTTTAAGCTTTTCTGGTGCAATTTTCTGCTTAGCGGGAATATTTTTGCCGGGAATAACCAAATTAATAGGCGATTTCATTATCCCAGCTTCTATCAATTTCTTTTCGGCCAAAGCCAATCTTCGCAGAAATACATCAATGCTCATTCCGTAAACATCTTCGGGCTTGTATGCGGGGAACGCCTGCAGAATAGTAATAACTAATTGTTCCCAAATTGAAGTGTCGACGAATGCGCGATGTGCTGCAAGAACTTCGTTAAAAATATTTACATCACCAATAATAGAATGGTCTAAAATCGCAGAAGAAACCGTACTAACAGATCCAGCCCTACCATCATCGATATTCTTAACGAGATATTCATCTGTTACACATTTGGTGTAAATTTTGTCTTCAGTATCTAATGTTGGTATCTCGCCAGTTATGAGAGAAAAGTCGTCTTGAGCTAGCTCGAGATATTCCCCTATAGTTAATTTACGCCAAGGGATAACCGTTTCATCAGGAAATACGGAGATATGGTCGGCCTTTTTATGTATACTCTTTAGTTTTTTTAATTCTTCGTTCACACAATGTTCCTTGCAAAGAATGGGTACTCTTCCAAAATGGGTCTTCCATCAGGATTAAGTACCATTCTTGGCCCAAGTAAATGTACGTTTAAAATCTTTATGATCGTATGATTCGCAAAGTTATTTGTAAAATCACCGAAAGAGATAAAAATATCGAATCCATTAATCCGATGATCATCTACTCGGCGAAGACCAAGACTTGCGTCTGTTCCTAATGCTGGATCTCTCCAGATTTCGTTTTCGAATTTCTCATACTTGTCTTCAGCTTTATCGTTTCCGCCTCTTAATCGTCCCTCTTGACCAATGCTTGCAAAATTTCCAGTAGAATTGAATCTCTGCCCCTCAGCATAAGAAGCATAACTTTGGTCCAAAATTTGCTCAATATTTCTTTGGGTAAAAATGGAACCATCCAAGGGAAGATTATTTCCGGCCAACGACTTGCGGTAGGGATCATTGCTTTCAGTACCAGAAGAAAAGAATGGATTAGCTTTACCTTCCATTTCTTTTAGATGATTAAGGATGAGGAAGAGATAGCCGGATTCCTTGAAGTTGAGAGTGAATGTCCCACGAACGAACAATGGACCTCGAGCTACTGCATCAAAAAGTTGAGACGCATAACCGAATATTGGAGTTTTCGCCTGTTGTGCTTCAAAATGAAAAGAGTTTATTTCATCAACCCAAACGTCGCCAAAGTAGACAGAAGCCTGTGATCCTGAAAAATATTCAGAGTCCATAATGTTGGGAGATTGTTGAGAATTTGTATATTTATCCATAAGGATTCCTCTTTAGTCCAAGTCTATACTGATAGTCAAGATACTGTCCATGATTCTTTGTTAGGAGAGTAGATCCGCTTTCTGGAAGCAGAACAGCTTCACTCATCTTTCCCCTACTCACTCTGTCCCAATTTACGCTTCCTCTTCGTAGCATTGGATCGTAATCTTGAGCGATGAAGGAACAAGTATTTTCTGAAAAAATGTCCTGAATTGACATTACCTGACCATCATCCACAAATTCAACTCCATAGATGCCCATCTCAGAAATTGAACCATACTCATTTGAAAATCTAATAGTAATCGTCATTGGAGGAAGTTGGTCGATCAAGGGAACAGTACCAATCTGTTCATGAATCCAGGTATTAGCTGGAAACGCAAGGAATGGAGCTAACGCATGTTCGTCAAAAGAAGTAAAAACTATTGTGCCTGCGACCGTGCGCGGACCTTTTGAAGTTCCTTTAGAATGACAAAATCCTAGTGCACGAACTGCGTACTTTTCTCTAAAAACTTGCACAGAAAGAGATTGAGCTGTTGCCAGAGGAATAAGGGCAAACTTGCGACTAAGATCTTTTTTTCTTTCATCCCACTGAAGAGTTGCTGCTGTTATTTGGTCTCGAAGAACGGCATATCTATTGGTGAGAGAGATTCTATTTTTATCTGTGGACGAAACGATCTGTTCTCCTAGGGAAGTCCATTCGGTATTCAGTTCATCAAGATTTCTTTGAGCTTCTTCTACGTAAAATTCAAGGGCTTTCGTATTTCTAACTGTAGCTAGAATTTCAATATCGGCCCCAGAATAAGAACTTCCTAAAAAGTTTACTGTTCCGTTTCCTGAAGATTCTGGATTATTGCTCCCTTTTCTTACAATGTTCGAAGCTGATGAACTTGAATACTCGTTTGTTGGGACACTTTTTGAGCCTCGCCCAGCAAAATCAAGTAATTGTTGTTCTGCGTAGGTTGGCGCGGGATTTCTAGGAGTTGATGCACCCATTTCAACCTCGAGGAAAAAGTTCCTGACTAATTATACTGAATTTTAGTGAACTTAGGAATTAGGTCGAAGGATTGATATTGAGCTCGCCGATACGGCTAGGTAAATTGGTCCATGGCATAACGGCTTTTGCGACGTAGGTCGACTGCTGAGCGCTTTGAATATCGTCAACAGAAGTGCCAAAGCCTTCATTAAGAATTTCGCATCCGTAGATTCTCATGACAGCTGAAGCGCCATATTCATTCGCAGCGGCCAACGTAATGTCGAATGGAAGAATTTGGTCTGCATACCAAGGAAGAGCAGCTTGCTGATCCGAACCAACATCAGAAAGGGGAGATTCTTGTTCTTGGACAGTTGCCCCAATAGTACGGCCTGATGGAGCACTAAGAGTTTGGGTAGTGTCAGAGATTTGACCAAGGTTCTGACTGAAAGCAGGACGAAGGTCATCCATATCGGCCATAAATTTGGGTAACGTACCAGCAGTTGCAGGAGACGCCAAGAAGCCAAGAGCTCCAAGCATAGCATGGCGATCAAACATGATGAAAATTAATGTGCCAGCAATACCGCGTTTACCTCTAGAGAAAGACCGAGGATCAGCTGATCCCATCGTATAGATTGGGGCTTTTTCTCTAGTGATAGAGTAGGAAATTGCCTGAAGTTCTCCAATGATAACATTGTTGAAGACCGCTTTAATATCTACTCCAGAAAAACTGTTGTATGCCCCGGTGAAAATTGTACCTTGAGCCATTGCTTCCTCCTATTAAACGGCCGCTAGGGCGACAATAACTGTTAATTGACGTAGCTCGAATTGAGGCACAAGGGTAAGTTCAAGCACCGCTTGTCCATTGACTTTTTGGGCCGGAGTTGCTGAAAGTTTTTTATTGTATCGGCTGAGATACTGTCCCTTAACTCTCAATGAAAGTGCCTCATCAAGTTTGGTTTCAAGAGCTTGCATTTTTACTTTTGAAAGAACTTCGCCGAGGAAAGGTTCCGCAACTGCTCGACAATCGTCCACAACGTCTTTGACGATACGAACAGTCGTGAGTCTGCGATAATCACTTGACGGACGCGCAGCCGTAGGAGCATCTGAAACCACTGTACCCTTTGGCTTGGTGTGGAAAGTAACATATCCGAGACCAGCCAAGAGATCAAGTTTAGGAGTTGACACCCTGTAAGGCAAACGGACGCTTGGAACCACTTTGTTCATCGGCGAACTATTCGAAGGCAACGAACTAACAAAACCGAGATAAGTCGGAGCGAGAGTTGCGACATAAGAGGTTGACTTAGAAATATTGCGCAACGAAGAGAAAGTTGGAACCACACTGATGTAAGCGCCGATATCGATCAGTCTATCGTTGTCATCTTTGAGTTGAGTTCCATCAAGAAACCCAGAATCAGTCGCATAGAAACCGCCGAAAAGTAGACCATCAATACCGTCTACGGCCATTCCTGGACGACCCGAAGAAGCAACGTCCGACAAACGTCCGGCCATAAACTTGTTACCCATAAGCCCAGTACCATTTTCGGTAATGAGATTGGTGCCGTCTTCTTGCAATTCATAGGTAGGAAGAGTCCCGACCCAAATAGAAACATCTTTGGGCGAATAACTTGATGGAGGACGAACGCCGATTGAACCAATGCAATCAATGACATTACTTGAATGATTGTAGCAGAAGTTGGCGAGTTCATACGCAAAGTTAACTTCGTGAAAGTCACTACCGGTTAACAGTCCGGAAGCAGTGGTGTGAGTTCCATCAGCTGAACCGTCTGAAGGAAAGATTTGAGCGCCATTGTCTGAAGTGAATGTAGCATCCACATCGGCGTTAGGGCTCGACGGGAACCACCACCAAAACTTGTATTCGCCTTCATACTCTTCAACATACACTTTGGCAAGAGCATCGTCTGTAGCGCCTTCAGTCGGATAGGCCTCTGAGGGATCGAGTGCGACGTGAGGAATGTAGGCGTCAAAGATAGAAGCCATTTCAGCAGCAGTATGATCCATGACATTTGCGTCATCAAGATAAACGTTCATTGGCAAAACGTAATCTATTCTTTGATCTTCAAGAGTCTGATAGGCAATGTAAAGCTCTTCCCAAAGTTTCATTCTTGAAAGGTTCACGCCATCAGTCCCATTAACGATCACAACAGCAGCGTCATCAAGATCGGCATCTTCCATCACTCTTGGACTCGCAAAAGTGCCAATGGAATCGCCAGCACCAATTACGGCTTCACCTGAAACCATAAAGTGGCCAAGATCGACAGCGTCAGAAGTCGAAACGGGATTGTTGTCATAAACCAAAGAATTGTCTGAAATTCTCCAAATGCGAAGACGAGTTGTAGTGTCGTCATACACCATGGAGTAAGAAGAGCCAATCGAATCGTCTTTCAGAATAGACTCGACCGTAATTGCGCCACCAATATTAGAGACGCTGAAAGATGTAGCTCCAATACGATAGAGACGCGAATTCTTAGCGCCCATCAGAGTCGCTTCAACGAGTCCGCGAATTAGGGTGCCTGTTTTCCCATATGCGGCCACTGCGTCTTTCACCGAGCGTACTTGATAGAACGTTTCTGAAGCACCCTTGCTTGCTGTGCCGATGACTAGAAATGCAGGGTCATTATTAACGATGACCTCTGACAAGCCTCCATCATTACGTTCCTCAAATATACCAGGCAGATTTACATATGCCATTAGATTCTCCTCCTATGCTTTTTGGATACCAAGTTGGATGACTAGTTCAGTCATCGTTTTCGTACTAACCGTTTGAAGCTTTTCCGTTCTCACAAAATAGTCAACTGGCCGACCATAAATTTTATTATCGTTTACGGTCAACACAATCTCGCCCTTGCTACCCCAATAGATTACGCGATTTATCCCCTGAGACGTGAACCACCATGCGTAATTGTCCATCACATTTTCGAGCCACAACATCCTGTCGAAAGCTTGCCAACTTACTTTCGCCCAACAGATGAGACGGACTATGTGGTCAAAATGTTTTCCAAGGATAGCTAGTCGATATCCAGGAGCATTAGGATCTTCGATTTCTTCACGGAGGATAGGGCGTAGATTTCTAACCTCCTGTTTCATCGGTGATCCTTGATCGAATCCGCCTGGATCTCTTTCGACTACTGCGAACGTAATACGCTCCAATTCAGTCGTTGAATTCGGAGCTTCATAACTAAAATTAACTAATTGTCGAGCCTTTTCTCTAGTTTGAGCATTCTCTATTGCCTGTTTAACAAGTAAAGAAAACTCTCGAATATCTTTTGCGGCTGTAGGCGTTTGCATTCTGCGATCATCTTGATTCGCATCCAGTCTACTTGTCGCCACATTGGAATTGGCAATATTAGTAATAAGTGAAGAATACAGTTTTTCAACAGTAATTCTCGCATTTGTTTCGAGAAGGTCTGCTGAAAAAGGAGCTTCTTGCACTTTATCCCCTCGACGTTAAAGGTAACATCTTATCCTGATAAGCAAGCACTTTCCAATACTCGAGTCGTCCGTCATCCAGTCGCAGGTCATTCAGTGTCCCAAATCTGTAGATTGACCTACGTTGATACGGAAGTATTGGTAATCCTTCCTTATCTAAAACCAATTCTATCAGCTTATCATCAAGTGTCAAATCTTCTGAATAGGCAATATAAAAGATTTTTATAGGAATATTAAGGGTTCCTGGCTTCGTAAGTGATTCGTTGAGACTTTTTGCACTATCGTATCCTGGCTCCCAACGGTAAAAGTCAATGAGAGTTTCATCCCATAGATTACCTTCACCACTACAATAAGGACAGGGCGTTGTCTTATCAGGTTCTCCTGAGGCTGAATCGTTACAACTGCATTTAATTAACTTTCCTAAGGAATCTCTTCTCATCGTCCGAATAACGCCATTTTGACGTTTCTTTTCTTCAGAGAAAAGGCCTTGCAAAGTATTGATTAATTCATTCCTAATGCTAATTTCACTAGAAACTGACGAATAGATATCTAATGGATTATTTTTAGACGATTTTGAGTAAAGATTGTCAAGATAGGTCTTCATTTACCACCTACTTTTAAATCCAGTTAACCAACGTCGATGACCAGCTTCTTTTCTTTTAGAATTGGCCACTGGAATACGGCGCGAAGTATTAGATTCTTCATCTAAAGCTTTCCATAATCGAGCAATGATTGGACGGTCTGGATCATGTTCTCCTTTGATAACATTTCTGGGAGTTTGTGTTTTTTGACCACCGGTATTAACCTGAATCTCCCATTTTTGAAGACATGCTGCTACACGATCCAAAAGAGCATCAACGGCTCTATCATTGTAAGTTACAGAAAAGTCGCCTAAAGACTTAGATTTTGTAGTTTGAAGTCCAGGCCCATTCAATGCAAGATTTGCGGCGGCGCGACATGTCGCCCATTCTCTGCGCGCATGCTCGTAAAATGCCGAATTAAGATGTCTCGCAAAAGTAATCGCATCTGCCTCGAGACTTGCTTCGAGGATAGAAAGATAGATTGCGTTACTTGGAACTCCCCTAATTGCACTTCCTACCTCAATTCTAACCTTCATTTCATCTGTGTAAATTGGCGAGATTTCAGTTAAAAATGAAAACTGATACTCATCTTCAAGGCTTGTCCCGTCTGTAGCTAGAATTCCAGAATTAACAATAACATCAACCCAATTATTGAGATTAATTTGTCCTGGTAAACTTTCCCATATTCCGCTTGCAGAAACTTCAAAAGAAAAAATTCCAGAAAGAGTCTGACCATTCAGTTTGCCAACCCAAACATCAATCCAATCTCCATCTGGACCGTCTTCTGGAGGGGTAAAATCGGCTTCAAAAATTCCTTCTTCCCAATAAGTTGGAACTAGGGTATCAACGGCATTGGATGAGTCTGCAAGGAATGCATCAAGATCTTCTCCAGTCAAAGAGGTTGGTTCAAATATGTAAGTGAGAACTCCACTCGCTTGAGCTGGATCATTGAGGTCATCAAGCATCTTTGCTCGAAGAACTATTTCGTTCCCTGCACGGACACCTCTCATTTTAGACCTCCAGTTATGCTGCCCACTTAATTGCACCATATCTTGCACCGAGATCAAGTATCTGAAAGTTGCCATTTATCCAGTTTACAGTTTGAGTTGTTCCGGTAGGCACCATTGTTGCGGGAATTGTATGGCTAATTTGTTTTGAAAATATTAATGATTGAGCGAATTTACGAGTCATTGTATTTTCCTAGGTAAGTCTCTTGAGTTCTGAACCAGCAGATCCCTCAACCGTACTTCCTGCGTTAGCGAAATCACCGGCCCAAGTATAGTCAACAGCATCAACGTTACAATTTGTTGTTCCGCCCATACCTGAGGGGGCATTAAGGGCCAAAAAGCCACCGCTAGAAATTCGAGCACCAAAGGTATTTCCAGAACAATTTAGAAATGTTCCAGAACCGCCTACTTGACAGAAAGCTCCAACATTAGAAATAACGGCGTAAGCATCTGTGCATTTAAAGTGATTAAACATATGGATTTGAGCTAGACCGCCCTCGAAACATCCTAACTGAAGAGCAACTCCAGTCCCAGATGTAACTGCTCTAAAGTTGTAACTTCCGAGTTTCAGATAAGAACCAGCGATAGAAATTCCATACTTAGAGTTGTTTCCGGTCGTATCATAAATTGTCAATTTACTAATATCAGCTATTCCGCCGCCGATTAATTTAATTGCAGCTGAAGCTCCACCTCCCGAATTTGCTTTGATAAAACAACCTCGAGAGTATAGATAACAACTATCGTCTGTATGGATTACATTGGCGCCTGCGCCCTCGCTTGAAGGAACAAAGCAACATTCATAAAGCTTAATTGGATTCGAAACAACTTGACCATAGGACATGAAAAAGTTTGTATCTGCAGCAAGATATCCAATGCAGTTTTTAAACTCTAGAGCTCCATTGCCGGTTCCAGTATTCGATTCAGCAAATCCAAGACCATCTTTACCGAACTGGATGTTTCTGAATTCAATGTCGGCATTTAATCCAGCTTTGCCTCGAGCAACTTCAATCCCATACCATTGATATTCTCCTGAGGCGAAGGCGGCAATGCCAATTGCTTTTGGTTCAACAATTGTGAATCTCATAGCAAGACCAGAAGCAGAGAAATATTCAGCTGGAACCTCCAGTGTTGTTGAAGTATTAGAACAAATTGGAATCTTGTAACCAGTGTAGAATCCACTAGTCACGTCCATTAATTTACCTTGAAATTCGTTTGTTACCCAGTCGCTTCCAGTACTTCTAACGAAATAGTCGAGCCCAGAAGTAGTTCCAGCTTGTTCAGGCTCTAGTTCCGTATTGTTGCGCCCGACAAAATAGATTCGCCCATTCTGAAGAAACGCATCGTTCATATTTCCAGAAGGAACCGTATTGGCCACTATGGAACTATCTACTGTATAAAAGCTCTTATTGATTGCAAGCCATGCTGTCTCGAGATATGTTCCATCATTCCCGACGTTGCCTTCAACTCCAGGATGTTCTCCATCTTCTAGGTTGACAATGACGTACGGCCCAATTCCGTTTGGCAGAATATCTAAAGCATATTGAGCCCTTTTTAATGGGCCACCCAAAGCATCGTATTCTGTTTGATTTGTAACTAGGGTCCCACTTGGAGGAATTATTCCCGTTGCATCGTCTACTGACATTACAATATTTGTAGTAGTTCTTAATACGGAGAACTCTCTAACTGCTGCTTCGTCCACACCTGAAGGATCAACTCCTAAAATAGCGTGGTCGGTGATATGGTCAACTAGTCTTTTGCCTATAGACATTGATATCTCCTTAAACAGTCGTTCCAATGATAGGAAGATCTGCCATATTCACCGTGATAGAGCCCAAGGTTGCATTAATTAGCCAAGTTGCAGTTAGATAACTCCCGGAGTTTTCAGTAAAACTTGTAAAATCTCCAATCATTTGGATTTCTGCAACGACCCTAGAAGCTCCAGTATCTAAGCTAAAAATTTTCGGACTAACTTCCCTAGAGTTCTGAAGTAAACGACCAGTTACGGTAGATTCTCCTCCGATAATGGGAGTCATAGCAGGAAGAGCCGAAAATTCGTAGGTAACCTCATCTATTCGAAGAACGTCACCAGCGGCATTTTTGTAGATTCTATTTAGAGAGCCAACACCAACCTTATCTGGACGATAGGTGCAAGGAATAAAGAAGCGATACATGTCGACCATTTTGAACTCCTACAAAAGGATTTTAAGTGTTTTTCCAGTAACAACAAGACGTTTTGACAGTTCTCCATTCGCCGTTACATCTGCAGCTGGATGCGAAGTGGCACTATTTGCGATAATAGTAACACTATCGTCTGTAACGGATGAAGAATCAATGTCTTTATTGAATTCTATTGTGATCTCTAGATTCTCTGGATCGACTTGAGCTTCTCTATTTTCTGGAGATGTTTTTTCTACATGAAATGGCTCGTCTGATTTTTCCCAAAGAGCAGAAAGAATACTTGTGCTTGTTGTTGAAGGTAAAGCAATAATTGTTCCAGTTCCTGTTTCAAACGTCCAGGTTAGATGACCTTCATAAACAGTTCCCTCAGTTAAGGTGGCAGAATACAAATCGTCGACTTCAAATTCTCCATCTTCAAATTTTACTGAGACCCCATCTTTGAGGAGAACTTCGCCTCTCCTTGTTGAAAGAACTGGACCATGAAGAGTAAATGGATCTGAATCCATATACCAAGTAAACTTAGCGATACCAGCTACTCCTGAGGTAGTTGCGCGAAGATTTATTGTATCTGACGTACCTTCCCAAGTCCCATTAAAGGTTAGTTCGCCATTTCCAACGTTTCCTACACCAGGAGCTCCAGTCACAATTGAATTTGCAGGAACATCAAATAGATGAGCAGTATATTCGGTAGAAGCCTTCAGTGGTTGACTGGGAGTAAAAGTTAAAATTGTACTATTTATCCCAGAAACTACGGTGATTTCTCCTGCTACTATTCCATGATATCCGGCAGACTCGAGGAAATCTGGCATTTGACCGAGATGCTCGCCCCAAATATTTTGGGGAAGTTCAACGTGAGAATCTGGCCCTATTACAACATCATAATCAGGTCCTTCCAGGCAGAAAGACTTTTTTAGATACTCCTCGTCCATCACAAGAGAAAACTCTACAGTAATAGTAGAACGTAATGGGACGCTAAGAGCCCCAGAGGGAGGAGAATAGTCAGAGATGATGTCGATGAGATTGGCCATTTTATTCCTCGGAAATTACTCCATTCGGATCCAATGTTTCGTACATCTCTTCGCAGGTTATGTCCGCTAAACCTTTATCGCCAGAGGCTTTCATTTCTTGATTTACTTTACCGCTAATGGTTGCGAAATTGGCAGAATTAATTGCATCTATCTTACCGTTTAGATAAGAAATAACTGCTTTTCTCTTTGAGCCAATACGTTCCAATTTCCTCATCTCTTCTAAAAGAAATACAGTAGAAATTTCATCAATATTTTGCTTTACAACTTCTACTTTGTTGCGAAGTTTCGCTACCAATTCAGCACGTTGATCGTCTTTAATCTTTTGCCTTTTCTCTAAAACTTGGCCCTTTAACTGTTCTTTCTTTTCTTCGATAATTTTTTGAATAGGATTCAACGGAGCTTTGACTTCTGGTAACGCTGTTTTGAGAAGGGGATGATCGGGTAAAGGTTCGGACCCGCTTAATCTTCTAGAGTCAATTGATTTCTTTACAATGAGATATTCGTCAAGTGGCATATTAATTGGATCTATCGATTGCTCTGGTGTAATACCATTCAAATAAACCCTTGATTTGAAAAGAATCATCATGTCTTTTGTGTTTGTGAGTCTAATCTTCATTATTTTCTCCTTAGCGTGGATAGAACTGGAGGAAGTTATTTCCTCCAGTTTAGTTTAGCATATTTGGGGAATTGAAACTAGACTACAGCGGTAGTGGCAGAAAGAGTAGCGAGATTTGAGCCTGACACATCAATGGTAGCTTGAGCAGGTAGCACGAGTTCATTCGCTGTAACCTTGACGTTTTTAGCGACTACAGTCTGGAGACCATCATGCAACTGGAACATCGAGTAACGTTCTCTGAGTTTGATTTTGGTCATGTCGTTTTTCGGATCAGTCCACTCTTCTGTGGTCACTTCTTCGTCAACGACAAGAGCGCCAAGTTCATTCGCATCGCACAAAATCACGTCAGTGAGCATGTTGTCGACATCGAAACGCACGAACGGCGAAACGACCATTCGGAATGGGAAACCAAAATAACTTGGAATAGAAGGTGCCGAATTCATTTGCGGATTGTACTCAGTCAGCGCGCTAGGCGTTAACGAAGCAGAATTGCCGCCAGGAATAATGGCTTGACCTGCTGTTCCACCGATGCCACCTTGAATGGCACTTTGCCATGCTTGTTGATTGACATTGCCCTGCCATCCCTGGAAGAACGAGCCGCCACCAGAGGCAAGAGCGAAAGCGCGCATGATGGGATCTTTAATGAAGGCGACCCACATTAAAGGATGGACGATCATGCAGTTGGGCACAAAGCCCTGCGTCATCAGAATGGCGAACATATCAAAAATGTCATCCATAATCATGGAGCCGTTACCAGTGCCGTTCAAAGCCCGACCAGTAGTAGGACCCTTGATTGACGAGGTAGGATTGGTGTTGTCGAAAGCAACAGTACCAGCATTGAGGATCATGTTGGCAACTTTCACTTCTTTCCAACGTGCTAGAGCTCTACCAGCAGCACGGAGCATCAAACCGATGAGGTCGAATTGAGAATACCTAATCATCTCTTCGCTGACTTTGACGGCCAAACCTGATTTACCAATCGTGCAGGTCTTGCTTCCGCTTGCCGTGTCGATTGATTGCTCCTTGTATTCTCCGCTTTCACCGATATCCGAAGCTTCAAAGGCACCAATCGCTCCGTAGGTGATCGTTTGACCAACTGAATAGTTGATACGAGTCAAGAGAGGAGTGAGGGTAAGAATAGGTTCGATAGCTTCACGAACAATATTCGTAATCACTTTGGGGAGAAGGGTACTCGCATTGTGCATCGAGATTGCATCCTGAATGGTCCAGGGAGCGCTCTTCGGATGTTCACTATCAATGCCCTTATTCCGCCAAAGCTTTTCAATCTTTTGCACATCTTCGATAGTGGCGAGATTTTTCTTGTCAGTTGTTTCCATTTAAGGTTCCTCCTGTTACTTTCTTAGCGAGAGATAAGGTTGATTGTTACGAGAAGATTTGCTCCACCAGCATAATGGAGTTTAGCAGGCACGCCACCGTTGGCTGTACCGGCCATTTGATCCATTTGGCCAGCATACCCTGGAAGAGCACCAGTTCCAGTAGTGCCGAGCGAACCAAACGCAGTTTTCACCTTATCAAGGCCGCCTTGAGGAGTCGTCTTAATTTGGGTGACTTGACCGCAGATAACATCGAATCCCTCAGTTGAAGGATCTGCAACGCAGTAGTTCGAGTCGGTATTGAACTTCACTAAATCACCAGGTTTCAAATTGCCCACTGCGCAAACGAACTTCGAAACTTCACTGCCCGAAGGAGCAATGGCTGTGGTGTAAGCATAATAGGTAACAGTGACAGTAGTCAAAGCTTCAGTTGAGTAAACCGAGATTACGCCAGTTTTGTAGTTGATGTGCCAGTCGCCAGCCGCTTTAACGTCGGCAACAAGGGTTTTTTGACGAACAAACTTGGCCGCATGAAGATTGCCACCATCTTCAAAACTGATTGGAGTACGAATGGTATTTTTGGCCACAGGAAGTCTTACAACTGCAGTGGCTGCATACACACTGGTAGCACCAACTTGTGCGAAGGTCAAAGCCTCATCAACGGCATCATTGGGCACGAGCGGAACTTCTAGAACGTAGTCAAAAGTGACTTCGCCAGCATGTTGTGGATTGTAGTTCTGGAACTTGTATCCGAGAGGATTGATGCCGTTATCGTACGCGCCCGCATTGCCTGACCATTGGAGGTAAGGATACGAAGCAACACCGATAAACTTTTTGAAATCAGCAGCGCCTTCATCGGAATCACCCATGAAGTCGTGTTTGCTACCATCGATTGAGGCGATGGTGTACGAAGTGACTGACGCACAAGCTTCGCCAGTTGTAATATCAATAGTGCCAGCATCAATGTCGTTTTGGGTGTAGGCAACCGAAGCGCCAGACACAGTGTAGCCCGCAGGAATCAGATCGCCATAATTATCTAGGGCAACTCCCTTTCCAGGCATTAAAACGACCCAATCTTCTGAGTTCAAGTTCTTCATTTTGAATTGAACGGGAAGCCAAGCTGCAACTTTATATCCGCCAGCCGAGCCCATTCCTTCATGTGAAAACGGATCGGGAATCATGTTCCCGACATGGTCGAATGGTTTGTACGCAGATGTTTGTTGACCAATTGCGTTGGTAGTCATAAATTAATCCTCCTCTAAACCTTGTTTTGGGGAAGACGACCTTCCCTTGTGAGTGAATCCAATTGAGCCTTCATCCATTTACTTGCAGCTTCTACGCCATGAGAAAATTGGTATTGAAGACAAAGAGCTTCGAGTTTTTCAAGTTCGTCTTTTGTTAACATATCAGGCTCCTTATCCTTTACCACTGGACCCACTCCGGTTGTACAGGGGTTGGCGACCTGATTACCATCTGGGTTCCTCGACATTCCATCATTGAGTTTATCACAGATTTTTTGGATGTCTAATACCTTCACACAGTTACCGATTTCACTGTCTATTACTTCATTTGTCATTTCGGAAATGTCTTTTTCAAGGCAGACCTTCTTGTCCGCAAGGCTCTTAAGTACGCGAAGACATTCGGCTTTTGCGTTTTTAACTGCAAGTTTGTCTTGAATGGCTTGAGTCTGTATCCCCTGGAAATCTTTGAAAACAGCATCATATTTCACTTGGAGTACGGCGAAATTTTCTTTATTTTTTCCAAGTTCATCCTCGAGACGAGCAACTTCACCGAGAAGAGCCTTGTTGTCGTTGGCTAAATCTGCAGGAGCAGAGCAAGAACAATCAGGAACAAGGGTCTTCAAGTGTTCGGAAAGAGCGACCAGTTGGTCTTTAGTAAGATCTACGGGAAGAACTTTTGAGGGATCGAAAGCGTCTTCTTTCTTGCTAGTGCAACCAAGAGCTTTGCCCTTACGTTCTACGCATGCAAGAATTGCAGTCTTATCTCCTGTGCCTTTATAGCGACCAATGAGTCTTTTTGCAGCAGTGTAGTGCGCGCAATCTGGAACTGGGAAAGATCTATTTGGACCACAGAATGAAGATGAGGCCATCTTTTTACGTGATTCAGCTGAGAGTTTCTTATCTTCAGCTATTTCGACTTTCTCTTCTCCATCACAATCTTTCATCATGTAGGCGTACAACATCTCTTCCTCATCTGCAGTAATTTCGCCACCTTCAAAAATTTTCACAAGAATTTGATCTTCTTTTGAAATTTCAGGAACTGGTGTAGCAGCGGGAGGAGCTGGTGGAGTCACAGTATCTGTAGTCGGAATAGTAGCAGCCGCTGTAGTAGCGGTTTGATCCATGGGTTGTTCAGGCATTTTGTTCTCCTTAGAATCCATCAGGATAACTCCAACCTGATAGGATTTTTTGTTAGTAAATGGTAACGTCTTTTCTTGACCATTAAGTGTCATTTGCATTACGATAGAGCCTTCATCAGCAGGATCTCCAACTATTGAATATTCTCTATAGGTTAGTTTCCCGCAAATGATGAAAGCTGGAAGTCCATCGTAATTTTCACCTGGTTGATGTTCACACTGATCATTTTTGATCCAGTCTTGTTTACAAATAGAACAGATTGCCTGATCGGTTGTTGCGCCGACAGAACCTGTAAGATAGCGACCATCAAGGAATTTTTGAATTGCATCTTCGTTTGTTATGTGAAGATCTATTTCGGCGAAACCTAGACCAGAATATTCCTCGTTATCAAGGATTTTATTAATAGAAAATGCGCGGATTAATTCCCACTCATCAACAAGACTCATCCCACCAGAAACAAACTCGTCAATAACTTCAGGAGATAACGTAATAATCCCACTATTTTTAATCGATGACGAATTAGAAAGAAGACTCTTGATGGAATGGGACGTGTCAACATACTGAGAAGAGATAATCCGACCCAACGGATCTCCGTAAGTGTCGTGATTTAGGTGTACTGCTTTTGGATATGGTTTCACGAAAGTTCTAACGCCAGCAGACATTTGGTCTGGCAAATACATTCTGTTATTTATGATTTTCCCAGAATGAGTTGCCGCCATTTTAACAACAAAACCGTGTTGATTTATATTTGCTGCCGATTGATTAGGTTGCTGATATAAAAAATCTTTAATAGTTTTTACTGACTTAACGTCGAATGTGACCGTATCACTAAATTTTAGGAAATTTTTCTTTGCCACGACTCTCTCCTTGACGTAACTTGCTGTCAGGCCACACCATTTTTATAACACAATTACAGTTAGGATGGAACGGTGGGCATTCATCAAGATCGTAATGAGGTAGCGACTTATCGCCATGTTTTGGAAACGGAAGACTAGAAAAAACTATTTCTTTTCTGTTATGCTCTAAACATATAGAGCAATGACTATCGTGAGATTGCTCTCTAATAGCAACATAAATTTTACTTGGTCTAACCTTTAATGGATTCGGATCTGGATCATTGGGATTATCAGGGTCTTCTTCTCTTTCTCTCCTTGGCTTTAAAGAATAACAGCCATCCAAATTCCCAAGAATAAAAGAGCTTCTAAGTTCCGTTGTATCAATATAGTTTGCTCGATAGCGAAGCGAGTCAAAAACAGTTTTCGCAACATTTGCTATTTCCCCTTGGCTGACTGAAAGGCTTTGTCCTTTAGTTATAAACACTTTTAATTGATGAAGAAGGTCTTCAGTTAGTCTATCAACTACACCTTCTACGTTTGGACGAAAAATTGTAGCTTTTCTAATTGAAGAGAATTCTGGAGCAAAGGATGTATCTCCAGATCTACGGCCGTCAAGATTCATGAATCCATTGATATATTCAGAAATACACCTAGTGAGCAATTCTTCTTTTGTTGGATTGAGGATAGCGCGAATTTTCGCCTTTAACCAATCAGTGTCAGTCTGACCATTTTGAATAGCGGAAACTACCATGTCCTCAGCAGCATCAAATCTATTTCTCATTATTCCAGGGATAGGTCCAATACTATCTTTGAAGTCTTTAGCTGGAATTGATTTACCTGATGTACCCTTAGGCTTTGATTGAATCTTGAGTTTTACCGCTTTTTCTTTAGCCGTACGTTCTTCTTGGGCTGCCTCTTCTTCGGCCTGTTTCTCAATCTCAAAGTCCTTCTCGCCAACCTCGAGAGAACGATTATCGGCTGCAGCTCGGGCAAATGCTGATGAAGCTCTCTTTGTTGCAGAGATAAGAGCCTTTGGCTCGTCAAAGAGTTTCCAGGCAGTATTGTAAAATTCGGGATACTTGTCCTCTAACCACTCATCAGAAGCCGCTTCTTCTCCAGTTGGAACCCTAATCGGCTTGTACCCTAGTTTAGCTCTCAATTCTGACCAGGTAATCGCGTTTTTCAAAAAGATATCCACATAGTGATTATCTTGTCGAATTTGTGTATCAATATCTATTTCGAAGAACTTAAATGAAACAATATTGTCAGAATCGAATATATTTATGTCATGGAAATCTGCTTCTAGGAGCAGCTCTCGAATTATCAAAGAATTGAATAGTTCTTCAACTGCTAGCTGCATGTCTTTTACGCAATCAATTAAGTTCTGCGACATTGCTTGAGCAGTCGATCTATTACTTGTATTTCCCTGTATTGTGACCTTGCCATTACGTCGGGTTACAAATAAATGGTTTGGAACATTATAACAGTAGATCGTTCCTTCATAATGCTCCTTAGAAACAAAAGACGAATTTAAAATTCTGGCGTGATATTTTTTACTTACTAGTCCTGAAATGAACACTCTGTTAATTATGCGGCCCCAACTTTTTTCATTTTGAACGGTCTCTTTTACTTTTGCAGACAAACCTAAAGAGAGAGCTAAGACTTGAACATCATTGGCTAATGAGACAGAAGTCGTATAATAAGTTTTATTTGTTGCTCCCTTTTTCTTGCTAATAGTTCCATCTCCCATAATTAAAGCGTTAAATAGAGCCAAACGTTGCTCAAAATTCCAAGACCAAATAATTTCTGGTAGAAATTTCTCTTTAGCTAATCCGGGACACGAAATTTCTAAAAACTTATATAGGGCTTTTGAATAAATCTTTATTCCTGACTGATTTTGTCTTCCAATTCCATTACATTTTATTAACGAAAATGACAAACCACATCTTTCAGCACATTGACAAATCTTATCTAAAATTTCTCCCTTATTTTGTGAAATTACTACTCGATAAACTCCTCTATCGCCATTACTTTTATCCAAACAACCTTCGGAAATATAATATCCAAGAAGTTCCGCGAAATCTACAAGCTTACATGAAATGTCTTTTGCTCTACCTGTAACCTTTGCATATGACGGCAAAAAGATATCTTCTTCGTTTTTATTATCAATGGGAGCTGAATCCATCATATAATATTCATTAAATTTTTCATTAAAAAGTTCCCAAGCCTGAACTTTTCTCCAATTCAAGTTATTTTTATTTCTTGGAGCTACCCACATCTCGTGGTGTGGAGTAACCTTTACGTCTATATGTTTGCCTTTCCAACAAATCATATCTCCAGAATAAAATCCTTCATATTTATAGTTAGCAAAATTAAATTCCATCTTAGACGTTTCGGGGTTAAATGTTGCGATTTTTTCGTTTAAGTGGTTTATTTCCCAATGTTTTTTCCAACCATTTTCGGTTAGTGTCTCTGTTTCCGAATCGTAACAGTCGCCTTCTCCAAAGTCTATCGCGCTCATAGACAATCCAGCAAATAGACGCTTTTTAAAATGCTCGAGATAAGGTTGAGCTTGAAGAGCTTTTCCTTCTGCACCAAGAAGTTTAATCTCGTGATTTTCGGGAGTAACAATTCCTCCCTCAGAAGGCATCCGAGAAATTCTTCTCTCAGCTATATCAACTTCGCTTTCTCCTCTTTCGGTAATCCCAGCTGGCTTATCTTTATTGCCGACTTGGTAATGAAATAGAGGGAAAAGGTGTTGATAGATTAAAAGCTCAATATTCTCTTCAATTCGACGAAGAGCTCTAATATCGTCAAGAACTGGAGTCCAGGTTGGAGTTCCAAAAATGAAACCATCTTTTCTATTGTAATGAAGATGAACTATGTCTTCTGGAGAGAAATCTTTTTTAAAATTTTCAGTTAAAAAGTGCTGCCAAATTGTAACTCTTTTACCTTTTTCATCCAGATCATACTTAATTGTCTCAGGAGGTATTGGAAAATAAGCAGCTACAGGTTCAAGTTGTTTTCCACTAGGAAGTCGTCTAACCTTACCGCCTGAAGCTTTGGTCACTCTTGTTTTAGCGAGAAAGGCATTAGACTTTCGAACTATCCCAGAAGCAATCGAACGAACCAAATTTCCGATAGAGGATTCTCCATCAGAAGCTATTTCCATTTGTTTGAAGCGGTTTTCTATATACTCTACTGTTTTAGGATTATTGCCCTTAAAGAAATAGCCGTTTTTTAAAAATAGTCCAACCTTCTTAATGAAGGATTGCATAAGATAGGACTCGGTGTCCTCCGCTCTTCCAGCCTCTCCAAGTTCGTATTCTGGTTCTCTGAGTACTCCACGTACACCTTGTGTATACAGGGCTGCATAAAAAGTAGAGGGATTTCTAAGTGGAGTCTTAATAAACTTCGGTTCAAAGGGAACCTTTTCTTGACCGGGAGAGATGCTTTTTGCGTCTGCCACTTATATTTCCTATTCTCCAGAGATCCAGTCATTAATCTGTTCGATGCCTATTATACCTGTGTTATTAAATTGACACCCAAATACAATTCTACTAGGAGTGACCAAAGTGTCAACTATTCCAGCTAAATATGGATCGATTACTGGGTCGCCAGTCGAAAGCGTTGTTGCTGAAGATGGTACTGCTGGCCGCTGACCTCCTGGAACTGTCTCGTAATTCAACGGAGGAGTAATTAGCGGTGCAAGTATATCTCGAATTGGATCTATCTGTTCGTCTGGTTCGTCGATGTGAACTTCACCGTCTGGACCAGTCCATACTTTCCATCCCTTATCCTGAGCGTATTTGTTCGCCATATTGCTTTCTACGATTCTTTTTAAATCTTCTTTATCGCAGTTTGGTGAACCTTTCATTGCGTTAATAATTGTAGCGATAGCGGCGATCAAACGGATAAGAGCTAGCTTCTGAGCTTGAGCTCGACCAGTACTCTTGGAGTATCCAACACAATATTCTTCAACTAGTTTCATGAACTCGCCTACAGCTGTATTGGCAAGTTGCTGGAATCTAGTGGCAGATTGCTGAAGAAAACTGGCTATGTCATTAGTGAAAGACTGCAGCATTCCTCCAAATCTTCGACCCCAATCAGCATTATCTTTCATTAACTTCGCTGACTTATCTACTCCAGCATTAAACGCTTTTCTTCCGCCACCAGTTTCATCTAAAGACTTTGTTTTCCATCCAGCATCTGTCGGATGAGATGGAGTAGAAGCATTGATCGAACCAAGATGATATTTATTGGTATCAAACGTCTTTAACTGTTCGTCTGTTGGAATCTCTCCATTCTTTTTGGGGTCTCGGTAGAACATCTGCATGGGCGCGGGGCCACGAAGTCTAAAGTCTGGGAGTTTAAATGATGACCAATCTAGCTTTCTTGAGAAATTGATTATTGCGTTGATGATGCATTGGATTGGTTTCAATATCAGGTTCATAAACTGAATCAGAAGATTTACAAATTCCTGTAATATCGGCATTATCAAGGGGGCAACAAATGACAAAACTAGATCAATCAACATCCCATCAAGAACGATTGAAATGTCCTGTAGAAGAGCTGAAAGAGCAGCAAGCATTGTGAAAAGATCTGGAAAACATACCCAGTTCAACATAAATTCGATGAAAGCACATGGATCAATGTATTGCCCAATACCTTTGAGCATGTTTATCATTTCATTGATTTGAGCTATAGTTTCCCGCCAAAACTTTTCGAACGCTTCTCTAACGCTATCAAATGGATTGGTTAAAAGACCTTTTGCGTCTTTACCCCATCGAGCAAATTCTTCGCCGATACTACGAAAGTCACAAGGAATGCAATCTTTAAACATCTTTCGACGGAAAGCTTCACCCATTTCTTTAGAAGAGGTGTTATCTTGAGAACCTGAGTCTGACTGTTGTTTGCTCTCGTCCTTTTCAAAAAGACTGCCAATTGCTCCTGGGATGGGGAGTAGCGCAGATGCGATTTTCATCGGAACTTTGAAAACATCGGCCGCGCCCGAGCGTCCTTCATCAATTAGGCTTTCTAACTCTTTACTCTGCTCCTTCAGGTCATTGGAAAAGGCTTGAAGACGTTTACCTGTAGCTAAATCGGTAAATCTTTTCGAAGCTTTGTACATAGAACCTGTATTCGCAAGTTGTGGAACAAACATTGCGTACACAGATCTCTCGTCTGTAGAGAATGCACAACCATGCTCAAAAGCTCGAATGATCGTAAAACAGTCTGCAAAATCTGCGGTTGCCATTAGGCGGCTCCCCCAAACTGTTCAGTCATATCTGAATTCAAATCAGTTAGTTGCTGTTTGGCTTGAGCACCACTGTTTGGAGTACAAATTTCTTCTGGAATCAGTTGATTTAGAGGAGGCGGAATAATACTCCGAATAACCTTTAGGAGAAACATTTTCCACAACATATTCATTAACATACAAAGGAGCATATCCTGAAACTCTTCGATATCAATTGGCTCAATCACTTGGCCCTGTTTGGTTAACTCTGGTCTATTTAATCCAGCCTTAGCACTATCTGAGAGCGCTTGAATCGGAATATCTTCTGGATTAGCTCTCATTCGCTGGATTTCGTCTTGATCTGGAATTAACGTTTCAGCAACATCATTGCCTCTTTGAGATAAACCTTCACGACATTCTTTGTATTGGCGATAGGTTATTCTTGGTTTATCGATCTTGAAGCGACGACGAAGAGCATCTATGACATGTTTGTCTCGAATTGGATCTAGGTCAATGTAAAAACTGTCACATTCTATGTCAACCTTAGCTTGAACTGCTTCAGCTAAGATACGTCCAGCTTGAGCTAGATTGTCTATAATTTTAAATTTGTCGTCTTCTTTTTGGGGAGATAGTCTTTCAGGTAGCCCTTCAGGAGGTGGGCCGTCAAATTTTGGTTCTATGTATCTAATCTTAGGACGATAATTTAATATACCCTGATCTTCTTTGTCTATCTTTTTTGTCATTAGACATCGCTTTCGGTCGCGGAAACCTTAAATCGTACGGTCTTTAGCCGTTGAACTGGGATAGATGCTGGAATTTCGATTCGAATCCAAACTGGTAACCAAGTATTGGTGTCAGTAAGATCTGAAAGATCTATTTCCCCTGGGGAACCTGGGATAGCGTAGTTAATTGTTGACCATTCGTCTGATGTTGGTTGTGTATCGCCCGCGAAAAGTTTGAAAGAAAATCCATCATCTCCACCAACAAAATCGATCTCCAAAGTGTCAAATTGCTCGATTGACATAGATATATCTTCGTAAACGTGCAAACTGTCATCGTTTCTTACGAAAATTTTTACTTCATGGATACCACCAATTCGGCCATCGAAGTTATGTAAAAATGCGTTAGTGAATGTACCAGAACTATATGGGGTACTGTCGCCCTGATTTTCGTAGAGCTGAATTGACATTAGATATTACTCCTCTGCGGTCGATAGGTCCTGGACCTAATGATAGCATTGCCAGATTCCTTTGTCACTCCAAAGTATTTTCGCATGTTAACTACGCGACTATTTTCTGCAACGTGAGCAGCTGGAATGATGGTTTTGGGTCTAGTAAAAAGATCCGTTCTTTGTTCTGGCTTTTTGATTTCTTTAGATTTTTCTTCTGAAACAACAAATCCCATTTTCGCAAGAGGAACGTCATCTGTACGAACCTCGCTGCCAGCAGAAAGATTGATTCCTTTAGTAAATCTAACATCTGTGACTGGAACTGGCTTGCCAAGGCCACTAAACTCAAGAGCAAAAGCTACAAGCCCCAGCATTACCGCGTCTAACTCATGATCTCCACTCTCACCTGGCTTATAGACCGCTTTACCAGAAGGAGCCACATGATCAATGACATAGCCTTGCAATTGAGAACTAAGCTGTTCGTCTTCTTCTGGATAACGGAAAAGTCCATTCTCAATGTACCGAACAGCATTTTCGACCATAAAGTTCTTAGCTGGTTCTTTTTTCTTTTCTCGAGTGAAAAGATCTCTGATCTCAACTGTTGAGCCAGAGTCATAAAAGAATGTACATCGAAGGAATGCATCTGGATGATTCGGCCCGCGTTGTTCATCTGCAAGGGCATCGTATCCCCATTTATGTAACATCTCTTCTTGTGTTGCTCCAAATCCTTTATCTGCATAAATCGCTTTTGGCTTCCAGATTCGATTAAGCCGAGCAATCTCTTCGCACGCTTTGTGCTGAGTATATCCGACCTGCTGTACGCAACAAAAGTCTACAAGATAAATGTACTTATTAGATGGATTTTCTCCAAGAACTACAATATTTACACCATTCTTAATATCATTCCAGTCGCAACCAATAATATAACGCCATCCAGTAGTTGGGACAAAATCTCCATATTTATAGTTACTTTTGGCGATAGAGATGTATTGATTTTGGAAAACCCCGCCCTCCATTTCCCCAAATTCCGAAAGAACTTCGTGTATATAGCCTATTCTGGTTAAACGTTTTTTATAGAACAAATCAAGTTTTTCATTCCACAGGGGATTTTCCGTAGATGGAAGATGGAACTCTTTAATTGTGTCGTCAAAACACATCTTGTAAAAACTCTCTCGTTTGCCCGTAGGAGTAGAGCTGGCCCAAGTTTGGGCATCTGGAGAGTTTGTAATAATCGACATCGCAGCATCCATGTCGTCTTCATTCAGCATGTCTGATTCGTCAAAAACTAGAAGATTAGCGTGCTGACCACGGGCTGCTGCTGCACCATTATTAGATTTGCTTCCCGCAGTGAATCCGATAACGCTCGACTTGTTTGCTAGTTCAAGTGTATATTGGGGAGCCTTCACTGAACGGACAATGGAGTTGCGAAGTTTTTCAGAGCTAAGGATTAAATCATTTAAACGTTTAAATACAAGATCAATTTGCGATTGAAATGGAGCAATAAGAACTATCGCAAAACCTTCATCCTCTGGACAGTCCGGTCTCATGAAAAGAAGATAAAGCATTGCGATTACAAGAGCTTCCGTATTATGTGTAATAATATTGTTTGCAATGAAATTATGCGTATCTGGAACAGTTAAATCCCATGTCATTTTATTACCAACATGGATAACAGATCTTACGCGAATAAAAGCTATGTCACCATCTTCATAAACTTCTGTTTTCGGAGAAGCCTTCATTTGAAGAGACATTCTATAAACAGCTTCTACTGCTTGATCTTTACCTAATATCCCAATTTTATTTCGAAAGTTTTTTATAGATTCCTTTCTAGAGATACAGATTTGACGCGCATATAGTTTGCCCTCTTTGCACTTTACTGTCTTGAATCTAACGTCAGCGTAAATGCAAAATCTAGCCAATAGGGCGATTATTTGGCTAGCTAGCCTTTCTGAAACTGTACAGTAACCAATTTGAATTTGACCCCTTTTAGAAATAGAAGCCCAACCATCACACCCAAATAAACATCGTAATAATTCAATCGTATTTTCATCATCTAGGGTCATGAACTCATCGGGAATATACTTTTTATGCGAGTTAAGGCCATAAATACCTATTGTCTTTAACCATTCCTTAAGTGGATGTAATTTACCAACACCTTCTCCTAAAATATGGTAATCGCAATTAGTCTTATCTGATTCATATTGGTATAGTGTACAGTTATAGTTTTTTAATGCAGTCTCAAAACGAGAGAGTATTTGTTCATTCGTATTAGAAAATCTGCAATTATTGGAGGTTAGATTTCCATCCGCAATCATACATCCAAGAATTGTCATTTGGTAATTTGGAACATGTTTCGTTAAGCTCAGGTTTAAGTTCTTTGGGACAGCTACATAGCAGTCATTAGTTAAATCTTGAGCTTCTAACCACTTATCTTCTAAAATTACATGTCTTAATCCAGTAGTTGCTTTACCCTGTTTTTGTCTGACCAAAAATGGATGATGCTCAGTAGCCTCTATTTCCCTACCATCCATTAAAGTAATACGCATTACTGGTTTAATTCCATTACAAGCACGAAGAGCAGGGTTAACTACAGTAAAATAATTCCTATCTAGAGATACTACTAAATCTCCATCCTGAACTTCTTCTATTGGACGTTGACTACCATCTGCCATCTGAATCAACGTACCAGAGACTAAACATTTTCCAAGCTGTCTTCCTAGTCGGTATACCTTTTGTTTGGCTGAGCAATTATGAACTACCAAACCATTAGCTATAAAATTATGTCGCGTATCTACTTCAATATCGTAAACAATTTCTTGGCCCGCATATTCTATATTGACGATTTTGGTGCGTGTCAGACAAGAAAGACCGCCATGCCGACGCCAATGCGTACGCATCGCCAAATTATCAATTGCTTTTCTACTCTCTAATTCCTTCCCATACACTAGACCACAGAAATTAAAAAATTGTTCCTGATCGGCAATACGCTCTATTCTAAGAGAAACTCCCTTAGCATCAATATCTTTTTTATCTTTATAAATATGGCTCGCATATATCCCAATTTTTTTTAATAAATACCTAAATAAAAGTAAAAAATTTCTATTACCATTTGATAAATTCAAATGCGTAATTCCAAAGCCGCCCTCGGCCCCTTCGTAGGTATAAATACAACCATCGCCAGACCAACAGCGATTAATAAAAGCGCCCAAGGCAATAGCGGAAAAATGAAACGCATATTGTAAAATACTGATTTCTCGTGTTATCTTGTCATAACAACCAATCGATCTCAGAAAAACCAGTAAAGGTGAATCGCGATTAGAGAAAGCTACACTCCAAAACCTATGATGAGTAACTCCATCTTTGCTGATACGCTCAGGATGAAATCTAATTTCACTGTCTTTAAGTCCAAAAACTTTATCCGCTAACATAACAAATTCATCGACATATTCTTTGCGGATATTACTAAATTCAACTACGTGTTTTTCCCCAATTTTACCAGAGTTGCAAACATATCCGTCAGTTACGATATAGCCTAAAAGTTTAGCTAAATCCTGATCATTATTGTCCCCAAAAATAGCGAACTGATTGAGCGTATAAACCTTATCGCCAATTGAAAGTCCATCTTCAAGCGTTTTATAAACTCGCTTAAAAGATTTACAATCGAACATCTCATTAAGAGCCCCATCTTTGTACCAACTCAGAATAGGATGATTTGCCGTTACTTTAAGTGTGTCGCCATTTTCTAATGTAACCCTCCAAAGGTCTCTCACTCCATTTTGAAATTTCCGCAATACGGCATAACTTCGTTGTGTTTGTTTTCTCCCCTCGTTATAAGTTACAACTTTATCTCCCACCTCTACATCACGAATCTTCTTGATCGTACCATCGGCCATAAAAATATCTGTATCGCCATGCAAACATCTCAACAGTGTAGCTTGATAGGGTCGATGATATCTTGAATGACCAAGAATACTTTCTCCTGGATGTCTTGCAATCCATTTTTGGTATTCTTTTGGATTTTTACGTTTCCAAACTTCACCGTCTGGATCTAGGCAATGCCAGTCCAAATAGTCTGCGGCCCAAATGACAGGGTCAAAGAAAGCTTCAATTTCTCTTTTAGTTAGTTCTGGATTATCTCTGATTAGTTCTGGCGTTGCATACTCTTTTGGAATACCGTCACATTCTATTTTAAATTGAAGTCTGCCGCTTGTGGCTCCAAATTTTTTCTTGTACGCCTTAACGCAAGATATACATTCGTGAGAACATTCGTTGAGATTCAGCATCTTTAGATCTTTCTAATATGGGGCGCATTAAATTTTTCCCAAATATCGGAAGCGTCAAATGGTGCCGTGTTGTCCATATTCATTCCAAGAGCACTAAGGCCAGAATTAATTTGAGCTCTATTTTTCATTAGGCCCTCTTCTCGACCAATTTGATATCGTCTCGTAGGCCAATCCGTTCTCTGTCTAATGGATGGAGGATTATTAAAATGTCTTCTCATTTGTTGTGGTGTTTCGCTTTTAATTATCCTGCTTTTGTACGGATTATTTTCCCTTTGAAATCCATACTGTCCTCCATTATCCCATTCTGAACGATTTCCTTTTTTGAAATTGCCTCTCTTAAAAAAATCCTTCAAAGTATCGTCTAAAGAGCTTGCTGGAGCACTTTCAACCGTTTTTCCAACAGAACTGCCCATTAAGCCACGAATATCATTTCTAATTGCTCCGACAAAAGCACTACCCTTTGAACTTCTAATGAATCTAGCCGACTGCCCAGCTAAAGCTCCAAAAGCAGCACCAATCAAAACTCCAGTACCCAATCCAGTGTCTTCAGAAACACCAGAATAGAGAGCTCCAATAGCTCCACCAATTCCTGCGCCGATTAGAGACATTACATCCTCCCTGAACGCCTAATGGCTCCAAATCTATTTGCCTGTTTTCCTGCCCAAGAAGCAGCTAGACCCGAAATTCTAGTAAGAGGTTCGTTGGCACGGATACCAGAAGAATTCCCAAAGTCTACGGCAAAGTTTCTAACCGAATTCATCATAGAAAGTCCCATAGAACCTACAGAAAATCTCGAGCCACTCAAAAAGGCAGCACCAATATTTTGATTACGCCCCATAACTCGACCTGCTATAGCTCCAGCTCCAATACGACCGGCAGAAAACATCCCACCCATCATTGCTCCCTGAAGAGCTCCACCAATCATTGTATTATTATCAGAAAATGCTCCATAAGCAGCACCCACGCCTGCGCCCGAGAGAAGATTTCGACCTAATCGAGTTGAAGTTCCCATACTCCCAAGGTAATTCGCAGCCGCACCAAACCACTTGCTTATTACTGGCATCGGTAACATTTATTCTCCTATCTCATCATTGGAGTGTGCATGAGCATAGCTTCGTTGCCCATTGCAGCTCGACCATTAATAAAACCTCTCTGAATAGCCATCAGAGACCTCTGTCTCAAAGTAGCAGCATTCCCAAACTGATCTTCAATCGGACTGCAGAATTCTAACTCTCTCAATCCTCGAGTCTTCTTCTGACCATACTCAAGAGCTTTGTAGGTTCCGTAGGCTGCAGCACCAATGGCAGCTGCAGGCAAAACAGCAGACGATAAGCCACCAAGACCCATCGAAGCAGCTATTGCTTCGCCAGCCCCTTGAGCTCCCCACATTACTGCACTCTTTCCAAGACTTTTGGCTGCACCCCAAACGCCACCTTCTTTAAACCCCTGATAGACCTCGAACGCGGTAAATCCTACCGGTAGCGCACCTTTGGCTACAGTGCCCGCTAAACTCTTAATACCGCCCTTAGCAGCCGTTCTAAACGTACCAACTGGACCAAACTTTGAAGCTCCTTCAACCCCAGAAGCTACTTGTTTAGCGCGCTCACCTTCCCAACCCAAGAAACTCATACCACCAACACCTTCATTCTTCATCCAACCGACAGATTGAAGCGCTCCGTACTTAGCTCCTCGAGCCATACCAGAGTTCCAACCCCCTCGAAGAAGACGCGATCCTCTCATGTACTCTGAACCTGAAGACCGTTTGGGGGCGATGGTACTAATTCCCATACCCATTCCAATATTCGCCCCAATGTCAGAGAAAAACCCTCCTCCAACACCAGTCTCAGGAGCCATATCGTTCATTGAATAGCCGCTTAATCCCATTAGCCATGTCTCCTCTGATGGAGGCCATTTACTAACCCATTGGTACTATTTGCTAATTGAGAAAAACCAGCGACAGAAGAAGAGCCAGAGCTACCAGAAGAAGGCAGTTCACCATTACTTTGAAGTTCACTTTCCATTAAAGCTCTTTCGTCGTACGTTCTGACTAAAGAAGCTTGACTCATTGAAGAAGTTGTTTCGGGAATGGCCCCAACAGCAGAAAGAGCCGGACCTCCAAGAAGTGCAGCTCCAGAAACCGCAGCAGTAGCACCAAGGATGGCGTTTGGATTATTTTTTGCCCAACGGCCTAACCCCTTAGCTCTATTATAGGCTCCAAGCGGAAGATTTGCGTTGCTCGCACGCCCGACAAGATTCTTTGCTCCAGAAGCTAATGAGTCAGCCCCTCTTCTCAAGAAAGAAGAGCCAAGTTTACCTGCCATTGTCAAACCCAATCCAGCAGTAGCTCCACCCAACATTCCTTGAGTAATATCTGAAAATCTATTTTCTGAAGTAGTTCCAGGTCCGAAAGCTGCTTGATAGGCTCCACCAATACCTGCGCCCAACAATCCACGCTTAACAAAGCCCGCATCTTTCCAGGCACCTATCCCCAAGTATTCTCTAGTGTTTTTAAGAAAAGATCCTTCAGCAAGTTTGCCTGAAAAACTACCTGCAGACCAATGGGCCAATCCTCGGCTAGCACTGCCCACGGCTTGAGCGGCAGATCCAGCTGCACTGAGGCCTAATTTACCAAGTCCAAATAATTGAGTTCCAAGGGACATTTTCGTCCTCCAAGAAGATTATATCACCATTTCTTTGTACGATTATTCACTTCAGTTAAATAAGGAACTCCCTGTTGTGCAGTTTGAACGCTAGAGAAAGCAGAATGAGAAGAACCTCCACCCTGAGCAGCATTAAACATCTGAGCTTGAGCGGAGCGCTGATTTGAGGCCATAAAATCGACCCGCTGAGTCGTTTCAGTTTTTACCGGAAAATTCCCAACTGGTTGCGTTTGTTCAACTGGTTTCTGGGTCCGTTCTTCTACTTGTATTGAAGCCTGAGAAAGTCTAGCCTGATTCGCCTTAATCCTTTCCATTGTCTGTCTTCTCCACATTAAAAATTCCGTAACATCATCTCCCATCCCCTCAATTCCCAATGGCGAAAGAAGATAGTTTTGTGGACGAGACATAATGGCTCGCGTCCCAGAATCCATTTCGGCAAGATATGCTGCCCTAAAGGCGTCATCATGTTCTAGTTCGCCTTTACCTGTCGTTACAATACGTCTAACACGTTCAGCTCCCTCTTCCATTAAATCTGTTTGTTCTGTAATAGCCCTCAAATTAGATGATTCTTTTTTAGAAAAGGCCACACCAAAGTCAATAAGCTTAAATTTAACGTCATTTCCTTCTCTTTTGAAAACTATATTTGCCCTATTAATATCTGCATGCATTATGTCGCCTTTGGACATTTTTTTAAATGCATCTGCAGCCCAATCAGAAAGTTTTACAGTTTCTTCTTCAGATAAAACACTTTCTTCTACTAATTTGGCATCTTTAAACCTTTTTTCAAGGATACTGCTTCCAGCATTTTCCATCAATAATGCATCTTTCTGAAAACCGTAAACTTCTGGAACCATTTCTCCATATTCTTCTCGAGCTGCCTTAGTTAACCTAGCCTCACGTCCAAGATTTAGTTCGTTGTTTTTAGCTAAAATACGAGCGTCAATATTAAGGCCTTCAAGTTCCCTGCCTCGAAGCATCATTGTTCCAGCACTAAATCCTTGAATTTTTGCGCCAGCTAAATGGGGTAATTCGGTCTTCAGAACTGCCTTACCTTTGCCAGGAACCCAAGCGTTATAAGCTACACCTTGAGCTCCAGATCCCAATTTATTTAAAACATAGGCTTCCGTTTCGCCAACGCTAACTTTTAGTTTTTCTCCGAGTCCCTCCTTAATCAAAGATTGCATTTCGCTTTCTGCAGCCTCTGGAGCTGCAGAAAGAATCTTACTGATACGTTCTTCTGGTAAAATTCTGGCCGCTTTATCGGCTAGAGTAGAAATAAATCCTGAACCAAATGGGGTCATTAGATGTCGAATCTTCGCAGACAGACCTACTTCAGACATGCCCTCAATTATATTAAAAGAAAACTTATCTCCCCAAGCCTGTTTGTCTGATTGCTTCTTATCTTTCCTCCACATTGACTTTCGAAGTTTTCTTCCCATCATTCGAGCTTTAATAAACTCTTCTTCGGTCAACTGTCGATCTTGATCTCCTAGGGAATAAAGAAAGGATTGGTAGGCGCCCAAATTTAAATTTTCTGACAGTTTATCAATACTTGCAAACGTATTGTAGGTTATTGGCTGACCCATTTGCTGTTTTGCTTCAGCAATGGCCTGATATCTTGCCAAACCCCACATCCCAATGCCCTGCTCTCGTGCAGCAAGTTCAGCTTGGGCGGTATGCTTTCTTGTAACTAATTCTTCTGAAGCCTCACCGAATGGCAAAGCCGATACAGCTCCTCTTCGAATTAGTTCTACGTTTAGGTTGGTCTTGTCAGATACGACAGCCCCGAGGTAACGACCGTAGGTCATTTGCGAAGGATCAATAATTACTGAAGCAGCTGGATTCTCTGCAAGGAGTTTTCGAAGCTCTGCGGTGGCCTCTTGCCCTCCAGGTTGTTCCTGGTTGATACGTAGTTGGGAAAGAAGAGAACCTTCAGAGTGGCCTGCGGTCTCGGGCGCATCTATACCCGCGAGGCGAATAGAGATTTGTCCATATCCAAATTTAGCTTTTAACCAGTTTGCTATTCCAGAACGTCGAAGAACTAGAGTATCAGCGTCTTCCACATCCATAATAAACTGGTCAAGTATAATTCTCTTTAATTGTTTGCCTTTTTCGTTGAGAGCTTCTATTTCTGAGGCATTTGCGGCAATTAGATCAGAATCGAGAAGTTGGCCCATCTTTGCTTGGGTCTCAGCTTCTTCTTTCTGCAATTGGGCCTGAAGATTTCCTCTGATTGTTGGATCGTCCCAAATGTCGCGCCGAAATTCTCTAATCCTTGGGTCTATCAGTTGACCCATCAAAGCATCTGGAATTGGTTGTTTCGCAAACGGGATATTAGTATCATCTCCCGCAACAGCCCCTCCAGGAAGAGCTGGAACCTTTGTAATGTCCTCTAAATCTCCAACATCATCCCCAGAGAATAGGGACAGAGGCTTCAACCAGGAAAGAAGACCAAGTCCACCAATAATCCCTGCAGCAATTTTAAATTTACGATTTGGGCTAACCTGAGTAATAGAACGAAGAGGTGCTCCAACAATCTCTCCAGCATTTCTTTTGGAGAATGGGAGTTCTTCCTGAATAGCTTTTTCTATTTGTTCCCAAGAAGTCTCAGTTTTTGCTGCTCGAGTCCTGAACTCATCCCAATTAATTGTCTCATTTCTTTCAGTAGCAGCTTTAGCGGCACTAATTAATCGGTTTTGTAGGGCCAGATCATGCCACTGCTTAACAGAAATCTCCCCCTTTGAAGCATAGATCTTCGCAAGAGTCGCAACGTCAGAAGAGACTTCGTGAGCTTCAGCAGAAGTAATCCCAAACAGTTTAGCTGCAATTTCCTGGGTCCAACCAGCGACTTTCTTTCTATCGATCAGATCAACGACTTCAGAAACGTTTTTCCCTTGGGCAAATAGACCTGCGGCCTCTTTTCCAAGCGGATACATTTGCTTAATTAGATCTGGATCGTATTTGGCCGCAAGTTCTTCTGGAGAAAGGTTCTTAGTCTCTTGATAGATTGTGCTCGAGAGTTGAACGACAAATTCTTGAGCAAGATCTCTAATTGTAATCTTGTCGAGAACCTGATTAAACCGAGAAGTTAATCCATACTTTTGAGCTCTAGCGAGAATCATTGGAATATCAAAACCATTTACTCCCGGAGCAAGAATTGATCTTTCTCCGATATTCCAACCTGCTAGAACTGGATTCTCTGTCTGAGAAAATGCTTCAAGATCGTTCAGTAATTCAATTAGAAGTTCTTTTTCCTCAAGAAGTTTTCCTCCAGAAGCTAGCCGAGTCTTTTCTGCAAGGGGAATAATCCTCTCGCGGGCGAATTTTGAGATGAACGATCCTTCTGCAGGGGTTGAGTACATTACCCTGACGGGACCACCAACAGATTGACCAACAGAGAGAATTGGAGAATTTGCGGTCAATCCTCCAGTTTCAATATCAATGAAACGTACATTCCCAAATTGATCAAAAGAAATCATTTGCCTTACTCTCTAAATCGCATCGAAAATTACTCTCCAGAATTAAGGAGATCATCTGGGGTCAAAACATCCTTTGGAAGTTCTACCTGTTTAATCTGTTTTTCGATGATTTTAGCTCTTTTTTTCGAATCGGTTATGGAGGTATCGCCCTTGTCCTTCTGTTTCAATGCAGCTTGCTTTTTATAGATTTCTTGGGGATCTCCAACCATTAATTTGATCAGTCTCTCTCTGCGAGCAGAGAGTTTCAACTTGGCTTCTAGGTAAGGAGTAATTTCGTAGACAGTAACGATCTGTCCTTTGAGATTTTGGGTAGTTTCGAGAATTAGATCTACGTTCTCTTTCATAGCCAAAGATTTATTAGTTCTCATTAAGAGAATCTCTATTTCAGCCAACTCGTTACAGTAGGCTACTTCTGCAGCATTAATTGGATTTACATCAAATCTTTCCATGTAACGAAGAAAGAATTCTGAATAGAAACTAATTTCTGCTGGACAGGGTTGACCGATTGGGACTTTAGTAATTGGGAATGGACAGGTCTTTCTGTAGAAGCATTCTTCTTGACCAAGACATTCCATTGCCAGGAATGCTCCTGGGCCTGTAACGTACTTGGTCATCAATGCTCTAATTCGAAGCATTTCTTCATTTGTGTATTGGATTGGGTTTTTATCAGGATTGAATGATAGCGCCTCGAGAAATGCTTTTTTGGCGAATTGTTTCTTTCCATCAGCGTCTTGTTCTGCGGAATAGATTGCTAGTTCTTTCTCTATTAATGACATCTTGTTACCTGCTACTTTCTAAGTGATTGATCACTATGAAATTCCTGCTTCAACGAAGATAGTTTCGTATCTTTTGATACCAGAGCTTTCTTCTCGACAGGCTTGACTTCCCGAGTAGCCCTCGGTAGTTGTTTTAAGTTTAGGGCCGCATTATGATCACGATCTAAAACTAAACCACATTTACAATTAAAAGTCCGGTCTGATAACTGTAGGTCTTTGATGTCGCCACAAGAAGAACAGGTTTTGCTACTTGGAAACCAACGATCAGCAACTTGCAAATCAGTTTTATAAATTACCGACTTATAAGTTGTTTGTCGTCTAAACTCTCCAAAAGCGGCATCACTTAGAGACCTTGCTAGGTAACGATTCTGTACCATGCTCTTCACATTTAGATCTTCAATAATTATCGTTTGGTTTTCACGACAAAGTCTTGTAGTCAATTTATGAAGAGAATCCTGCCGGATATCTTTAATCTTGCAATGCAAACGAGCTAATCTATCAGCAGCTTTTTTGCGATTAGAAGATCCTTTTAGTTTTCTTGAATGTCTTCTAGAAAGCCTTTGTAAGCGCTTTAGATATTTACCTAAAGACTTGGGACCTTCTATTTTTTCATCAGTAGATAGAGTCGCTAGTGTAGTAATTCCAAGATCAACGCCAATCTTTTCGTTGCCAATACGGTCTTTATGGTAGTCACCAACATTAACTTGAACGGCAAGCATCCAACGGTCAGCTACTCGGCTAACGGTAGCGCTCATTACTTTGCCAGCGAACCTTAAGGTTTCTCGCATGCTAACCCAGCCAAGAACTGGAATCCTAACTTTCTTTTCGTCAAAAGAGATTTTATCGTTAGCAATGTAGAAAGAGTCTCTTTGTCCCTTTTTATGAAATTTAGGATACCCGGTTTTCTTTTTAAAGAAAGAACTAAACGCTTTTTGTAAGTTAGCGAAGGGTTGTGCGGTACAGTCTCTATGGACATCGCAGGTCCATGGAAACTCTTGTTTACGAATAGAGTTGAAGATCTTTTTAAGAGTTGAACTCTTGGGCTTCTCGCCTAACTCGTAACGTTGTTTCCATTGGCCAAGAGCCCAATTGTAAGAGAATCTAGCAGTACCACAAGCTTTCACAAAATACTCTATCTGAGTTTTAGTTGGCATAAGTCTTATTTTATGAGAAAGAATCATTTATTTCCGCCTGTTCATGTATATCACTATAGCACAACCACTTGTCAAAGGTCTAGAAGTACCTCCTAGAGTAGTTTACCAAGGAAAAGTATTTTTAACTAATCTAAAAATAGTTCTTGACACGACAATTTTGTCACTGCTATATTCTTAAGAGAGCTTTGAGTGAAGTATTGAACGAAAAGCGAACGACAGGATATGAAATTCAATCAATTTACTTTTCTCGGGCTGATGGCCCGAGAAATAAAACAATGTATTCCGAAATAACTACCTCAGGAGTAATTGACTTCTAATTTACAAAGGAGTTAAACTGTAGACAGGGAGAGAAGAAATGAATTACAAGAAAAAGTCTACGATAGTTGAAGCCACAAGACATCCAGAATATTTCGAAATCAAATTACCAGATGGAAGAGTAATCGATGGTAACCCAGGAGATTGGGAAGTAGTTGATCTCGAGGGTAATCATTTTGTAGTTGGACATGAAATCTTTTTAAGAAGATACGAACCATTTGACGAGGAAGGATGGAACGCTTTTACAAAATGAGAGAAGTAGGAGAGAAGTATACATTCCTAATAAAAAATTTCAGCGGCCCACTCTGGAAAGCCCTGAAATCCTATTCTAAAGAAGAAGGCCTTACCCTTAATAAACTAATAGAAAAAATCCTCAGGAGTCATCTTGAAATGGAAGGTATCATCCCCCCAGGTTCTAAAATACTAGAGAAAGGAAAGAAATGACAGGCGAACAAGTTATTGAACTTTGGAAACAACATCAAAAAGAAGAAAGAACAGAACGTAAAGGAAAAGAAAGTTCCGAAAGATACTGGAAACAATCTGGAGCTCTAACAATAATCCTACCAAGACAATCCGGCAAAACAACAACTCTGATCCCAGCTCTAACAAGTTTTTTGGGACCCAATTGTATCGAAGTTACTCCAAGAATTAGATTTGAGAATAAAGATCATCCACTAATTTACGAAACTAAAATAGCTTCTCTTTTTGAATGGTGGGAAAGGCCATTTGATCCTGCAGATTTTCACTGCATTGTAGATGACTTTACATTTTGCAATCAAAAGTTTTTCGAAGGTAGATGGAAGTCTCTAACCCTATTTGGATCATTATCTGATATCAGGTTTGCACGATGATTACTATCTCTAAAGATATGGAAGAATGCCTTGAAGCCTTTTGTAAGAAACATTCTCTCTCCCCCACAAGAGCTCTCAACCAAGCAATTAATGATTTTGTTTCTAGAGATATTGAATTCTCAATAGTAGGTGCACCAGTTCTTGCAAGATTGTCCGCGAAAGAAATTAAAAAACTCCAGAAAGTCTGTTCTGAATAATTCTTGCCTTTTATCATTTGGTCATGGTATCCTGATAATCAGGAGGTGCTAAATGAAACAAGGTGAAAGAAAAGAAGTCTGGATTTCCAAAGAACTCCACAAAAGAATCAAGATCAAAGCCGTAACGGAGGATGTACGGATGGAAGATCTTGTAGCAAAAATCCTAACAGAAAAACTAGATGAAGAGGAAAAGAAGAATGACTGAAGAAATGGTAAGAATTGAAAACGTACAAATCGGAGATGATCAAATTGAAGCGATTAGGGACAAAAATGAGGGTTGGGTTGTAGTAAAAAGAATGTGTGAAGCATTGGGGGTCGATGCGAATGGACAGAAACAGAGACTAGATAACAGTTCTTGGGCAACTACGTGCATTATCCACGCAGTTGGAAACGATGGAAAACAAAGAGAAATGTTCTGTCTATCGGTGAAAAGTGTTCCAATGTGGTTAGCAACTTTACAAACAAGTCGTCTCAATAAAACGATTCGTCCCAAAATAGAACAGTTTCAAAGAGAAGCTGCTGAAATTCTATTTAGATGGGCAGAACAAAGACCTCCGGCAAAAATGCCCACTCATTTAGAAGCTCTAGAGGGTTGGACAGCTGAACTAAGACATTCTATTGCGTTGGAAGAAGAAAATAAAAATCTGGCGGTAATTACCCAAAAACAAGAAGAACAATTAGCTCTTGAAGCTCCAAAAGTAAAGAATTACGAAAAGTTCCTTTCTACTGATGGAGATTATTCTCTCCAAGCGGCAGCAGAAATTCTTAAATGGGGCAGACAAAGAATGATTAACACTCTTCTTAATAAGGTGTGGTTCAGAAATCCTAATGGAGAAATTGTTCCTTACCAACAGTATATAGATAGAGATCTATTCAAAGTTAAATCTGGAACCTATTTCAATGAAGTAACAAGCAAAACTAATTCTTATGTTAAAACTGTAGTAACCCCCAAAGGTCTTGAATTCCTTTCTAACCATTTAGAAACTTCAGAAGCCCTGAACTAACCCCTCCCCAATCTCCCCCCCCTCCAATTATTTTTCGAGAAAACTCTTTAATAACAGGTTTTAAGAATTATTTTTCGAGGATACTAGATAGTAAATAAGTCTATCCCTGCCCTTTCGTTTTGAGGGGCCGGGGTCGATAAACCGTGACAAAAATGTCACAAAGGAGAATGACCATGTATGCCAAGGATATTAACCACATTAAGGAACGTTTATCAAGGATGCATGAGCGTGACAGAGATTACTTCATGAACAAGATGAAACTGGTAGCAGAGAAGAAGGGATCGTATCTGTCTACTTGTAACAGTTGGATGGTAGTAGTAGTGCGTAACAATGAGCGTATTGCCTCTGCCGTAGGGCATGGCAATCAATGGGATACGGTGCTGTCTGCAGGCATGACCTGCAAGGATAGTAGTGCAGTAATCATTACTGCATGATTGTCCAACACATAACCTCTATTACTGTAATAAGGCAGTAGTAGAGAGTAAAGGGCTAAAGGCAGCCCATAATGCCTTCTCTTCTTACTGTACCTTAGGGTACAAGGAGTCTATCATGACTACTATCACTAACGTTCGTGAAGCAAAACAAACCCTCATTAACATGGAAGCCCTTCTGCCCATGGCTCGCAAGCCTGAGCAAGCGTGTAGGCTCGTTGAAGAGCTCAGGGTTTCGATCAATGTGGCTGAGCAAGAGGCAGCAGATGTCTTGTTGCTCAAGCGTGCAGCTAAAGATGCGGCTGCATGGGCAGCTACCATTGATGAGAGCTACCTGGGTTCTCGTCCACGTCAGCAAGTGGGTAAGAATCGTGACTTGCTCATCGGGGCTATCGAGAAGTTAGTTTCTGTTGAACGGTCCCTCCTCGTCATCACTGACGAAGAAGGGAAAGAACTCGGCAAGAGAGGCCGAGTCGAAAAGGAACTGGTAGAGACTCGCAAGGCAGCGCGTGCTGCCCTTGATAAGCTCAACAGTGGACGTGAATATATGGGACTTTCACGTCTCTCTCCCGAAGAAGTGCGCACTCTTGTGGAGCTCGAGTATGAGCGCCAAGAAAAGGAGGAAGGTCAACGGGACGACGACAGCGTCATCTCATACGTCGCCGATCAGGGAGTCGGTGTTGAACATGGGCTCAATGCCGACTCTTTGAGAGAAGACATTGGCGACGAGATCTCAAGGTCAGAGGCTATTGCGGAGTATTCATTGTACTCCGTTGATCCTAAGTGGTCTGAAAAGGCTACTAAACGGATCCTCGATTGCATGGATCCAAACGGTTTGGGGCGTGCAACTCGCCCCATGTCGTTCAATGGCAAGTCTCTTGTTTGGAAAAACGGTATCGCCTTTTGGATGCCGTTAACCCATTATTCAGTGAAGCAGTCGTTAGTGTGGCTTCAAGGCCACAAAGGGAATGGGCGGCTCGGCATGTTGCGTGATCCTCGATTCACGCAGGAACATCGTCAAGTATTGATGGAGTTCGTGAGTAACTCCTGGGAACATTTCAACAGTTAACTCTTTCGTCCTGGGCATTGACGATAAAAGGCCCTGTTTCTTTAACTTATTTGCCTAGGAGATTACAATGAGAAAAACTAAGAATTTATTGGATTTGGCTCGTGAAATTGGGGATTCTAACTATTTCACCATCTTCGACGAGAAAGGAGGGGGTGAAGCTATTTATCAAACTTTCGATCTTGCATTGGAGGTTCGCGCCTCCAAAAGGATCAAGTTCAACAAGGAGTTCTACATTTATCATGGTCCCAAAGACATGGTGGTGTAGTCGCTCCGCCGTTCGGTCTGCTGAGGGCTCCCGCCCTCATCATCCCTCTCTCACTCCCCCGATTCTCCATCGCTTCGCTCTGGAGAATCTCGAACACCCCCAACCTGGATGACGACAACTAGTCATCGCAGACCCAGAAACGAAGGGAGGAAGGGCTGTTGCCCTTCCTTTCCCTTCGTTTCGTTTTAGCTCTCGCTGCTTCGCAGCTTTCGCAAAAACAGTGCCAGGAGACAACAGGTTGCTTTCTCCTAATTTCTGCCCTGGCACTTTCCCTCAATAATACTCGGAAATAGTTGAGTATTTCAGTATTAAAGAGGGTTTTGTGTTAACAATTTCGATTGCTCGAAAGAGCAGGGAGAATACAATGCTTTACAGATCAGTGATAGCTCGGAACGAGGGATTCAGCACTATTAACGGTAATTATTCCTGCTCATGCTGCGAGGAAGATTCTGGCGTAGAGGCAGGTCAGGGCTGCCTCTGGGTGCTATGTCCTATTTGTAATGATAAAGGGATTCACTGTGAATCACAAAGAAATGGCAATGTAGCTGTGTGTGACAAAGAGCTTTCCGATTGGCTTTATGAAAATGATATTCAATTGGCGGATTTCGATCCGCGTGAGCATCGGGAACTCTTCGAAATCGAGGTTCAGAAATGAAGACTTTTATTTGTTCTTTGAATGGGGAGGGATATTGTTTCTATTTAAAGGGGAAAGTTCTTTTCTTTTCTCCTGTGGCAGTAGGGGGTAAGGAATATGCCGCCGAAAAAGCCGCCCCACACCTCCAACCATTGGTATTGAAAGCTCTTAACGTATTGAAAGGGGAATAACATGAACAAACATCTAAAGAGATACTTTCGTTGTCTCGGTCTTGAAGTCGGAGCAGCAGTTATTGCTCCTATTAGTTATCCTCTCGTCCAAGCTTATTCTTTTCGCTGTATGGCGAAAGATCTTGGAAATTCTCAAAAAGTGCAAAACATCTGTGAAGTCGTTGGGATGGTATCAGGAGCTCTATTCATCCCGTTCGCAGGTGTAAACCTTCTTGTTTCTCCTGTGTGGTGCGCGGTAAAAGTGGGAATAGCCGCAGTAAATGACAAAATTCCCAAAACTCTGCGCCAAACATCCAACGAAATAACAAACTTCATAATGGAAGAATAACTTCAACTAGGGACTCTACATCCCTTTTCGAAATTATTTGAAAGGATTAAAAAATGAAATACCTCTACCTTCTCTTCCTCCTTGCAATTACATCTTTCTTAATCGGATGTTCTCCCGTTGCTACAGTATGGAACGCTACGAATTTGGTGAACGCGCCGAAGAATGTCACGTTCTACGGCCTTGACTTCCAAACCACTGGCTTCGATGATCGTCATTTCTCCGTCGAGAAAATCGAACAATGCATGCCTCGATGGATGAAGAGTAGTGTCAAGAGGGTGGAAAACGAGTTCAACTTCGGTATTAGGGTCAACCTCACTCGAGGAGTAATCAGGGTCGACCAAGAACAACTCTACTTTGAAGTGAGGGAAGAAGAGACACTCAGTAGAGAAAAACTTCGCGCCATAACCTCCCAATACATACACCCAGGAGAAGAGGGATTCGGTTACGTTATTCATATATCTTATATGACAAAGAATAAAGGAGTCTTGGGATATGGAATCCTATTCTCAAGAGACACAGGTGAGATAATCGTAACTGCTGGAGAGATCTTCGAAGGTGACGGTCATTCACTCTATAGCTTCTATAATGATCCCTTGGAGAAAATATCCAAGAAAGTTACAAGAAGTATCGCCGTTCTATTCAATCCTCCCTCAGAATAGCCCTGTCACCAGCGTAGTTTTATATAACGTCTTAAATTCAGAGAGAAACAATGCAAAGGCACACCAGTCCCAAACAAATCCCATGCTCAAGATGCGGAAAACTAACTTACATTCAAACGTGTCAAGATTGTAAAAAGATAATCAAAAAAGAAGAACGACAACTTAAATTAACGAAAAAGAAATTTCTTCAGATTATGAAGAGAAGGATAAAACAACTTTCCCAAACCAACCCAAAAACCAAGCGCACTCCAAAACTAACAAAATATAATTACATTAAACTTACATCTTTATCTCAAGATGAAAGGGAATTATTTAGTTGTATGTTCAGAAACGGCCAAATACCAGAGCACCGTCTTGTCTTGGCAAAATTCTTAAAACGACCTCTCTTAAAAAACGAAATCGTTCATCACATCAACGGAAATAAAAAAGATAACAGAATTGAAAACCTTCTGCTCTGTAGAGATTCGACAGAACATCTCTTCATTCATTTGAATAAAGGAGAGCTCGTTCAAAAACTCCTAAGTAGGATTTCATATCTCGAATCTCTTCTTCAAGAAAATAACATTGAAATAGCCGCTTTCAACCCCAACCTCTAGTGCCACTAAGCAAACCAAAAATGCGGTTTGGTCTCCAGCCAGAGACACCTTGGTGGCCGAAACCTCCCAAAAACTCCCTAGTGCTAAAATTTAAACGCGCTACCCACCATAAATAGAGGACAAAAATGAACTGGAATGAAATATTCCTTGGCTTCCAATTGATGACAGACCTTAAAACAGATGTATACAAACCCGAAGATCCAAATTCAGAAGATCCTTGGACCCCTCCTGAAGAATAGCAAGAAATGGAGGAAATTTCAATTAATTAACAGTGACTAATGCCTTCCTATTCCCCAGGAGAAAATAATCGTTTTTTTAGGCCCAAAACCCCCTCTAATCGAAGGATCTAAAAATGAACATTGTTCAAAAAACAGATTATCTAGAGATCCTGGATAACAAATTAGAAGTCTTTGCCTATCTAGATAGACTAACTATGGAACTTCACCTCAGAGAGAAGGAGATAGACCAACTCTCCTTACTCGGAATGCATCCTGAACGACTAATGATCAAGTCAGAAAACGACTTTATTCTCTTGATGCTAAACATTCAGGAGGCTTTAAATGGCCTCCCAATAACATTCGAACAACCTACAAAACTTCTGTTCTATCATCAGGAGAGAAAGGAATAATCTGTCCCAGTTAGGAGACAGAAATGTTTGAGAGAAAAGAGGACAATAAGTAGAATGGAGTTGATTTGACGGGTTATTTAATGACAGGAAGATACCATTCTTTACCTGTTAATTCTTCCTCCTCCTCTCCTCTCTCTTTCTATCTCTTCTATTTATCTCTTTACTATCTTTGAAGAATACATTGAAAAGGGTATCAGGGTTTAACGTCTATAATTGCTCTTTTTGATCTATTAGAGGAAAGAAAAGAGATTTCAATGGTTTATCTAAAGCTCTATTAAAGAGTTATTTTTGTTGAGAATTCTTCCATTTTTGGATCTTGGAGAATGGGCCGCGAAAAAATCTTTTAATTACCCACTCTTGGGTAGAAAGAATTCCAATGCCAATAACACTGCTAGATGTAGTCAAAGAATTCGTCAGCGAAACCTCTATCGATTTGGTCAATTTCGATCTCCTTCATAAACACCTAGCACTCAACATTCTTCCAGACACCGAAGATACCTACACAATTCGTTTCACAGTCATCGACAAAATCAACGACACACTTCAAAACTTCGAAAAACTCTCGGAAGCAGTTGAAGCTTTTGAAAACCTCCACACAACAAGGAGTATCAAATGAAACGCCTAATCGAAGAATGCCCTTTCCTTTCCTCGTTCACCTTCTTGGATGAAAATTACTACGTCCTTCCGATGACAAAAGGGCAGAAAGATGCGATAAAAAGATCTGAAGTAAAAGTCGCATCACTCGACTCGGGAAAAGAAATGTCCATTCCGTTCGGAACGATGGTAACATCCCACTTCAACACTCCATGGGAAGAGATGAATCTCAAATGATCAAAATCAAAAATCTCCGAAACTCTAAGCCTTCAGAACCTTGGGATGTCAAAGTCGACAGATCATCTATTCTTGGCAATCCATACCTAATGCTCAATGAGAGTGAAAGAGAATCAGTCTGTGCTAAATATGAAAAATGGTTCCTAGACATAGTTACAAGTGAAACTACAAACGAAAAAAGGAAGGAATTCAAAGCAGAACTTCAACGGCTCCGAACGATCTACAAAAAATATGGCAAATTGAATCTATTCTGCTGGTGTGCGCCGAAAAAATGCCATGCAGAAACAATTCGTCAATGGGTAAATGGTAGCAGTTGCAACAACTCTTCTCGAACAGAAAGGAACTAAAATGAAATACATCCCATTCATCCTTATCGCTGGTTGGATCATCCTTGCCCTTCTCACAATGGAAACTGGCAACGCAGTAATGTTCATCGACTCAGAAGGAAACTCCTGTTCCTGTCTTTATGAACAAGAACTTGTGCCATGCAAAGACCAATCAGAAATCGACTACGTTTATATCGAACAAAATCACTGCTAGGAGAAACCAATGGAAATCTACATTGTATTTGAAGTTTCCCAGTACGACACCGGTACAGAAATCCACGGAGCGTTTATTTCCCTTGCATCAGCGGAAAAGAAGCGGAATGAAATTAAAGATGGTCTTCTAAACAACAACGACGTTCAGATTTGGCCCATCCAATTAGAGGAATAAAATGATCATCATGCTCACTGGTCACCGACCAGAAAAATTAGGAGGCTACAAACCAAACCCAATTCAAAACTGGGTAATTGAACAACTCGACGCCCTCCTCAAAAGAGCCCTCCATTCAGATCCAAAAGTCGAAGTTATCTCAGGTATGGCTCTCGGCGCAGATCAATGGTGGGCAACTTGTGCAATCCGTCAAGGTATCCCTGTCCACGCGTTTATTCCATTCGAAGGCTATTACTTGAAATGGCCAGAAACTTCCATGGAAACCTACAAACAGATCCTTTCTCAATGCGTTGAAGTCAAAATCTGCTGTCCTCCTGGATACCAAGCAGAAAAAATGCAAATCCGTAATGAATTGATGGTCATGGCAGCTACTCATCATGTAGCAATTTGGGATGGATCTTCTGGAGGAACGGCAAACGCAGTCAAATACATTAAACAACAAGGTCTGAAATACTACCGAATCAATCCCATCACCAAAACTCAAGGATGGATCGATCAAAAATGAAAACTATCATCTTCTCTCTTCTTCTTTCAGCTTGTTCTCCTTGTAATCTCCAGTCAGGTATCTGCATTCCAGAAGTAGATGAGGAGATGGTGGATTTCGAAGTTCAGTATTTAAGTTCTGTTTTTGATATTAATCTCTCTGATCTCCTGGAGAATGAAGGTGTTGAATTGGTTGTGGTTGGCGCGCCAGTAAAAGCAAATAAGTGGAACGCTGGCGGCGTCTACCACAAAGATGAACAAGTTATCATTATCCTCCACAGAGACGATCCCTTGAATCAGACTCCATGTACCACTTTTTGGGGTACTTTTGGACATGAATTGATTCATTTCGTCTCGATGAATGTCCTAGGCCAAACCTCAGAACAAAACGTTTCTCACGCCATTCCAAGTCTGTTCTGGGGGTATCCAGAATCAGCATCTTGGACAGTTCAGGGAAACATGCAAAGAGCCACTAGGATTCAATGTGGCGAAGGAGATGAAGAATGATCCAAGAAATAATCAATCAATGGGAAGCAAACAAACATAAACTTTGTCACTACTTCACCAAAAATCATCCAGGAAGCTACGAAGAAATCGTTAAAAAAATCTTCGAACTCGTTATCGTTGGTTATGACGCCAAAAAAATCACAAAAATTGACGACGGCGATTACCAAGGAACTCAAATCTTCCTTATTCCCAAAGACACCTATCAACCAGACATATCAAATTATATCTTCACACACACCTACTATGGCTCTTGCTCGGGATGTGATACTTTAAAAAGTATTCAAGGTTTTCAAGATAATGATAATCCTCCCAATCAAGAAGAAGTCCAAAAATACATGACATTAGCTCTCCACCTTGTTCAAAAACTCAAGCAAATGACAGGAGATGACCATGAAGTTCAAGAAGATTGATAACACTCCAGTTTCAAATGAAGTTGTTCTGCATGTTGAAATCTTCGTCAAAGGTAAATGGATTCAAGATGGCGAAGATAGTTTTAACAAAGCCGAAGCGTTCAATCATCTCTTCAACCTCGCAGATCTGAATCCTTTGAAAAGTGTTCGTCTCATCGAAAACGATAAAGTCGTCAAATTCCTCGAGGGAGCTCACCATGTCACTCCATCACCGAAATCCCCGGAAGTTCAAATCAAAAACCGCTTGCAAAACCAAAATTGATTGGCAGAAAGAAGTCCAAGAAAAGAAAGAAATCGAAGAAGAAATTGAAGCTCACCTCGATCACCTCCTTTGGGTAGAATCAATGGAGAAAGAATATGGAACAGGTCAATCGCACCTTCGATGAACCAATTAATCAAATGCCCTGCATTCATCGAAAAGAATGCCGGCGCGACTCCCTTCAACTTTTCTCGCCGATAGACTCCTGCTCTACCTGCCAAGAGTACGTTGAAGACTTTGACGGAGAAGAAAAAGAACTTTCTCCAATTCATTGTCGTCAATGCAATACTCTCTGGCCAAAATCCGCAATGGATGAAGGTATCTGTCCAGAATGTATGGACAGCATTATCTTCTAGGAGAACAAATGCGCTATTTCAAAGTAATTTCAATTCTCCAACCAAACCAAGTGTTTGTATTTACAAGCAATGGCTCAGGTTTTCACGGAGCAGGATCTGCAGCATTTGCAATGTTTGGAAGATCAGATAATTGTTGGAGAGAAATGGGTCTCGGCAAAATGCCAGATGGCACTCCAGGCCTCTATGCAATAAAGGGATGTGCTAGAGGATTCCAAAAAGGAACTTCTGGCAAATCCTACGCCATCCAAACCGTTATCAGACCAGGAGCAAAACGCTCTATCTCCAAAGAGGAACTTATCAAGCAAATCAAAGATCTTTACGTCTATACAAAATTCCACCCAGATTGGGATTTTTTAATCGCTGGTTCGCCTCTCAACAAAGCGGGTCTTTCGGGATATAGCGGCCAAGAAATGAAAGACTTGTACTTGTCACTCTCAGTCCCAGAGAACGTTCTCTTTCCTGAATCTTGGAACTCAGAATCGAAGTAAGTTTCTAAAATTAAATGGCTATTGCCAAAAGGAGATTCTATGGAACCTATCACGATGACTACTCTCGTTCTCGTTGCTCTTGGTCTTGATGAAGCTCGTGATTTCGTCAAGGGCGTTACCAAACAAGCCATCGGTCGAGAAATCACCGCAGGCAGTCTTCTCGGCAGCATCGTCGGCGGCGCAGGTCGAGGTCTCGTTGAACACCTCATTTCCAAACCTGCAAAACAATACGTTGAAACTCCACCCAATGTTCAACCAAAAGAAGTAGTCGCATGAATCTCTTTACCTCTCCACAGCTCAGATCATCTCTATACAGGCAGTGGGGTATCGCACCACGAGTTCTAAAAGTAATTCGTGAGACTCCATTGCTCTGGATAGTAAGAGCAAGTGGGATTGAATTTGCTCTCAGAAAACAACCGTTGAAACGGTCCTGAGAGCCGAGCGCAGAGGACAATTGTCTCTGCAATGAGATTAACCCTCAACGAACCCAAAAGGAATCTAGAATGTTGTAGCTCCGACCTACTAGTGGGATGGATACACTAGAAAATTATTGCGGACTACTAAATGAATTGTCATGGCAAGTTAGGCCTCCAGCGCGGAACGTTCTGCCAATCGAGACAAACCTTGCAAATAACAGCTACTGTGTAAGATCCTTGTTCTAGCCCTTGATCTACACAGAAAGACTCAAAGAGTCAGAGGTAAATCGGCCGAAGGTTAGTCGTGCTTTCCTACCAAAGCCCTAGATTTACCAAAAGAATTCAGAAGGGTTGACGCTGCAAAACCCTTCACAAAGGAAAACCATGTTTAATCTCTACAAAAACGGCGAATTCAAATGCTACTAACACTCGGAGTTTCAGTTTCAGGAGTTATCCTCGGCCTAGCAATTTGCTTCATCCTCCAATATATCGAGGAATCATTATGACAACTTTTAATTTCGGTTTTGGCCCAATACCCGCTCATCAACATCCAAATGGAGGTGGTTGGGTAGCGGATACCGCGAAAGTGGATCTAACTGCTTTTGTTGGGGAAAATTGTCAAGTA